>Ga0209254_10000058_pt1 | contig 65392 bp, 54 predicted proteins | sample FrelakmetDIP11DI_FD_187148 | JGI IMG/M metagenome (GOLD analysis project Ga0209254, IMG submission 187148) | Freshwater lake sediment microbial communities from the University of Notre Dame, USA, for methane emissions studies - DIP11 DI (SPAdes)... | ecosystem: Environmental > Aquatic >...
GGGTTTCCCTTGCCACATTGTCAAAGGAGTTTCAGACGCGATTCTGCTTCAGGTCTTCGCGCCTGTCCTTCTAGCCACTCTGCACACTCCTTGCAGGGTTTCGCTATGGAAACTTTCTATCTACATGCTTCTTGGCACACCGGAAGGATGGTTGTGAATGACGATGATGTTGGGGGCATTACGTCGAATGGCAGTTTTAAAGATCTCTGCCACCCGCACCTGCGATGAATTCACCGAGCCGCGGTAGACCGTCTCGATATACTGCACCCGGTTACGGGTATCCAGTAACAGCACCCGCAGTTCTTCCTGCTCCAAAGCGCTCATCTCGTATTGAACCAGCTCGGCTGCCGCTGCCGGGCTGTGGATCGAAGGCCGTTCTTCCGGTGACTCCAATACCAAACGCCGTCCAAGCTCGATGGCTGCTTTAATCTGAGCTGCTTTGGCAAGCTTGATGCCTTTCTGGTTGCTTAATTCATCCATCGATGCCCGGTGTATGCCAGATATACCCCCAAAGGTATGCAGCAATCTTTGTCCAACCTGGACAGCCGACTCACCCACCACACCCACCCTGAGCAGGATTGCCAGCAACTCGGCATTGGTCAAGGATTGAGGTCCAAGTTTGGCCAGGCGCTCCCGGGGGCGTTCTTCCTCGCGCATATCCTTAATTGTGTAAATATTCGGGTCTGAACGGCTCATATCAGACTACTCCTTTTATTCTAGCTGGAAAACCGATGATGTATTTTTATGCTCAATGCTATAATCATATCCTGGAGTGCAATATGAATCTTGATCCGCAGACTTTAAGCAATCTTATCATGGGAGGTGCCGCCTGGGGAGCTGCTTTCCTGGTCGCTTTATGGTTAAGTATCATCATCTGGACCTACCGCGATATTCGTTCGAGAGCGCGTGATCCGTTGCTGCGTATCCTGGCAGTTATCATTGTTGCGCTGCTGTTCCTTCCTGGTGTTGTTGTCTACCTGATCTTACGTCCACCCCTCACATTGGAAGACGAGTACCAGCATTCACTCGAAGAGGAAGCTTTGCTGCAGTCCATCGAAGTAGTGCCCCTTTGCCCTGGATGTGGACGCCGCACGAAAGATAATTGGATGGTGTGTCCAACCTGCCAAACAAAGTTAAAGAAACCCTGCCATGAATGTCAAAAACCGATCGACCTTGCATGGAACCTATGCCCCTTTTGTGGGGCACCTGCACCAGGGATGCGCAAGGAAGATATGACCGTGGTTGATGATACCGAAGAATCCCCACCTGAAGTGGATCTCCTTATGGATAACTTTCCCGAGGAAGACTTTTCGATCGAAGAAAGATTAAACCAAAACGACACACCATAGGGTGTGTCGTTCTCAAATTAAATATTAACCTTTATTATCGTTTTAACGCCTCCCAACCTGCATAACTGGCGGTTTCACCTAATTCCTCTTCAATGCGGAGCAGCTGGTTATATTTTGCAACCCGATCAGACCGGGCAGGTGCACCGGTTTTGATCTGACCCATATTGAGGGCGACTGCCAGGTCAGCAATGGTCGTATCTTCTGTCTCACCAGAACGGTGTGAGGTAACTGCTCTCCAGCCTGCCCGATGGCAGGTCTCGACCGCTTCGATCGTTTCGGTCAGCGTTCCAATTTGGTTAAGCTTGACCAGCAGGGCATTGGCAGCTTTCTCCAAGATCGCCCGTCTTACACGCGTTGGGTTGGTGACCAATAAGTCATCCCCCACGATCTGGATGCGACCACCCAGCTCCTTGGTCATGAGTATCCAGCTTTCCCAATCATCCTGGGCCAATCCATCTTCAATTGAAACGATTGGATACTGGTCAACCCACGATTTCCAGAAAGCTACCATTTGTTCACCGGTTAATTTTTTACCTTCCTTACGCAGGTTGTACAGGTGTGTTTCTTCGTCATACAGCTCAGAGGCTGCCGGATCGAGGGCGATCCCAATCTGCTCGCCAGCTTTATAGCCAGCTTTTTCGATGGCTATCAAGATCACTTCAACAGCCTCACTGTTCGCTTTTAATGCAGGGGCATACCCACCTTCATCACCCACCAGAGCTGTGTACCCGCGTTCCTTCAGCACACCCTTTAAGGCGTGGTAGATTTCTGCGCTCCAGCGCAGGCCTTCTGTAAAGCTGGGGGCACCCAGGGGCATGACCATGAATTCCTGTGCATCGGTGGATTGCCATGCGGTATGCGCGCCACCATTCAGGATGTTCATCATCGGAACAGGCAACACGTGAGCATATACTCCTCCGATATACCTGTACAACGGAAGACCAATAGAAACTGCAGCAGCTTTTGCTACTGCCAGGCTGGTGCCTAACATGGCATTTGCCCCAAGCTTAGACTTGTTGGGAGTGCCATCCAGGTCCAGCAAAATAGTATCGATCAGTTTTTGCTCTGTTGCGTCCCAGCCGCTCAGTTCTTCTGCAATGGCATCATTCACGTTTTCCACTGCCAGGCTGACACCTTTACCCAGGTAACGCCGCTTATCACCATCGCGCAACTCAAGCGCTTCATGCACCCCGGTGGAGGCACCGGATGGCACCGCAGCACGGCCCATCGATCCATCCAACAAAACTACTTCAACTTCGACGGTCGGATTGCCACGTGAATCCAGGATCTCACGCCCCAACACTGATTCAATTAATGTATCCATACTATTCCTCAATTCTTATGATTTAATATTTATAGAATGTCACAAAATAAAATTGTGAAAACAGCCACTATTTTACCGCATTCGTAGTTGTTGTCCATCTTAAATTATTAAACCCCAGCGCGTTGTTTGACTGCGTTTAAAAAGGCAACAAACAGTGGATGCGGCCGGTTCGGTCGCGACAGGAACTCGGGGTGGAATTGCGTTCCCAGCATAAATGGATGGTCTTCAATTTCTGCTATCTCAACCAGCCTTCCATCGGGTGATATTCCTGAAAACCGCATACCATTCTCCTGCAGGATATCACGGTAGGCATTATTCAACTCAAAGCGATGCCTGTGGCGTTCTTGCACAATTTTTTGCTGATAAGCTTCAGCTGCATGCGAGCCAGGCTGAAGCTCACATGGATATAAACCCAGGCGCATGGTACCGCCCATATCAACCACACCACGCTGGTCTGGCATCAGATCTATCACCGGGTATGGAGTGGTACGATCAAACTCGGTTGAATTAGGCTCTTCGTTCTTATAGATCATACGCGCAAAATCAACCACCATGAGCTGCATCCCCAGACATAACCCAAAATATGGCACCTTGTTTTCACGCGCATAGCGAACCGCTTGCATCTTGCCTTCGGTGCCACGCGAACCAAAACCTCCAGGTACGAGGATACCATCAGCTTGTTTTACCTCATCCCAACCTCGACCTTTTTCCAGCTCAGCTGAATGCACCCATAGAATTTCCACATCTACATCCAGCTCCAACCCAGCATGCTTCAATGCTTCCCGTACGCTCATATATGCGTCGTGAAGCTCAACATACTTTCCCACCAGGGCGACCTTGATCTTTGGATGGGGTTGGCTGACCTTTTTCACCAGGCTTTCCCAAGCAGTCCAATCAGGATGGCGCCTGGCATCCAAACCAACCCGGTTGAGCAGGTAATCACCTACACCTGCCTTTTCCAGGATCAATGGTACTTCATACAATACCGGGGTGGTCACCATTGGAATAACAGCTTTCTTCTCCACATCGCAAAACAGGGCAATTTTATCGCACAGATCTTCACCCACAGGATAATCTGAGCGGGCAACGATGACATCTGGAGAAATACCAATCGAGCGCAATTCAGCTACCGAATGTTGGGTGGGCTTTGTCTTCAGCTCATCGGTTGCTCCAATATGGGGCAGCCAGGTGACATGAATGTAGATGGTGTTTTCGCGGCCAATATCTGAACGCATTTGGCGCAAGGCTTCAAGGAAAGGTAGAGATTCAATATCTCCGACGGTACCGCCAATTTCCACCAACACAATCTCAGCACCCGTGGTTTTGGAAACTAATAAGATCCGGCGTTTTATTTCATTGGTAATATGGGGAATCACCTGGATGGTGCCGCCAAGATAATCACCACGCCTCTCCTTGGCGATCACCTCCGCATAGACCTGACCACTGGTGAAATTGCACACCTTGTTCAGGCTGGTATCAATAAAACGCTCATAATGACCCAGGTCCAAGTCAGTTTCTGCGCCATCATCCAAAACATATACTTCACCGTGCTGGTACGGGCTCATTGTGCCTGGGTCGACATTGATATACGGGTCCAACTTTTGGGCGGTTACATTAAAACCCCTTTCCTTGAGCAGTCTGCCGATGGCTGCTGCTGTGACACCTTTGCCAACTGAGCTGACCACACCACCGGTGAAAAAGATATACTTGGTTGTCATCCTACCCTCCTGTCGCTTCTCATCCTAGATAAACTGTTTTCATCAAACATAATTTATAGTAAACGGTCATTAAAGGCAGTGGGGAGGGCCGTTTGCCGGTAACCTCCCCACCGAAATTTTCTGATTCACCTGGATTTTCCGGTTGGGTCATCCAACCACCTTCTCCAGGTCTTCGGCTGCACGCTGCATCTCCAAAAAGATTAAACCGATCTTGGCATTTTTACGTGCCAGCGCAGTAAGAACCGCATCCGTGCCGATGGCGGTCAGGATTACAAATCCATCATCCCCTTTGATATACACCTGCTCCAGGCTGCCACGTCCTAATTCTGCTGAAATACGATCACCAAGGCTAAGCATGGCAGCAGACATGGCTGAAACACGATCTTCTTCCACATCGCTGGGAAGTGCCGAAGCGATGATGAGGCCATCACAAGAGACAACCGCCGAAGCTTCGATATCAGGTGAGGCTGCCTGCATTTGGCGTAAACGGGAAACCATTTGTTCTGTACGAGACGAAGTCATTCCTGATCTATTGTCCTGGGTTTAGTATAAATTTACAATTCATGAGTGTACCATAATTTTAGGAAAGTAGGAGGCAGTCCCCCGTTAGTTTCGATAAATTGCCTCGCCTGCTGTTTTATGTTATATTAAGAGATTGCCATGTGGAATCTATCCCTTCTAATGACCTTTTTGTTCATTATTATCCCACACCCGCTATTTGCAGTATGGAAGCCTTCACCAGACATGCAGGTGGTGGTTGCTTCCGAAGCCAGGATCGATTCCCCAAGTGCAGGTCAGGCAATCCAGGGAAGTATTACCATTCTAGGGAATACAGGCACCGATCGATTCCAAAACTATGAAGTAAACTTCGCTTACAAAGATGATCCCACACAGACCTGGTTCCTGATCCAGGAGGGCGCTGCTGCTATCCAGAATGGAATCCTGGCGGTGTGGGATACCACCACGATTACGGATGGAGAATACACCGTGCGGCTGCTTGTCACCTTGAATGATGGTGCCCAGTTAGAAACTAAGGTCAATGCTGTCAGGGTCCGCAATTACTCCTCCATCGAGACCGATACACCCACGCCAATCCCTCCCCTGGTTACCCTGGTTCCATCCATTTTTTCAGCCTCTCAAACGCCAGAGTCCACACTGGCTGCAACATATATCCCAAACCCGATGACTCCCACCCCGCTGCCAACCAATCCTGCAGTGATCACCTCGTCACAAATGGCACTGACCTTAGGTAAGGGAGCTGCAATTTCCATTGGATTGTTAGCCTTAATCGGCGCATACCTGGGTATCCGTTCGATCCTTCATAAACACGTGTAAGGATAGGCGTCATGATTGATTTGGATCATAGTTCTGATTTTCAGCCCAAAGAACGGAAGGGACCATACCTCATAGCAGGGCTTGGTAATCCGGGTAGAAAATATGAGAACAACCGCCACAATGTTGGTTTCATGTTGCTGAACCGCCTAGCTGGAAAGCTAGGGGAGAGTTTCGGAAAAGTTGAAACAAAAGCCCTGGTGTGCAAAGCCACTTACCAGTCCGAACGAATCATCCTGGTTAAACCACAAACCTATATGAATAATTCGGGAGTATCGGTGGCATCGCTGTTTCGTTTCTACCAGGTGCCACTTGAAAACCTGCTCGTAACTTATGACGACGTAGACCTGCCACTGGGGGTATTGCGACTGCGCCCATTTGGAGGGTCTGGTGGTCAAAAAGGGATGCAATCGATCATTCAGCGCCTGGGGACAGATGAATTTCCCCGATTGCGTATTGGCACAGGCCGACCTCCCGGCAGGATGGAAGCTGCAGATTACGTCCTGCAGGACTTCCCTGCCCAGGAAATGGACCTATTGAATAATACCTTGGATCTGGGAGTCCAGGCTATCTTGACCTTTGTTCAGGATGGGTTAGATAAAGCAATGAACTTATATAATGGATAGTTTAGTTCCCTTGCTCGTGAAATAGAAAAAAATCGCCTCGTAAATAATATTATGGAACTTGATTCAATCATAAACAACATTGCAGCTGCTTCCACTGACCTGTTCAAGTTGGTTAATGAAAGCCGGCTTATTCCCGCATTAGGATTGCGGCGTTCAGCGAGGCTGCCATGGCTGGTTGCCCTACATCAAACCTTACAAAGACCGCTGCTTCTCCTCACGGATCGCAATGACCATGCATTGATGCTCGCCGATGAGCTTGCTTTATGGGCTCCAAATACTCCCCGGTTGTTTTTCCCTGAGCCGAATCCACTCTTTTATGAAAATGCTCCATGGGGTATTTCCACCAGGCATGACCGACTGCATGTTCTCTCAAGCCTGGCTGAATATCATATACCTGGAACGCAAAAGCCCACGAGCCCATGCATCATTATCGCCCCGATCCGATCAGTAATGGCGCGTACCCTACCCCGGCGGGAATTTTTAAAAGCCATGTGTACGATCAAAAAAGGACAGGTTGTTCAGCCAGAAGAGCTTTTACGAACCTGGGTGACATTGGGTTACGAACACGCCAATATCGTGGTAAGCCCCGGACAATTCGCCCGCCGTGGTGGCATTCTGGATATGTGGCCGCCATCCGCCAGCCAGCCAGTGCGCATTGAGTTTTTTGGTGACGAGATCGATACTTTGCGCAGTTTCGACCCTGCCACCCAACGTACCCTGGCATCAATCCAAAGGTTAGCCATATCACCGGCGCGTGAATATATAACTCCCAAACCTGACACTCTGCAGAGGCTGAACCTGGACATTAGCAACCTGTCAGAATTTCATATCCCGCTATTGCACTCGTCCCCCGGCAGTCTGCTGGATTATCTACCACCGCAAGGATTGGTTTTAATCGATGACCTGCAAACGGTACGGGAAATGGTCCAGGAAGTGGAAGAACAGGCTGTTGGGCTGCGCAAGGATTATATAAAGGACAAGCAATTACCTGAAGATTTTCCACTCCCTTATCTCACCTGGGGAGAGATAGAAGACAACCTGGCAGGCAAGCAATTTATTGACCTTGGTCAATCCATGGATCTGGTGCCGAAACTCAGCGGAACGTTGGATATCTCCTCCCAATTCCTTCCCGGGATGCGTTTTGCAGGCCAGCTGAAACCATTGATGGAGCATATCGAAAAACTGACCACCCAGGCAGAAGCGTTGACCATCGTTTCGCGTCAATCTGCCCGCTTGCAGGAGCTCTGGAAGGAGCACAGCCCATTTCCTTCCCCTGATTTAGCACTCACTTTTTATGACACCAGCCTTTCGGAGGGTTTCACTTTTGCCGCTTCGACTGCCAGACCAATTCATTTGCTGACGGATGGTGAGATTTTCGGTTGGCGGCGACCAGAGCTGCGCCAGCGCCCACACCCGGTCGCTGAAGCTCCTGAAGCTGCCTATGCCGACCTGGAACCAGGGGATTGGCTGGTCCATGTGGATTATGGCGTTGGACGCTTCACAGGTCTGGTTCAGCGCTCGGTGGATGGGATCGAGAGGGAGTACTTATCGGTGGAATATGCCGAAGGCGATCAACTATTCGTCCCGGTATACCAGGCGGACCGGTTAACCCGATACATTGGACCAGATGCTCATCCTCCCACACCAACCCGATTAGGAAGCCCGGAATGGCGCACGACCAAATCACGCGTCAAGGAAGCTGTTGAGGAGGTTGCCCAGGATTTATTGGAGCTGTATGCCCGGCGTAGTGTAGTGGAGGGCTTTGCATTCTCCAAAGATGCTCCCTGGCAAAAGGAGCTGGAAGCCAGCTTCCCTTATATTGAAACCCAGGATCAGCTGCGTGTCATCACCGAAGTGAAACGAGATATGGAAGCACCCAAGCCAATGGATCGTCTGATCTGTGGTGATGTGGGCTACGGCAAGACGGAGGTGGCATTAAGGGCAGCTTTTAAGGCAGTCATAGACGGCCGGCAGGTTGCCATTCTGGTGCCGACAACGGTGTTGGCGCAGCAGCATTACCATACCTTCTGCCAACGCCTGTCACCATTCCCGGTGGAAGTGGAGATGCTTTCACGCTTTCGTACACCCCAGCAGCAAAAGCAAATCCTCCAGCGGCTTGGGCTTGGTTCAATCGATATCATCATTGGTACCCACCGTTTGCTCCAGGGTGACGTGATCTTCAAAGACCTTGGCTTGTTGATCATTGATGAAGAACAGCGCTTTGGTGTGACGCATAAGGAAACGCTCAAGAAAATGCGCACCGAAGTGGACGTTCTCACCCTGACCGCTACCCCCATCCCGCGTACGCTTTATATGACACTCACCGGAGTACGGGATATCTCAACCATCAATACCCCGCCGGAGGAGCGCTTGCCGATCATCACCCATGTAGGTCCATACTCTCCATGGTTGGTCCGGCAGGCAATCCTGCGGGAGTTAGAACGCGGTGGACAGGTATTTTTTGTGCACAACCGGGTTCAAACCATCGGTGCCATGCGCAGCCACCTGGAAAAACTCGTTCCAGAAGCGCGGGTGGTGGTTGCGCACGGACAGATGCAGGAAGACCAGCTCTCCCAGCGGATGGAAAAATTCGCCGCCGGTGAGGTAGATATCCTATTGAGTACATCGATCATTGAATCAGGCCTGGATATCCCCAACGCCAATACGCTGATTGTCGACCGGGCGGATACCTTTGGCCTGGCTCAGCTCTACCAACTGCGCGGACGGGTTGGGCGTGGTGCCCAGCGCGCCTATGCATATTTCTACCGCCATAAACACATTGCACCGACCCTCGAAGGTCGCCAGAGGTTAGAAACGATTGCAGAGAACACCCAGCTTGGGGCGGGTTACTCGATCGCCATGCGCGACCTTGAAATCCGTGGTGCAGGTGATATTCTTGGCACCCGCCAGCATGGTTATATAGCTTCGGTTGGATTTCACCTTTATACTAGGCTGCTATCCGATTCCGTTCAAAGATTACGGGGAGGGAAACCCATTCCAGCCCCTGCTGAAAGTCTGCAAATGGAACAGGCTGCGCCAGCATTACCAGTTTCTGTCGACCTACCACTTTCAGTCAGCCTGCCTGCCACCTATATCCCTGAACGGCAGACACGTACACGTCTTTATCGACGGCTGGCTGATCTTCGTTCATATACGGAGATTGATGCAATAATTGAGGAATTTATCGATCGTTTTGGATCCTTACCAGAAGAGACATGCAACCTGTTCTTCCAGCTCAAGATCAAACTGCAGGCTGAAAAAGCAGGCCTGGCTTCGGTGAGCTGTGAAGGCGGTCAAATCATCCTGCGCTACCCGCCTTTACCTGAAGGTGAGTCTGCACGGGCACTTCCAGAGATCAGCGGTGACGTCCGCACAGGTAAAAATGCCTTCTGGTTGCCATTCAGTGAAAATGAAGATTGGCAGGGAAAGCTATCGGATATCCTGGATCAACTTTTATCAACCGGTAAAGAAATGTAACATTTTTGGAGTAGTTAAGTTAAAATAGGTAGATATATTTTGCAGGAACTTATCTACCACCGTTGATAGCATTCGGCTCCTGATCTTATCGCTATTTTGGGTGCCCAAGGAGGAATCTGATGGACTATAAGGATTTCCAAAACCGTGTCGATCATGGCACACAAATGTTTGATTCCGGGAATATGCAAGCTGCGCTTGAAATATTCACTGGTTTAATCGGTAGCGATATTTCTGATCTCGATAAATCATCGATGTGCCTTAATATTGCAGTCGTTTACGACAAGCTGGGTAATATTCAGCAAACCCTGGAATGGTATACGAGGGCAGTCCAACTCGAGAAACCACATTGCAGGTTCGAATCCCAGGAATATTTGGCAGCCTATCTCAAGCAACTCAACCGGCCGCGAGAAAGCCTGAAAATCCTTGAGAGCCTGTTTTCCTCTACGCACCTGATGGAAGCTGACAAGGTTCGCGTCCGAAGGAACATCGAGGAGCTAAAAGTCGAGATTAACAAGCCAGTTTACCGTCGCCCTGGTATCCCTGAAGAAGGAAGCGGTTGATATTCAAGGGGTTCACCCAATAAATTACCATCCTTAACTGAACCTGGGTGAGCTGTGAACTTCCCCATGACTTCTGTTCTTGAATCATTAAACTCAGCTTTACACCAAGCTTTTTTAGATAATTCGGATGTCTATTTATTAGGTGAAGACGTCTTAGATCCTTATGGGGGTGCCTTCAAGGTTACCCGTGGTTTATCAACAAAATATCCAGACCGGGTGATTACAACACCCATTTCTGAGGCGGGTTTTGTGGGGATTGCAGCCGGGATGGCGATGCGCGGTTTACGCCCGGTGGTGGAAATCATGTTTGGTGATTTCATCACCCTGATCGCTGACCAGGTGATTAACCACATCGCCAAATTTCGCTGGATGTATAACGATAAGGTACGCTTACCGATCGTAATTCGCACACCCATGGGTGGTCGGCGGGGTTATGGACCTACCCACAGCCAAACCCTTGAAAAACTTTTCCTGGGAGTGCCCGGGCTACAGGTTGTGGCTCCTGCGGCGTTATGTTTACCCGATGGTTCAGGCAGTCCGGGAAATTTACTCTACCGATCGATCCTGGATAATAATGATCCACTGATATTTATTGAGAACAAGCTTCAATATTTATTACCCGTTCAAAGCGCTGCAGAATTGAATGACTTTTACATCACCTCTCAGCCAGGAGCCAACGTAGTAAACTTCCCGACCTACTGCTTGACGATTCGAAGTGCACCTCCAGCTTCCACAACGATTGCGGCATATGGCTACATGGCAGAACTCGCAAAACAAGCTGCGATGCGGTTGGCATATGAATACGAAATTTTTGTTGAGCTCCTAATTCCTACCCAATTATCGCCATTTGAAAATGATCCGATTATACAATCAGCGCGCCAGACAGGTTCCCTCCTGGTTGTAGAAGAAGGGAACCTGACCCTGGGTTGGGGAGCTGAAGTGGTCGCACGCGTAGCTGAAGCATCTGGTGATCAATACATAAGGTTCAAGCGCCTGGCTGCTAAAGATCTTCCCGTACCTTCCTCTGGTCCACTGGAAGCTAAGGTTCTACCGGATGTGAAGCAGATTATCGAGGCAGTAAAGAATCTGTGTTAATGCAGGTATTTCTCAGGTCGCTTGTTGTAAGGTATGGCCATTGATTCTCATGGCGGCTATTATTACATCAGCAGTGGCGGTATAGTGTAAAATACGAAATGAATTACCCATAGCCTATGACCAAATCTTACCCAATCACTATTCCTCTTTTAAATCCCAATGAACCCGGGGCACTTTTAGCCGCCTTGCATATCACCTCTGGTCAATTCATCCAGCAAGGTGACCGACTTTGCACCTTGGAAACGACCAAATCCACTGCAGAGCTAACTGCTGAAACGGATGGTTTCGTGGTCGGTCTGTCTTTTGAATCCGGCCAGACTATCCAGGCTGGGGAAATCCTATGTTACCTGGCAGAATCAGCAGATTGGTCTGCTCCTACTGGCGCAGGAGGTAAATCCATCAAGGCTGATACCAGTCCCGCCAATTTGCGCATCAGCCAGCCTGCATTGCTCCTGGCACGGCAACACAACCTGGATTTGTCGCAGCTCCCTGGGGATAAATTCATCACGGAGAAAATGGTCCAGGATCTGGTTGCTTCTTCAGCAAAACCAAAGCTCGTCCTGCCTGTTCAATCTTATGACCCAAATGGCATTATCGTTTTTGGAGCAGGCGGGCACGGCAAAGCCTTGATCGACCTCATCCGGGTGATCGGGACTAACCCCATCGCAGGTGTTGTGGATGATGATCCAGCTGCCGGGACAGCCATTATGGGTGTGCCCGTTTTAGGTGGCGGGAATATTTTAGAATTATTGATCGAAAAAGGCATTCACCTGGCTGTCAATGCTGTGGGAGGCATTGGCAATATTAGCAGCCGCATCAAGGTATTTGAGCGCCTGTCACAGGCCGGATTCACCTGTCCTGGATTGGTCCATCCGACTGCATTCGTTGAGCCAAGCGCAATTTTAGCAGAGGGTGTACAGGTGATGCCGCATGCCTATGTGGGAAGCGAAGCCAGGTTGGGTTATGGCACGATCGTTAACACGGGAGCTATCGTCTCGCATGATTGTATTTTGGGCGATTATGTCAACCTTTCACCCGGAGCGATTTTGGCAGGCGAAGTGATTGTTGGTGATGCAGCCTTGATCGGTATGGGTGTTACCGTTAATTTACGGGTTAAGATTGGAGAACGAGCTCGGATCGGCAATGGCTCCACCGTAAAACAGGATGTCCCTGCAGGTGGTATCGTACATGCGGGCAGCATCTGGCCTGATTAAACCAGGGTGACGAACAACAATTAAACGCTAACAGGTTAATCTCGGAGATGAAATGAAACTCAAGAAACCAATCAAAATCCTGCTCGGATTTTTAACCGCCTGGGTAGTTATTGCACCTTTTTTAGGCATTGTCGTCTGGTTTTCCTCCATGTTCATGGCTATTGGGGCTGTGGAATACCAGGCAGCCCCTGAAGATTTGGTATTCCCAGCTGTTTTCCTGTCTGTTTTCCTGCCTTTTATTCTTATCATACTATGTACGTCATTCCTGCAATTCGGTCTCTCAGTCTTCTACCTGACCCACGTGATATTGAATAAAACCGGCAATGATATTATCCGGGTGGTGCTGGGGGTCAGTGTGTTTATCATCCCGTATATTGGGTTGCCGGTGTATTATTTTATTTATATATTGCCCGAAAATCCACCCAAATGGGCGCGTGCAGTTATTCCCGCTCAGATAGTGGCAGCTGAACGTTTAACTACGGATCCTATTCAACCCAATGAGAATCAAACTCCAGGAGCTTCATGACCCAGGCAAATAATCCCACTCTACAACCCATTCCCATGTCTTCACCCGACCTGACCGATAATGAACGCCAGGCAGTCGCTCGCGTGCTTGAAACGCCTAACCTGAGTATGGGCAACCAGATCATGAATTTCGAAGAAAGCATCCAAGAATATACGGGCAGCCGGCACGCCATTGGCGTCAGCTCGGGCACCGCTGGTCTGCACCTGTGCGTCAGAGCAGCTGGAATTCAACCTGGAGACCTGGTGATTACCACTCCATTTTCATTTGTAGCCTCATCAAATGTATTATTATATGAGGGAGCTGTGCCTGTATTTGTGGATGTTGAACCGCGCACAGGCAACATCGATCCGCACCTGGTTTTTGCGGCAGCCCAGGATATCATGTTAGGCGGTTTGAATGCGAAAGCCTGGCTGCCCCCCAAAGGTGCGTCTGGCGAGTCTAAGCTAAAAGCCATCCTGCCGGTGGATGTGTTTGGACAGCCAGCTGACCTGGAACCGATCCTGAACACAGCCTGGAAGTACAAGCTAAAAGTGATTGAGGATTCCTGCGAGGCATTGGGAGCAAAATACCAGGGGCGACCTGCCGGCACATTGGGAGATTATGGTGTTTTTGCTTTTTACCCGAACAAGCAAATCACCACCGGTGAGGGTGGCATGGTGATCACCGACGAAGACGATGCAGCCAGCTTGATGCGTGCCATGCGCAACCAGGGACGTGCACCAGGAGATACCTGGCTGCAGCACACCCATCTTGGATACAATTACCGCCTGGATGAAATGAGCGCTGCCCTGGGTGTCACCCAGATGCAAAGATTGGATGAGCTGGTCGCCCGGCGCACTCAGGTGGCAGACTGGTATAACCAGCGCATCAGCGAAATACCCGGTGTTGAAGCTCCTACCATTGCTCGCTATACCACGAAGGTGAGTTGGTTTGTGTATGTCATCCGCTTCGCAGAAGGCATGGATCGCGATAAAATCGCGAAAAAGCTTGGGGAGCTGGGTATCCCAGCCCGACCATATTTCCTCCCGATCCATCTACAACCGTATATGAAAGAGCGTTTCGGCTATACCGAGGGCATTTTCCCAGTCACTGAAGACCTGGGCAGGCGTGGTTTGGCTTTACCTTTCTCAGGGGTGATGCAAGAAGAACAGGTCGAAAGGGTATGCCAGGCACTCAGGCAGGTAATCTAGTAGCTGAATCCCTGACCATTACACCAGTAATCCACTCAGGCAATAAAAATCATGAATAAACTTCCTTTTTATATCTTAGATGTTTTTACCGAAAAAAAGTATGCCGGTAACCAGTTGGCTGTTTTTCGAAATGCAGGTGGAATTTCCAGCCAAGAAATGCAAAGCTTGGCCCGAGAAATTAATTTCTCCGAATCAACATTTATTCTTTCTGAAGAACCAAACGATGGCGGATTTGATGTGCGCATATATACTCCAAAGGAAGAAGTTCCATTTGCAGGGCACCCGACATTAGGAACGGCACATATCATTCACAGTAAAATTCTTCAGGGAAAATCAAATCAGGTTATTTTAAACTTGAAGGTGGGGCAAATTCCAGTTGATTTTACTCAGGATGGTTACTCTTGGATGAAACAGATACAGCCAATATTTGGTCAGCAACATAAACCAGAAAATCTGGCGAAAATTCTCGGAATAGATGTTTCTGAAATTGCCGAACGTTTTCCCATTCAAGAAGTCTCAACCGGATTGCCTTTCTTCATTGTGCCGTTAAAAAACATGCCAGCGTTGAAAAAGGCAAATGTTGATAAACAAAAGTACTTTGATTATATAAAAGATACCCTGGCAAAAGGGATTTTAATATTTTGTCCTGAAACACATGAAACACAGAATCATATCAGCGTACGGGTGTTTGTTGATTACTACGGTGTCCCCGAAGACCCGGCGACAGGAAGCGGGAATGGATGCCTGGCAGGTTATTTGGTGAAATATCGTTACTTCGGAAAAGACAGCATAAATATTCGAAGCGAACAAGGTTATGAAATTGGCAGACCATCTCTTTTGCTTCTGAAAGCAGACCAAAGCGGCGAAAATATCAACATTTCTGTGGGTGGAACAAGCATCATTGTCGCAGAAGGTGAGTTTGTCTAATTTTTTATGCTTTTCCCTTTCAGTCCTGGTCTAGTAAAAACTACATAAGCATCTCATCACATTTTACCCTTGCGGCAGTAAATAATAGCGGTATACTTGCTCGTCATTTATGGTTTAGGAGTAAATTATGAATCCTTCTATGTGGCTGAAAGCCTTACAAGTAATCCCTCACGTCTCCAACGATGAGTGGAAAAAGTTGGATGTGATCTCCAAGTGGTTGATCTCCACTCGTGCCGCGGTATTAATCATGACCTTTCTATCGGGTGCCTTTGCGGGTATTTTTGCTTTTCGGGATGGCAAGTTTGATGTATTGAAATGGGTGTTAATCATCCTGGGTTTGATCTTCTCTCATGCCACCAATAATCTATTAAATGATTACACCGATTACAAACGTGGGGTGGATAAGGATAATTATTACCGCGCCCAGTATGGACCCCAACCCCTGGTGCACGGACTGTTTACCCAACGTCAGCAGCTCACCTACGCCGGAGTGACCGGTGCCATTGCCTTGGTAATCGGTATCATCCTGGTAATAATGACCGGCTGGTGGACGTTGCTCCTTCTACTGCTGGGAGCATTTTTTGTCCTGTTTTACACCTGGCCGTTGAAATATATCGCCCTGGGAGAGATATCCGTCTTATTGGTCTGGGGTCCGCTCATGATCGGTGGTGGATATTATGTGATCACTGGAGCCTGGAGCTGGACCGTGGTGCTTGCCAGTCTGCCATATGCCCTGGGTGTAACCGGTGTGATCTTCGGCAAGCATATTGACAAGTTTGAGATGGATAAAAAGCTGAAAATTCACACCCTGCCGGTGGTGATCGGAGAAAAACCAGCCCGAATCACCTTGATGGTGATGCTCGTTTTGCAATATTTACTGACCTTCGTGTTGGTGATTATGGGATATTACACACTGGTTATGGTTGCCGTTTTGCTGGCTATTCCCACCATGCGTAGGATCTGGCCAATGTTCAAAGCGCCCAAACCCGAGGAAAAACCATCCGATTATCCGGACGTCTGGCCAAATTATTTCGTTGCTGCAGCCTTCATTCACAACCGCAGTTTTGGCATCTGGTTCATGCTGGCACTGATCGTAGATTCGATCTTGAAGGTGTATGTCCTAAAATAAACAAACTATCCTGGTGGGAAGACCAGGTCTTCCTTGCCTGTCAGGCGGTCCTGGATGCGATGGACAACAATATCCAGGTGACTGGGTTGGTGAACGAAATCCAGGTCATCCGACCGAATAGTTAATACCGGGCATACGTCGAAGATCTTAAGCCAATCCTCATAAAACGATTCTAGCAGGGATAAATATTCATCCGTGATACCTGTCTCAATACTGCGTGCCCGGCTTTGGATGCGTTTCATCAGCACGGGTACCGGTGCTTTTAAATAGATCAAAAGGTCAGGGGGAGGTAATTGTGAAGTGATCAGGTCGAAAACGCGCCGGTAGGATAAATAATCCCTTTCATTCAGGTTGCCCATGTGATGCAGCGCTCTGGAAAAGATATAGGCATCTTCATAAATCGTGCGATCAAGCACCACAGATTGCCGGTCATTGGCCATCTCCAGATATTGTTGAGCTCGGTGGCCGAGGAAAAATACCTGTAGATGAAATGACCACTGGTGCATATCTGAATAAAAATCAGCCAGGTATGGATTGTCAGTGACCGATTCAAACGCACAACGCCATCTCAGTCGTTCACTCAGGCGCTCTGCCAGCGATGTCTTCCCCACTCCGATATTTCCTGCCACGATAATCAGCCGTTTGGTCATCAATATACCTCCAATTGATATTATATCCTTAAGTTATTTCCAACAGACTGGCTTTCAGGAACATATATCGTATAATTTACGTTATAACCTTCATAAGGCTTGGAAAGTTATTGATCAAGAATTCTGGATCAAATTGAAGCATTGATCATGAGGGAAGAACATATGAAACATCCATCACTTCTCACTTTATCTAATTTAGCAATCTTTGTAATCTTTTTAACGGCCTGCAACCTGCCTGGTGTCAGTAGTGTTACACCAGATCCGGGTCTGGTCTTTACACAAGCAGCCCAAACGGTAACAGCCCTTCCCACGAGCCCCCCACCCACGATTGCCCCAACGCTGATAACTTCTACCTTACCACCCACGCTCCCACCGATCATCACGCCAACCGCTTCACCCACCATACCTCCAACCGCCACGCCTTCCTCCACGCCTTCCGGGACTTCCTGTACGGATCAGATCAAATTCGTTGATGACGTGACATTCCCGGACGATACTGAGATATTGATCGGGGAAGGTTTTGTAAAAACCTGGCGTTTGGAAAATACTGGCACCTGCACCTGGACCAACCAATATGCGCTGGTTTTTATTGATGGCGAACAGATGAATGGCACCAGCCCACAATCACTGAGCGGTTCCACCGTGCAAGGTGCGACCTTGGATGTCTCGGTTAACCTGAAAGCACCTGGGAAAACTGGTACATATAAGGGTAATTGGGAACTGCGCAATGCCAGTGGAGCAAATTTCGGCTCTGGTAAGTCATCAGATCAACCCTTCTATGTTCAGGTAAAGGTGGTGGAAGGTGTGTCAGCGCTCAACCTGGGCGCACCCACCTGGCGCGACCCGATGGATAACGCTTCCTACTGGTACCTGCTCGACACAGCCAATACAAAATTCACCATGGATGATGGGAAACTGGTGATGGTATCCAAAACAGCTGGTGGTGGGGAGGAATGGGGTCTCTCCAATCGGCCGGCCATGAATGATTACTACCTGCAAGCAACTTTTATTAACGGTAGTGCTTGTTCAGGACTTGATCGATATGGTTTACTGGGACGCGCTCCCGACCCTAATAAAGGTTATGTGCTCGAATTCTCCTGTGATGGTCATTATCGCCTGTACAAATGGGATGGTACGACATACACATCCATGCAGGAATGGTATCCGGCTGCATCCATCAAGGCAGGCGCAAACCAGACCAACGTAATGGGATTATGGATGAAAGGTACAGCTATCAAGATTTATGCGAATGGGTATCTGCTTGGAGAATTCACGGATGACACGTATGATAAAGGACAATTTGGTCTGGTGATCGGCTCGGTAAATACGGAGAATTTCACGGTCTCGGTTGATCTGGTCGAATACTGGGAATTAATCCAATAAACAACTCCGGAACATTTGTCATTCGAACAGACCCTGGTTGATCATAAAGCCAGGGTCTTTGGTTGTATCTCCCGTTTGGAAGCTAAAACAACCAATTAATCAAAACAGGGCATCGCAATGGTGCCCTGTCATAATTTCCCAATCGGATCAGCACTCAGAGTAGCCGCATGCGTAGCATTTGCGACAACCCTCTTCATTAACGACTGCAGCTTGACCACATTCCGGGCATAAGTCCCCAATTTGCTGGGCAGCCGTTGTGGAAGCGGATAATTTTTCGGGGATATCGGAAGGTCGAATAGGGTATTTTCCATAAAAACCATTGCCACCAGTGGCGGCATCTTCCTGGTATTCTTCAGAATCATCCAGGTATTCTGCCAGGGCCTGGGCAACCCCATCTGGCAGCGACCGCACCCGGTTGGGTCCAAATCCAAGCGAGCGACCACCTCCAATACCAGAAAGTTGCTTAACGATCTCCTTCAGCCGTTCGCGCGGCAGCACCGGAGAAGCGATGCGCAGCAGGTAGGATATCAACCGCCCGATCGCCTCAGATACAGCAGCAGTTTCAGATCCAGCCTTGGCAGTGCTGACAAACACCTCAAAAGGATGATCTCCACCGTTTTCATTGATCGTAACAAAAGCTTTACCCACCGGGGTGCTGATATTATAGGTGTAGCCTCTCAGCCGACGGGGACGAGGTTTTTTGGAGGCAGACCAAACATGCTCCTCTTCATCTACATGCTCCACTGAAATACCAACATGGCCAGCGTCACTGCCAGTCATTAACTCTCTCTCACGTGAGGTAGCCTTCGTCTCAAGCACGACTTTTTGCCGAGAACCAGTCACATAAACGGTAATACCCTTGCATCCAAGCTCCCAGGCCAGCATATAGGTAGAAGCCACATCCTCTTCGGTTGCTCCAACCGGGAAGTTGACCGTCTTGCTCAGGCTGTTATCCACAAATGCCTGCATGGCAGCCTGAGTGCGCACATGTTCTTCTGCGCTAATATCCTGAGATACCACAAAGACGTGCTGGATCTGCTCTGGGACGGCTTCATTTCCCTGGCAGGTGCCGCTTTCCATCACTTGTTCGATGATGGCTGTGCGAGTAAATTCATCAATATCTGCATCGATCAGGGCAGATTCAAACTGCGGGCTGGTATAGGTCAGCTGTAGGTCATTTCCATTATCATTGACATGGCGGATATATGCCAAGGCAAATACGGGTTCACAACCGTAGCCTTCACACCCGGCAACGGTTGCGATGGTGCCGGTTGGAGCGATGGTTGTTTGGGCAGCATTGCGGATTCCATGCGCCTGGATGCCCTGGGTAACCTTTTCCCAATCCACATTCGGACGGTTAAAATCATAACAGTATGGAGTGATGGGCACGGGCGGAACCCAGGAAAGGTTTTCAGGGTCATAAATCGAGCCCTTAATGGCTGGAAATGCCCCGCGTTTCTCGGCCAGGTTTATACTTGCCAGCATGGCATGATAGCGGATAAACTCCATCACCTGGGCGGCAAATTCTTGCCCTTCCTCCGACCCATAACGAATTTCACAGTGATACATTAAATCAGCCAGACCCATCATGCCCAAGCCAATTCTGCGTGCTTGTTCAGCAGCCTTCTTTAGCTGGGGCACCGCCGGTACGTATGCATTCGCCTGGATAACGTCATCTAAAAAGCTGGTGCAGGTTTCAACAGCCTGGCGTAATTTTTCCCAATCTACGCTATGCGCCATTCCAAACATTTCAGCCAGGTTCACCGAGCCCAGGCAGCAGTTCTCATAGGGCCCAAGCCACTGCTCGCCGCATGGATTGGTAGCTTCTAACTGATACAGGTGTGGAACCGGATTATAACGATTGGCGGTGTCTAAAAACAGCATACCGGGCTCTCCATTGTGGTGAGCCTGCCTGACAATCTTATTGAATAAATCACATGCACTCACTTGCTTGTATGTGAGGATGGGAATACCCGCTTTTTCCGCCTTCTCCAAAGTGCCGTGGAAATTGTGATATTCCGGGCAGGATACATCTGGAAAGCGTAGGTCCCATGTTTCATCATTTTCGACTGCTCGCATAAATGCGTCGGTAATCCCCACCGAAATATTAAAGTTGGTAATGGCGTTCTCGTCTGTCTTGCAGTTGATGAAGTCCTCGATGTCCGGGTGATCGACTCTGAGAACAGCCATGTTCGCGCCCCGACGGGTTCCGCCTTGGGCAATCTCACCAAAAGCCTTATCATAAACACGTAAAAATCCCACTGGTCCGGTCGCTTGTCCAGCAGAAGATTTAACCAGTGTGTTTTTCGGTCGCAACTGTGAAAAAGAAAAACCGTTGCCTCCACCTGTCTGCTGGATGAGTGCCGCATCACGCAGTGTTTGGAAAATTCCCGCTTCGTGCCGGCCCATGTCATCCGACACCGGCAGGACAAAACAGGCTGCCAGCTGACCTAAAGGCGTGCCAGCTCCAGTAAAAGTGGGTGAGTTGGGAAAGAATTGTTTGCTGGTAAGAAGATCGAAGAACTGTTCTGCGCGTTCCAATCCAGATCCATTCCAGTTTGATTCCACCTTTGCAACATGATATGCAACACGCCAGAACATTCCCTCAACCGTTTCAGCTGGTTTCCCTTCCCTGTCACGGCGCACATAACGCCTTACAAGCACCTGGCGTGCATTATCCGTCAGATGAACCTCCGACAAACTTGATGAGATGTCGGGGGTTGACAAAAGTCCATATCGATCCAATCGTTCATTCGTAGTCTGTGTCATAACATTTCTCCAGAACACCCTACAACTACTTAGCCCTCCAGCAAGCGGTCTATTTCCTTACGGATCGAACGTAAGTCATCCAAGCCCAGGTAGACGATGGCATAGCGAATGTAAGCTATCTGGTCCATTTCTTTAAGTCCAGCGATGACCATATCCCCGACCACCCTGGAAGAAACCTCAGCCCGTCCCATCGTCTGAAGGGTGGCTTCAATCTCACCCACCAGCCTGTCAACATCAGCAGCTGGAACTGGACGTTTAGCGCATGCAATCCGGATACCCCGGCTCAATTTATCGTGATCGAATTCTTCTCTCGTCCCATCCTGTTTTACAATCAACGGGGTGGCAAGGACGGGGCGCTCATAAGTGCTGAAGCGCTGCCTGCAATGCTCGCATTCCCTACGGCGCCTGACGCCACCTCGCGTATCATGTGAAGTATCAATCACCCTTGATTCATCATGTCTACAATAAGGACACCGCATAGTTCTTCCCTATAATATTAGAACATTTGTAATCGCTATAGAAGGGGGTCCCACTGACAAAAACCCGTATGGGTGGCAGTGGGAACTGTCAAATTCTAGCACAGTGCACTTCACTGCGCAAGAGAAATATGAGCAAATAATCTTAAAATATTGCGATGGAATTGATTTTTTAAGATTGGTACGATTCTTGTTGATGTTAAATGAATGATACCTGGATACTGGCAGAATAGCTCCCCTATTTTTTTGCCACCTGGGTATAAATGCAACGAACCCGTCGTTGCAATACGGGTTCTGTTCCAGCCCACCATTCCATCGCGTGTTGCGAGGTTGGATGATGGGCTGGCGGGGATTGCCGGGAGGAGGAGGCCGGCAATCCCCTACCAAACTTTCATACTCACCCAAACAACCACGTTCAACCCAAAAAACGGATGAGTGCGGGGTGAAGTTTTTCCTGCAATAAGACTTTTGCACTTCTGGACGGATATGAATCTCGCTCCTCGACCGGGAGGAATATCCTTCCATATACCCGCCCATTTTATGGACAGGTACAATTGGCTCTCCTGGGATTATCCGGCACAACGCCCCCCTGGCGCTTATGCCGGGAGCTGCTCGTGGCATGCGGATCCCTTTCCCGAACCAGACTGCGCGATCAATAATTATCCGTGGTGACGATTTCGCAGGAAGGTCGGAATATCCAAGTCCTCGGTGTTGAATGTCCGTGGTGCAAAATCTGACCTGGCAATCTCCGCAGCTTGCAGCTCTCGCGCCTGGTCTTCAGTCGGTATCACTGGTTTCTCCAGGCGTAAAGGGTTTTTCTGCACCTCTGCAGATCGTCGGACTGGAATTCCTGCTCGTTCGAATCCTGTTGCGATAACGGTCACACGCACTTCGTCTCCCATATTCTGGTCGATGACTGCGCCAAAGATCAAATTCACATCTGGATGGGCAGTTTCCTTGATGACGGCAGCAGCCTGGTTGACCTCGAACAAGGTCAGATCAGGACCACCCGTTACGTTGAACAAAATGCCGCGTGCGCCATCAATGGTAATGTCCAATAATTGGCTTGAGATAGCCTGCTCGGCTGCCATGAGGGCACGATCGTCACCGTGACCCAGACCAACAGCCATAAGCGCAGCCCCGCCCTCAGACATGATCGTGCGAACATCTGCAAAGTCAAGGTTGATCAATCCTGGCACCGTAATCAGCTCAGAGATACCCTGAACACCCTGGCGAAGGACATCATCGGCAATCTTGAATGAATCCTGCAGATTGACATGCTTGTCAACAATCTGCAGCAAGCGGTCATTGGGGATCACAATCAAGGTATCAGCCTGTTCCTTCAATTTTTCGATCCCTGCTTCTGCCACCTGGATACGGCGTTGACCTTCGAAGCTGAAGGGTCGAGTAACCACACCAATGGTCAATGCACCTAGTTCGCGTCCGATCTGGGCAATAATGGAGGCTGACCCAGTTCCGGTACCACCGCCCATTCCAGCCGTGACGAAGACCATATCGGCCCCTCGCAGGACGTTATACAAAGCTTCCTGCGATTCTTCCGCTGCTTTGCGTCCTTGTTCCGGGTTGCCACCTGAACCCAAACCGCGGGTAAGCTTTTCACCGATCCGAACACGCGTCGTAGCGCTGGAAAGCATCAGAGCTTGAGCATCGGTATTGATGGCTATGAATTCAACGCCCTGGAGACCTTCCTTGATCATCCGTTCAACGGCATTGCATCCACCGCCTCCCACGCCCACAACTTTGATATGAGCGAAGGATTCTAACTGATTTGAAAAACTTGATGTTTGATTCATTTGTTCCTGCCTCCTCTTTGAATTGATAAAATCTTGTAATATTTTCCCTGGTTTTGCAGGGTTTGCAATTCCAGATAATTGCCGAAATATAAGGAAGATGGATTATTCACCTATGGCAGCAACCTCCTCAGAAAGTTTTTTAGACCATCCCACTCGAATCCCCCCACTGTGGACCTTCCAATTCGCATCCCTTGTTGCGTGGGCTGTACATAGATATCTGTCATTAAAAGTGCCCATTTTAACAGCCCGATGCCGGTAGAAAAAGCTGGATTCTCCAGTTTATCTGCCATACCAATTAAATTTTCTGGTTGGGCAATGCGTACCGGTAAATTTAAAGTCTGGCTGGCCAATGCCCGCACACCAGGTAGCGAGCTGGAGCCACCAGTAAGTACCATCCCTGCAGGTAACAATCCATCGTACCCAGAGCGTTTGATTTCTTGCAGGACCAGGCTGAAAATCTCCTCCACCCGCGCTTCAATCACATGAGCGAGCTCTCGCCGGTTAATCTGCACGGATTGCTCTTCGCCAAATGGCTTGACATCGAAGGATTCATTCGCATTCACTTCATCCCGCATGGCATGCCCATGCTTGATCTTGATCTCCTCCGCCTGTGTGATGGGTAAGCGTAGTCCATGGGCGATATCGGAAGTGATATGGTCTCCACCAACCGCCAATACATTCGTGTGCCAGACATCGCCTCCGATATAGATCGCCATGTCCGTGGTACCCCCACCCATGTCGCACACCACCACTCCCATTTCGCGTTCCGTCTCGGTTAGCACCACCTCAGCAGAAGCCAGTGGATTTAACACGAATTGTGATACTTCAACCCCGGCTGCACCTATGCATTGGCGCAAGTTTTCAACCGAAGCTGCCGATGCGGTGATGATATGGGTTTCCACTTCAAGGCGGTAGCCATGCATCCCGAGGGGTTTCCGAATCCCTTCCTGTCCATCGATATTAAAACCACGTTGGATAATGTGGATGATCTCGCGGTTATGCGGGATGTTTACCGCTTTTGCCGCATCAATCGCCCGGGCAATGTCGCCTTCATCAATCATCCTACCTGCCACACCTACAACACCCCGGCTGTTGACTGATGAAACATGCGATCCTGCCAGGCTGACCAGGGCAGAATCTATCTCCAGGCCACAAGTTCTTTCGGCTTTTTCCACCGAGCGCACGACTGCCTGGGATGCGGCAACCATATCCACCACCACCCCTTTGCGAACTCCCTGGGAAGGGTCTATCCCAACCCCCAAGATGCGTAGCTGACCCGGAGTTTCCTCCCGGCCAACCAGGGTGCAGATTTTGGTTGTGCCAATATCAATTGCAACTATGATTGGTTCGTCCATAAGCACTTCTTCGCGGTGAGCTCACCGCTCCATCCTATAATATGGTGCGTGGACATATTCCACGCTGATCAATTCCGGTTGAATACCTTCATTCTGCAAGCGGTCTACCAATGCCTCATACACGCTTACTTTCATCTGCATATCCTGATCTTCCGCTCCAAAGAAAACTTCCCAGCCATTCGGGTCATTCCATCCCAATCCGTGTTCGCTGTCGTAAACCAATAATGTGTCAGCGGGAACTTGCGCTCCCAGCGCAAGGATGGCTGTAACGAGTGTGGGAGAAAGACTGATGCTTGGCATGGTAATTGGCGATGAAGTTGGCATACCAGCCTGTAAATACTGTAAATCGTTCACCGATGCAGCGGATTTTTTGCCTGGTGGGTTACCCCGCCCTTCAACTCTCACCAGCGGATTTTCGGGATTACCTCTTGGAGGGAAGGCTACTCCCTGGGCATCCACCCAAACTTCACTCCCCTCCTGCGTCCAGGCAATCACAGGTACACGTTCTACAGCTTTCACCTTTACGGAGGCAGGCAGGTTAACTTTGACATTGATACTTGCTAACTCAGGGAATGCTCGCTGCAGAACATCCTCCAATTTTTGAGGATCAATACTGAAAATAGAAGCCCCAAAGGTTCCCATAACCGTGTTCAGGTCTGCCATGGTTAAACGCTTCAAACCATCAGCTTCGATTGCGTTAACCTGGAAAACCGGTGCCTTCCAAATCAGGAACAAGGAGGCTGCCATCATGATGACCATCAGCAGGGAGACAGCTCTCCAGCCAATGTGGATGAAAGGTAGTGAAGGAAGGCGGACTTCTGCACCTGGCACTCTCAAAGGCACATCAAATCTTCTCTTAGGAGACTTTTGCTTGTTTACTCGTGACGAAGCAACCCGTCCAAATGCCATCCCACCCATACCTCCGCGAACCATTACAGGTGGAACCGCTTCAGACCTTGTATCATACACTCTGCGATTCTTTCGGGAGATGAACGTCGGATCTGCATTGGATTTTCGTTGTGTTTCCGAACGTGAGGTAGCTTCGTAATGTGTTTCACTCCGTTTAGCTTCATTTTTTCGGCGCGTCTGGTGATTTGCCAACCATGCACCGGATAAGAATAACTTACTGGCATTCTTATTTGATTCAGATTGTCGTGGATTGTGGGCAAATTTAGAGCTCAACTTGCCTTGTATGGATTGGATCGATGTTTTTGGCAGATTGATATGGGTAGATGCCAATCGCTCCCTGACTGATGGTCCGGTTCGACGGGGCAGACGCGGGCGCGATGTGTTTCGTCGACTCATTCCTGCTCCATTTTGAGAGGATCTGTCGACAGGTTTTTCTCGCTTTATTTTTCGCTGGCGAGCCCGGCTCGGCTCTCTATTTGTTCCTTGTCGGTCCATATCTTTATCTAGATCTGCCATAATTCATCTCGCATACCGGTGTTCTGTTTTTTGATTATCAAATTTACGTTCCATTGCCAGCTCAATCAATCGATCCACTAGCTTTGGGTAGGGCAATCCACAGGCCTCCCAAAGTTTTGGATACATGCTGATACTTGTAAAACCAGGGATGGTATTCAACTCATTCAAAAAAAGTTCACCCGAATTCCTGTCCAGGAGAAAATCAACCCGGGCCATACCCTGGCAATCAATGGCTTTAAAGGCTTTCACTGCAAGCTTACGCGCCAGTTCGGAAACAGCCTCCGGGATGGGGGCTGGGATTAATAATTCCGATGCGTTGTCCACGTATTTCGCTTCATATGAGTAAAACTCACGGCTGGGAATGATCTCTCCAGGGACAGAAGCCTCGGGCATATCGTTTCCAAGCACGCTCACTTCGATCTCGCGTGCATTCAGTCCACGTTGGATCAAGATCCGCCGGTCATAACGGGCTGCATCCATCAGTCCTTCCAGCAAATCTGCCCGGTTTTGGCATTTGCTCACGCCCACCGATGAACCTAAATTGGCAGGTTTTGTGAACAAGGGATAAGGTGCTATTTTCTCAGCGGAAGCGATGATTTCATCCATATGTTGCACCAGATCTCTGCGTAACACCACCATGGTTTCCAGGACGGGGATTTTGTTTGCTTCCATCACACTTTGAAACACACCTTTATCCATTCCCACCGCAGAGCCAACCACTCCCGCTCCTACATAGGCTAGATCAGCCATGTCTAGTAATCCTTGCAAGGTGCCATCTTCACCATATGTGCCGTGCAAGACAGGGAAAACCACATCCAGTTGAGCCAGTTGGCTGAGTATGTATCCTTGTTCTGTTTCTCGGATGGTGTGTAATCCTGCCCAGGCTGGATCGGGCAGCAACGCAGCAATCTGAAGTGTCTCTTCCTGTCCTGTTTCCATGGCTTCCAACACTTTCGTTCCTGTCAGCCAAGCGCCATCCCGGGTAATGCCAATTTGGATCACATCATAGCGCTCCGGATCCAACACACCCAACACCGAGCGCGCCGACATCAGCGAGACCTCGTATTCACCCGAGCGCCCGCCGAAAATGACACCAACCCGCAGCTTCTGACCGTTCTCCATCACCATCCTCTACTGACCTTCCCAATCACCTAATAATTCAATTTCGAGCTCCAGTTTCACACCAAATTGATCCAATACCTTTTGTTGTGCCAACCTGATCAAGGCATAATAATCGCTGGCGGAAGCACTGTCCTGGTTAATGAAAAAATTGGCATGCTTGGAGCTGATCTCAACCTTGCCAAGCGCCATCCCTTTCAATCCTGCAGCCTCGATAAGCCTACCGGCATAATCTCCTGCAGGATTCTTAAATATTGAACCCATGGATGCCCCGGAAGGTTGTGATTTATACCGCATTTTCTTATATTCTTCCATCGTCTCCTGCACCGCCTCGAGGGTGCTCCTGGTAAGTTTCAGTTCTGCTGAAAGGATCACCGCCCGACCAGGCTGGCGTTTGATGATGCTGCTTCGGTACCCATACCCAAATCGATCAGCAGGCCATTTCTCCTGCAAGATCTCACACTTGTCTCCATGATTGTTCTGTATAAGGTGCAAGATTTCTGCCAGCACTAAATTACCAGCCATATCAGCACCGTGGGCACCCGCATTACCATAAATTGCCCCACCTACAGTCCCAGGGATCCCGGCAGCCCATTCCAATCCAGCCAATCCACGGGAAGCCACACTGCGTGCCAGAGAACCCAGATTGGCACCTGATTCAACCCAGACCGTCGCAGGTTCTGTTTGGGTGCTGAATTTTAAATCCTTCGCCCGGTTTAAAACAACTACCTGCCGAACGCCTGCCTCTGAAACCAATACATTCGATCCACTGCCAAGCATAAAGAAAGGTATTTCCAACATCCACAGCCGTTTGCCTGTCTCTGCCAGTTCATCGGATGAATCTGCACGGATCAACACATCTGCCCTACCCCCGACGCGCGCTGCGGTGTAACGCTTGAGGGGAACATTTACCTGCAAGCGATCACCGAATGTGGCAGTGAGTATATCGGGGTCAGGGAGCGGTTTCATCAAGAGATTCCTGTCAATCTGTTTACATTCTCGTAATAACATCGATCAGGTATCGGATAAGCTGCGGGGAATGCCGTGGATCTTTGCACATCACCTCCAGCTCATGTTTGGTAAACCTGCTCTTCCTACGGGTTAATGGTTTCATAAAAAGGGACACGTAAGGCTCAAGCTCGGCATCGTATGCCTGTGGAGCTTTCGGGGAGTACGTTCCGTATGTGGTTCTATTTGAATTAGTCACTTGTCTCACTCCTCTCTTTTAGCTGGGCTAGAACCCGGTTACTGATTTGATCTGCATCGCCTGCAGAAAGGACCATCAGCACATCTCCCGGCATCAACCGGTTGACCAGGTATGAAGTAGCCTGTGAAAAATCTGCTGAATACAGTGTGTCCGGATAGGTGATTGCAGCAACGATTTTCTGGGATGAAAATCCATCTTCTGGTGGTTTCTCTCGGGCGGCATAGATATCCATCACCAATACCTGGTCCGCCTGCTCAAATGCACCCACAAAATCTTGGAATAATAAACGTGTGCGCGAAAAAGTATGTGGTTGCCACACCACCCATAACTTACTTTTTGGGTAGCGCATGCGCGCCGCAGATAAAGTTGCTCGAATTTCCGTTGGGTGATGGGCATAATCATCGATTATGGTTATCCCGTTCACCTGTCCACAAATTTCAAACCGTCTCCCAGTTCCCCGAAACTCAGACAGTGCTTTGCCTGCTTGATCAATTGGCAGCTCCATCTGGTGTGCGACAGCCAGGGTGGCTAATGCGTTTTGGACATTATGCTTGCCTGGTACACGCAGGTTAATGGGCGTATGAATCTCAAACTGTTTTCCAGCCAATGAACAGGATATTTCAAAACTCATTCCACCAAGCATATTCGGTGTGAGTGCTTGAGCAATGTAAGTGGTCGGCTGGTTGGATGAGCCGTTATTGGAATTACGTACTGCATACGAAAACACTTTTTGTCCACGCTTCTTTGCAATCTGGCCCAACCTGCTGGCTCCACTGTCATTGGCACATACAAGCAGCGTCCCATCACTTCCTACCTGGGTGGCGAATTGATCAAAAGCCCTGAAGAAATCTTCTGGGGTGGGGTAACAATCCGGGTGATCATGCTCAATATTGGTGATCACCGCAATTTTCGGCTTGAGCCCCAGGAACATATGATCATATTCATCGGCTTCAATAACAAATGCGCCTCCTTTTCCAGCGTGGGCATTGGTGCGCAGGTTATTTAATACTCCTCCAGAGATAAAAGTTGGATCCTGTCCAAGATAGGTGAGCATCCATGCAATCATGGCAGTTGTGGTCGTCTTGCCATGTGTGCCTGCCACGGCAATACCCATCCGCGCCTCCATCAGGCTGGAAAGGAATTCACTGCGTTTCAAAACCGGGATGCCAAGCTCACGGGCAGCCATAACTTCCACATTGTCATCTGGAATGGCAGAAGACCGGACCACCACTTGGGCAGTTTCTATATTCTCGGCACGGTGACCGATCGAAACCATCACTCCCGCTTCCATCAAACTTTTTGCAAGGGGTGACAAGCTGCGATCTGAACCAGTGACCTGGTAACCGCTTTCCAGCAGCACCCGGGCAATCGCCGAGAGGCCTGTTCCGCCTATACCTATGAAATGCACCGATTTTCGTTCTGTCATAAAAAGACCACAATCACAAAGATAAACGCCAAGGCTATCGCAAAATAAATGAATGGTATGCCTAGCCAGGCAGGTGCCATATACCCAAGCAGCTTGATCGCCTCCTGTCCCTGAACGGTACTTGGATCAGGTGGAACGATGTAAGAGATTGCCTGGTAGTTTGCCTGGGCTAGGAAGTACCAGATTGACCCAACGATAAGGTATCCATTTAAAGCACCGAGAAAGATACCCAGCAAGGAATCCTGGAACCGCTCACGGGCAAAACGCTGTCCGCCTACCCTGGGTAGGTTAGGTGTCTGATATCCAAAAAATGTCAGCGCGAGAATAATTGCAGTACGCATCCAAAATTGAGCAGTAGAACCAGGCTCAGCAAACGACGAAGAAAGCCCTTTAACATAGGTCTCCAGGATCGTAATTAGAAATAACGCCAATATCGCACTGGCGGTCACCATCATCTCTTTGGCCCATCCACGCATGGCACCAATAACAGCAAATATGATCACAAAACACCAGAAAACGAAGTTCAAATAAACCATCGTTCGCTCCTAATCACTCCAATTGCGAACATATGTTGATCCTGCTTGCTTCGATGATTTCGCCAGATCTTTGATCAATCCCGCGATCCTTGCGGATGCATCCGGTCTTGCCAGTGCTTGCATTGCTTTAGACATCTTTTCTAATCGAGCTTTATCCGCCATTAATTCACGCACTTTCGGAACGATTTGATTTACCAGCTGTGAATCTTCGATCTGGACAGCAGCACCGCGCCTGACCAGGTAGCTGGCATTCACACGTTGATAACGCCACGCATATGGGTATGGCACCAGGATACTTGGTAAACCGAATATCGGTAACTCTCCCAGCGTGGACGCTCCAGCACGTGTCAAAGCGAGATCCGCCAGGTTCATTGCCGCGCCAATTTCATCATATAAGTACGAAAACGGGCGGTAGCGATTAAGCTGCTCGCCAGATAAACCAGCCCGAACCTGCTCCATCATTTGCCAATCCAGTTTTCCCGTGATGTGGATGATCTGCATATCCTTTAACAGATCCGGCAATGCAGCAGCTAAAGCTTGATTAATGGACCGTGCACCTCTACTGCCACCCAACACCAACAACACTGGCAGCTGCTCCTGGAGAGCAAAATAGCTTCTGGCCTCATTCTTGTTCCATTGATCCAATCCCGGACGGAGCGGATATCCCGTCGCAATTCGGGATGGATGCGCAGGAAAGAATTCCTTGGATTCTTCCACAGTCAGCGTGATGCAGTCGCTGAAACGCGCGATGGTCTTAAGCGCCAGTCCTGGCTCAATATCTGGAACATACAAAAGGCTCTTTGAGCGTTTCGGTAAGCGGGATGCCAGGGCCATAGGTACAGCTACATACCCTCCGGTAAAAAACAGAACGTCCGGTCGAAATTTGCGCAGGATGCGCCTGGACGAGAAATACCCTCTGCCAAGCATCCAGAGATTGCCTGGCATTGCACGCCATCCAACTCCATGCACACCAGCAGCAGGGATAGCCTCAAAACGCAATCCTTCCCGCTTCACCAGGTCTTCCTCCATACCTCCAGCACCGCCTACCCACAACACCTGGAGGTCATTCGATGAACCTTCCCTGGATTGAGCCGGCTCACCCGGCACAGGCTCAGGAATCGCTATCATTAGTTGTTTGAGGACTGACAGGGCGGGATACACTCCGCCGCCGGTCCCCCCCGCGCAAATTAACAACCGCATTAAATCCCTTCTCCTCACCTTGCTTTGTTTTTTCTGACACCCTGGAAATATTTAGTAAAATTCCAACCGATGCCATGACCACTAATAAATTTGAACCTCCAGAGCTGATGAATGGGAGGGCATTGCCAGCAAAAGGTAGCAGACCAACCATCACCAGCATATTAATAAAGGCTTCCAGGCTCAACCAAAATGCAAGCCCACCTGCCAGCAGCATCCCCAATCCATCCGGTGCCCGGCGTGAAATCACCCAGCCTCGCCACATTAATAAAAGGAACAAGCAAACCAGCACAACAGCCCCCAGGAGTCCTGTTTCCTCTCCAACCACAGCGAATACACTATCCGTATGTGGAAATGGGAGTCCATTCAGCTTGGTCTGCGATTTTCCAATACCCACCCCGATCCAGCCACCGCGCATAAACGCTTCCAGCGAACGGCGAACATGTTCAGAGTATTGCAGCGGGTCTTTCAGGCCAGCAAGGAAGCTGTCCATGCGGTCGGGTCCGGTGGGGAATATTCCTGAGCGCAGAACGATTACCCCGACCAGGATACCGACAGCCATCATGAATAGGAATTGTTTAAGCTCTCCACCAGCCAGGAAAAACATCATCCCGCCCAATATAATGATGGTAATTACCGCGCTCAGATCTGGCTGCAAGACAATCAGTCCGCCCACGATACCCATAATAACTGCCAGGGGGATCAATGCCAGGTAGATATTTTTCAACATCGCCCGCCGGTTATTCAACCAGACTGAAAGGTAAATCACGATCCCAAATTTTGCCAGTTCAGATGGCTGGATGGAACCACGGAATAAACTCCGCACAGATCCCAGACGGGTATCCTGTACGATGAGAACGGCGACCAGTGCAAATATTGCCAGCAGCATGAGAGGCAAGGCTAATTTCTTCCACCAGTGATAATCGATCCAGGCCAGGATGAACATCACCACCGCGCCAAGCCCCAACCACCTTACCTGGCGCATGAATATATACGAGGGTGATCCATAGACCTGATATGAGTAATCTGCGCTGGCAGAGTACACCATTAAGATCCCAAACAAGATTAAAGAGAAAACCACCAATAAAAGTGGTACATCAAAACTCAGGCGCTTCGGATGATGGACTTTAGCCGAACCCTGGTTTGAATATTTTTTATTGCCCTTCACATGCACGAAAGATTGAATACCCATCGTTTAAAAGCCTCCCCGCGCTCCTCGAAGTCGCGGAATTCATCAAAACTGGTCCCTCCAGGTGAAAGCAGGACGATATCGCCTTCTCCAGCCACCTGCGCTGCCACTTTCACGGCTTGTTCCAAGCCTGTACATGTATCCATTGATAAAAGGTTATTGCCCGGCTTTACCTCTCCGACTGCGCCTGCAATGATTTCAGCTGCCTCTCCAAACAGGATCAGATGCTCCACTCGCTCGTGGATCAGCTCAGCCAGATCTCCCCAGGGTAATTTCTTGTCTCGCCCACCTGCCAGGAGCACGATGGGTCTTTGAAGGTCTTCAGGAGAGCTGAAGGCATGGATGGCAGCCGTCACTCGTTCCGGTGCGGTAGCGATTGAATCGTTATACCAGTCTACCCCTCGCCATGTTTGCACCCATTCCAACCGGTGTTCCACACCGGTAAATACCGTGATAACCTCGCGCATTGCCGAATTGGGCAGGTTGGCTGCCTGGCAGATGGCACAGGCTGCCATCACGTTTTCCACGTTATGCCAACCTCGAAGCCGGATCTCATCTATCCGCACAATGTGGCTGATTTCCTTCGCATTCCACGAACAAAGCCACTCACCCTCGATAAATACGCCCAACGTACCGTTTACGGGTTTTTCTCTACCAAATGAGAATTTCCTACCGCGCACATTCATTAACAATTCCCATGCACCGGGGTCATCCCTTCCCAAGATTGCGATACCCTGCTCAGACTGGAATTCCAGGATGCGGCGCTTGGCTGCAGTATATGCCTCCATTGTGGCATGCCGGTCCAGATGGTTGGGTGTGATATTCAACACGCATGCGATATCTACAGATCTAGTCATCAACTCTAGTTGAAAGCTCGATAGCTCCATCACTACCAGATCATCAGGTTGCATCTCTTCCAACATGGATATCATGGGTGAGCCGATATTTCCTCCCACCCACACTTTCCGATAGTCAGACCCTTTTCCTGTTTCAATTGCTGCCTGCGCGATTTGACCGGTCAGGGTGGTGGTGGTGGTTTTTCCTGCTGATCCGGTGATGCCAATGGTTTTACAAGCACAGACTTCAAGAAAAACCTGTGTATCATTCGATAGGGGAATGCCAACTCTGATTGCTTCAACAATCAGTGGCAGGCTCAAAGGCACCCCGCCGGATGGGCAAACAAGATCAGCACCTTCCAGCAGGCTGATCGGGTGGTCGCCGAAGGAACATTCAATTCGTGCCAATGACTTTTCGTCCAGATCATTTAATTGCTCTTTAACGTTTTGGAGCTGTTCAGCGGGTTTCTGGTCATTTAGAACAACAACCGCCCCATGCACAGCTAAAAAGCGCGCCAGGGCAATTCCCTGTCGGGCGGCTCCTATCACAATCACGCGCTTTCCATTCCAATCCGTCATTTCATCGTCTCATTTATTCCAACCATTATCCAATTGCGATGGCTGCACCGATGATCGCCATCAATAATCCGATCAACCAAAAACGCTGCACCACCTGGGTTTCACTCCAACCGATCAATTCAAAATGATGGTGAAGGGGAGACATTTTAAATAACCTCTTCCCTTTCGTGATCTTGAAGTAGCTTACCTGCAAGACCACGCTTACAATTTCACTCACCGGGATTACAGCGATTAATGGTAATAAAATCCATTGGCCGGTCATCAGAGCAATTACTGCCAGGGTGGCTCCCAACGGTAAGGAACCAACATCACCCATGATCAACATCGCAGGGTGTACATTGAACCAAAGGAAACCAAACAATGCACCAACCAATGTAAAGCAGAAACGGGCAATATACAGCTGCCCTTGCATCAAGGCGATCAGCCCAAAAACCGCAAAACAAGTGGCAGAGATCAATCCCGCCAGTCCATCCAATCCATCGGTAAAATTGATCGCATTTGAAAATCCGACAATCAAGAATGTGGCAATCAGGATGTACCAGAAGCCCAGCGTGAATTGTGCATTCATCCATGGCAGGTAGATTTCCGGTACCTGGAGCACATACTGCAAACCGAGGGCTATGATGATCCCCAACACGATTTGGATGATAAATTTGGTGCGCGCCCGAATGCCACGCTGTTCGCTCCGTTTTCCACGCAGTTTTCTCCAATCATCCAATCCCCCTAATATGCCAAAGACGATCATAGTCCCGATGGGCAGGAATATTGACCGACCTAAAAAGGTAAACCCGAGTAATGAAGCCCCATTGAACAAAACCGTGATAAGAAGCACGGGCAGGATGAATAACACGCCACCCATGGTTGGAGTGCCCAATTTGGAGATGTGACCCTGGGGTCCATCCACACGGATGGATTCGCCAATCTTAAAATACCGCAAGATCCGTAGTAATGGTTCACCCCAGATCACCGTCAGCAAAAAGGAGAAACCCGCCAGGGCTAAAGCCAGTGCGCTTTCTCTCATGGTTGGTACTCCAATGCGGAAACGATCCGATCCATCCTCATCCCGTTCGAGCCTTTAACCAACACAATGTCATTTTGTTTTAAACCGGGCTGCAGATACTTTATGACCTGCTCCACCTGGTCAAGGATTGTAATACTAGAGGCTGGTAAACCCGCTTCGATCGCCGCCTGGGCAATGATCCGACCCCTTTCTCCAAGTGTCACCAGCTCATCCACCACTTCGGCAGCTCGGTAACCAACCATCTCATGCCCTTTATGCTCATACTGGCCAAGTTCGAGCATATCTCCAAGAACTGCTACTTTCCGACCATCCAGATCATGTAACAAGTTAAGTGCAGCTAACATGGACTCAGGCGAGGCATTATAGGTATCATCCAACAGCAATGCACCATTCTGGGTTCTAACTGCAATCAGTCGCAGCTCGTTGCTTGTTGAACGCAATCCGCTGACAATTTCCTGCCAGGTTAATCCATCGACCAGGCCAACTGCCGACGCCCGTAAAACTGTTTGAACCGAATGCCTGCCAATCAGCGGTACCCGCAGCTGAATCACTTCGGCCGGTCGATTGAGCTGCTGGCGGTAATGCATCCAAAAAAGGATCCCTTCCAAACCCAGGCTTTCCACATTATCAGCCCACAGGTCAACACCCTCATCCATGCCGTAGAAAAAAACCTGTGCATGGGTCTGGTCAGCCATCTTTCGCACCCACGGATCATCATAATTCAGGATCGCAAACCCATCCTCCGGAAGCGCCTGGACCAGCTCCGATTTACCCCTGGCAATCTCTTCTTGTGAGCCTGCGCGTGATGCGTGTACTGTGCCTATGTTGGTTACCACGCCAATGTGGGGAGAGGCTAGCTCACATAATAGTTTAATTTCACCAGGTACGTAAAAACCCATCTCCAGGACTGCCCTTTCATGTGCTTCGGTCAGGCTAAGCATGGATAGGGGCAATCCAATTTCGTTATTTAAATTTCCTTTGTTCTTCAAAGTGCGGTAGCGTTGGCTTAGCACCTCTGCCACAACTTCTTTTGTAGTTGACTTGCCTACACTACCGGTGATGCCTATAACTTCCACAGCCAGCTTGGCCCGCCAAAATTCCGCTATCCGTTGCAAAGCTTTCAACGGATCTGGCACCTGGATGCAGAATATACCTTCCAGCCCAGACAAACGATCCTCGAGGTCATCCGGTGAGAATGGGGTCCGTAAATCCAGGACCGGGAATTGATGACTAAGCTCACGGGAGACAAGAGCAAAACCTGCCCCAGCTTGAAATGCCTCACCGACAAAATCGTGACCATCATGATGTTCTCCTGGCAGGGCGATGAACAGAGCACCGGGATTTACCTGGCGCGAGTCAATTGCACCTTCTGTTATTACAGAAGACGCCCCTGTTGGTCGTATTCCGGTCAGTGCATCGAGAACATCAGCCAGGGTTAACAAGATTCAAAACCTTAATCATCTGCCATATTTTGAATGACATCATCAGGTGGAATATCCATCAGCACCACCAGCCGTTCAACCATATCAGCAAAAACTGGAGCGGCTACAATCGAACCCCACGGTGAGCTCTGGGGTTTCTCAAGCCACACGTAAACCAGAAATTGTGGATCTCTCACCGGACCCCAGCCGACAAAGGATGCGTTGGTTGCACTGGTTGAATAACCGGTTGGGGTTGCAATTTCCGCTGTACCTGTCTTTCCAGCTACCCGATATCCTTCGACCAGCGCATCGGAGGATTCGCTTTCCAATGAATTGGAAAGCATCTCGGTCAGTGTTTGGGCAGTTTCAGCTGAAATCGGTTTGCCGATGATCTGGGGCGTTGGAGTAAATTGATAACCATCCCGCACCATCGATCGCATCACGTGCGGCATCATCATCTCTCCTCTACCATTCGCCACACTCGAAATTGCCATCACCATTTGGATCGGTGTTACCGCAATACCTTGCCCAAAGGAGTTGGTGCCCAGCTCAGCTTCAAACCAGTCAGTATCGCCTGGGAGCTTCAACCTTCCAGGAGCTTCTCCAGCCAGGTCAACACCGGATGTTCGTCCAAAACCAAAATTTTGCATGTATTTATAGAAATCTCCGGCACCTATTTGAGTGGCAATCCAGGTCAGGCACACATTCAAAGAGTGTGCCATGCAGCCCTGCATATTTTGCGGTCCCCAGGCACCCCAGTCCCAGTTACGGATCGTGATCCCGCCAATTTGGATCGAGCCGGTATCCACAAACTCTGTATCCGGAGTCACAGCACCACAGTCCAGGGCAGCGGCCATGGTCAACACCTTAAAGACCGAACCGGGTTCATAATCCTGGCTCACTGCCCGGTTATATGGGGTGCTGTCGGTGAAAACATTGCCATAATTCCAATACTCATTTGGATTTAAGCGGGGTGTGCTTGCAATAGCCAGCATCTCACCTGTATTGGGGTCCATCACCAGGATAACCCCTCCCTCGGCACCGCTATCATCCAGCGCATTCTTGAGAACCTCTTCTGCTGCTGCCTGGATTTCACGATCGATCGTCAGGACCAGGTCTGAGCCTGATTTCAGTTGAGGAATTTCAGCTACCTGGTATGGATCCAAAGACATCCACACAGACTGTGGAGCACCTGCCAGGAGGTCGTTAAATTCAGCTTCCACCCCAAACAACCCCGTCCCTTCACGGTTGACGAAACCAAGGATATTCGCCCCCAGGCTATCTTCCGGATAGTAGCGCTGTAAGCGAGGCCGGTAGACCAATCCATCCAGGCTGGGCCGACCTGCATCCCCGTAATCCACATCTGGTAAATTCGAATAATTACGAGCCCAATCCTGCAGCTGGACTAATTCCTCCGGGGTAACGAAATCTGCCAGCTGCACGTATGCTGTCCCAGCGATTTCTGCACGATGGATGGCGGAATAAACTTCATCGGAATATTCCGGGTAGTCGTATTCGGGATGAGCAGAAAGCACTTTACTCAGTGCAAAAGAGATCGTATCGGAATTATCAACGTTATCAACTTGCGCTCCCACTTCATAAACCAGGGTGCTGCCTGCCAGTAAACGTCCCCAGCGATCGTAGATATCTCCTCTGGGTGGGTAAAAAATATGTAGCGTGCGGGAATACTGGTCACCTTGGGAGACAAACTCACTTCGCTCAGGGCTGAACTGTAATCTCACCAGCTGGATAATGATCATGGCTCCAGCTAAGAAAAACAAGACTCCTAATAAATTAAATCGCCAACCGGTCAGAATCTGACCGGCTTTCTCATTTGCTGTACGTGGGATGACAGGGTTTTCTCGTGCAGGAGGCTTACGGCGTAGGCGTCCTGCAGGGACTACTTGATCAGCCATAAATCTTCTCATGGTCGGGCCTCGCTGATATACCTGGTTGTTTTTTGCACCTGCTCAGCCACCCATTCAAATAACGACTCCCTGAATTGTGGATCGATCCCGGATGCGTTCACAACCACCGGTTGTGGAGGCGGTGCCAGTGAGGTCGTTTGCCTGTCGATATATCCAGGCACCTTCATGTATATGATATGTTCTCCATCGATTGGCTCCAGATTGAGGTCCTGGACTCGCTCCTGCATCACCTGGTAAGATGTTATCATTGCCAGCTGGTTAGTTAGATTGGCTATGCGCTGCTCCAATTCCTCCATTGGAACGATTCCTTCACCAGCCTGGCTGGAAAGATAATGATAGCCATAAACCCGGACTTGCATCTCCTGGATCTCCCTGCCAACTGCTGCTGCCCGGGCAGTGACATTTAAATAAATCCCGGCAACAATGGCAGCACTCACCAGGATTAAAAGGATCACCCCGATCATGTACATCTGTTTACGCCAGGGTGCCTGTTCATATGCTTGCGTGAGTTTTTGTATATTCTCCATAGTATTCACCTATCTAAAAACCCGTCCGCTTTTGATTGCTTGATCATCTTTCTTTGTTAATTTTTCAGGATTACAAATACTTCTTGAACCAATATCAAAAGGAAACGGGTTTCTAGTGCAGGCTTGCAAGTCTTATGCCATTTTTCTATCGAATTTTTATATCCTCTCCGCAATCCTTAAGCGAGCGCTGCGAGATCGCGGGTTATTACGAATTTCATCTTCCTGTGGGCGAACTGGCTTACTCGTTAGCTCCCGCAGGGTTGCCTTATGACCGCATGTACAAACCGGCTGCCGGGGTGGACAGAGGCAGTCTTTGCTCTCTTTTCGCAAGAACTGCTTGACCATGCGGTCTTCCAGTGAGTGGAATGAAATCACTGCCAGCCGCCCACCTGGGGCCAGTGCTTCAAGTGTCTGAGGCAGCACTTCATCAAGTGCATCCAACTCACCGTTCACTGCGATGCGTAAAGCCTGGAAAGTACGGGTGGCTGGGTGTATTCCGCTCTTCCCACCGCCCGTCGCTCGTGCAACCACCTCTGCCAGCTGTGTGGTGGTTTGGATCGGTCTTGCCCTCACCATCGCCCGAGCCACCTGCCTCGACCTATGTTCTTCGCCATATCGATAGAGCAGGTAAGCAAGCTCCTTCTCATCCAGGTTGTTTACCAGATCAGACGCACTGACATTGCCGTCAGGGTCGAAGCGCATATCCAGAGGTGCTTCGACCTGGAAGGAAAAACCTCTAGCCTGAGTATCCAACTGCATCGAGGACAAACCCAGATCTAAGAGGATTCCATCCACCCAACGCCAATCCAGTCTCGACACCTGTTCAAGCAGGGTGCGATAGGAAGCTTGTACGAGGATAGCCCGCTTACCGAATTCAGCCAGTTTTATCTGGGCTAGTTCGATTGCTTGTGGGTCTACATCCAATCCAAGCAATTGACCATCCGGGCAGCTTCCCTGGAGTATTCCCCAGGCATGCCCTCCCGCACCCAGCGTGCCATCGATGTACAACCCTTCCCGCTGAAGTTGCATCGCGTGTATAATCTCATTGTAAAGAACCGGTAGATGTGTCATCACCTGTTATTTAGGGTTGCTGTCGTGTCAGTTTTTTTTAGCAACCCGCTATCATTCAGTGCTGGTGGAAAGATCGAGAACTTTAAACCGCTCAGTGTTGGCCTCAGCTTGATCCAATGCTTGTTGTTGGAGTGCCCATTCATCGGATGACCAGATTTCAAAATAACTTCCCTGCCCCACCAGGATGGCTTCCTGGTCTGAGGTTAATCCGGCTTTTTGGCACAGGAAATCTGGGACCAGGATGCGGCCAGACTTATCAACTTCCAGGCGGTTGGCTGATCCAATGATTAACCGCCGTAAATCCCTGGTCAACGGATCGGTTACGCTCATCTGGTCAAGGCGATGTGAGATAGCCTCAAATGCTTTGGGTGTCAACACCATCAGATTTCGATCAAAACCACGCAGGATATATGCGCCATCAACCATTAACTCGCGGAAACGTGCCGGCACAGTCAGGCGGTCTTTGATATCGATGCTATGGCGGTACTCACCTAAAAACATATGTTCTAGTTATCCCTTATTTGCACGAAACGCCGGAATACCCGGCGCTCCCACTTCGACCCACTTTATACCACAATCCCCCACAGTATAGTCCAGTATAATGAAAAAATCAAGTATTTTTAACCCCAATTTAATGACCAATTCTAAAATATAGGAAATCCATATGCCCAACCCTGCTCTCAATGACTATCGACCACTGTTTGTCGGCCTGGATGCCCTTATTCCATTCATGGATGGCACCTGTCGCTGCTATACCAATCTGGATAACGCCGCTTCCACGCCACCCTTGAAAGCCGTCCAGCATGCAGTGGACGACTTTTTGGTTTATTACAGCAGTGTCCATCGCGGCACCGGGTTTAAAAGCCAGATATCCACCCATGCTTATGAGCAAGCCCGCCAGATCGTATTAAATTTCGTCGGGGCAGATCCAATACATCATACATGCATTTTTGGCAAGAACACCACAGAAGCCATCAACAAGCTTGCCCGTCGGTTTCCTTTTAACTCTCAGCGGGATATTGTATTGACCAGCGGAATGGAACATCACTCGAATGATCTACCCTGGCGGGCTGCCACACAGGTCATTCATGTGGGTCTAACCCCCGATGGGCGCCTGGATGAATCCGATTTTGACGAGCAGCTATCGAGATATGCTGACAGGGTCGCTCTCGTGGCACTCACCGGTGCCAGCAACGTGACCGGGTTCATCAATCCAATTCACCGCCTGGCAGGCAAAGCACATGCAGCGGGAGCCATGTTCCTGGTCGATTGTGCACAGCTTGCTCCTCACCGTAAGATAGATATGCTTTCATTAGAAGATCCTGAACATCTGGATTTCATCACCATCTCTGCTCATAAAATGTATGCTCCATATGGCACAGGCGCTCTAATTGGGCGAAAGGATGTCTTTGAACAAGGAGATCCGGATATGGCAGGTGGCGGCACGGTGGAGATTGTCACCCTGGACAGTGTGGTGTGGTCCGCTCCACCGGAACGTGAGGAAGCCGGCAGTCCCAATACAGTCGGGGCAATTGCCCTGGCAGCTGCTATCCGCCAGCTTGAGAAGGTGGGGATGGCCGAGGTGGCACACCACGAAGCGCTCCTCACCCGCTATGCCCTGCAAGCTCTGAGTTGCATCGACGGTATAATGATTTTTGGTGACCAAGACCCATCGAATACGGAAGACCGCCTTGGGGTGATTCCCATCCAGGTCGAACAGGTCCCCCATTTCCTGGCAGCCGCCATCTTGGGTTATGAATACGGCATTGGTGTGCGTAGCGGATGTTTCTGCGCCCACCCTTATATCCTTCACCTGTTGGGATTAAGCAAGGAAGAAGCAAATGAAGTACGCCAGCGTATGCTGGAAGGTGATCGCTCTGAAATGCCTGGCTTGATCAGAGCCTCATTCGGGCTGTACAATACCTATGAAGATGTGGACATCCTGCTGGATGCCCTCGCTCATGTCACACGCGGTGATTACAAAACAAAATATATCCAGGACCGAACGACTGGTGAGTATACCCCGCTTGGCTGGCAGCCGGATTTTTCAACTTATTTTACGCTGTAGATCATCCTTTAATCCAGACCTGGCAAATTAATTCCCACTCCCCCAAATTACGGGATTTGGAGGAGTGGAACATTTTATTTCTTGATAATTGCTATCGGCTGGCGGCGTCCATTACTGCTACCGCGGCGATATTGACGATGTTCCTTACATCATCTCCAGTCTGCAGCACGTGGATCGGTGCACCCACCCCAAGCAGGATTGGACCAATCGCCTGGGCATTTCCCAACCGCGCCAGCAGCTTGTAAGCGATATTTGCCGCCTCGAGCGATGGAAAAACCAGCACATTTGCATCCCGCACCTGGCTGAATGGATAGCGCTGGTCAATCAGCTCTGGAATCACCGCTGTATCTGCCTGCATCTCACCATCCACCGGGAAATCCGCCCCACGCTCACGGATCAGCTTGACTGCTTGCCTGACCTTTTCTGAATGAGGGTGGGGTGTGCTGCCAAAATTAGAGAAGGATAGTAAAGCCACCCGGGGTTTTATCTCCAGCTGGCGGGCAAAGTCTGCAGCCAGGAAGGCAATATCTGCCAGGTCTTCCGGGCTGGGATCGATATTCACGGTTGCATCTGTGAAGAGGTATGTTCGCCTCCCCACCACCATGATATATACCCCGGCTGCTATCCGTTTGTCTGGTTGGGTGTGGTGGATGCGCAAGGCAGGGCGGATAACATCCGGATAATCATAAGTCAAGCCTGAAACAGACGCATCTGCGTCACCCATTTTCACCATCATGGCGGTAAACACATTCGGCTCTAAAATCCTACGCCGGGCATGCCAGATTGTCACTCCATGGCGCTGACGTAGCTTGCTGTAAGCTTCAGCATACATCTCTGAATGCTCGAATTTCTCAGGGTCCACGATCAGCATATCGTCGTCCAGTCCCAAGGCTTCCAGTTTGCCCCGGATAACCCGTTCACGCCCAACCAGGATGGGAATCCCAATCCCTTCATCCAATATCTGCGCAGCAGCCCTGATGATTTTCGTCTCTTCACCTTCTGCGAAGGCAATCCGTTTCTTGGGTGTGGTGGCTTTGGCTTTGCCCATGATGAAATAGCGTACCTGTTCACCCATCCCCTGACGGTATGCCAGTTGTTTGCGGTATTCGTGCAGGTCAAGCGATTTACGTGCCACCCCGCTTTCCATGGCTGCCTTGGCAACCGCTGGCGATTCCCACAACATCACACGCGGATCCAGTGGCTTGGGGATGATGTATTCCGGTCCAAATTTAAGCGCATCCAAACCATAGGCCCGCAGCACACTGTCAGGCACATCTTCCTTGGTAAGGGCTGCCAACGCCTGTGAAGCTGCCACTTTCATTTCTTCGTTGATCGCCCTGGCACGCACATCCAGGGCACCACGAAAGATGAACGGGAATCCCAGCACATTATTGATCTGGTTGGGATAATCGGAGCGCCCTGTTGCTACGATCGCATCTGGACGGGCTTCTTTTGCCAGCTCATACTTAATTTCTGGATCCGGATTCGCCATGGCGAATATCAAGGGCCGCTCCGCCATCGTCTTGACCATCCCTGGGGTTAGGATATCCGCTACCGAAAGCCCATAAAAAACATCCGCATCTCGAACCGCCTCTTCCAGGCTGCGCTTGTCCGTATCGTTGGCCAGGCGTTGCTTGTATTGATTCATGCCCTCCGTTCGCCCTTTGTAAACCACCCCACGTGTATCCACCAGCAGGATATTCTCACGCTTTGCACCCAGGCGTATCATCAGCTCTGCACAAGAGATCGCTGATGCACCTGCACCAGAGATCGTGATATGTACCTCTGCTAGCTTCTTTCCCACCACCTCCAACCCGTTCACCAGCGCAGCTGCCGAAATGATGGCTGTACCATGTTGGTCATCATGAAATACCGGGATGTCCAACATGCTTTTAAGTGTCTCCTCAATATAGAAACATTCAGGTGCTTTGATATCCTCCAGATTGATTCCGCCAAATGTCGGAGAAATCGCTGCCACCGTCTGGATGATCACTTCCGGGTCATGTGAATCGACCTCAATGTCGAATACGTCTACGTCGGCAAAGCGCTTGAACAATACCCCTTTGCCTTCCATCACCGGCTTGGATGCGAGTGCTCCCCGATCCCCCAGACCCAGGATGGCTGTTCCATTGCTGACCACTGCCACCAGGTTGCCTTTGGAGGTGTATTCATAAGCTGTCTCCAGGTTTTTTTCAATTTCCAGTACTGGAACGGCTACGCCAGGGGTATATGCCAGGCTTAGGTCTCGCTGAGTTTCCATCGGCTTAGTAGGTACCACCGAGATTTTTCCTGGTTTCCCATCCAGGTGATGATATTCAAGTGCTTCTTCACGTGTAACTTTAGTCATGATCACTCCTTTTTATATTACTGAACATTGCATAACCAGGGTTTATATCCCTCATTGATTACCTTTAATTTTACCCCGCCTGGCCAGGTAGTTGTTATTCTTCGAGATAGCAAAATATATCAGGGATTAATGAATCACATTTTTTTTCAATGCTGATCTTTCAATTCGAGCCTTCTCAGAGCAACCAGCAGCACAAATGAGACCACCAACAGTACAACCGACAAGACCAGGGCGATCCCCAAACCCTGTTCAAATCCAACATATATTGCCAGTGGCATGGTCTGGGTTTTCCCTTCCAGGTTGCCAGCAAACAATAAAGTTGCTCCAAATTCACCCAATGCCCTTGTCCAGGATAAGATAATGCCAGTTATCAAAGCCCGGCTGGCGAGCGGCAGCATGATATGCTGAAACACGTGCCAGGAGCTCGCACCTTCCACCTTGGCAGCCTCATCCAATTGTGGGTCAATCGATGCAAAGCCGATCCTGACAGATCGTACCAGGAACGGTGCTGATACAAATACCTGTGCCATTACCACCGCCACGGTTGTAAACGGAATGGAAATCCCGAGCTCGTTCAGCCAATTCCCAAAAAGACCCTGCCTGCCGAAGGCCATGAGTAGGGCGATTCCCGCTACGGAGGGAGGCAAAACAATCGGCAAGTCTACCATCACATCCAGAAAAGCCTTCCCCCGAAAGGACCAGTGCGCCTGGATATATGCCAGCGGAGTTCCGGTTAAAATCGACACAACTACACATAATGTGCTGGTCATCAGGCTTAATTTAAGCGCATTGATGGCACTCTCGGTAAAAGCAAATGGAAATATCCTGATATTGGCTGAGCGCCATAGGAGTGCCAATATTGGTAAGCCAATCAATCCAAGCAAAAACAAGCTTGGTACAATAAACACCCAGCCAGGCGAGTCAACTTTTTTTGTTCGTCGGACCAAACGCGGTAAAGAACTCATGGATTATTCTCCTGTTGTGAAACCCCAACTCTCCATGATCGCCTGGCCAGCAGGCGAGACGAGGTAGGCGATAAATTCTCCAGCCAGGTCTGGATGGGGGGAAGCCCTAAGCACTGCGATTGGATAACGGGTGAGGATATTAAAGCCTTCAGGTATGGGAATGGTAATCAGCCCTGGCACAGCAACCACATCGCTAAGGTAGACGATACCTGCATCTGCCTCGCCTAATTCCACTTTCGTGACCACCTGCCTGACATCAATTTCGTTTGAGACGACATTTGCCAGGACAGCCGATATAAAATCCTCACCAAAGGCTGGGTCCATACTCATCCTGGTAAGCACCTGACGGGCGTAATTACCTGCCGGGACAGATGGGTCAGCCAGGATGAGTTTTATGTGGGTCATGGATAATTCATTCAAGATTTTTAGATTTCCGGGGTTATCCGGCGGAAGGATTACGACCATCTGGTTGATCGTAAAATCCTGATCCGAATTCGGCACAATTAAACCTTCAGAAATCAAAAGGTCCATGTTCTTGTAGTCTGCACTTGCAAATAGATCAGCACTAGCACCCTGCTCCAATTGCATGCGTAAAACCTGGGAGCCTGCAAAGCTGAAATTAATCTGTACGCCAGGATGCGCTGCTTCAAATTCCCTTCCAAGGTCCTTGAAGGCGTCCGTTAATGAAGCTGCGGCAAAGACTGTAAGCGCTCTATCCGGTGGTGATTCTTGATCTGAGGACCTTATCATATTTTGTGCACCAACTATTTTATTTAGGATAGGAGCACATGCGATCAGGATCAGCACTACTGCCAGGACGATAAGGATGTTGCCCTTTTTTATATTCATTTTAATTAAATAGATTGGAAGCTAATTTTATGCGGCATTCATCCAGCCAGGTAATCATCGAGCCAAGCAGCTTGATTCGCAAGTCCAGGGCTAAGTGATTGAACGCCTGATCTCCAGGTACTCCGGACTGCGTTTCTTCGAGCCGCAGCATACCCTTGACGACCTCATCCTTTTGCCTGCGGATACTTTCTTGAATCAGGTCAGGCTGATACTGCTGAATAAAATACAATCGGGTGATAAACTCCACCCGGATGGCATGCACGCTGCAGGGAGTGGTTGTTTCCAGCCAGGCATTGAAACGATCCAATCCGATTTCTGTTAGAGAGAAAAGCTGGCGTGCGGGCAGTTTTTCTTGTTGAACGATGGTTGCCTCAATATACCCCTTCTCTTCGAGCCTTTTTAGAATATTATAAGTCTGGCTCTGGCTGACATGCCAGATATAGCTAAACTCATCCGTTAATCGCTTGTGAAGGTCATAACCATGCCCTGGTTGGTGAACCAAGAATCCCAGCAGTACGTATTCTGGCGATAATCGAGAATGTTTCGTTTCGATACTCACTCAGTGAGTATATACTTGATTAAGATTCTTTGCAAGGAAAAATGAAGACCTTGTTTTAATGAAGTTAAAATCGATAGCTTAAACATACCATAAGATTAGTTTCAACCTATTTATTCAATTTCATGTATAATAGAAACATCGAAATCCGAATTATCTACATTTCACCCCTGGGCGAAATGTAATTGCATGCACCGGGCAATAAAGGCTACATTAACTTAGAAAGATACCTGAGTAACTTTCTAACCTCCAGCCCGGTAATAGGCTGACAGCTGCGTTCTCCTTTTCCTTTTTCCTCCACGCAGCAGTGGCTTTGATTTGAAACTGAATTGAGTAATTTGAAACCGTTCTGTGTCTGAAGAACCTGGACTGCACTTATGCGAGAAAATTGCGTGCCTGGCAGAATAGGTTGGTGAAAAATCGGATAGTAATGGATCTAACTTGTGAAGGTTGAAATTAATTTAATAAACCCTTTCATCAAACCTGATTTATACTTTTGGACTGATATCTATCTGAATTCACCCTGATTGCTTAGATTGGGATTTACTCCCAAACAATGGATCGCTTTTTTAAGCGATCCTACATTGACACTGAACTAAACCGAATACTCTCAGCGATATATCTTAGCCGTGACCCGAGGAATAAGGGCGCGGCTATTTTATTTTTGGAGTGTTTTTATGAACGATGCTGTCGCTGGTGGAAAAGTAACCGCACTGAAGGTACAAAAGCGCCATCCCAACCGGGTCAATGTGTACCTTGACAACGAATTTTCATTTGGATTGTCCCGCATCACGGCTGCCTGGCTTCAGGTTGGACAGGAGCTAAGCCCATCCAAGATTGCCAAGCTGCAGGCGGAAGATGCCCGTGAGGTTGCTTATGTGCAAGCCTTGCGCTACCTGGGCTATCGACCCCGTTCACGGGCAGAGGTCAAACGCAACCTGGAAAAGCATTCATTCCCTCCTGATGTCATTAATGATGTATTTAAGCGTTTAGAGCGCAGTGGTTTGGTGAATGACCAACGCTTCGCCCAAGACTGGGTCGAAAATCGCAATGAATTCCGCCCCCGCAGCCGAAAAGCATTAGCCTATGAGCTTCACCAGCGTGGTTTAAATGATTCTGATATCGAGAAAGCCTTGGAAGGCTTGAATGAAGAATCCATGGCTTACCAGGCAGCCATGAAGCAAGCCCGCAGGTATGAAGAGCTTCCTTATCGAGATTTCCATAATAAACTCGGCAGTTACCTGGCGCGCCGAGGTTTCTCGTACGAGGTGATTAAAGAAGTTGTTGCCAGGGTATGGGAAGAAAAACACGGGCAGATCATAGAGTGAAATGCCTATCCTGAGAATTGATTTTATAAAACAAGAGGCCAATACATGAATCCAGGTATTGTGATAATCATTGCCATCGCCACTCTGATTGCTGGGGTTGCTATAGGCTATTATTTCTTTACTAGCCGCTCCAAGCAAGAAAAAGCCAGGCTGCAAATCAAGTCTGAAAATATATTACTAGAAGCGGAAGAAAAAGCCAAAGAACTTGAGCTGCAGGCAAAAGACAAAGCCATTCAGTTTCGTCAGCAAGCAGATGCAGAAGTATCCCGCCGTCGTGCTGAAGTCACCCGCGAGGAAGACCGTTTGACCAAGCGCAGGGAAGAGCTGGATAACCGTACCGACCGGTTGGAAAAACGAGAACAAGCTTTAAATAAACGCCAGGGTGCCGTAGATAAACGTTCCAACGAAGTCGAGGAGATGTACGAAAAAGAGGTCGGAGAGTTGGAGCGTATCTCGCAATTGTCGCAGGCGGATGCACGTGGCGTGTTGTTAGCGGAAGTGGAAAAGAGTGCCCGCGATGACATGGCTCGCATCATTCGCCAGGTTGAAGCGGAAGCCCAGGAGGATGGAGACCGAAAGGCACGTGAGATCATCACCACTGCCATTCAACGTGTCGCCTCAGAGCATGTCAGTGAAATTACCACCTCAACGGTTTCGATTCCATCCGACGAAATGAAAGGGCGCATCATCGGGCGCAATGGGCGCAATATCCACGCCTTTGAGCAGGCAGCTGGCGTCGATGTGATTGTTGACGATACACCTGAGGCAGTTACCATTTCATGTTTCGATCCCGTGCGGCGCGAAATCGCTCGGCGCTCGTTGGCTAAGTTGGTTCTGGATGGGCGCATCCACCCGGCTCATGTTGAAAAGGTGTTGAAAAATGAGCAAAAAGAGGTGGAACGCATCATTGCTGATGCTGGTGAACAGGCTGCGTTTGATGCAGGCGTTCCAGGTCTGCACCCGGAGATTACTAAAATGTTGGGCAGGTTAAAATTCCGTACCTCTTACGGGCAAAATCAGCTCGATCATGCAGTCGAGGTTGCACGGCTATCGGCAGTCATTGCGGCAGAGTTGGGTGCAAACGTGGAAATTGCCAAGGCGGGTGGCTTACTTCACGACCTTGGGAAAGCCATGGACCATAACATGGAAGGCACGCATGCTTTATTGGGGGCGGATTTTGCCAAGCGTTATGGAGTCAATCCAATCGTGGTTAATGCGATTGCATCACACCACCATGAATTGGAACAAGAATCTGTTGAAGCTGCCATTGCAGAATCAGCCGATGCCATCTCTGGCGCAAGGCCAGGCGCACGCCGAGAAAGCCTGGAACAGTACATCCAGCGTGTGCGCGCTCTTGAAGACCTGGCGAACTCCTTTAAAGGTGTTAACCAGAGCTTCGCATTACAAGCCGGTCGTGAGGTGCGTATTTTTGTAAAACCAGAAGATATTGACGATCTGGAATCGATCCGCCTGGCGCGTGATATCGCCAAGAATATCGAAGAAACCATGCATTACCCGGGTCAGATAAAAGTGACCGTCATCCGTGAAACGCGTGCCGTCGACTACGCAAAATAATCTTAAAGATAACCACAACGGACCCAATGGACACCAAGGAATTTTTATGAAGACCTTAGGTCCTTGGGGTCCTTCTTGGTTATCTTATTATTTTATCTAAGATAAGAACGGATTTTCACGGCGCTCATACCCCACCGTGGTTTCTCCCCCGTGGCCTGAAAGCAGCCTGGTATCATTGGGCAGGCTGAGGATCTGTGACTGAATACTGCGTATCAATGTATCGTAATCACCTCCGGGCAAATCTGTCCGTCCAATCCCTCCCCAGAATATTACGTCACCGCAAAAAACCACTTTTTCACGCCCACAATAAAATACTACATGACCCGGAGTATGCCCAGGGCAATGGCGCACTTCAAACAACCTGTCGCCCAATGGTAACTTCTGTCCATGAGATAAATGCATCGTCGGATCAGGACCAGGGTCGATCTGCATTCCAAAAAAAGCCGCCCCACCCTGGACCGAATAGAGAGGTAGATCCCCATTGTGAATAGCGATCTTGGGTGTAGGTCGGATTCCTCGCACCAACCCGGCGATCCCACCGATATGGTCGAAATGAGCATGGGTCAGCCAAATTTGTTCGATATTCCATTGATGTCGCTTTGCTTCTTCCAGGATCAGCTCACCATCCCAGGCTGGGTCAACCACCACAGCGGATTGGCTTTGAGGGTCACCCAATAGGTAAGTATTCGTCCCCACCGGGCCAAGCACAAGTGAAATGATCTCAAGCATAATGAGAATTATAATTCCTTTGTATCATTTTTTTCCGTCCTCTTCTCAGCACATGATGCGAGCGGATCGTTATTCTCCTTCTTCCTTCTGGTTGCCCGTCTGATCATATCACCAGAAACAAGCAGGATACCGATTACCGCACACAACCCACCCACCAGCCTCGCCATTCTTCCACTCAAGCCCATCATGCTGGTCACATTAAGTTCTAAATCGTTTACGTAAATAGGTTCCTGGATCGGCGTAGTGCCATCCAGGGGGAGAAATCGCAGGGAAAGCCACACTTTTCCGTGATAGATTCCTGCCTGTTGGGCATTGACCACCCACTTGAAATGCACTGGTTGTCCGGGCGGCAGGCTAACCCGGGTAGGATTAGCAAGCGCGATGGTTAACCCTGCTGTCTCGACCTTCGCTTCTGCCATGATATTGTATCTGTCGTAGATGTCATAAAATCCGTCTTTATGCTCAATAGATGAAGGTTCTTCATCTATATTTTCAAAATACAACCGAATTTCCGCGTCGTCGCCTATGCGCAATGATGTGGGCCATTCCAATCTCACCAACCGATTTTCTGCCAAAAGTGGCTGTTTTTCTCCGCTTGCATATAACCCCTTCAAGTCAGCCTGGACAGATTGAGCCTCTGCCAGATGGTGGGCTGGCAATAAAGACCAAAGGATCAATCCAATGGAGACGGCTATAAGACAGAATGAAAGCAGGGGGCCTATCTTTTTCCACATCGAGCTTTGATTATACCCGTACCACCCACCCACCTTCCTTGTGTCGCTTTATTCAACATACAATGAATTGGTAATTTCATGTTAAACTATAATATCATCCAGGAGGTCTTCATGCCCATTTATCCCCCCGAACCTTTTCGCATCAAGATGGTCGAATCCATACGATTGATCAGTCCACAAGAACGTCAAAAAGCCCTGCATGCTGCGGGTTATAACCCATTCAGTCTCAAAGCGGAAGATATCTTTATCGACCTGCTTACTGACTCTGGCACGGGCGCCATGAGCCAGGGGCAGTGGGCGGCTATGATGAACGGAGACGAATCTTATGCCGGTGCACGCTCGTTCTTCCGTCTCACCGAATCCATCCAGCAGATCTTTGGCTTCCGTTTTTTTGTTCCCACCCACCAGGGTAGAGCAGCTGAGAACATCCTGTGTTCCATAATGGTGAGAGATGGAAAGCATATCCCTTCGAATATGCACTTCGACACAACCGAAGCCAATATCAGGGGACGGGGCGGACAGCCAAAGAACCTTATTATTGATGAAGCCAATCATCCCACCACGATCCTACCCTTCAAGGGGAACATGGATGTCCATAAACTGCGAGACTTTATCCTGAAGACCGGGGTTGAAAATATACCCATGGGCATGATCACGGTCACCAACAATGCCGGCGGAGGTCAGCCCGTTTCCATGCAGAACCTGCGTGAGGTATCTGCTATCTACCGTGAATTTGGTATTCCTTTCTTTATCGATGCCTGCCGATTTGCTGAAAATGCCTATTTCATCAAGCTCCGTGAGCCAGGTTATGCCCAAAAATCCACCCTGGAGATTGCGCGTGAGATGTTTTCACTGGCGGATGGCTGCACCATGAGTGCCAAGAAGGATGCCATCGTCAATATTGGCGGTTTCCTTTGCATGAATGACGAATCCCTCTTCCAGCAAGCCTGTAACGAGCTGATCATGCGCGAGGGTTTCCCCACCTATGGTGGTCTGGCTGGGCGCGACCTGGATGCCATCGCTACCGGTCTTTGGGAGGGATTGGACGAGAGCTACCTCGCCTATCGCCTCGGTCAGACCGCTTATCTGGCCGAGCGCATTAAAGAAATTGGGATTCCGATCGTGGAGCCGCCTGGTGGACACGCAGTTTACATTGATGCGGGCAGCTTCCTGCCACATATACCCCAAACGCAGTTTCCTGGTCAAGCGCTCGCCATCGAGTTATACCTGGCGGGTGGAATCCGTACCAGTGAAATTGGCTCGGTCATGTTCGCCCACCCCGATCCGGTCACCGGAGTGATGGTGCACCCAAGCCTGGAGCTCGTCCGCCTGGCCATCCCGCGCCGGGTTTATACCCAGGCTCACCTGGATTATGTTGTTCAGGTTTTGGGTGAAATCGCCCAAAACAAAACTAATTTACATGGTTACAAATTCAGCTATGCGCCAAAATTCTTGCGTCACTTTACCGCCAAATTCGAGCCAGCCTAAGAATAGTATCGAACCAATTTGTAAAGATAAATTGATTGTAGGGGCATGATCATCCTCACGGAAAATGCATCCTTTCGGATATTCAATATCGTGTCCCTACCTGTAATTATTACCATCCATCATATCCATTGAACATAACTTAGGAAGAAGAATAAATTATCCAACTCTATTTTGCTTGACGTTTCCCCCGTTTACTCGTAATATACCGTTGATAATCAGGTAAGTCTGGATCCTGAATACAGAAACTGATCCGAGGGAAAATAAAACCCTATGTGTAACTGAGAACCTGGTCTGCCAATTCCATCACAAAATCATTATTTACTTATCGTTACCAACTAACCACTAACAACTAATCACTAACAATTAATCACTTTTATTCTGGAGTTCCTATGGAAGTCGGTCTCGTCCGTACAATTGATATAGATCAAACCATGCAGCAGGCATATCTCGACTATGCCATGAGCGTGATCGTTGCCCGCGCTCTCCCGGACGCCCGTGATGGTCTCAAGCCGGTACACAGGCGCATCCTGTATGCCATGTTCGACATGAATTTACGCCCGGAAACTGCATTCAAAAAATCCGCCCGGATCGTCGGTGAAGTTCTCGGCAAGTACCATCCTCACGGTGATATGGCTGTCTACGAATCCATGGCGCGTATGGCCCAGGATTTCTCTATGCGCTGCCTACTCGTGGATGGACAGGGAAACTTCGGCAGCGTGGATGGCGACCCGCCAGCTGCCATGCGTTATACCGAAGCCCGCCTGACCGCGCCAGCCATGGAATTGCTGTCGGATATTCGTAAGGATACGGTCGATTTCTCAGATAACTTCGATGCCAGCTTGCAGGAACCGGACGTGCTTCCTGCTGCCTTGCCCAATTTACTGGTGAACGGTGCCACCGGTATTGCCGTGGGCATGTCCACCAACATTCCTCCCCATAACCTGGGAGAGATTGTGGACGCCTTGATCTACATGTTGAATAACTGGGAGCGCTTGGATGATGTCAACATTGAAAATCTGATGCAGTTCATCCAGGGGCCGGATTTCCCAACTGGGGGGCTGATTGTCCAGGATACGCACGAAGACGACCTGACTGCCGCGTATGGTACCGGGCGTGGGAGAGTGACCGTCCAGGCACGCTGCCACATTGAGGAGATCAGCCGCGGGCGGAACCGCATCATCGTCACCGAGCTTCCTTACATGACCAATAAATCCTCACTCATTGAGCGCATTGCCGAGCTTTCCCGCGAAGGACGCCTGGAAGGTCTTTCTGATCTACGCGATGAATCCGACCGCCATGGATTACGCATTGTTATTGAGCTTTCCCGTACTGCTGAACCGGACAAGGTGCTGCAGGATCTGTATAAAAAGACTCCCATGCGTTCAACATTTGGCATCATCATGCTGGCTCTGGTGGATGGAGAGCCACGCATGCTTTCACTCAAGCAAGCCCTGCGCGTGTATTTAGACCACCGTCTGACCGTTATTCGCCGCCGGGCTGAATTCGAGCTTGAAAAAGCCCGTCAGCGCGCCCACATACTGGAAGGTCTGCGTGTTGCCCTAAAACACCTGGACGAGATTATCGAGCTGATCAAAAAATCACCCGATGCGGAGACTGCCCGTGACCGCCTGATGAAGCGCTACCGCCTATCGGAGATCCAGGCACAAGCAATTTTGGATATGCAGTTGCGCCGCCTGGCAGCCCTTGAACGCAAGAAAATCGAAGATGAATACAAGGAACTCCTGGCACACATTAAGATCCTGGAGGGATTGCTGCTTTCTCCTTTGAAACTGCGCCAGACCGTGGCGACTGAGCTTCGCCAAGTCAAGGAAGCTTATGCAGATCGGCGTCGTACCCAGATCACCCGCCTGGGTGTGGGTGCGAAATCCGTCCTGCCCGTTCTCACTTCCACCGATTTGCTGCCCGAGCAAACCGTGTGGGTTTCCGCCACGGAGGACGGTCTGGTTTCTCGCACGCTGGATGAGAAGCCACCCCGCATCAGCGGATCGATGGCTCCTCGCTTCTTGTTGCAGGTCAACACACGCGATACCCTCTTCCTGGTGTCGGAAAAAGGTGAAGCTGCCGGTATACCAGTTCAAACCCTCCCTGAAGCAGAAACACCCCAGGAAGGTGCTCCTGTTCATAAAGTATCAGCATTGCCAGATGATGCGAAGATAGCTTCCCTGTTCACATTACCACCCAAGGAAGAACGCCTGGAGGGTTGGTTTGTATTCACCACCACCCAGCAGGGTATGCTCAAGAAGACCACTTTGGAGGAAATGCCCGGTCCCACTGGGCATAGTTTCACCCTGGTCAAGGTAAACGACAATGATAAATTGGGTTGGATCCGCCTGACGGATGGAAAAGCCGAGATTCTTCTCGCTACAGCTGATGGCATGGCAATCCGTTTTCACGAAGATGAAGTTCGTCCAATGGGCTTGGTGGCTGCTGGTGTTAACGGCATCAAGCTGGGTGCGCGTGATGTTGTCATCGGTATGGAGCTCATCCCCCGCCGTGGTGACATCCTCCTGCTCGCAAGTGATGGAAAGGCAAAGCGGGTTGCTGTCGACCAATTCCCTCGCCAGGGACGCTACGGTCAGGGTGTCATTGCCTGGAAGCTTCCCCGCACTGCGCAGGTTGTGGGTGTTACTGCTGGAAAAGCTACTACGCGGGTCACCATACTTATCGATAAGCTCTCACCCAAAGCTATTCGCCTGGATGAAGCACCGCTCCAAACCCGAGCTGCTTCGGGTAAGACCATCATTGAGCTTAAATCAGGATACCAGATTGTGGGGTTATGTGTCTCCTGGGTTGTACCACGTGCTGTGGCAGGCGAGAAATCCACCCCTGAGAAAGAACCTGAGGTTCCGGAAGAAGTGGATGAACCTATAGCACCCGAAATTGAACAGCTAACCTTTGGCATGATCGAACCAGCCTCGGCTGTCATTGCCAAGGATACAAAACCCACGCCTCGCAAGCCACGCGCCGCAACCAGTCAAAAAGTTAAATCTGACCAACCAAGAACCCGCAAAACCAGGGCTGCCAAGACCGCACTGGTCTCCAAAGCGGTTTCTTCCAGGAAGACACAACCAGGCACCAGAACAGGTCGCTCGAAATCACCCAAGGCTAGCACGGCTGGAAAAGTTAAAACTCCTGCAAAGCCTGTGCAAGCTCCGTTACTTGAAAATAAAGCAGCCAAACCAGGTCCGGCACCTGCCAAAAAAGTGGGTCGACCAGCTTCACCTAAAACTACCCCGGCGGCTAAGCCTGCTGCCAAACCTAAAACCTCTAACGTTAAACAACAAACAAAAGCTCCGTCAGCTGCTGTAAAAAAAACAGCTGCTAAAGCCAGTAAAACACGAGTCAGTTCTGGATTAGCCAAGAGCACAGCCAAGAAACCAGCTGCCAAGGTGGGAGCACAAAGCTCGCCTAAAGCATCAAAAACCAGCCCAGGGCAAGCCAGGCCCAAGTCAGCTCAAAAGACTGGAACCAGCTCAAAAAAATCCGCTACTCAAAGAAAAAACCCAAAAAAGTTGACGATTAAAAACGCAACGACCCCCATGGTGGTTATCTTGCCACCCTCCTGGAAACCTAATAAAACGAGGACTTCTCCCTCTCGTCGAATCTTTAAACCTAAACCAGGATCAAATGAAAAATAGGATAACCTGACGCGATATAATTCAATCACGGAGAATATTAACCATATTATAAAATAATACCCGAATTCCACATTAAGTAATTAAAAACCACATAAAAACAATCTTTTCACCTCAATACATAAGAGTTCTGGCAGGTTTAGTTTTCACCCAACGGGTGTGCGAAGATCATCAGAACGACATGATATGGGGTGATGAAAATGCTAGACTATAGAGGATATTTCCATATTCCTTTGCTGAATGATGGTAATAAGAGACGATTTATTTTTGAGGTAGTATTCAGGTGGAATATTCTTCCAAAATCCTTCGCCAGTTGAAAAAAAAGAGGATTATTTTAAATTAATGTGGAATTCAGATAGTAAATACCAGTAGTGAACTGGAGATGTAAATGCCTTCTAATGAACTCCGAATACTACCTTTCAATGTCAAGGAAGCCACCCAGGCTGAATTTACTGCCTTGAACGTGCATCTAAATCGTATACGATTGGAACGCCTGCCAGACGACCCACCCATCCCATTGGAAGAGACCATCCAAAACATGCAGTCTTTTCCAGCTTTTGTTGACTTTCGAATTTGGGCGGTCTGGACAATTGATCAATCAGAGATAGTTGGCATGGCGCATGTCGTATTCCTGTTGATGGATGAAAACCAACACCTGGCTCAGTTCGAAATCACCGTGCTGCCGGAATACCGCCAGCAAGGATTGGGGAAGCAGTTGCTTGGTTTGGTTTCAGAGGCAACACAGCAGGCTCAACGTCGCCTGCTGATGACCAGTACCGTTGACCGTGTGCCTGGTGGAGAGGCTTTCTTGCTATGCATTGGAGGCCAAAAAGGTCTGGAAGGTCACACTAACCAACTGCGGATGGATGAACTCAATCGGGAATTATTAGGACTTTGGTTGCAAGCAGGTCAGGCAAACCAAACATCATTTGAGATGGGTTTGTGGGAAGGTCCGTATCCAGAGGATAAACTACGCGCGGTTTGCGAGTTGTATGAACTGACTAACCAGCAGCCACTAGGCGAACTGGAAATCGATGATATGCACATGACACCAGAGCAAATACGCCAGATGGAAACCAATCTCTTCGCCCGTGGAAATCAACGCTGGACATTCTATGTCATCGACCGCCAAAACGGGAAGATTGCCGGTTACACTGAGACAGTGTGGAACCCAAACCGACCAGAGATATTACGGCAGGACATGACCGGAGTCTTCCCGGAGTACCGCAACAGAGGTCTAGGCCGCTGGCTGAAATCAGTCATGCTCGATAAGGTCATTCATGAGCATCCTGAAGTGAAGTATGTTCGAACAGGGAATGCTGACTCCAACGCTGCCATGCTAAAGATCAACAACCAGTTGGGTTTCAAACCTTACACAGCTGACGCACTTTGGCAGGTGGATGTTGAGAAGGTGATGGTATATTTACAGAGATAATTCTACGATAGCGAGCAGCGGTACCATTCAAAGCGGAGATGGATCGGTCTCTGCGCTCTTATTATCAATTATGATCCTACAAATTTTGGATTTGAGTGTTCATCAGGTAAAGCAAAATCAAGGTTGTACGTCAGGTATGTTTCAGCTTAATATAATCTCTCTTTTTTATTGTAAAATAAGTACAATGTTCTGAATAGACTTATAAATGACCCTTAGGTTCTGCCCCAGGTGGCGATAAGCAAGAAAATAAGACAGATCGTTCATCGAGAAGGAGCATCCACAAAGAATAACCGGTTGCCTCATGGCGGCGAAGGATTTTGTCATTTCGCCTTTGGTCTCCTTTGCCTGCCTTGCGAACGAAAAGAGCGGTGGTTTCTATCAAACCCTAAGGATTGTATACAATCTCTCCCCCACAGTAAATCTTGTACCAATCGGCTTCTGCCTGGAAGCTTTCCTCTGCATAGGCAGCAGCCTGCTCGCTAATCTTCAGCGCTTCATCCAGGTTGACGTTTACGGAGTTGCTCCAGGCACGCGGCAGCACCATTAATGGGTCATTTACCGCCCGTTCCTCCTCCCCAAGGGGAATCCAATTGAACAGCAGTGGTCCACGTGAATATGCCGTAAATCCCAATTCATACCCGCCTTCACGCGCAATTTCTGCACTCAGGGGTGTGAAATTTCCTCCCGGCCAGATGAACGCATTCGGTCGCCTGCCGAAGTGCTCCTCCAATACGGGTGTGGAATTCCAGATTTCATTCTGAATTTGCTCTACGGGGGTTTCGGGAAGGATATATAATCCCCCGGTATATCCATGCGATTGGACTTCCATGCGTCCAGTTGAAAAAAGCTGGTCCATTAAGTCCCAGGCAAACTGGAGGGTATTTGGGTCAGCGATATACGCTGACGTCACTGTCCAATCATATTCTTCCAGGACAGGCATCACCCATTCGCGGATCAGCCCCGGTCTGCGGTCATCGACAATCATAATCATCGAGCGTGGTGGGATTTGGGAATTCATTGTAAGAAAATCTAACAACTCCTGTGTGGTGATGGTTTCAAATCCCAGGTAGCGGGCATAATTCACAAACGCATTGAATTCGTCTCCGGTGATATCTTTCGGATCGTCTACCTGCGTGCCATTTTGAACGATACTGTGGAACATAATTGGAACCACAACGGTTCCCGGCTGGCTTTTTTCAGTCGACCAGCGCATTTGCAGGTACGCGCATTGATCTTCCAGGTATGTTTGTGACTGAACTCCTTCCCTCAGTACCCGTGAGCTGAATACCAGCAGGGGTGCCAGAGTAGGCGTTGTTGTGGGCGTGGTCGTTCGGGTTGGCGTTATGCTCGGACTGGTTGTAAAAGTCGCGATGGGAGATTGCGTGCTTGTGGGGGTACGAGTAGCAGCAACTGTTTCGCTGGGTATAGCTGTCCAATCAGGTGTAGTGGTTGGTGCGGTGGGTTTACTGCAGGCGAAAAGGCAGCAGCAAACTGTTAATATAACGAATAATAACTGGGCTTTCTTTTTATTGGGTGACCGAAAAGAATGAGTAGTGATAATTAATTTTACCATGCGAAATCCCAAGGGTATCGTTGCCGTTGCGAACAAAACCCTTGGCAGATGAGGCGGTCCAGGTAAAATGGCGTGAGCTTCCCTTCCCCCTGAAGCTTCCCAGTTTGAATTTACTGTCTGGCAAGATCTGGTTAATCAATTGTGTATACCAGGAACGCAGATTATCCATTCCCTGGGTTGTGCGATGAGCGCTTATGTGAACTGCAGGCAAAGCATAAAGCTTGAGAATGGCTTCAATATCATGGTCGTTCATGGCGTTGACTAAATCCACACAGATATCTTTGGTGACCTCTTTCTCAGACCACTTATATTCCCGAATCATATCCCACACGCCAGGAATATTACCGGAACGGGCATCTGACCATTCCCAGAAATTTACCGCGCTCAGGTTAAGTTCCTTAGCCTTATTACAAAACTCAAGCACCTCGGCATCCGTTGGCTTCCATCCAAACTCCCGGAATGCAGCCCCGGTGGGAACAATTGGCAGGGATGGATTCTTCTTTTGGAATTCTGCCACACACCTTTCCAGCTGGTCACCCGGGTTATGTGCTTTCATCCAATATACTTGGGGCATGTTGAGGTCGCATTTTTCAAGGAATTCAATCCACGGCACTTGGGGATGCAAGGAAGGGTAACGGTATGAGCTCAAAGCAATCGTTAGATCCGGACAGGCTGCACGAAGTTGAGACATGAATTTTTTGGCAGCTGCTTTTTTTCCACTTTCTTTATATTCCTTTTCTACGTCTAACACGTATCCGTCCAAGGCATATTGGCGGATACGCGCAATTGCAACACTGGCTTCTCCGTTGGGGTAATCGCCATAAATGTAGTGCCAGCCCCAAACTTTAATACCCGCTTCACGTAACGAATTAACAACCGGCGTGGTGTAATCAGTCGGATCTCCCCAGGTGCCATTATAGACCATCGTCCCATCTGCAACTTTTAGGATCAGGTGGGTCAATTCTGCTGCCTTGGCATGAATTACGATCTGCCTGGCATCACCATGTTCGCATCTGGGAATTTTCCAGGTAAAAAAACCCTTTCCCTCTAATACCATGCCATTGTCTCCGGATCCGTCTCTTCCAGCAAGCTTACTTACTACTGCCCACTAATTACTTCTCGCATAACCTCCATGACTGGTTCGCGGTTCGGAACAAGGACCATCGCTCCGTAGGAATTTATCCAATCATACACCTGCCCCCTCCCAATGGAATAATTGTCGATCTGAGGTGAATTTGCCTGGCGTAACGCCACTGGAAGCAGGTAGGTTATCAAATGTAAGTCGACATTTGTAGTTATGTTTTGTTGATAGATATCATACAATTCTGGGACCCGGGACAAGCCATTCAAACTGACCAAGCTTTTGAATGCTGCCACAATCACTTCTTGCTGCCGCCTGCCACGATCCAGATCGCTGGTTGAATACCTCGCCCGCACATACCATAAGGCAGTTCTCCCATTCATCCAATAATCACTTTGTGAGACACAAAAATTACCAAAATCGTCCATGTGATCACAAAAATCCTTTCCAACCGATACAGTGATGCCTCCAAGCGAATTGACTCCATCCATAAATGCGTCAAAGCGGATCAAAACATAATAGTCCGGTCTTACGCCGAAGTTGTACTCCATCGTGTCTGCAAGCGCCTCAAAACCGCCCCATCCAAAGGCAGTGTTGATGCGCTGCATGGTGTATCCAGGAATAAAGACATACAGGTCGCGCGGGAATGCTGTCAGTTTAACAGTGCCTTCAGAAGGGTTGATCGTAAGTAGTTGGATTGTATCCGTCCGAAAACCGCTATCATTGGGTCTTTGGTCTGATCCCAATAACAGGATATTGACTTGATTGGATGGATGAGCCAGGATTCCAACTGGTGGAGGAACTTGTAAATCTGGCCACATACTCGTGCCTGCATAATCACTCCAGGATCGCCCTTGATCAGGAATATATTCAGCCTGTCCGTCGAGTTCTGGCATCGGTGGAGGAGGTGCTTGTGTTGGGGTTGGAGCTGGTGTAGGTGTGGGGGTTGGTGGAACTGCCCTGTTCATCAGTGGTGCATAAACAATCAAATTTGTTGTTTTGGGTGAAGCCTGGAAAATGGTTATACTCGGTAAGTCGAGTAACGAACCGAGTGTAATTTTTTGTTCCTGGGTTCCCTTTTGTTCTTGGATATTTTTTTGTTCTCGGGTAATTTTTTGTTCTTGGGTGGGTGTTGGTGTGTAGCCAGGTGCTGCAAGCACGACATTACTACCGAAGGTCGCCAGATTCGCTTCTGGTGCAGTTGACTGCCCTGGTAAATTTCCAGCAAACACAATTATGACGATCATGATTAAGAATGCAATTAAGGATGTTTTCATCGAGTCACCTTTTCAAGCTATACTGGCATCAATGCATGAATTAACTGAGCTTGTTAGATGCAATATTCATACCCACTCTTGTCTAAATTTAGTTTTCGATGCCTTTAAACGAAAAATTGGTTACATGATTGTTTGTAACCAATCTACATGCATGATCTTTATATATATTTAAGAGTCAGTTGACGCCAAGAGGCTCCCCACCAGGTTGATCCTCAACGATTGGGATCAAGACGCTGAAGGTAACGCCAATCCCTTCTTTCGAATCTAGCCATACGCGACCCTTGTTTAATTCAACCAATGATTTTACGATCGATAAACCTACCCCAGTATCTCCTAACCCCTGGATTAACGGGTTTTCGATCTTGTAACGTCGCGTAAAGATGCGCGGAATATCTGCGTTGGCAATACCTCCCCCCTGGTCTGTCACCGAGCAAAGCAGCAAGTTTGGTTCGTTTGGTTTTCTTTCAATCCTGGAAAACAATCGGATTTCACCATCTTCAGGGGTTACAATGCAGGCATTTTCCAATAAGTTGGCAAGAATCTGCTGCAGTGCTTCCTTGTTCGCCCGGATCTCAGGCAGTTTTTCGGGTAAATCAACCCGCATAGTGATATTTTTCTCACTGATCTGGGCGATAATGTTTCCGATCGCCTCATCAATCACTGTTTCAAGATCGACCTTGGAGAGTGTTTGATCTACCTTACCGCTATCGATTGCCAGCACCTGCACCAGCTCTTCCATCAGGATGCCTAATCTTTCCGAAGAAGCTTTCACGCGTTCCAGGAATTTCTTTTGCACCGCACCGAGCAGCCCTACGGTCTCCCCGAGCAGCAGGTCTGTATAACCAATGATTGCTGATAAAGGTTGTCTGAACTCCTGTGAAATTGAGGTCACCAGCTCAGTTTGTCCAACGGAATCCAGCCGTTTCATTGTGGCGAGTTGTAGCTCTAGCATCTGTTGGTCCGATTTTGATAATGTGCTTGGAATGCGCGCCAGGTCTGTTAATGCTGCCCGCAGCTCCTCCCGAAGTTGTTCAACTTCTTCGATGGATGGCCGTCCCCTGGCTACCAGCAGCTCAAGTTCCCGGTTTCTATCCTCCAGCTGCCTGACTGTTTCATCTAGATTCTTTGGATCACCAGTTAATGAAGCAGCTGCTCCTGCACCAATTGCTGCTCCAGCCGCCTTCACTGCTAGGTTGTCATATTTAATTTTTAGCTGTGCATATTCCTGACGCTGATTTTCCAATTCCACCCGGATTTTTTCCTGGGTCGCCAGCTCATCTGGATTAGCATCTTGATCACTCAGGTTTCCATCAGGCTGAGGGAACATGGCAGCCAGCTGATTGGTAAGCGCAGTTAACCTGATGGTATCAGCCTCACTCCACATCGGTTGGCCTGGTTTGGATAGTACTAGGACGCTCACTTCATTATTTTTTTCCTTCGCCATGAAGGGAACTAGTTGTATATGTCCGGTTTGGTTAAGTCCGAGCTCGTGAAGAAGGTTTTTTACTTCTGAATCTGGCTTGCTACCATCGATGCAGATAGTTTCTCTGTTTTTGACTGCCTCGAGTAGCATCGGCATCTTTTTTCCATCCACAGTAAATCCTTCGATGGCTCGATCATTTGGCAAATTAAACCCCACCGGTATGATGAGCTGTGCACCCGATTTTGGTGGTATCAGGAGCAAGCAAATTTCAGCCCCCATCCCTTGGGCAACCAATCTTGAAAGTTGGATGTAGAACTGCTGGGGTGACTTCTCATTGTAAAGGTTAACGATCGATTGGATAAGTTTATCATCCAGTGGGTATGAGCTGGAGGCAGTTGCCTTGCCACCCTCCGGCAATTGGGATTCTAGAGCACCAGCTGGTAACCTTTTTGGCAGCTCCAGCAGGATAATAATGGCAACCATCTCTCCCACCCGAACCAGCCATGCATAATCGCCTGCAGGTTGCTGCACCAGGTACTGTGCCAGGTAACCTCCCAGCAGGATAACCAACATGGAAACTCCCAGTCCCCATGCGTTGGGTCGCTGCCAAAACATCACCAGGATTCCTGCCACCAGGAGCACGATCCCAGAATAGTAGGCATATCCGCCAAGCATTGAAGTGTTGAAATTTTGCGCTGCAGCATGGTTGAACCACCAGACTAAGCTGATCACCCCAGCAATGAGGATAATCGCTTCTATAATCAGCACAATAGCATCTGCAACCAGGTTTCGTTTTGGGAATGCCCATAACCAGATCAGCACGACCAGGCTGAAAAGGGCAACGGTCCGGTCAAGAACTGGCAGGAAGGTATGTTCTTCGAGAATCCCCAGCCAGGCCAGCCAGGCTGCTAAAAACAGCAAGAGCTGTGCGATAAGCAGGGCGACTAAGCCCTGCCGCATACGCTTTCCTTCCATTGAATCCTGGCGCTTGCTGGCGTATAAACAGGCTTGATAGGCACCAAATGAAAATAGTACCAGCACCAGGATAATGATCAGGTAGCCTTGGGGTGTGGATAAAAGACTGAGTATTCGGTCGATGATTTGGTTCATTCTTTGATGATGAAATTATAGCATGCTACCTGAGGTTGACAAAACAAAAAATCCGGGTAAAATTCCCGCACCTTATTTATTCAATTATTTTGCCGGAGTGGCGGAATTGGCAGACGCGCTACGTTCAGGGCGTAGTGGGCATTACGCTCGTGTGGGTTCAAATCCCACCTTCGGCACTGGCACAATCCCTGCATCATACCTGCAGGGATTTTTATTTTCCCTTGCACGAACAATGAGGCTGGAGTAAGATAGCGTTATGCGTAAATTGGGCAATGGCTGGAAACCTGCACTCATCCTGGTTGGTTTTGCCGTCTTAATTCTCCTGGTTATGGATTTTAACAACCGTATGGCAGAATTAAGACGCCTGACCGCTGAAAAGGAGATTGTAAGCGCACGTGTTACCAGCCTGGTTGAAACCCAGGCTTCCCTCGAGACTCAAGTTGTCTACGCCACCTCCGAAGCAGCTGTCTATTACTGGGCATATAACTTCGAACATCTTGGCGAACAAGGGGATGTTCTGGTTGTGCCCATCCCGGTTGAAGGCAGTCAGCCTCAACCCACTCCCACACCTGTTGTTACCCCTGAAGTCATCACCAATTGGCAGGTCTGGCTATCCCTCCTGGTAGACCAGCGTTAACCCGCGCCTTGACGCCGCAGACTGTGCATGCTATAATACCGCCCGCTCCAAAAACGGAGCACGCATATGATGCGGGGTGGAGCAGTGGCAGCTCGTCGGGCTCATAACCCGGAGGTCCTTGGTTCGAATCCAAGCCCCGCTACTCATCTGAAACCATAGCTCGTC
>Ga0209254_10000059_pt1 | contig 63788 bp, 47 predicted proteins | sample FrelakmetDIP11DI_FD_187148 | JGI IMG/M metagenome (GOLD analysis project Ga0209254, IMG submission 187148) | Freshwater lake sediment microbial communities from the University of Notre Dame, USA, for methane emissions studies - DIP11 DI (SPAdes)... | ecosystem: Environmental > Aquatic >...
AGGCCGTGCACTTCGCGCTCGCGAGGCTGCGCGAGGATGCGCTGCGGGGAGAGGACGCGAGCTATCCTCCGCTCACCAAGGCGCAGCTCGCCGCCATCCGCAAGCACGAGCCGAAGCGTAAGGGTCGAGTCCTCAGCAGCCTGCTGAGATGAGCCCGCGCCCGTGGGCGCCGCGACCGAAGGCTGGCGATATCGTTCAGTGCCGCTTTCCGCAGATGAAGGTCGGGACACCCGGTCCGAAGGATCGCCCGGCCCTGGTCATCGAGGTCGAGGAAGACCCGGAGGACGGATCAGCCTCGATCGTCCGCGTCGCCTACGGGACCTCGCAGGACGTCGACCAGCGCTATCCCGGCGAACTCACGATCCGCGCGGCGGATCCGAAGGCGGGGCTCGACCGCGACACCAAGTTCGATCTCGGCAACACGGTGCGACTGCCGTTCGATTCCGAGTGGTTCGCACCTTCGCCAAACCGGCGATTCGGCGATCACCCCAAGCGCGGCGTCCTCAACCTCAAGGACGACAAGCTAAAGCGCGCCCTTCAGGCCGCCATCCTCGAAGCAAGGGCAGCCGGTCGTCTCTGATCCTCCTGTCGTGGCCACCCGGCCTCCTCGCTCACCACCGGCGCGTTGGGGCAGATCCATCACGACGGGAGGAGTCGCATGGCGCGGACAGACGTACACGGGATCACCATCGATCGTCTCGGCCGGCGCACGATCGACAAGGAGCACCGGGGTGAGCGCATCTTCGCGCGCCTCGGAGCCATCTCGCAGGAGGACGCAGAACGCTATCTGGCGACGGAGGTCGACCGGATCGAGTGGGAGCGCGAGCGGCGCATGCACACCCGCCCCCTCTTCTCCGATTGCGCGAGTCCAAGCACAACCGCGCTCCGTGACGACTCTGATAAACATCTAGCTGGGCCGATGGCGATCAGGCCGCTGCAACCGCCGCCCGGGACCGCACCCGCTTCGCCGGAAACACCGCCGAGAAGCGGCTCCCCCGCCCCGGCTCGCTCTCGATCTCGAGCGTCGCCTGGTGGTGCGTGAGCACGTGCTTGACGATTGCGAGGCCGAGGCCCGTGCCGCCCGTGTCGCGCGAGCGGCTGCGGTCGACGCGGTAGAAGCGCTCGGTGAGCCGCGGGATGTGCTCGGCGGCGATGCCGATGCCCGAGTCCTCGACGCTGAAGACGCCCGCACCCTCGCGGCGCCGCCAGGCCAAGCTGACGCGGCCGCCCTGCGGCGTGTAGCGCACCGCGTTGGTCACGAGGTTGGTGAAGGCGGAGCGCAGTTCCTGATCGTTGCCGAGGAGCGTCGCCGGCTCGTCGACGCGCAGCGTGATCTGGTGCCGGCCGCCGGAGAGCGCGCGCGCTTCCTCGGCCATGTCGGCGATCAGCGCGTCGATGTCGATCGCCGCCTCGCTCGCCGGCACCTCGGTCGATTCGAGCTGCGACAGCGTGAGCAGGTCCTCGACGAGCCGCAGCATGCGATCGGTCTGCGTCTGCATGAGCGCGAGCGCCTGGCGCCCGCGCGCCGAGTCCGGTGGCACCGTCCCGTCCGCGAGCGACTCCTGGAAGCCGGCAAGCACCGTGAGCGGCGTCTTCAGCTCGTGCGATACGTTGGCGACGAAGTCGCGCCGCATCGTCTCGACGCGATGGAAGCGCGTAACGTCGCGCGCGAGCAGCAGCTTCTCGTCCTGGCCATAGGGCACGACGCGGATCGAGAGGATCAGCTCGCCGCTTCGCTGCAGCTCGAGGAGCAGGGGCGTGTCGCCCCAGTCGCGCTGCCCGAGGAACGCGACGAAGTCGGGGTGGCGCACGAAGTTCACGAGCGGCTGGCCGCGATCGCGCTCGCCGTCGATGCCGAAGAGGCGCTCGGCCATCGCGTTCGCCCACTCGATGTGGTTGTCGGCGTCGAGGATCACCACGCCGTCGGGCATGGCCTCGCCGGCGCTGCGGAAGCGCGCGAGCAGCGTCGCGAGGCGGAACTGCTGCTGGCCGGCCGCGCGCGTCTGCCGGTACAGCGACGAGAACACGAAATCCCAGGCGCCCGAGCCGTCCGGGATCGTCGCCGGCGTCGGATCCGCGAGCCAGCGCGCGAGCACAGCAAGGTGCCGCAGATGGCGGGCCAGGATCAGCGCGAGGCCCGTCGCAAGCACCCCCCAGCCCCATGCGACGCCGCCGGCGAGACCGGCGACGAGTGCAGCGAGGATCGCCGTGCCGACCGGCGCGAGCGCGCCGTTCCAGACGGAGAGGGTGATGGGACGCGGGTGCTGGGACATGAGACGCCCGGCGGGAAGCCGTCAGCGCCGCCGGAGCCGTTTCACCGAGCCGCTGCGTTTGCCGGGGGCCGGCCGGCGCTTTGCGGCGTTCGCCGGCAACGATCGGCGGCGCTCCCGCCGTCAGCCCTCATGCTACTTCGAAAACCGATGCCGGGCAGCCGCCGAGCGCCTCGACGACGCCCGTCCGCGGCTCACGCTACGAAGCGACAGGCGCCGCAGCCGAGAGCCGGTAGCCGCTGCCGCGCACCGTCTCGATCAGGCGGTCGTGGCCGGTCGGCTCGAGCGCCTTGCGCAGGCGCCGGATGTGGACGTCGACCGTGCGCTCCTCGACGAACACGTGATCGCCCCAGACGTGATCGAGGAGCTGCGAGCGGCTGTGCACGCGCTCCGGGTGCGCCATGAGGAAGTGCAGCAGCCGGAACTCGGTGGGCCCGAGGTCGAGGTTGCGCCCGCCGCTGCTCACGCGATGCGTCGCCGGGTCGAGCTTCAGGCCGCCGAGCTCGATCGGCTCGTCGGTGAGCTGGGGCGCACGCCGGCGCAGCACCGCCTTGATGCGCGCGAGCAGCTCGCGCGGCGAGAACGGCTTCGTGACGTAATCGTCGGCACCCGATTCGAGGCCTGCGATCTTGTCCTGCTCCTGCCCGCGCGCGGTGAGCATGATGATCGGCACCGCCTTCGTCCGGTCGTCCTGGCGGAGCGACTTGGCGAAGCTGATGCCCGACTGCCCGGGCAGCATCCAGTCGAGCAGGATCAGGTCCGGCAGCGCGTGACGGACGAGCGAGCTCGCCTGCTCGGCGTCCCTCGCGCGCAGCACGTGGTGCCCGGCGTGCTCCAGGTTGACTGCGAGCAGCTCCTGGATCGCCGGTTCGTCTTCAACCACCAGGATATTCGCGGGCATGACGGTGCGATGAAGCTTTGGTGACGCAGGCCAGTGTAGGGCGCTGCCATGACAATCATGTTACAGGGCCTCGCGGTCGGCCGACTCCCGCGGACGCCAGGGTTTATCATTCCGTCGACAGTCCGCGCCGGTGACGTGCGGCCGATGACCGAGGACGAGCCGGGACCGGACCTCGGAGCCGATCGGCGCGTGCCCCGTCGTAATCTCGAACCACCACTCGCACTGCAGGCGCCATGGCCGGCCTCGACCGCGACACGCCGACGCCCACCGAGATCAAGCTCCACCAGCGCTCGCGCATCATGGAGATCTCGTTTTCCGACGGCGCGCGCTTCGAGCTGCCGTTCGAGCTGCTGCGCGTCTACTCGCCGAGCGCGGAGGTGCGCGGCCACGGCCCCGGGCAGGAGGTCCTGCAGACCGGCAAGCGCGAGGTCGACATCGTGGCCCTGGAGCCGGTGGGCGCTTACGCGGTGCAGCCCAGGTTCTCGGACGGGCACGACACCGGCATTTATTCCTGGGATTACCTCTACGGACTCGGCCGGCAGCGTGACGAGTTCTGGGCGAGCTATCTCGAGCGGCTGGAAGCTGCCGGAGCGAGCCGCGACGTGGAGACTGGCCGAGCGGCACGCCCGCCGGGCGGCGGCTGCGCGAGCCACTAGCGAATCCGGCAAACGCCGCTCCCGGTGGGTGTGGTGTCTCCCGGTCCTGCGCGACGCAGCGGTCTCTCGCCTGGCCGGTCCCGACGATCCCTCCAGCCGGACACCCGAACGAGCCTTGAACATGCCTGAACGAACGCATTTCGGCTTTCAGCAGGTCGAGGAGGACGAGAAGGCCTCGCGCGTCGCGGGCGTGTTCTCCTCGGTCGCCTCCCGCTACGACCTCATGAACGACCTCATGTCGGGGGGGCTGCACCGGGCGTGGAAGGCGTTCACGGTGGCGCGGAGCGGCGTGCGCCCGGGAGATCGCGTGCTCGACGTCGCCGGCGGCACCGGCGACCTCGCCCGGGCGTTCGCGCAACGCGTCGGCCCCACCGGCGGCGTGGTGCTGTCGGACATCAACGCCGCGATGCTGCGGGTCGGGCGCGACCGTCTGCTCGACGAGGGCCTCGCCGTGCCGGCGGTGCTCGCCGACGGCGAAGCGCTCCCCTTCGCGGAGGGCAGCTTCGACGTGGTCACCGTCGCCTTCGGCCTGCGCAACATGACCCACAAGGAGCGGGCGCTCGCCGAGATGCGCCGCGTGCTGCGGCCCGGCGGGCGGCTGCTCGTGCTCGAGTTCTCGCGCGTGGCGAAGCCGCTGGAGAAGGCCTACGACTGGTATTCGTTCAAGGTGCTGCCCTGGCTCGGCCGGCGCGTGGCGCGCGACGAGGCGAGCTACCGCTACCTCGCGGAGTCGATCCGCATGCATCCGGACCAGGAGGCATTACGGACGTTGATGGAACGGTCGGGCCTCGAGAACGTCCAATACCACAACCTCACCGGCGGGGTCGCCGCCTTGCACGTGGGCTTCAAGTACTGAAGTTCCCGGCAAGCGGGCCCCCGGGCCGGGTGAGAACCGCCCAGAAGGAGAAAGAGTTGCGCAAGTTCACGACCCTGGTGATGTCCGTCGCGCTCGGCGGCCTGATCGCCGTCGGCGGCTTCGTGCCCGACGCCGAGGCGGCGCGGCGCGTCGGCGGCGGCAAGAGCATCGGCATGCAACGCGAGGCGGCGCCGCAGCGATCCGCCCCGGCCCCTACCCGCGAAGCCGCACCGGCCCAGGCGCAGCAGGCGCCGGCGGCCGCGCCGCCCATGCAGGCCGCGCCGCAGCGGCCGGGCATGGGCCGCTGGCTCGCGCCGCTCGCGGGCCTTGCCGCCGGCATCGGCCTGGCGGCCCTGTTCGGCGAGCAACTCGGGTCGATCCTCGCGGCGCTGCTGGTCGTGGCGGCGGTGGTGTTCGGCGGCGTGCTCCTGATGCGGCTGCTCGGCGGGCGCCGTCGCCCGGAGCCCGCCTTCCAATCCGCAGGCGCAGGCGCAGGCGCGGGTGGGGATGCGCGTGTGAGCCACGAGCCGATTCGCTACGGCGGCCTCGGACAGGAGGCGGTTGCCCCGCCGCCGGCGTCGCAGCAGGCGCGCGACTTTATGCCTGCCGAGCGGCCGGCCGCGGCAGCGGCGCTGCCCGCAGGCTTCGACCTCGATGGCTTTCTCCGCCAGGCGAAGAAGAGCTTCGTCGCGCTCCAGGGCGCGAACGATCGCGGCGACCTCGAAACGCTGCGCGACCTGACGACCGACGAGCTGTACGCGCTGTTGCAGAACGACCTCGCGGAGCGCGGCGGGGTCGCGCAACAGGTCGACGTCGTGACGCTCGACGCCGAGTTGCTCGACGTCGTCACCGAGGACGACCAGTACCTCGCGAGCATCCGTTTCTCGGGTCTCATGCGCGAGGAGGAGGGCGGAACGCCGACACGGTTCGAGGAAGTCTGGCACCTGCGGAAGCCCGTGGCCGGCGGTGCCGGGTGGCTGCTCGCCGGAATCCAGCAGCCCGCCTGACGCACCCCGGTCGGCCCGCAACGGCCGCCTGCGGGCGGCCGTTCGCTTGTGCGGGCCGCGCAGCGCTTTCCCGGGCGCCACGAAAGCGCGCTATCTTCGTGGCGGTCCAGCCCGCCGCCCGTGCCGATGCTCACTGCCGCACCAGTCGCTGCCCTCAACCACCTGCTCGGCCGCGAGCCCTGGGCGCGCGACCGGCTGATTCCGTTCGCCGGCAAGCGCCTGCTGTTCACGCTGCCGCCGCTGCCGAACCTCGCGCTCGCGATCATCGACACCGGGCTGGTCGCGGCGGCGCGGGACGCCGAAGTCTTCGACCTCACGGTGCAGCTCACGCCGGCGCTCGTGCCGCGGCTGCTCATGCGCGAGCCCGGCGCGACGCGCAGCATCGGCATCCAGGGCGACACCGAGCTCGCGCGCACCGTGGAGTTCCTGTTCGAGCACCTGCGCTGGGACGTCGAGGACGATCTGGCGCGTGCGGTCGGCGACGCGCCGGCCCATCGCATCGGCACTGCGGCGCGCGCCGCGCGCGACTGGCAGCGCGACGCCGGCGAGCGGCTGGCGCGCAACGTCTCCGAGTTCCTGACCGAGGAGCAGCCGGTCCTCGCGAGCCGCGCCGACGTGCAGGAATTCGTGTCGGACGTGGACGAAGTGCGCGACGCGGTGGAGCGGCTCGAGAAGCGCATCGCGCGGCTCGCCTCGGCGCCGAACGGCGCAGAAAGCAGCCGTTATTGAGCATCCCAAAGTGCGTGACCGCGCAGCCCTCACCCCCAGCCCCTCTCCCGCATTAGCGGGAGAGGGGAGCGTCGCGACGAAAGCGGCTGTCAGCCGGTTTCGTGATTCATCGTTAGTCGTCCACGAGCGAGGGCGCAGGCCCCTTCGCTCACGCCGATTTCGGGAAGACCGGTGACGGCCGCGGTTCTCTCTCGAGGAAAGCGCCGCGCAGGCTGCCCGCCGGCGCGCTCCCGGTGCGACGCGAAGCACTTTCGCCGACAAGCGAGCCGCAGGACCCATCGGACGGACCCGACGCGCGGGTAGCTTCGTTCGGTCCTCAGCCGTTGCATCGGCTGCGGCGCGAAGGGGCGCGGCGCGGCCACGCACCCCGCCGGTCGCTCCGCCTTGATCGTGTAGATTCGCGGGTTTCCTCGCTTCCTCCTGCCTTTGTTCCGCCTCTTCCGCCTGCTGCGGATCGTCTGGGTCGGTCTGCGATTCGGCCTCGACGAGCTCCTGTTCGCGGCCGATCCGTCCGGCCGACTCGCCCGCTGGGGCGACCCGTTCCTGCGCCTGCGGCGGTTCGACGCGCCGCGCGGGGTGCGAACGCGCGAAGCGCTGGAGACCCTCGGGCCGATCTTCGTCAAGTTCGGCCAGATGCTCTCGACGCGGCGCGACCTGCTGCCGCCGGACATCGCCGAAGAGCTGGCGAAGCTGCAGGACCAGGTGCCGCCGTTCCCCTCGGACGACGCGATCGCGACCATCGAGCGCGCCTTCGGCCGCCCGGTGAGCAAGCTCTACGAGGCGTTCGACTCGGTGCCGGTGGCGAGCGCCTCGGTGGCGCAGGTGCACTTCGCCGTGCTGCCCGGCGGCCGGGAGGCGGCGGTGAAGGTGCTGCGGCCGAACATGCGGCGCGTCATCGCGCACGACCTCGCGCTGCTCGACGCCGCCGCGGGCTTCGTCGAGCGAGCATGGCCCGACGGCCGCCGGCTGCGGCCGCGCGAGGTGGTGGCGGAATTCAGCAAGCACCTCGAGGACGAGCTGGACCTCATGCGCGAGGCGGCGAACTGCTCGCAGCTCCGCCGCAACTTCCTCAATTCGCCGCTGCTCGTGATCCCGGAGGTCTACTGGGACTGGTGCACCGAGAGCGTGATGACGATGGAGCGCATGCACGGGCTCCCGATCAGCCGGATCGACCTGCTGCGCGAGGCCGGGCACGACATCCCCAAGCTCGCGCGCTCGGGCGTCGAGATCTTCTTCACCCAGGTGTTCCGCGACGCGTTCTTCCACGCCGACATGCACCCGGGGAACATCTTCGTCGCCGCCGACGGGCGCTACGTGGCGCTCGACTTCGGCATCATGGGGACGCTCAACGACACCGACCGCAACTTCCTCGCGCAGATCTTCCTCGGCTTCTTCCAGCGCGACTACAAGCGGGTCGCGAAGGCGCACGTCGAGGCGGGCTGGGTGCCGGCGTTCACCCGCGTCGACGAGTTCGAGGCGGCCATCCGCACGGTGTGCGAGCCGATGTTCGACCGCCCGTTCGCGGAGCTCTCGTTCGGGCAGGTGCTGCTGCGCCTGTTCGCCATCGCGCGCCGCTTCAACTACGAGGTCCAGCCGCAGCTCGTGCTGCTGCAGAAGACGCTGCTCAACATCGAGGGCCTCGGCCGACAGCTCTATCCCGAGCTCGACCTGTGGAAAACCGCCAAGCCCTACCTGGAGCGCTGGATGGAGGGGCAGGTCGGCTGGGCCGGTTTCGAGCGCATGATGGCGAGCGAGGCGCTGCAGTGGGCGCCGACGCTGCCGCAGATCCCGCGCCTGGTGTACCGCAAGCTGGTCGCCGAGCCCGAGGCACTGGTGAAGCGGGAGCTCGATCGCGTCGCCGCGGAGCAGCGCCGCCTGCGACGCTGGGCGCAACTCGCCGCCCTCGGTTTCCTCGCGCTCCTCGCCGTCGAGGTCTGGCGGGTGCTGCACTGAAGCGCGGCGGACCCGAGGCGCGCTGCGCGTCGCGAGGCCGTCAGTGGCGGTCCGGCGAACCAAATCCGCCGTTGCCTGTCATCCTCGAAATCGAGGATAGGCGCCGTCTCGCCGCGGGAGCGCGGCGAGAAGGTCTCCGCGGCCCGGCCGGCCGCCGCGACAGGCAGGGCGCTCCCAAGCGGCGCACGCGTCGCGACCGCTCACGGCCGTAGCCGCACCCGCACCTCCCCATGCCCGACGTCAACTCGATCCTGCTCGCCGGCGGCACGATGGTGCTCGCCGCGATCCTGCTCGGGTCGGTGTCCTCGCGCATGGGACTTCCGGTGCTGCTCGTCTTCCTCGTGGTCGGCATGCTCGCCGGCGAGGACGGGCCGGGCGGCATCGTCTTCAACGACGTCCGCGTTGCGTTCCTGGTCGGCAACCTCGCGCTCGCCATCATCCTGCTCGACGGCGGCCTGCGGACGCGCTACGAGGCCTTCCGCGTCGGGCTGCGGCCGGCGCTCGTGCTCGCCACGGTTGGCGTCGCGCTCACGGCGGCGCTGCTCGGGCTGTTCGCCGCGTGGCTGCTCGAGCTCGACTGGCGCCTCGGCCTGCTCCTTGGTGCCGTGGTCGGCTCGACCGACGCGGCAGCCGTGTTCGCGATCCTGCGCAGCAGCGGGGTGACGCTCAACGACCGGCTCGCGTCGACGCTCGAGATCGAATCGGGCGCCAACGATGCGATGGCGGTGTTCCTGACCGTCACGTTGATCGGCGTGCTCGCAGGTACCGAGACCATGAGCGTCACGTCCTTCCTCGAGAGCTTCGCGAAGCAGTTCGGCGGCGGCCTCGCGGGCGGCGTGTTGCTCGGGCACGCGCTGCACTGGGTGCTCGCGCGCGTGCAGCTCTCCGAAGGGCTGTACGCGCTGCTCATCGCCTCGGGCGGCGTGCTCGCGTTCGCTGCGGTGAACGCGGCGGGCGGCAGCGGCTTTCTCGCGGTGTATCTCATCGGCCTCGTCGTCGGCAACAAGCGCGTGCACGCCGACGAGAACGTGCTGCGGGCGATGGACGGGCTCGCGTGGCTCGCGCAGGCCGGCATGTTCCTGCTGCTCGGCCTGCTCGTGACGCCGCGCGAGCTGCCGGCGATCGCGTGGCCCGCCTTCCTGATCGCGCTCTTCCTGATGCTGTTCGCGCGGCCGGTCGCGACCGTCGCGTGCCTCGCGCCGTTCCGCTTCGCGCCGCGCGAGGCGGCCTTCGTCTCCTGGGTGGGACTGCGCGGCGCGGTGCCGGTGGTGCTCGCGCTCTTCCCGCTGATCGCCGGCATCGAGGGGGCACGGGTGATCTTCAACATGGCGTTCTTCGTCGTGCTCATGTCGCTGCTCGTGCAGGGCTCGAGCGTCGCGATCGTGGCGCGGCGGCTCGGCGTGGTGGTGCCGGCGCGCACGGAACCGATCGAGCGGAGCGTGCTCGCTGCAACACGCGACGGCGGCTGGGAGGTGGTGCAGTTCGACCTCGGGCCGGAATCGCGCGCGGCGGGCGAGCGTCTCGGCGCGCTGCGCCTGCCCGAGGGCGCGCGCGCCATCGCGCTCTTCCGCGCCGGTGTCGAGCTCGATCCGGAGCCGAGCCTGACGCTGATGCCCGGCGACCGCGTCGCGCTGTTCGCACCCTCGCGCTCGCTCGACGGCGTCGCGGCGACGTTCGCCGACGTCGCGCCGACGGGGCCGCTCGCGCCGCAGGCGTTCTTCGGCGAGTTCGAGGTGGCGGGCACGACCGCGATCGCCGACCTCGCGGACCTCTACGGCCTCGACATCAACCCGGCGCTCCGCGCGAGCACGCTCGAAGCGCTGTTCGCCGAACGGCTGGGCCGCCGCGCGGTCGTCGGTGACCGGCTGCTCCTCGGGGCGCTGCGGGTGACCGTGCGCGAGGTGCGTGACGGACGCGTCACCCAGTTGGGCCTGAAGCTGCCGCGCCCGCAGGCGGAGCGCGATCACGTGCGCCGATGAGCGCCGTTGCGCGCCGCGCTTGAAGCGAGGGGCCGCCTCGCCTACCCTTGCGCCCGCCATGCCGCTGCTCGAGATCCGTGACGTCACGCGCCGATTCGCCGATTTCGTCGCCGTCGACCACGTATCGCTCGGCATCGAGGCGGGCGAGTTCTTCACGCTGCTCGGACCCTCCGGCTGCGGCAAGACGACGCTGCTCAGGATGATCGCGGGCTTCGATCTTCCCGACGCGGGCGCGATCCTCCTGGACGGCAAGGATCTCGCCGACACGCCGCCGGAGAAGCGGCCGATCCACACCGTCTTCCAGAGCTACGCGCTCTTCCCGCACATGACGGTGGCGAACAACATCGCCTTCCCGCTCCGCATGGCGGGCAAGTCGCAGGGCGAGATCGACCAGCGCGTGCGCGAGTCGCTCGAGCTGGTGCACCTCGAGGCGAAGGGCAAGGCCTATCCCAGCGAGCTCTCCGGCGGCCAGCGCCAGCGCGTGGCGCTCGCCCGTGGCCTCGTCAACCGGCCGCGGCTGCTGCTCCTCGACGAGCCGCTCGGCGCGCTCGACGCGAAGCTGCGCGAGGAGATGCAGATCGAGCTGATCGCGCTCCAGCGCGACGTCGGCATCACGTTCGTGTTCGTCACCCACTCGCAGCCCGAGGCGCTCGCGCTCTCGCATCGCATCGCGGTCATGCGCGCGGGGAAGATCGAGCAGCTCGACGAGCCGTCGAAGATCTACGGCTTCCCTAAGAACCGCTTCGTCGCCGACTTCATCGGCAACGTCAACATGCTCGAGGCCGAGGTTCGCGCGGCGACGCCGGGCGCACTGACGCTCGCAGTCCCGGGCCTCGGCGAGGTCAGCGCGCCGGCGGCCGCGAACGGCATCCGCGCCGGGCAGAAGGGCGCGCTCGCGCTGCGGCCGGAGCAGGTGCGCATCACTGCCCCGGACGCCGCGCACGACCTCGCCAACCACTTCGCCGGGCGCGTGCACGACTTCCTCTACATCGGCGACGTCACGACGTATGTCGTGGAGCTCAAGAACGGCACGCGCGTCGAGGCGCTGCTCGCGAACTCGGCGCCTGGCCGCGCGCGCTTCTTCGAGGTCGGCGAGCCGGTGCGTGTCGCGTGGCGGCACGACGCGGGCGTGTTCCTGACGGAGTGAGTGGGGTGCGCGGAGCTGACGTGTCGAGGGGATCGGCCGCCGAACCCCCATCCCGGCCTTCCCCCTGGGAGGGGGAACGGGACGTCGCGACCGCACCCCGCGCCTCTCCCTCCCCCTGGCAGGGGGAGGGTTGGGGTGGGGGTCGGGAGATCGCACGGTCGCGTCGTTCGCCAGGGGGCCGCTGACGCTCATGGCCACGCCCGCCTCCGACCGCATGACGCGCTGGCTGGTGACCGGTCCGCCGCTCGCCTTCCTCGTCCTCTTCTTCCTCATCCCGTCGCTCATCATCGGCGTCGCGTCGTTCCGCTACCCGGGCGAGTTCGGCGGCCTCGCGCCGTTGCGCCCGACCCACCCCGGCGAGGACGCGGGCCTCACCGCGGAGAACTACCGCGTCTTCTTCAGCGACTCCGTCTACTTCCAGATCTTCCTCAAGTCGTTCGTCGTCGCCGCCGTCACCACTCTGCTCTGCCTCGTCCTCGCCTACCCGCTTGCGCTTCTCATCGCGCGCAGTCCCAAGCGGCATCGCGACCTCATGGTGCTGCTCTGCGTGCTGCCGTTCGCCTCGAACTTCCTCGTGCGCGTCTATGCCTGGATGATCATGCTCGGGCCCTTCGGCCTGCTCTTCTCGCAGACGGCCGTGCTGCTTGCGATGGTGTACGTGCACCTGCCTTTCATGATCCTGCCGCTCTACACCAACCTCGAGAAGCACGACCCGGCGCTCCTCGACGCCGCGCAGGACCTCGGGGCGAACGGCTGGCACCGCTTCTGGAAGGTGACCTTCCCGCTCTCGCTGCCCGGCGTGTTCGCCGGCTCCGCGCTGGTGTTCATCCCGGTGCTCGGCATGTTCGCGATCCCCGAGATCCTCGGCGGCATCGGCGACTGGATGGTCGGCAACATGATCAAGGAAGGCTTCCTCGGCGTGCGCGACTGGCCGTTCGGCTCGATGCTCTCGATCATGCTCACGCTCTGCGTGCTCGCCATCGCCGGCGGCGCGGCGTGGATCGCGCGGCGCAAGGCCGAGTGATGCGCAAGCTCGCCCTCGGCGTCGAAGTCGTCGCGATCCTCGCGGTGTTCGCCAGCTTCTTCGCCGGCGATGCGCGGTGGTTTGCGATGGGAGCAGGCGTCGCGCTGTTCGCGATCGCGGCCGGGCTCGGCGCCATGGGCTCGCGCCGCGAGATGCCGTCATTTTGGCCCTGGTTCGCGAGCCTCGCGGTGTACGCGTTCCTCTACATCCCGCTCGCGATCGTCGTCATCTTCTCGTTCAACGACTCGAAGCTGAACGCCGAGTGGGTGGGCTTCACCACCGAGTGGTACGGCAAGCTCTTCGAGAACGAGTCGATGCTGCAGGCCGCGGGCAATTCGCTGCTCATCGCCGTGGTGTCGGCCGCGATCGCGACCATCCTCGGCACGATGGCGGGCATCGCCATCCACCGCTACCGCTCGAAACTGCTGCCGGTGCTCGTGTTCACGCCGGTGGCGATGCCCGAGATCCTGCTCGGCGTGTCGCTGCTGGTGTTCTTCCTCAACTCGGCGAAGCCGCTGCTTGCGCGCGTCGGGCTCGACTTCGACCTCGGCGTCGCCACCGTCATCATCGCCCACATCACGTTCTCGATCGGCTTCGTCGCGATCATCGTGCGCGCGCGACTCGCCGGCATGGACGAGTCGATCTTCGAGGCGGCGCGCGATCTCGGCGCGACGCCGTGGCAGACCTTCCGCCTCGTGACGCTGCCGCTGGTGCTGCCCGGCGTCATCGCCGGCGCGCTGATGGCGTTCACGCTGTCGATCGACGACTTCGTGATCACGTTCTTCACCAGCGGCGTCGGCACCAAGACGCTGCCGCTCGAGATCTACACCATGATCAAGGTGGCGGTGACGCCGGAGGTGAACGCGGTATCGACGCTGCTCATGGTGCTCACGCTCGCGATGATCGTCGTCGCGGGGCGCGTCGCGCCCGACGCCTTGCGGGCGAAGTCGTGACGAACGCAGCGCGCTTACGGGCATGGCTGCGCGTGCGGCCCGTCGCCCGTGCCTCGGCCCCTCGCCCGGCGCCGCGTCCTGCGACGGGCATTGCGGCACGCGAGCTCGCCGCGGCGCTGCTCGCCGCCGTGCTGCTGCTCGCCGTCCCGCCCGCGGCGGTCGCGCAGCAGAACGTGCTGCGCCTCTTCAACTGGAACAACTACATCACCGAAGACGGCGTCCGGCAGTTCGAGGCGCGCTGCAAGTGCCGCCTGGTGCAGGACTACTTCACCGACAACGAGGAGATGCTGGCGAAGCTTGCCGCAGGCGCGACCGGCTACGACCTCATCGTGCCGACCGGCAACGCCGTCCAGGCGCTGATCTCCGCGGGCAAGCTGCGCCCGCTCGACCACGCGAAGATCCCCAACCTCGGCAACATCAAGTCCCAGTTCCTCGATCCCTGGTTCGACCCCGGCAACAAGTTCTCGGTCCCCTACGCCTATTCGCTCACCATCCTCGGCTTCAATGTCGAGAAGATGCAGGAGCTCGACATCCCGACCAACACCTGGGCGGCGCTCTTCGAGCCGAAGTACCTGGAGAAGCTCAGGGGCCGGGTGACGGTGCTCGACAGCCAGCGCGAGCTGTTCGCCGCGGCGCTCATCTACCTCGGTTACTCCGCCAACGAGACCGATCCGGCGAAGCTGCATCAGGCCCGCGACGTCATCCTGCGCGCCAAGCCCTACTGGGCGGCGTTCAACGCCGGCAGCTACTTCAAGGAGCTCGCGGTCGGCAACATCTGGCTCGCGCACGGCTATTCCAACGACATGTTCACCGCGCAGCAGGACGCACGCAACGCGAACCGCCCGTTCACGATCGGCTACGACATGCCGCAGCAAGGCGCGGTCTTCGCGCTCGACAACCTCGTGATGAGCAAGGACAGCCAGCGCCCCGATCTCGCCTACGAGTTCATCGTCTTCTGGCTCGACGGTCGCGCGAGCGCCGAGATCACCAACGAGATCGGCGCCGGCAACGCGAACCGCGTGGCGATGCAGTGGGTGAAGCCGGAGATCGCCGCGAACCGCGCGATCTTCCCGGACCCCGGGCAGTTCAAGCGGCTGCAGCAGCTCCACGACTTCGACCGCGCCACGCGCCGGCTGCTCAACCGGCTCTGGGTCGAGGTGAAGGTGCGCTGAACCGACGGCGACCTGGTGGTCGACCGGGCGCTTCCGGGCGATCGGTCGGGGGCACGGACGGCAAGGCGTCCGGCTGAACCGAACATCCGGTTCACGCGCTCGTCGACGCCCCATCGGACCGCGCGCGAGCCCGGCCCGGTGCGCGCCGCCCACGCCCTCGATCACCTTGCCGGTGCCGTTGCAGTGCGCGCACGGGCGGCCGTTGAGCTCGCCCGAGCCGCTGCAGGCGGGACACAGGTTCCCACCGGTACCGGGCGTGCCGGGCGGCGCGACGTCGCCGGGCGTCATCTAGGGCTCGATCGGGTTGCCGACAGCTGCGCGCCGGGTCTCGTCCTGGCTGTGCATGCGTCCCTCCTCTACGCCCGCGGCATTGCGGCCATGTCCGCCCGGCAACGGTGCAACCGGCGTTCCTTTGGCGGACGAGCAAGAGGAGGCGGGGTCGGCGCAGGCTTGACACGCCGACCCTTGCACCCCAACGTGCCGCGTCACCCGACCGAGGCCGCCCCATGAACGCTCCGCTGAATTCCAACCCGACCCGTGCCGAAGCGGTGCCGACCGCCTCGGAGCGCATCCGCGCACGTCTCGTGGCCGCCGGACGGCGCTTCCATGCCAACGACAACATCGCCGACGTGATCCAGGATCCCGCGGAGCTCGCCGCGCTCGAGGACGAGGTCGCCACTCGCCTCCAGGCGCTCCTCGAGACGCTCGTCATCGACACCGAGAGCGACCACAACTCGCGGGGCACCGCCCGGCGGGTCGCGAAGATGTTCCTGCACGAGGTGTTCGGCGGCCGTTACCACCCCATGCCGAGGGTCACGGAGTTCCCGAACGCGGAGCGCATCAACGAGCTCATGATCGTCGGGCCGATCACGGTGCGCAGCGCCTGCTCGCACCATCTCGTGCCGATCATCGGCAAGCTCTGGATCGGCGTGCTGCCGAGCGAAGGCTCGAACCTGATCGGCCTCTCGAAGTACTCGCGCATCGCGCATTGGGTGATGAGCCGGCCGCAGATCCAGGAGGAGGCGGTGATGCAGCTCGCCGACCTGCTCGAGGCGCGACTCGCGCCGGACGGCCTCGCGCTCGTGCTCGAGGCCGACCACTTCTGCATGCAGTGGCGCGGGGTGAAGGACGAGTCGCACATGACGAACTCGATCATGCGCGGCGCGTTCCTGCGCAATGCCGAGCTGCGCAAGGAGTTCCTGCAGCTCACACGGGGATGAGGGGAAAGACTCGACGTCGATGGCGCGCGCCGGCACGGCTCCGGCCGCGTGCGCGCCTCGCCGGCGTGGCCGAGGCTGCCTGCGTTGGGAGGAGAGCGGCCGCCGAACCCTCATCCCGGCCTTCCCCCTGGGAGGGGGAAGGAGTGGTGTTCCCTCTCCTCGCAGGCCGCGGCTGCCGCATCCCTGTGACGCCTGCTTCCCATCGCGCCGAGATGTTGCCGTGACCGTAATGCCCGCCGGGCCGGTGCGCGTACCCGACCATGACAGACCATGACGGAGGTGGAACGGGCGGCGCGCCTCGGCAACCAGGAGCGGCTGCGGGCGCTGCGGCGCGCGCACGGGCACGAGGCGCGCATCTTCTGCGCCCACGATCCGGTCGAGCTCGTCGCCGCGCGGCGCGGCGTCTGAAGCCGCGCCGGGGCGACGGCCGTCCGCGCACCTTCAGGCGCGGCGGCTATGATGCGCTCGCTGCCCGAGCCGCCGCACGCGGATGCATTGCGGCGTGCCTGCAGACGGTCGCACGAGGAGCCCCGTGAGCGATCCGCTGCTCGATCCCGAGGATGCCGCCTTCGTCGTCGTCGGCGTCACCATCAGCGTCGCGTCCCGCGACGCCGCCTGCCGTGCGTCGGTGGGCCGTGCGCTGGGCTGCCGCGTCGCTCCCGACCGGAGCCGGGTGACGCTTTTCCTCGCGCGCGCGCCGAACGTGCCGCTGCTCGCCGATCTCGCGCGCTCGGGTGCGGTGAGCGCGTGCTTCAGCCAGCCGAGCACGCACCGGACGATCCAGCTCAAGGGCGCCGACGCCGCCATCGGACCCGTCGATGCGCGCGACCTCACGCTGATGCGCGTGCAGCTCGACGCCAAGGTCGCCGAGCTGGTGCCGCTCGGCTTCGACGAGGCGCTGGTGCGCAGCGTCTTCAGCGGCGAGCCCGACGACATCGTCGCGGTGACGTTCACGCCGGTCTCGGCGTTCATGCAGACGCCCGGCCCGCGGGCGGGCAAGCCGTTGCACCCGTGATGGACCGCGACGCATCGAGCCTCGACGCGCTGCGCCCGTGCTTCGAAGGCTTCGTGCCGAGCATGGTCGCGACCTGCGCGCCGGACGGCACGCCGAACGTCACGTATGTCTCGCAGGTGCATTACGTCGACGCCGGGCACGTCGCTCTCACCTACCAGTTCTTCAGCAAGACGCGCGAGAACGTCCTCGCCAACCCGCACGCGTCGATCCTCGTCGTCGATCCGGACACCGGCGCTCAATACCGGCTGCAGGCGCAGTACCTGCGCACCGAGACCAGCGGACCGCTCTTCGAGAGCATGAAGGCGAAGCTCGCCGGCATCGCCTCGCACACCGGCATGACCGGCGTGTTCCGACTGCTCGGTTCGGACGTCTACCGCGTGCATGCGGTCGAGACCGTGCCCGGGCCCGAGCTGCAGCGACGGCCCGCGCGCCGCAACTTCCTCGCCGCGGTGCGCGTCGCGTGCGAGCGGCTGAGCGGCTGCGAGACGCTCGACCGGCTGCTCGACGAGGCGCTCGACTGCGTCGAGCGCGCGTTCGACATCCGCCATTCGATGATCCTCATGCTCGACGCCGGGCGGCGCAGCCTCTACATCGTCGCCACGCGCGGCTATGCCACCTCCGGCATCGGCTCGGAGATCCCGCTCGGCCACGGCGTGATCGGCGTCGCTGCGCGCGAATGCACGCCGATCCGCATTCCGCACGCGACCGCCGAGTACGGCTACGGACGGGCGTTGCGCGAGAGCGCCGCGCGCAGCGGTCTCGCCGGCCTGCTCGACACCGAGATCGCTTTCCCCGGGCTGGCCGATCCCGGCAGCCAGCTTGCCGTCCCGATCGTCGTCTGCCGCAGGATGATCGGCGTGCTCTACGTCGAGAGCGGCGAGGAGCGGCGCTTCACGTACGACGACGAGGATGCGCTGACGACCGTCGCGTCGCAGCTCGGAACGGCCATCGCGCTCCTTCAGGTCGCGGAGTCGCAGGAGGAGCATGCGACAACCGCGACCGCGAGGCCCACGCCTTCCGGCGCGCCGCTCGTGGTGCGGCATTTCGCCGTCAACGACTGCGTTTTCCTCGGCGACGAGTACCTCATCAAGGGCGTCGCCGGCGCGATCTTCTGGAAGCTCGCGCGCGACTGCGTGCGCGACGGCCGCACCGAGTTCACGAACCGCGAGCTGCGCCTGGATGCGTCGATCCGGCTGCCCGACGTGAGCGACAACCTCGAGGCGCGGCTCGTGCTGCTGCAGCGACGGCTCGCCGAGCGCGCCGCGGGCGTCACGATCGAAAAGACCGGCCGGGGCCGGTTCCGGCTCGCGGTGAGCCGGTCGTTGCAGCTGCAGGAGGTCGCATCCGGCTGAGCGCGTCTGCTCGCCGGGACCGGCGCTGCGGTAACCCCGTCGCGCCGCGTCGTATCATCCAGTCCGAGCCTTCTAATTGCGCAACTGGTCGCGGGAGCTCGGCTACCTCGGCGGCGGCCAGGCGGCGATCGTCGCGACCAACGGCGGCTGAGCGAAGGAGCGAGCGCCGCGGATTGCGGCCCGCTTTTCGGCATCGATGGCCTCCAGCGCGGCAAACCCGGAACGCGCACGGGCAAGCTGCGTTCGCCGGGGCGGTCGTACCACCACGTCGAGAGGCGTGACCGACCGCAAGCGCCGCCGGGCAGCCGCGGCAACGCGAGGGCGATGGCGACGGAGCGACCCTTGCAGTAACTCTCAGGCGGAAGGCCGGGCGCAAGCCGCACGGAGCTCTCGCTGACGACGCGTCGAGCGCGACCTCTCGCACGCCTCCCGGCCTTCCTCCCGAGCGGAAGGCGGAGTCATTGCTCCGCAGGGCTCACCCGCCAATGGGCGCCGGGCCGATCGCGTGCTCGAGCTTGGCCCACTCGCGCGACGAGAGCGTCGGCCTGACGATGCCGATCAGCGCCGCGAACGCCTCGCGCGGCGCACCCTGCTGCACCCCCGCGAGCAGCGCGGCCCGCTCGGCCGGCGTCGCCGCGGGCACCATCCAGCGCAGGTAAGAGAGCAGGTCCGCCGGTGCGATGGAGCCGACGATCGCGTCGTGGATGGCGCGCAGCTCTGCGTCCGAGTAGCAGGCCCACAGTACCTCCATGTTGGCGGTCTCCTCGACCTGCATGTGCTCGAGGTTGTCGGCCACGAAGAGCGCGAGCTCGCGGTACAGCGCGACTGCGACGCGGTCGCGGTCGACGTCGTTGGCGGCTTCGACCGCCTCGATGCACGCATCGAGGCGCGCGAGCGCCGCCGTGTGCTCGACGTGATCCACCGCGGTGTGCGTTGCGGAGTCGGGGTGGCGCGCCTCCATCGCAGTGTGCAGATGCCGGTCCTCGAGCTCCAGATGGCAGCGGCAGAGGCCGAGCAGCCGGCGCACGCGAGCGAGCGTGGCGACCACGTCGTCCTCGTCGTGCGGATCCATGCGGCCCGCCGCGGCGAGCGTATCGCCCATGCACATGCGCAAGCCCTTGTGGACGACGAGGTAGAGGTTCTCGCGCGTAGGCGACGCGGCGACGACCTCGGGCTGCGGGACGGAAAGCACGGCTGGCATGGGAAAGCTCCTTGAACTGAAAACGGGACGGGGACGGATTCAGCGCGCCACGGACGCCTGCTGGTGCGCGGGCTGCTGCGGCACGAACACGACGACGGGCGTGCTCACGGGCTGGCCGGCGGCGGCGAACCGCGGCGCCGGCTCGCCCTTCGGACCGAGCGAGCGCACGTAGCGGTAGACGGCGCGCAGGTCGTCGTCGGTCATCGCGGCGAGGTTGAACCAGGGCATCGGCGGCCGCGCCGGCTGTCGGGCACGCTGCACCCAGCCCTCCTCGGAAAGCGACTGCACGTACAGCCGCAGGTTCGCCGGGTAGGTCGTGCCCCAGGGTCCCTGGAAGCCGAGTGCCGCGCCGGTGAGCCATTCGCTCTCCGCTGTAGCGCCCTCGCTCTCGAGGTACCCCGGCGTATGGCAGTCGTTGCAGCCGCTGGTCTTGACCAGGTAGCGCCCGCGAGCGACCGATGCCGCGTCGGCCTGCGACTGCGCGCGCACGCCGTCGATGGCGATGCCGCCGGCGACGCCGGCGACGAGAAGCGTGGCTGCCCACGCGATGATGGATTGGCGTTGCATGATGGCCTCCTCGTGAATGGTGTCGCGACCCAGGCGGTGCGCCGACCGATCGACTGGCGATCACCGTCTGCGCGAGCAAATCGTAGGCGGCCGCCACGGCGCGGGTTCGTAAATGTCCGCTAAGGAAACCCTAAGCCGTCCTTAAACAGTGGCCTAGGCCGAAAGAAGGGGGGCGCAGCACGAGCGCCTGCATCCGCAGGCGCACTCCGCGACGTATGCGGCTGCCGCCGACGGACAACGCCCTCGCCCGTTATGCTGGTCGCATCGACAGTTCGCCTTAGTTAGCATCGCCATGCTCGTCGCCCTCCAGACCGACATCACCACGCTCGAGGTCGACGCGATCGTCAATGCCGCGAACACCGCGCTGCTCGGCGGCGGCGGCGTGGACGGCGCCATCCATCGCGCGGCGGGCCACGAGCTGCTCGCGCACTGCCGCGCCCTCGGCGGCTGCGCCACCGGGGACGCGAAGATCACGCCGGGCTTCCGTCTGCGCGCCCGGCACGTAATCCATACCGTGGGGCCGGTATGGCGCGGCGGCGAAGCCAACGAACCGGAACGGCTGGCGAGCTGCTATCGGCGCAGCCTCGCGCTCGCCGAGTCCCATGCGCTCGCGAGCATCGCCTTCCCCGCCATCAGTTGCGGCGTCTACGGCTACCCGCTCGAATCCGCGGCGGCGATCGCCGTGCGCGAGTGCCGCGGACATCTTGCCGCCGGCGGTGCCGTGGAGCGGATCGTGTTCGCGCTCTTCGATGCGCGCGCACTCGCGGTGTACGAGCGGCTGCTCGCGGAAGTCTGACCGCGCTCGGGACTCCCGATAGGCCTCACCCGCTGTGACGAACCGGCGCGGCGCTGCGCGGCGGGCTTGGTACGATGCCGCCGCATCGACTTCGGAGCGCGAGCATGAAGAATGCTGCGGTGGTCCCATCCCCGGCCGCGACCTGGACGCGGCGATCCTTCCTCGGCGCTGTCGCCGCAACCGCGGCCGGGCTGCTCGGTTGCGCCGGCTCGGCGCCGCCGATCCCGACCACGATGACGGTGCCCAACGCCGCGCCGCGCGCGGGCGACACCTGGCTTTACCAGTACAGCTCCGGCTGGCGGCAGGATCCGCCGCGGCTCTTCACCATCCGCGCGCTCGAAGTCACGCCCGCGTTCGTCCGGGACGAGCTCACGGCCGAGAGCATCGCCGGCTCGCGCGTCGACGAGTTCACGAGCGCGCTCCTGTTCCACTGGCGTTCACTGGGTGCGGGGTTCGCCGTGATGGAGCTCGCGCCCTATCTGCAGGCCTTCATCAACCTCGCCCCCGGACAGACGTGGTACGGCATCCCGATGCCCGTCGGTGCCGCACCGCTCACGCCCTGGTACGCCCGTGCGCAGGTGCAGGGTCCGGAGACGATCACCACGCCCGGCGGGACCTTGCAGACCGTCCGCGTGAACCTCTCCGCCTCGCGCATCGGCCCCGGCGTCTCGCCGAGCGCGGACGTGGCGCAGATGCAGGGCGCCGTGTGGTATTCACCGCAGGTGAAGCGCGTCGCGCGCTTCGACTACTTCACGTGGACGCTCGCGATGAACCCCGTGGACCGGCAGAGCTACCAGCTGGCGGAGTACCGCCCCGCCTGATCGCCGCGCACGGCCGTCGCCGCGCCCGAGTCCCGGGCGCCCATGTACGCGTTCGCTGGCGCCGCCGCCACGGCGTGCGACAATCCGCGTGATGCCCGACCCGGAACGACCGTCGCGGCTCGCGCTCTATCTCGCGCTCGCCTACGTCGCCCTCGTCGTCTACGCCAGCCTCTATCCCCTCACCGGCTGGCGCCCGGGAGTCGCCGGCCCGTTCGCGTTCCTCGCGGCACCGCTGCCGCGCTACGTGACGCTGTTCGACCTCGCCGTCAACGTCCTCGGCTACGTACCGCTCGGCTTCCTCCTCGCCGCGAGCTTCCGGCCGCCGCGGTCCGTGACGAGCGCGATCGTGCTCGCCACGTTCGCAGGCGCGCTGGTGAGCTTCGTGTGCGAAGCGACGCAGAGCTTCCTGCCCGCACGCATTCCGTCCAACCTGGATCTCGCCACCAACACGCTCGGCGCGCTCGCCGGCGCACTTGCCGCGATGTGGCTCGACCGGCGGCTTGCCGGCCGGCGCGCCTGGCACACCCTCCGCGAGCGCTTCTTTCGCGACGGACGCGACATCGACATCGGCCTGGTCCTGCTCGCGCTGTGGCTTGTGTCGCAGCTCGATCCGGTGACGCTGCTCTTCGGGACCGGCGACCTGCGCGAGCTGCTCGCCCCGCCGACGACCGAGGCCTATCCGCCCGCGGCGTTCGTGCGCATCGAGGCGTTCGTCGTTGCGACCAACCTGCTGGCGGCGGCGCTGCTCGCGCGCCTGCTGGTGTTGCCGGGGCGTTCGAGCACCGCGGTGCTGGCGCTCCTCGGCGTGGCGCTCGCGGTGCGCACCGTCGCGTTCGGCGTGCTGTTCAGTCCCGAGGACGCGCTCGCCTGGCTCACGCCCGGTGCGCGCATCGGCCTCGCCGCGGGCACGCTCGTTGCAATGGTCGCGCTGTCGGTGCCGCGTCCCATCGCCGTCACGCTCGCCGGCCTTGCGCTGATGGCGGCCACGACGGTGGTCAACATCGCCCCGGCCAATCCCTATCTCGCGCAGGCACTGGCCGAATGGCGCCAGGGGCACTTCCTGAACTTCAACGGTCTCACGCGCCTCGTGTCCGCGGCGTGGCCGTTCGCGACCCTCGTCTACCTGCTCTCCGCAGCGCGCTGGCGCGACGCCTGAACGACGGTCGTCGCGCGTACAGGGTCGCGGAGGGTGCAATGGTATAGTCGTCGGCGCGACTCTCCCGATGTACCGCGCGAACCTTTCCGATCACGACATCTACCTGTTCCGCGAGGGCAGCCACGCGCGGCTCTACGAGAAGCTCGGCTGCCACCTGCAGGAGGAGCAGGGGGTGGCGGGCGCGCGCTTCTCCGTATGGGCGCCGAACGCGGCAGCCGTCTCCGTCATGGGCGACTGGAACGAGTGGAACCCGGCGAGCAATCCGCTGCGGCCGCGGCCGGACGGCTCCGGCATCTGGACCGGCTTCGTGCCCGACGCCCGGCAGGGTCAGGCGTACAAGTACCGCATCGTTTCGCGGTTGCACGCCCGGAAGCTCGACAAGGCCGATCCGTTCGCCTTCCACAGCGAGAGTCCGCCGCAGACGGCCTCGCGCGTCTGGAAGCTCGACTACGAATGGGGCGACGGCGAGTGGATGGCGCGCCGGCGCCGCGCCAACGCGCTCGACGCGCCGATCTCGATCTACGAGGTGCACCTCGGCTCGTGGCGGCGGCGCGAGGACGGCAGCTTCCACTCCTATCGCGAGCTCGCGACGGAGCTCGCCGACTACGTGGCCTCGATGGGCTTCACGCACGTCGAGCTGCTGCCGATCACCGAACATCCGTTCTACGGCTCGTGGGGTTACCAGACCACCGGCTACTTCGCGCCGACGGCGCGCTACGGGACGCCCGAGGACTTCATGTTCCTCGTGGACACGCTGCACCAGCGCGGCATCGGCGTCATCCTCGACTGGGTGCCCTCGCACTTCCCCGACGACCCGCACGGGTTGCACCAGTTCGACGGCACCTTCCTCTACGAGCACGCCGACCCGAAGCAGGGCTTCCACCCGGACTGGAAGTCCTACATCTTCAACTACGGGCGACACGAGGTGCGGGCGTTCCTCATCTCCTCGGCGCTCTTCTGGCTCGACCGCTACCACATCGACGGGCTGCGCGTGGACGCGGTCGCGTCGATGCTCTATCTCGACTACGGCCGCACGGCCGGCGAGTGGGTGCCCAATCGCTATGGCGGCCACGAGAACCTGGAGGCCGTGCGCTTCCTCCGCCAGCTGAACGAGGCGGTGTACCGCGACTTCCCCGACGTGCAGACCATCGCCGAGGAATCGACGGCCTGGCCCCAGGTGTCGCGGCCGGTCTACCTCGGCGGGCTCGGCTTCGGGCTGAAGTGGAACATGGGCTGGATGCACGACACGCTCGCGTATCTCGGCCTCGATGCGGTCTACCGCAAGTTCCACCACCAGCAGATCACGTTCTCGATCTGGTACGCCTTCAGCGAGAACTTCGTGCTGCCGCTCTCGCACGACGAGGTGGTGCACGGCAAGCGGTCGCTCGTGAACCGGATGCCGGGCGACAGCACGCAGCAGTTCGCCGCGCTGCGCCTGCTCTTCGGCTACCAGTGGGCGCACCCGGGCAAGAAGCTGCTCTTCATGGGCGGCGAGTTCGGGCAGCGGCGCGAGTGGGCCCACGAGGAGGCGCTCGAGTGGTTCGTGCTGCAGTACCCCGAGCACGAGGGCGTGCGCCGCTGGGTTGCGGACCTGAACCGGCTGCTCCGCGAGCGGCCGGCGCTGCATGAGTGCGACTCCGCGGCCTCCGGCTTCGAGTGGGTGGACAGCAAGGACGCCGACGCGAGCGTGCTCTCGTTCATGCGCCGCTCGCGCGGCGGAGACCTGCTGCTCTGCGTCTGCAACTTCACGCCGGTGAAGCGCGAGCGCTACGCCGTCGGCGTGCCGCGTGCGGGCGGCTGGCGCGAGCTCGCCAACAGCGATGCGGCGATCTACGGCGGCACGGACGTCGGCAACCGCGGCCGCGTCGAGGCCGAGGACGCGCCCGCGCATGGGCGGCCTTTTTCGCTTTCGCTCACCCTTCCGCCGCTCGCCGTGCTCTACTTCGCCCCTGAATGAACGACGCCAGCGGAAACCCGGGGGGGCCGAGCCGCTCCAGCGAGGCGGACACCGTCGCGCTCGCGCGCCTGTCGGCCCGCGTGGGGCTGGCGCCGCACTACTACGACATCTGGGGCAACCGTCACCCGACCTCGCCGGCGACCGCGAGCGCCATCCTTACCGCGATGGGTCTCGATGCCGCCCATCCGCAGGCGTCCCTGGAGGCGGTCGACGAGTACACCTATTCGCGGGCACTGCCCCCGGTGGTGGTGTACCGCACGAGCTGGGCGCCCTACGAGATCATGCTGTTCGTGTCCGCGGACATGGCGGACCGCGACCATCGCTGGACGCTTGAGCTCGCGGATGGGACGCGCATCGACGCCGTCGTCCGCCCCTCGGCGCTCGAGCAGATCGGCCAGATCACGCTGAAGGGGCGCACCCGGCGCAGCTTCCGCTTCGTCTGGCACGACCGCCTGCCGATCGGCCGGCATCGCTTTACGCTCAAGTCGCCGGAGGGCGAGCCCCTCGGCGAGACGGTGCTCTACATCACGCCCGACCGCTGTCACGATCCGCTCGCGCCCGAAGGCCGTGCGTGGGGCCTCTCGGCGCAGCTCTACGGCGTGCGCTCGGCGAGGAACTGGGGCATCGGCGATTTCGCCGACCTGCGCGCGCTCGTCGAGCATGCGGCGCGGCTGGGCGCCGACGCGGTCGGCCTCAACCCGCTGCACGCGCTCTTCCTCGACCAGCTGGAACGCTCCAGCCCCTACAGCCCGTCGAGCCGCCTCGCCTTCAACCCGCTCTATCTCGCCATCGAGGAGCTGCCCGAGTTCGCGGAGTGCGAGCCGGTGCGCAAGCTCTGCGCTTCGGAGCCTTTCCAGACGCGCCTTGCCGTGCTCCGCCGGGCCGAGCTCGTCAACTATCTCGGCGTCGGGCGGGTCAAGCGCGAGATCCTCGAGAAGCTTTACGCGCACTACCGCGCGCGGCACGCCGGCCGCGACACGCCGCACGAACAGGCTTTCCGCGCCTGGGTCGAGGAGCGCGGCGAGCCGATGCACGGCTTCGCCCTCTTCCACGCGCTGCAGGAGCACCTGCGCGACGTGAAGATCGGCGTCTACGGCTCGTCGCAGTGGCCCGAGGCGTATCGCGACCCGACGAGTGAGGAAGTGCAGCGCTTCGCACGCGCCGCGGGCGAGGAGATCGACTTCCATCTGTGGCTGCAGTGGCATTGCGACCGCCAGCTGGGCGCCGCGGCCCAGGCGGCGCGCGCCGCCGGGATGCGCGTCGGCCTCTACCTCGATCTCGCGGTGAGCGTCGCAACCGACGGCGCCGACGCCTGGGCTGCGGGCGACGCCTTCGCGCGAGGCATCAAGATCGGCGCGCCGCCGGACGACTTCAATCCCAAGGGCCAGGACTGGGGGTTGCCGCCGTGGCTCCCCGAACGGCTCCGCGCCACCGCCTACGAGCCCTTCCTCGCGACGCTCGCAGCGAACATGCGCCACGCGGGCGCGCTGCGCATCGACCACGTGATGTCGCTGGTGCGTCTTTTCTGGGTCCCGGCCGGCTGCGGTGCGACCGAGGGCGCCTACGTCCATTACTGCCTGCTCGAGCTCGCGCCGCTCGTGGCGCTCGCGAGCGCGCGCCACCGCACGCTCGTGATCGGAGAGGACCTGGGAACGGTGCCCGACGAGGTGCGCGAGGTGCTCGGCCCGATGGGCGTGCTCTCCTACCGCCTCTTCGTCTTCCAGCGCAACGCGCACGGCTTTCTGCCGCCGCGCGACTATCCCGCCGGCGCGCTCGTCGCGGCGACGACGCACGACCTGCCGACGCTCGCGGGATGGTGGGCAGGCTCGGACATCGCGCTGCGCGAACGGCTGAAGCTCTTCCCGAGCGAGAAGATCCGCGCCGACCAGCTCGCCGCGCGGCCGCGCGAGCGCGACGAGCTGCTGGCTGCGATTCGCGGCGAAGGCCTCATGCCGGCATCCATCCAGGGCGACGCCAAGTCCGTCCCGGCCATGACGCCGGAACTCGTCGAGGCGATCCACGCCTTCCTCGCGCGCACGCCGTCGCGGCTGCTCATGGTGCAGCTCGAGGACGTGTTCGGTGCCGTGGAGCAGGCGAACCTTCCCGGCACGACGAACGAGCATCCGAACTGGTGCCGCAAGCTCTCGGTGCCGGTCGAGCGCTGGGGCGAGCACGAGGGCCTGGCGCGGCTGGCGCGGCGACTCGCGGCCGAAGGCCGCGGCAGCGGTCCGCGCGGAGACCCGACGGCCGCAGGCTGATAGCGCCGAGCGGCGTGGCGCCGAGCGGCCGGGCGGCGGCCATGCCGCTATAGACCGGGCGCCAGCTGCGCCGCGTCAACCCGGGGCGGCAAGCTGTGCCGCAGCCGCCATCCCTGGCGGCTGTGCCGCCTCAGGCGACCGGCAGCCGCGCGAGCAGCGGGTACACCGCTTTTTCGGGATCGAGCGCAACGCGCGGTCCCGCGGGCGCATATCCCGCGTAGGCCGAGATGACCGCCGGGGGCAGGCGCCCGGCGAGCGCCGTGACGTCGCTCATGCGCGCGCCCTGGCGCACGAGATGCAGCAGGTAGGCATGGCGCAGCACCTCGGGCGTCACCGCATCGGCGTCGGCGAGGGCCGCGTCGTGTGCGGCGCAGAGAAGATCGGCGTCCAGCGCCTCGCGCGCCGCAGTGGCGTCGCCCGTCTCGTACAGCCGCGTGCCGGCCCCGGCGGCGCGGTGCACGGCAGCCGCGACTGCGGGCGGCAGCGCGATCTCGCGCGCCGACGCGCCGGACACGCGCACACGCCCTGCGCCGGCGTCGAGTTGCGCGGCATCGAGCTGCGCGACCTCCTCAGGCGAGAGACCCGAGAGCAGCAGGCCGATCGCCGCCTGCGCGCGCGGTGCCGCGGCGCTCCACAACGCCGCGAGCTCGTCGTCGCGAAGCTCGAGCGCCGGCAGCACGCTCGCCGCGAGGAGCGGGGCCTTCTGGTCGCCCAGCGCGCGCAGGTCCTCGGACCTGGGCAGCGCCGGCGGGCGTTCGCGGTCGAGCGCGAGACCGTGCACCGAGATCGGCTGCGCGATGAGGACGCCGGGCTGCCGCTCGGAACGGTTGAAGAGCTCGACCAGGCCCATGACGAGCAGCGATGCGAGCAGCGACCCGGCGAGCGCGAGTGTCGCGTCGCGCGTGTAGTCGGGGCGAAAGGCACGATCGGGACGTGTGGCCGACTGCAGCACTTCGACCGAGGGCGCCCGCGTCGACTCGCTCGCCTCCAGGCCCGCCTTGCGCTGCGTGCGGTCGCGATAGAGGCGCTCGAGCTCGGCGAGCTCGTCCTGCATGCCCTTGTACTGCGCCAGCCGCGCGACGTGTGCCTGCGCCGACTGTCGCTCGCTCGCGATCTGCTCGCGGATGCGCGCCACGGCCTCGCGCGCGCTCTGCGCCTCTTCCTGCGCCTCCGAGAGCGCCATCTGCTGCGAGGTGATGCGCTGCTCCTTGATCTGCTCCTCGAGCTCCGCGAGCTGGGCGCGCTCGGCGCGCGCGGTCGGGTCGAGCGCGATGTAGTCGGCGGTGAAGTTGCGATCCTGCTCGCGCAGCTTCGCGCGGAGCTGCGAAGCGCGCTGCTCCATGTTCGCGAGCGTCGGGTCGTCCTTGGAGCGCGCGATCGTCTTGCCCGATTCCATCGACTGCCGCACGGAGCGCACCTTGCCTTCGGCGAGCGCGAGCTTGTCGTTGGCGGTGGCGAGCGACGTGTTCAGGCCGCGCACCCGCGAGAGCACTTCGTTCTCCTGCACCTCGCCGGAGACGATCGCGTTCTGCGCGCGGAAGAGCTCGAGCGCCCGCCGCTTCGTCGCGACCTGCGTCTCGAGGCGGCGCACCTCCTCGTCGGTGCGCGCCACCGCTTCGCCGGACTTGTCGGTGAACGAGGCGGCGATCCTGTCCCGATAGGCGGCGACGAGCGCGTTCACGAGCGGCGCGACGCGATCGCGATCCGGCAGCGTCGCGTCGATCTGCAGCACGCGCGTGTCCTCGAACGCGCGCACGTCGATGGCCGACTGCGCCGCGGCGACCGGATCGGCGTCGCCGCGCGTCTGCGGCTGCTCGGAGGCCGGAACGCGCGCGAGCGCCGCCTCGATCAGCGGCCGGCTGCGCAGCACCTGCACTTCGGTGGCGAGTGGTCGGGGCGTCTCCGAGGCCTCGGGCGAGGCCTGGAACGTGCCGATCGGTGCCGGGACGGCTGCCGTGAGCACGCCGGGGCTCACCTGCATCAGCGCCGACGCGCGATACTCCGCCGGCTGCATGAACACCCAAAGCAGGCTCGGGATCGCGGTGGCGGCCAGCGTGCCGAGGAACACCCCGAGGCGGCGACGGTTGCCGCGGCGCGTGTTCTCGTGCGCCGCGCCGAGGGGCTCGAAGACCGGAGCGGGAGGAGCGGAGGCCAGCATTGCTTCGTCCACGGAAGAGGGCAGGAGCGCGAGCCGCTGAAGCGAGGCTGACGCGATGCGGACACGGCCGCGGCGCCCTCGATGCGGCAAGTTTGCCTAATCTAGGCGGCGTGAGCGCACCGAATCGTGACACTGTGCAACGCACCGGTCGCGCTTCGCAACAGCCGCGCCCGCAGGCCATGCGCCCGACAGCGTATTCCACCGACATGCGCATCGGCGTCGATCTCGGCGGCACCAAGATCGAGTCGATCGCCCTCGCGCACGACGGCACGCTGCTCGCACGTCGGCGCGTCCCGACGCCGCAGGGGGATTACGCCGGAACCGTGCGTGCGGTGGCGGACTTGGTCGCGGCGCTCGAAGCGGAGCTGGGCGGGCGCGGCTCCGTAGGCATCGGCACCCCCGGCGCCGTCTCGGCCCGGACCGGCGCGATGAAGAATTGCAACTCGACCTGGCTCAACGGCCGGCCGCTCGCCCGCGATCTGGAGGCCGCGCTGGGACGCCCCGTCCGGCTCGCGAACGACGCCAACTGCTTCGCGCTGTCGGAAGCCGTCGACGGCGCGGCGCGCGGCGCGGAGGTCGTCTTCGGCGTGATCCTCGGCACCGGCGTCGGCGGGGGCGTGGTCGTGCATGGCCGACCGCTCGCCGGTGCGAACGCGATCGCCGGCGAGTGGGGCCACAACCCCCTGCCGTGGCCGCGCGACGACGAGCGGCCCGGGCCGCCGTGCTACTGCGGTCGCGCCGGCTGCATCGAGACCTGGCTCTCCGGTCCCGGACTCGCTGCGGATCACCTGCGGACGACCGGACGGCGCCTCACTGCGGAAACGATCGCGGCGCAGGCGGCCGCCGGCGAACCAACGTGCACGGCGGCCCTGGATCGCTACGCCGAACGCCTCGGCCGCGCGCTCGCGCACGTCGTCAACATCCTCGACCCCGACGTCATCGTGTTCGGCGGCGGCGTGTCGAACATCGAAGCGCTGTACGCGCGCGTGCCTGCGCATTGGGCCGGGTACGTGTTCTCCGATGCGGTTGCCACGCGCCTGGCGCGCAACGTGCACGGCGACGCGAGCGGCGTGCGCGGCGCGGCGTGGCTGTGGAACGAGCCATCGGCGCCCTGACGCGAGGGCAAGCGTCCGGGCATCTGCGGGGCTCGCTCGCGACTCACGCGGTCTACCGGGCGCCGTGTGCCCTGAGAATCTGCGCCACCTCGCCCCGATCCTGCGCCCGCGCGATGTCCAAGGCGGTCTTGCCGTCGCGGTTGCGAACGCCGGTTCGCGCGCCGCCTTCGAGCAGCGCTCGCACTGCGGACGAACGCCCGCCGCTGGCGGCGATCATGAGCGCGGGCCAACCATCCTCCTCCACCGCATTCGCGTTCGCTCCCTTTGCAAGCAGCAGTCTCACGATGGCCTCGTCGCCGCGGTCGGCTGCATACATCAACGGCGTCCAGCCGCTCCGCGTTGCATCGTCGATGCGCGCACCTCGGGAAAGCAACTCCGCGACGACCTCTGGCGAACCCTCGCAGGCGAACGAGAGCGCGCTGCGTCCCGAGGGCGACTTCGCGGTCAGGTCCGCGCCGCGGGCAATCAGTTCGCGAACGACCTCGAGATCGCCCTCGCGCGCCGCGGTCATGAGGGCAGTGGCGCCGATGCCCACGTGCTCGTCGCCTTCGTCGTTGGGCATTGCGCGCGCGTCGATGGCGGCACCGTGATCGAGGAGGAGGCGCACCACGTCCCACCTCCGGTCCTTGGCCGCGATGAGGAGCGGCGTCCAGCCCTCGGTCCCGTTCGTCCACCTGGCCCGCGCGTCGACCTCGGCGCCTGCCTCCAGGAGCCGGGCCGCGACCAGCGTCGTCGTCGCATAGTGCAGGGCAGCGGCGCCGCGGGCGTCAGAGGCGCGCGCGTCCGCACCGCGCTCGACTAACAAAGCTACCGCTTGCGACGCGCCCCGTTCCGCCGCCTGCATCAGCGGTGTCCGCCCGTCTTCGGCGCGCACATCCGGGGGGACACCGCGGTCGAGCAGAAGGCGCACGGACGCCTCCTGGCCGGCGCCGGCCACCAGTGCCGCTTCCAGCGCGCTGCGCGGCTGCGGCCGCTGCAGCATCAGCGCCAGCGTCTGCGCCTGCCCGGCACCGGCAGCCGGAGCCAACGCGGTCTCGGATTTCGCACCTGCGTCCAGCAACACTTGCGTCGTGCCGAGGTCGCCCTGCGCGGCGGCCCACTGCAAAGCGGTGTCGCCCCGAGCGTCGAGCGCATCCGGGTCCATGCCGGCCTTCAGGAACAGCTTCACCGTGCGCGCGTCCCGCGCCTTCGCGGCCGCGACGAAGGCATCGGCGGTGAACGGCACGTGCGTGTTCGCCAACTGCACCCGCGCCCGCTCGGCAGTGAAGTCGGGCTGCAGGAGATAGAGCGCCGCTCCCGACACCGACGCGGCGAGCAAGACGAGCCACAGGACGCCGGGCCTGGCCAAGGTGCGCAACAACCGGCGCCCCTGGTGCCAGCCCTGCGCGAGACCCTGCAGAAGTTGTGACACGTCCTGATCGAAGTGGGTGTCGCGAACCTCGGCGGCGTTGCGCTGCGCGAGCCCGACAAGCGACGGCGGCAGGTCCGCGAGCCGCGGCATCGTCGCGCCCTGCACCAGCACCGGGACGACGCGAATGCCGCGCTCGAGCGCCGTGGCCACTTCGACGCGGACGAGGTCGTCTTCCTTGGCGAGCCGACGAGCGCCGCTGTCGTCGGCCGCCGTCAGCCACTGTGGCCCGATGATCGCGAGCAGCACGTCGGATTGCTCGATGCGCGTGCGGATGGCGGCGATGAAGTCCTCGCCGGGTTCGCCCGAGTCCACGTCCCGATAGACGTGCTCGCGCCCGAAGCGCTCCACGAGGCGATCGTAGATTCGGCCGGCCGTGCCGGCGGTGTCGTCGCGCCGGTAGCTGATGAAGACGTAGGGCATCGAACGAAGCCCCGCGGCGCACGAACCGTCGCTGGCGGCGGCAGCGAACCGCGTCCGCCGCTGCGGCTCCTGCGGACGGCCGTGCCCGCTCTTCTCCTCTCAGTCGCGCGGAATCCGTTTGGCGTTGGCCGCCAGCCACTGGTCGAAGGACTGCAGCTGCGGATTCAGCTCGCGGCTGCGCACGACGCTACGCGCCGCGCAGAAGTCGCGCTCGAAGTCGCGGTAGAACTGGAACATGTTGCCGAGATCCTCGGCGCCCGGAAAACCGAGCGAGCGGTACACCTCGGGCGGAACCGACTGATAGCCGACCGGCTCGCCGAACGCGCGCGTGAAGACCGCCGCCATTTCGTCGCCGGTGAGCTGGTCGCCCGCGATGCCGATTGTCTGGCCCACCAGCGGGCCACCGCGCTTGAAGACGCCGTAGGCGCACCTGCCGATGTCCTCGGCCGCAATGCCCGCAAGCTTCGCGTCGCCGATCGGCAGTGCGAGCGCGAGGCGGCCGTCCGCGCCGCGTTTCGGCTGCATGCCGAAGTGGATGAAGTTGTCCCAGTAGAAGGATGTGAGCAGGAACGTGGTCGGCACGCCGGCTGCGGTGAAGAGCGCGTTCGCCTCGCCCTTGGCGTCGAAGTGCGGCACCTTGAAGCGCCCCATCAGCGTCGGCATGCGGTCGTCATCGAGCGGCACCGACTTGCGCGTGTCCTCGAGCGTCGACCAGATCGCGTGCGCCACGCCCGCCTGCTTCGCCGCCTCGGCCATCGCTCTCGCCTGCGCAAGCTCCTTGTCGGGCGAGAAGTGGTCCCAGAAGAAGGTCACGCAGTAGGCGGCGTGCGCACCGGCGAACGCGCCGGCGAGACTCACGGGGTCATCCACATCCCCGGCCACGACTTCGGCGCCGAGCGCGGCGAGCGCACGCGCCGCGTCCGATTGCGGGTTGCGCGTGAGCGCACGAGCGGCGAAGCCGCCGTTCGGGTCGGCGCAGATCGCGCGCACGAGCCCGCCGCCCTGTGCGCCGGTGGCGCCGACGACGGCGACGATCTTCTTCTCGGGCATGTTCCGCTCCTATGCCAACGGATCAGGATCAATCAGTGAAACAACCAGGAGTCGACCTGTGCTCGAAAGGCCGAAGGTGATGCACCGACGTTCCCCGACCGAATGATCGGATCCCGACCGGTGACCGAGTATGCATCAGCCGCGGCAGTAGCGGCGCAGCAGCCGGTCCTCAGTGAGCTTGCCGTCCTTCAGGCCGAAGCGCACCACGGCGCAGTCGACGCGCGAGTCTCTTCGACGAGTCCACGGCAGTGCATTGCCACGAACACGTTCACCGCTCACGGGTCGAACGCGTGGTCGAAGATGCGCTCCGGCCCTTCGGATCGTCGCAGATCGCACGCACGAGCCCGCCGCCCACAGGCCGCGCCGATCAGCTACAGCGGGTGCGCCGTGAGCCGAACACCGAGGGCGCGCGCGACCTTGAGGACGGTGTCGAAGCGCGGCTTCGCCCCGGGAGCAAGTGCCTTGTATAGGCTTTCCCGGCCCAAGCCCGCATCCTTCGCAACCTGCGCCATGCCGCGCGCCCGCGCCACATCGGAGAGCGCCAGCAAGAGAAGATCCGGGTCCTCGGTTTCCAGCACGGCGTTCATGTATTCCGCGATCGCCGCGTCGTCGCGCAGATACCGTGCGGCGTCGAAAGGAACCAGTTTCGGTTTGGTCTTGCGAGCCGGTTTCGCCTTCATCGGTCAAGCCCCAGTTGCCTTGCTAGGCGCTGCGCGCGCTTGATGTCCCGTGCCTGCGACGACTTGTCGCCTCCCGCGAGCATCACGATGACGACCGCCTGCCGGCGGGTGAAGTAAAGGCGGTAGCCGGGCCCCACGTCGACACGCATCTCGAACACGTCGCCGCCGACGGACTTCCCAGTCTCCGAGATTTCCCGCCTCGGCCTGACGCAGGCGGGCCGTGATCCGGGCTTGTCCTCGAACGTCGCGGAGGCGGTACAGCCAGTCGCGAAACCCCTCCGTCTGGAGGACGGCGTACAGGCCCGGATTGTATCCGCTCGGATACGAAGGTCAAGGCGGCGAGCGCGCGCGCTGCTGCGCTCGGCGCCCTTCTTGGAGCTGTGCGCGGCGAGGCATGCGGGGCACCCCGGGCCGCGACGGCCAACGGCTGGCTACCGCAACGGATCCGCGCACACGTCCTGCCCGTCCTGCGGCGCGCGGCCCTGGCGGAACTGCTGGAACGGCACGACGATCACCGAGGTGAAGAAGCGTATGACGGTCGCGGCGACGTCCTCGCCGCGCACGCCGACCTTGAAGTCCTCGAGCGTGCCGCGCACGTCCACGGGCGTCTGCAGGCTGAAGAACTGCGCCCGCTTGGCGCGCGGCTGCATGCGGAGCTCGATTTGCTCGGTGTCGAAGTCGACTCTGCCATGCCCGTTCACGCGCATGCGCGAGGTGTCGAGCACCAGGCGGTCCTCGGTGAGCTTGCCGTCCTTCAGGTCGAAGCGCCCCACGGCGCAGTTGACGCGCGAGCTCTTCGACGAGTCGACGGCGGGGAGCAGCGCCACGAACACGTTCACCGCCCACAGGTCGAAGGCGTCGGCGGCGATGCGCTCCGGCCACACCGCGAAGTCGATACGGCCGTTGGCGTGCGCCATCACGGCGTCGAGCGCTGGTGCGGTGGCGGAGAGCTCGGTGCGCAGGCTGAACTGGCCCGCGGCGGTCGTGCCCGGCTGGGCACGACGGGCGAGCACGCCGTAGTCGAAGCGGTCCACGTATGCGCCGACCGCCACTTCGACGCCGCGCTCGAGCGGCGTGTAGCCCGCCGACATCGTCGCGGTGCCGCCGGGCAGGTTCACGAGCGCCGGGCCGACGGTCAGTCGGCCGGCGTCGACCTGCGCCCGCAGCCAGCCGCTGCCGAGGCGGTCCTCGCCCGAGCGCACCTCCTCGACCTGCACGTCGAGATAGGCGTCGAAGCGGTTGAGGGTGTCGCGCGAGAGCAGCGCTTCGCCGCTCGCGGCAGCCTGCTTCGCGCGCGCACGCGCTTCGCTCGTGGTGAGCTTGGCCTGCGCATCGGGCTTCGCACCACTGAAGGCGGACCAGTTCCCGAGCGGGAAGTCATCGAGCTGCAGGCGCGACGACTTCACCGACATGTCGAGGCGCGGGCGCGCGCCGCTCAGCTCGAGCCGGCCGCTGCCTTCGAGCAGGCTCTCGCCTACGCGTACGTCGAGCGCCGCCACCTCGTACGCGTCGCGTGTGGCCCGCACCGGTCCGGAGAGCGACCACGGGCCCCACGGCGGCAGCTCGGTCTGCGCGAGCGTGTCGAGGGAATCGAGCCGATCGCCGGAGAGCACGAGCGTCAGGTCGCCCCGGCCGGCCGCGAGCGGCAGCGCCATGCGGCCGTTGACGTTCATCCGCGTGCCCGCCGCCTCCGCATCGACCTTGAACGGCACGTACTCGCGGTTCTCGAGGAACGCGGCAAGGGTGCCGCTCGCGACGCCGATCTTCACCGGCGTCTTGCCGATGCGCCCGTCGATGGCGACGCGCACCGGCTCTCCGGCTTCGGCACCGGCGACCACCTCACTGATCGCGATCTGCGCGAGCGGCTTGCCGCCCGGGTTGCGCAGGTCGAGGGTGCCGCCGGCGAGCGTGGCGCGGAACGACGACCGCCGGGCGAGCTCGCTGAGTCGCTCGCCGCGCCCGATGAGCTCGAGCCGCAGCGCATCGGCGCGCGCGTTGAAACCCTCCGCGACGCCGAGGCGTGCGAGCAGCGCGCCGACGTCGACGTTGTCGGCGCCTAGTGCGAGCGTGAGGTCGGGCGTCTCGCGGCGCGGGTCGAAGGCGAGCGTGCCCTGGAACGGCACGCCGGCAAGCGTGCCGGCGAACGGCGTCGGCGGCAGCCGGCCGTCGCGAAAGCGTGCCGCGAACCCGGCGTTGACGAGCTCGGTGCGTCCGAGGACCACGCGTTCGATGCCGATGCCGATGTCGGCATCGGCGAGGTCGATGTCGCGGGGGAAGAGCGGCAAGTCGATCGCGGTGCGGCGGTCTTCCGGTCGCGCGGCACCCGGTGGTCGCAACGACTCCAGCTCCGGCACGTCGAGGAAGGGGCTGCGGAGGCTCACCAGGGTGAACGGCTTGCGGCTGCCGATACCGGTGCGGTGTGCATCGAGCGCGAGCTTCGAGCGACCCACCCGCACGGTGGTGTCCTCGACGTGCCACTCGTCGCTCTCGACGCGGGCATGGCCGGCGATCGCGATCGGCAGCGCCGACCGCGCTGCGACGCCGAGCCATCCGGCGAGCTCGCCGGAACGCTTCGCGTCGAGCGCGAACCGCAGGTCGGCACCGGCCGCCGCGCTCGGCGGCGCGAACGTGCCCTTGATCGCGAGCGTCGCACCGGGCGCGCGCACCTCGAGGTCGAGCGGCGCGCGCTGGTCGCGCAGCGTCGAGGCGAGATCGCCGCCGGCGAGCGTCATCCGCACCGGCACGTCGAGGAGTGTGCCGCGCGCCTCCGCGCGCAGTCTCTCGCCGGGCGGTACGGCCGCGACGAGTTCGGCGAGCGTCATCCGCACCGGGCGCTCGCCCTGCGCGTTGCCGTAAGTCAGGCGCGCATCGCCGGCCGCGACCTTGACCTCCATTGCGCGCACCAGGTTGCCGACGGTCTCCCCCCGACCGCCGAGGCGCAGGTCGAAGCGGCCGAGCGTGCCTTGCAGTCCGCGCAGCCCGGCGAGCAGCTCGGCGAGTCCGCCGAGGCGCGTGTCGCGCGCCCCCAGCTCGAGCCAGACGCTCGGCAGCGCCTGGCGCGCATCGGCGGTCAGTCGGCCGGTCAGGGTGACCTCCGCCACGGTCGCCGCGAGCGGCGCATCGAGCACGCCGTCGTGAAGGTCGACGCTCAGTCGCGCGTCGCGCACGTCGCCGGGCAGTCCGAGCACGCGGCCGAGACGCAAGCCCACGTCGACATCGAAGGCTGCGAGCTGTCGCAGGTCGAGTGTGACCCGCTCGAGCTCGGCATAGGTCATCGGATCGGCAGGCGCATCGGGGCTCACGGACGAGCCGAGGAACGGGCGCACGTCGAGCTGGGGGATCGAGAGCAGTCCCGTGACGAGCGGGCGTTCGCCCGCGAGCGACACCTCGATCCTGCCGTCGAGCGACGAGGCGCCCATGACGGCGCGAATGTCGTCGAGCCGCAGCTTGCCGTCGCCCCACGCGAGGGTGGCCGCGAAGCCCGTGGCGCCCACGGGCGGCAGCTTCGTCTGCAGGAAGCGCTCGATCTCGCCGAGGTCCTTGGCGCCGAGGCCGAGCGTCGCCTCGGTGCGCCCGGTGGCGGCATGAAAACGGCCGTCGAGGTGGATCGACGAGCCGATGAGCTTCACGTCGAGCACGAACGGCCAGCCGGTGGCGGCCGCCAGCTCGGCCAGGGGCGCGGCCTGGACCGTGCCCGCGTAGGCGAACTCGCGCTCGATATGGCCGTTGAAGCGCAGCGCGAGTGGTCGATCGCGGGACGCTTCGCCTTCGAGCGCGTCGAGGTCGAGCTCGCGGGTGATCCCGGTGCGCGCGTCGTGGTGCCAGACCACGATGTCGGCAATCGCGAGCCGCTCGACCGCGATCGCCACGCCGCGCGGCGTGGCGCGATCCTGCCCCGCTGCACCCGGCGAGGCCTGCGCAGTGCCCGTCGGGTCGAACCCCCAGTTGGCCCTGCCGTTCGCATCCACTTCCAGACGCACGCGCGCATCGCGCGCCTCGAGCGCGATGACGTGCAGGCGACCCTCGAGGAGCGGCGCGAGCGCGAGCTGCAGGGACGCGCCGGCGAGGGTGGCGAAATCCGGCGTGCCGAATCCGGGCGGGTTGGCGATGCGCAGCCCGCCGATCGAAAGCTTCGGCTCGAGCCCGGGCACGAGCACGAGGTCGCCGTCGAGCTTGACCTCGCGGCCGAGCACCCGCGTCGCGACGCGCTCGAGGTCGTCGCGCCAGGGTCCGCCGCTCAAGGGCACGCGCAGCGCACCGAGCGCGAGCACCCCAAGCGCTGCGAGTGCAAGCGATCCGAGCAGCACCGCGAACGTGAGGCGCACGATGCGCGACGGCCGCCGTCGCGGCGCCCGGACTGCGGCGCCAGGCGCGCTGGCGTCGGCGGGGGGCAGGGGTTCGCGAGCAACCATCGACGAACGGTAGGTCGGCAGCGGCGGTGACGGCCGCGAAGGGGCTTCGCCGCAGGCGCCTATGGGGAACTGCGCGCGGGGTGGTCGAGAAAAGCCGCGACGCGTTGGGCGACGTACGGCCAGAAGGGATTGTGGCGCAAGCGCACCGTATCGCCCACCGGCACGGCGAGCAGGCCGCGCTCGCCGAGCAGATCCGTACGGCCGAGGTAGAGCACGCCCGCGGCCTTCGGCGGCGTCGCGCCGTAGAGCGGATCGTCGGGCCGGAACGGCACGGCGACGTGCGAGAGCGAGAAGATGCCCGCGGGCCAGGCGAGGCTCGAAGGCTCGCGCACCACGTCCGTCGTGCCGGCGGCACGGCGAAGCGCCACCAGGTTCAGGCTCTGCGGCGATTCGTTGGTGAGGACCGTGAGCCCGAAGCGCTGCGCCGGCGCCGCGAGGAGATCTTCGCGCACCCTCAGCACCTCGGGCTTGAGCAGCAGGTCGAGCTCGGCGTTGCGATTGAGGTCGAACACCACCAGCTCATGCCCCTGCGCGGCGAGCCGCGCGAACAGGGCGGTCACGACCTTCGGGGCGGAGACGGTGGCATCGAACGCCGACTGGAAGGCGAGGATCGGCGGCATGCCCGTGACCCCGTCGCCGCGATCGAGCGCTGCGACGCGGCGCTCGATCGCCCGGGTGATGCGATACACCTGGTCGGCGGCGTTGATCGAGAAGGACGCGTACTTGTACGGATCGTACTCGGGGGCGATGTCGGTCCATGTCGCCGCCTCGAGCCCCGGAATCCGCGCCAGCTTGCCCTGCCACACGGCGAAACGGGCCGCGGGCGAAACGCCGATCGCGGGCGAGAGCAGGATCAGCCCCGCGACCTGCGGCAGCGACTCGCCCTGCAGTCGCGCGAGCGCGTACTCGACGGCGATGGCCGCACCTGTGGAGTAGCCGGCGATGAAGAGCGGCTTGTCCGGGCCGATGCGCGCCGCGAGGTCGCGGGCCGCGAGCCGCGCCGCCGCCGCCATGTCCTGCCACTCGAAGGTGACGAGACCGGACGGCGCCGTGCCGTGCCCGGGAAAGCGCAGGCCGACGACGCTGTAGCCGCGATCGCGCGCCAGCTCGGCGAGCGCGCGCATCGAGTACGGGCTGTCGGTGAGGCCGTGCAGCAGCAGCACGGCGCCCTTCGGCTCGGGAGCGTCCCAGACGAAAGTGCGGTTCCAGTTCGGGTCGCGCGCGAGCGGGTCGGAGAGGCTTTCCGACGAGAACCGGTCGAGGCGAAACCGTTTGCCCTCGGGAATGCGGTCGTAGACCTGCTCCTCGAGCTGCGCGAAGACGCGGTCCTCGACCGCGCGATAAGCGGCGATCGTCTTCACCTCGGCGGCATCCGCGGCGCGGAACTCCTCGTCGAGCATCGCGGTGTGCGGCAAGCCCGGCTGCGGCAGATGGCGCAGGTAAACGACGCCGACCACGAGCAGCGCGAGCAGCACGCCGAGCGATCCGTAGCCGACCAGGTAGGCGATCTGGCGCAGCAGCGCGCGCATCGCGGTCAGGCCTTGTAGAACCGCTCGGGCTCTGCGTAGCCCGCTTCGTGGAACGCCGCGCGCCGCCGCACGCAGGCGGGGCAGCGGCCGCAGTGCTGGGCGAGCCCGAGCAGGCAGCTGTACGTGGTGGCGTAGTCGATGCCGAGGCCGGCGCCGCGCGCGACGATCTCGGTGCGCGTGAGCCCGACGAGCGGCGTCGCCAGCTCGACGTCGCCGAGCAGGCCGCACACGAGCCGGAACTGCGCGAGGAACGCGTGCGACGCCGAGGCGTGGTCGCGCGTGTCCTCGGCGCTCGCGGCGAGGTGCAAGCGCGGGGCATCCAGGTTCGCCGCGTACGACAGGCCGAGCGCGAGCAGCACCAGATTGCGATGCGGCAGCGGCACCGCCTGGCGCCGGGCCTGCGCATTGCGGAACGCCTCGCCGACGCGCGCGAGGTCGAGCTCGACCAGCTCCACGCCGAGCCGCGTCGCTTGACCTTCCGCCGCGGCGAGCTCCTGGCGCGCGCTGCGCTGACCGTGATCGACGAAGAGCGCCTGCACCGGCTCGCCCCGACCGACGACCAGCTGGTGCAGCAAAGTGACGCTGGCAGTGCCGCCGGAAAGCAGCAGCACCGCGCACTCGGTCGGGACGTTCATGGCGAGGGGGACTATAGCCGATGACCCACGTCACCCCGGGCGCTGACGGCCGGCCGGCGTAGACCCGGCCGCTATAATCGATCGACTTCCTCCCGCACGGCCCTTCGCGCATGAGCTACTACCGCCATCACGTGTTCTTCTGCTGCAACCAGCGCGAAGGCGGCGAGGCGTGCTGCCAGGACCACGACGCCGACGCGCTGCGCGATTACGCCAAGGGCGAGGTGAAGCGGCTCAAGCTTTCCGGCCCCGGCAAGGTGCGCATCAACAAGGCCGGCTGCCTCGACCGCTGCAAGGAGGGCCCGGTGCTCGTCGTCTATCCGGAAGCGGTCTGGTACACCTTCGTCGACCGGCAGGACATCGACGAGATCATCCGCGAGCATCTCCAGCACGGCCGGGTCGTCGAGCGGCTGCGCGTCTAGCGCCAGGTCGCGACGATCGCGCGCATGATCCGCAGGGAGACCGAGCGCCTGCTGGTGCCCGGCCCCGCCGGCAGGATCGAGGTGCTCGTCGACCATCCGCACGGCTTCGCCGACGAAGGCGCGATGGAGTCCGCGCGCGGCATCGCAGTGGTCGCGCATCCGCATCCGCTCTTCGGTGGCACTGCCGAGAACAAGGTCGCGCAGACGCTCGCGCGCACCTTCGCGGAGCTCGGCTACGTCGCGCTGCGGCCGAACTTCCGCGGCGTCGGCGCGACCGAGGGCCGCCACGACCACGGCGAGGGCGAGACCGAGGACCTCGTGCAGGTGATCGCCGATGCCCGCCACCGCTACGGCAACCTGCCGGTGGCGCTCGCCGGGTTTTCGTTCGGCGGCTTCGTGCAGACGCGCGTCGCGCAGCGCGTGCCGCCGGAGCGGATGGTGCTCGTCGGCGTCGCCAACGGCGCGGTGAGCGGCGCGCGCCATTACGTCGCGGAGAAGGTGCCGCCCGATACCATCGTCATCCACGGCGAGCACGACACCACCGTGCCGCTCGCGAACGTGCTCGACTGGGCGCGGCCGCAGGAGCTGCCGATCGTGCTGGTGCCGAATGCCGACCACTTCTTCCATCGCCGCCTCGCCGTGCTCAGGCAGGTGATCAAGGCCCAATGGCGTTGACGCACGAACGCACGGGTGCCGCCGCGGAGCTTCCGCCGCAATCGGCGACGAGCGCCGAGGCGCAAGGCGACGTGGTGCTGCGCGTGCGCGGCCTGCGCAAGCGCTACGGCGGCGAGGACGTCGTCGCCGGCGTGTCGTTCGACATCCTGCGCGGCGAATGCTTCGGCCTGCTCGGACCGAACGGCGCCGGTAAGACGACCACGCTCAGGCTTTGCCTCGGGTTGATCGCGCCGGACGGCGGCAGCATCGAGCTCGCCGGCCGCGGCGTTCCGGCGCGGGCGCGCGCCGCGCGCCGCGTCGCCGGCGTGGTGCCGCAGCTCGACAACCTCGACCCCGACTTCAGCGTCGAGGAGAACCTGCTCGTCTACGGTCGCTATTTCGGACTGTCGGAAGCGGACATCCGTGCGCGCATCCCCGGGCTCCTCGAGTTCGCGGGGCTTACGCAGCGCGCGAAGTCGCGCATCAGCTCGCTCTCCGGCGGCATGAAGCGGCGGCTCACGCTCGCGCGCTCGCTCGTGAACGACCCCGAGCTCGTCTTCATGGACGAGCCGACCACCGGCCTCGACCCGCAGGCCCGGCACGTCATCTGGGAGCGGCTCCGGCAGCTTCTCGGGCAGGGCAAGACCATCCTCCTCACGACGCACTTCATGGAGGAAGCCGAGCGGCTCTGCTCGCGCCTCGTCATCATGGACCGCGGCCGCTTCATCGCCGCCGGCACGCCGGCGGCGCTGATCGCGCACGAGATCGAGCCGCACGTCGTCGAGGTGCACGGCGAAGGCGCGGCGGCTTGGGCTGACACGCGGGGGCGTGCACTGAGCGCACGCGTCGAGAAGAGCGGCGACACCGTCTTCTGCTACGCGCGCGATCCGCACACGCTCGTCGCGGACCTGGAGCGAATGCCCGGCGCGAGCTTCATGCAGCGGCGCGCGAACCTGGAGGACGTTTTCCTGAAGCTCACGGGTCGGGAGTTGCGGGATTGAAGAGGCAGAAGCTTCGACACAGAGACACGGAGGACGCAGAGGATCGCGGAGAAGGTCCTGATGGGCATAGTCGTGCCGTCACGGGTAAGCGGCTATTCGATGCCTCTGCGAGTACGAACGCGGGACGTTCTGCGGCTCGGGGCTTCGCTGCCTCCGCACTCAGCCGCGATGTTCGGGCCGCGCGCGGCATCACAGGACCAGGCTCTGTGATCTCCGTGCCCTCGGTTCCTCTGTGTTGAAGCTTTTCCCCGTGCAGCCGACATGACGACCCGCGCCTACGCCCTCCCCGAGCTCTCGCTCCGCTTCCTGCCGGTGTGGCGGCGGAACTTCCTCGTCTGGCGCAAGCTCTGGCTGCCGTCGATCCTCGGCAACCTCGCCGACCCGATGATCTACATGCTCGGGCTCGGCTACGGCCTCGGCGCGCTGCTGCCGGAAGTCGGCGGGGTCCCGTACATCATGTTCCTCGCCGCCGGCACGGTCGCGTTCAGCACCATGAACAGCGCGACCTTCGAGACCCTCTACTCGGGCTTCTCGCGCATGCACGTGCAGAAGACGTGGGATGCGATCCTCAACGCGCCGGTCGATCTCGACGACGTGGTGCTCGCCGAGCTGGCGTGGGCGACGACCAAGGCGATGCTCTCGGGGACGGCGATCCTCGTCGTCGCCTGGCTGCTCGGCGCTGCGCGCATGCCGACGGCGCTCGGCGTGCTGCTCGTGCTGCCGCTCGTGGGTCTCGCGTTCGGCGCGCTCGGCCTCGTCATCTGCGCGTTGTCGCCGAGCTTCGACTTCTTCATGTATTACTTCACGCTGGTCGTCACGCCGATGGCGATGCTCTCCGGCGTGTTCTATCCGATGGACCAGCTGCCCGCGGCGTTGCAGGCCTTCGCGCAGGTGCTGCCGCTCACGCACGCGGTGGCGCTGATCCGGCCGCTGATGCAGGGCGAGATGCCGACGCACGTGGTGGTGCACGTGGTCGTGCTGCTCCTGTACGCCGCCGTGGCGTTCTACGCCGCGACGGTGCTCTTCCGCCGGCGGCTGCTCAAGTGACGGTCTCGCTCGGCTCGATCCGCGCTGCGGCCGACGCGATCGCGGGCGCCGTCGTCGCGACACCGCTGCTCCGCTCGGAGACGCTTTCGCGGATCACCGGCGCCGAGGTCTGGATCAAGTACGAGAACGAGCAGTTCACGGCGGCGTTCAAGGAGCGTGGCGCGCTCGCGAAGCTCGCCTCGCTTGCGCCCGAGGAACGCGCGCGCGGCGTGCTGGCCGTGTCGGCGGGCAACCACGCGCAAGGCGTCGCCCATCATGCGCACCGGCTCGGCATCCGCGCCATGATCGTCATGCCGCGCTCCACGCCGCACGTGAAAGTGGCGCGCACGCGCGAGCTCGGCGCGGAAGTGATCCTCGCCGGCGACTCCTTCGATGCCGCCAAGGAGGCGGGACTCGCGCTCGCCGCCGAACGCAACCTCGTCGTCGTGCATCCATACGACGATCCGGTCGTGATCTCGGGCCAGGGCACGATCGCGCTCGAAATGCTCGCGACGGAGCCTTCGCTCGAGCTGCTCGTCGCGCCGATCGGCGGCGGCGGGCTCATTGCCGGCATCGCGACCGCCGCCAAGGCGCTGTCGCCGGCGATCGAGGTGATCGGCGTGCAGACCGAGGGCTACGCGGCGATGAAGTGCGCGCTCGACGGCACGACGCCGCACTTCGCGGCCGCCACCATTGCCGAGGGCATCGCGGTCAGGAAGCCGGGCCGACTGACGCTGCCGATCGTGCGCGCGCTCGTCGACGACATCCTGCTCGTCGACGAGGGTGACATCGAGCAGGCGATCGTCATGCTGCTCGAGATCGAGAAGACGCTTGCCGAGGGCGCCGGCGCCGCCGGCTTCGCGGCGCTGCTGCGTCACCCGCAGCGCTTCCGCGGCCGCCGCGTCGGCATCGTGCTCTGCGGCGGCAACATCGACCCGCTGCTCCTCTCCGAGATCATCGTCCGCGGACTGGTGCGCGCGGGGCGGCTGGTGCGCCTCCGCGTGCAGGTGCCCGACCTGCCCGGCTCGCTCGCGCGCGCGACGGCGTGCATCGCGGAGGCCGACGCGAACATCGAGGAAGTGCATCACCAGCGCGCCTTCACTGCGGGCCCGGCGCTCTCCGCGGAGGTCGAGTTCGTGCTGCAGGCGCGCGGCCCCGAGCACGTCGCGGAGATCCGTGCCGCGCTGGAGCGCGCGGGCTTCCGCAGCGTCTCGACCGACGTGCGTTGAGCTCAGATCTTCGATAGTTGGGGGCCTACGCCACCCCAAGCCTTCGCCAGCAGGAGTCTGCCGCCCCTCCTGCGTCGCTTGCCAACGCTTCCCAATTAGAGCGGACAATGCCCGCATGTTCCCGCCGGAACCGGCTTGCGATTCAACGACCGCGTCGCCACCCCCGGCGCCCGTCCTCACCGTCGTCGCGCTCGGCGCGTCCGCGGGCGGCCTGGAAGCCTTGCAGGACTTCTTTCGCGGCATGCCGGCCGATGCCCGCTTTGCCTTCGTCGTCATCACGCATCTCCCGCCGCAGCACGAAAGCCGCATGGCCGAGGTGTTGCGTCGTGCCAGCGCGATGCCGGTGAGCGAGGCCGAGGACCACGAGGCGATCGCGCCCGGACGCGTTTACGTCATCCCACCGAACCGGCTGATGAGCATCAAGGACCGAGTGCTCCTGCTGGAAACGGTGGTCCCGCGTCCGACGGTCCCGCATCCGATCGACCACTTCATGCGTGCGCTCGCCGAGGATCAGCAGGAGCGCTCGGTGGGCATCGTCCTGAGCGGCGCCGACCACGACGGCACCGGCGGCCTCAAGGAGATCCGCGCCGCGGGCGGCATGACCATGGTTCAGGATCCCAGCACCGCGCAGTTTCCCGGGATGCCGAGGAGCGCCATCGCCTGCGGCGTGCCGGACGCGATCCTTCCGGCCGGGAAAATGGGCCGGGCGCTGATCGACTACGTCGCGCACGCGCCCACTACAGCCGTCCCGGAAACGAACGCACCCGTGCCAGGCTCCACGGAAGACGGCGACCTCACCGCAAGCCTCGACGCGATGCTGCGCATCGTGCAGGAGCGGAGCGGCCAGGATTTCCGCTGCTACCGGCCCGCGATGCTGCTGCGGCGCATCCGCCGACGCATGGGCTTGCGCTCGGCGAGCGACGTGTTCGCCTACGTCGCCCTGTTGCAGGCGTCCGACGAGGAAGTGCAGGCGCTGGTGAAGGACTTCCGGATCGGCGTCACCGAGTTCTTCCGCCAGCCCGAGGCCTGGCAGGCCCTCGAGGAGCAGGTCGTTCCACAGCTCGTCGAAGCGCGTGCCGCCTCGGGCGGTGTGCGCGTCTGGACGCCGGGCTGCGCCACCGGCGAGGAGAGCTATTCCATCGCGATGCTGCTGCTCGAGCAGCTGGGCGAGCGAAGCGGCAGCGCTGCGGTGAACGTCTTCGCGACGGACGTGGACCCCGAGGCCCTCGCGGTCGGGCGCGCCGGGTCCTATCCCGAGTCGATCGTGGATGCCGTCGGACCGCGCCGCCTGACGCGCTTCTTCGAACGCTCGGGCGAGAGCTTCGCCGTGCGCAAGGCGCTGCGCGAAACGGTGCTGTTCGCTTTGCAGGATCTCGCGCGCGACCCGCCGTTCTCGAAGCTCGACCTGATCGTCTGCCGCAACGTCCTCATCTATTTCGAGCCGGTGGAGCAGGCGCGCATCCTCGAGACGTTCCACTTCGCACTCAACCCCGACGGCGTGCTGTTTCTGGGCAAGTCGGAGAGCCTGGGCGCGCAGTCAGAGCTCTTCGAGCCCGTGTCCCGCACGCATCGGATCTTCCGCCGGGTGGGCGCGACGGCCCGCCTGCCGCGCGTGTTCGAGGGGCGCTGGCGCGGACCCGGTGCCTTCCTCACCGCGTCCGGCAGGCGGGCGTCAGCACTCGAGCCCGGCCTGGCCGAGCGATTGCGCGTCCAGCTCGACGGCCGCCCGGTCACCGCCGCGGTGCTGGTGAATCGCGACTACCGGGCACTCTTCTTCCAGGGCGAGACCGCTCGATATCTCCAGCCGGCAGGCGAGCCCGCCTGGGATCTGCTGTCGCTGTTGCGCGACGGGCTGCGCGGCCGCGTGCGCGCGGGCCTTCAGGAGGCGATCACCGGCGTGCGCCCCGTCGAGATCAAGGCGCACCTCAAGCGCGAACGCGACCATGTGCCGGTGCGCGTTCGGATCGAGCCCCTCGCGGATTTCAGCCGTACTGGCCTGCTGGCGGTGAGCTTCGACGAGCAGGAGGAGGCTGCGGTGACCCCGCCCGAAGCGGGACCGGCCGCCGCCGCATTCCTCGAAGAGGAGCTGCAGCACCTGCGCTCGGACCTCGCCAACGCGGAGCGGCACAGCGAGAGCGCCGAGGCCGACCTGCGCGTCGCCAACGAAGAGGCGATGTCGCTGAACGAGGAACTGCAGTCCTCGAACGAGGAGCTGCAGACCTCGAAGGAAGAGCTGCAGTCGATGAACGAGGAGCTCGCGAGCGTCAACAGCGAGCTCGAGGACAAGGTGGCGGAGCTCGAGAGGGTGCTGGGCGATCTGCGCAACCTCCTCGACAACACCCGCGTGGCGTTGCTCGTGCTCGACCGCGACCTGTGCATCCGGCGCTTCACGCCGGAGGCGACCCGGCTCTTCCGGTTGATCGCGACGGACGAGGGCCGCCCGGTGCGCGACATCGCCGCCTGCGTCTCAGACCCCGCCCTGCTCGCCGATGCGATCCACGCGCTCGAGGGCCGCGCCGAGCCGGACAGGGAGGTCGCGACCGCCGACGGCGCATGGTTCCTGCGCCGCATCCTTCCCTATCGCGACCGCGAACGACACGTCACCGGCGTGGTCGTCACCTACACGGAGATCACCGAATTGCGAAAGGCCGCGCAGGACGCGCGCCGGCTCGCCGCGGTCCTGCACGACTCGAACGACGCGGTGATCGTGCACGACTTCGACGGGCGCATCCGGTCGTGGAATCGAGGCGCCGAAGCGGCCTACGGCTACTCCGAGGCAGCGGCGCTCGCCATGAACGTGGCCGCGCTCACGCCGCGCGGCGCCCCGGCGTCGGCGGCGGATCTGACGTCAATCGTGCGCGAGACCGGCTCGGCAGGACCGAACGTCGCGCGTCGCCTGACACGCGACGGCCGCGTGCTCGACGTGTCGGTCACCCTCTCCGCCTTGCGCGACGACGCCGGCGAGGCCTATGCGGTGGTCGCCACCGAACGCGACGTCACCGAAAAGTTGCGGCTGGAAAGCGAGATCCGGTTCCGCGCCATGGCCGACCACATTCCGACCCTGCTGCGCATCGACGACGCCGATGGCCGTGCCGAGTTCCTCAACCGGGCGTGGCTCGCGTTCACGGGTGAGAGCACCACCGACGCGCTGCTCGCCAACGGCTGGCTGCGATGCGTCCATCCCGACGACGTTCCCGATTACCTGAAGGGCGTTGGTGCGGCGCGGGTGCAGCAGCGCCGATTCGAGGGCGATCTGCGGTTGCGGCGCGCCGACGGCGTCTACCGGTGGATGCGCACGACCGCCGTGCCTCGCACCGACGACACCGGCCGAGCCGCCGGTTACGTGAGCGTGTCGGTCGACATCGAGGCGCGCAAGCGCGCCGAGCAGGCGATGGCGCAGGAGAGCCAGCGCAAGGACGAGTTCCTCGCGATGCTGGCCCACGAGCTGCGCAACCCCCTCGCGCCCATCGCCAATGCGAGCCGCGTGATCGAGCATATCCGCCCGACGGATCCGAAGATCGCCTGGGCGACCGGACTCATCGCGCGACAGACGCAACAGCTCGCTCGTCTCGTCGACGATCTGATGGACATCGCCCGCGTCACCAGCGGCAAGGTGACGCTCACCCGCGAGCTGATCGAGGTGCCGGTGCTGGTGCAACGCGCGCGCGATCTCACTCAGCCGTCGATCGACAAGCGCGAGCAGCGCCTGGTGATCAAGCTGCCGCCGGAGGCGCTGTACCTCGATGGCGATCGCGTACGGCTGACGCAGGTGCTCGCCAACCTGCTCGACAACGCCTCCAAGTACTCCGAGCGCGGCAGCGAGATCCGGCTCGAAGCGTTGGCCGCCGACGAAGACGTGATCTTTCGGGTGAGCGACGACGGGCTCGGCATCTCCGCCGATATGCTGCCGCGCGTGTTCGATCTGTTCGCTCAGGAGGACAAGACGCTCGATCGCGCCCAAGGGGGGCTGGGCATCGGGCTGACCCTCGTCGATCGGCTGGTGCGCGCGCACGGCGGCACGGTCGAAGTCCGCAGCGAAGGGCTCGGCCGAGGCAGCGAGTTCATCGTGCGCCTGCCGCGTTTCCGGGTCGCGCAGCCGTCGCCCACCGCGCCCCGCGCGGTCGTGCAAGCAGGCAACCGGGAGGTCAAGCGCGTGCTGGTGGTGGACGACAACGTCGACAGCGCCGATTCCACGGCCATGCTCCTCGATCAGGCGGGATACCAGACGCGCACGGCTTACGATGGCGAAGGGGCGTTGGCCGCTGTCCCCCAGTTCCATCCGGACGTCATCGTGCTCGACATCGGGCTCCCGGGGATGGACGGGTACGAGCTCGCCCGCCGCCTGCGCGGGCGCGGCGAGACCGCGGACACGCTGTTGATCGCGCTGACCGGCTATGGCCGGCCCGAAGACGCGGAGCGCGCGAAGGGGGCGGGGCTGGACCACCATCTCGTCAAGCCCGTGTCCTGGGAACAGCTCGCCGACCTGGTGGCCCGGCACCTCCCGCGTCCGGGCGCCGGCTCGGTGACAGGTTCAGGATGAAGTCCGCGGTAGCGACGCCTTCGGCCTCCTCCGGCGCGAAACCGCGCCGCGGACGACCGCCGTTCAGCCGGGTGCCACCACCCGCAACCGCGGGAAGTAGTCGCGATAGCGGGTCGGGCCGCGGGTGAGCAGGGTCAGTCCAGAGGCGGCGCGCGCTCACCCCTCCTCGCTGCGAGTGAGCGCCATCAGCTCGTCCGTCGTGAGCCGCGTGTGCTTCCGGAACGAGCCGCGCAACGTGGTGACCAGTCGCTGGCCGCGCGTCTCGGTGCGCACCGGTTCGAGCCACACCCGCCCGTTGCGTTCCACGAAACGGACTTCCGAGCCGGGCAGCAGCCCGGCGCGCTCGCGGATCGCCTACGGGATCGTGACCTGGCCTTTGCTCGTGATGCGCATCGCAGGACCCCCGGTATTACCGACCACGGCCGTGACCGCTGGCGCGGGCCTGAGAGCCACGCCCCGCTCGCGTCCGCGGGCTGCTCGCGCGTCTCACCTCTCCCAGATCACCGCCTTGCGCGATCCTTCCCAGAGGTCGTAGAACTTGCCGTAGAGCTCGTCGATGCGGTTGCGCTTCACCTTGAAGGTGGGCGTCACCATGCCGTTGTCCACCGTCCAGGGCTCCTTGGCGACGACGACGCACTGCAGGTTCTCGTGCGGGTCGAGCGTCGCGTTGATCGTCTTGATGTGCGCGGCGAGCGATGCCTCGAGGCGGCTGCGCTCGCCCGCGTCGGCCATCCGCTTCATCGCCTCGGGGTTGAGCATGACGATCCCCAGCGGCTGGCCGAGGTTGGCGCCGGTGACCACGCACGCTTCGACCGCGTCGTGCATCACGAGCTTGTCCTCGATCGGCGCCGGCGCGACGTACTTGCCCTTGCTCGTCTTGAAGAGGTCCTTGACGCGGCCGGTGATGCGCAGCGCGCCGTCGGCCCGGACTTCGCCCTTGTCGCCGGTGCGCAGCCAGCCGTCGTTGGTGAAGGTCTCGCGCGTCTTGTCGGGCTCCTTGTAGTAGCCTTTCATCAGCGCCTGGCTGCGCATCTGGATCTCGCCGGTCTCGGGGTCGATGCGCTGCTCGACGCCCTCGTAGGGCGGGCCGACGGTGCCTTCCTGATTGCGCCCGGGGGTCGTGAAGTGCGAGACCGCGAGGTTCTCGGTCATCCCGTAGCCCTCGTTGATCGGCAGCCCGATCTTGCGATACCACGCGAGCAGCGATGGCGGCATCGGCGCCGCGCCGCCGGCGGCAATCCGGCACTGGTCCAGACCGAGCGCCGTGCGGATCTTCTTCCGCACGATGCCGCCGAGGATCGGAATGCGCGTCAGCCGGTCGAGCTTTTGCTGCGGCATCTTGTGCAGCACGCCCTGCTGGAACTTCACCCACAGCCGCGGCACCGAGAAGAAGATCGTCGGCCGGGCGCGCTGCAGATCCTGCGGGAACGTCTCGAGCGAGTCGGCGAAGTAGATTTGCATGCCGGTGCGCAGCCAGCCGTGCTCGACCAGCACGCGCTCGACCACGTGCGCGAGCGGCAGGTAGGAGAGCATGCGGTCGTTGCTCGTCACGTGGAAGCGCTTGATGCCGGCGTCCATGCCCCAGGCGAAGCTGCCGAAGGTATGCATCACACCCTTCGGCATGCCGGTCGTGCCCGAGGTGTAGATGATGGTCGCGAGCTCCTCGGTGCCGCGCACCGGCTGGCCCGGCATCGGCGCGGTGCGCTCGCAGATCGTGTCCCAGCCGATGTAGCTCCGGATCGCATCGGCCGGTGACACCGGGAAGCTCATGCACGGCATGTCCTTGGGCACGCCGGGCTTCATCTCCTCCCAGCCGTCGAGCTTGCCGACGAAGCAGAGCTTCGACTCGCTGTGCGTGAGGATCTGGTTGACGGTTTCGGCGGCGAGATTGGGGTACAGCGGCACGGAGACGTAGCCGGCCATCCAGATCGCCAGGTCGCTCATCAGCCACCACGCGCAGTTCTTGGAAAGGATCGCGACGCGCGACCCCGGCTCCCAACCCTGCGCCTTCAGGTACTCCGCCATGCGCCGCGTCTGATCGGCGACCTGCGCCCAGGTGAAGTCCTTGGTGGCGCCGCCGCCCATCGGCTGGGTGAGGGTGATCTTGTTGGGAGTGGTCTTCTCCCAGTGGTAGAGGCGCTCCAGGGCGAGCAGCTCGGGCGCAACGACTGTCATGGCCTCATCTCCTTTGGTCTTCTCGGCGCTTGGTTGGTCGTGGCCTTGCCGCGCGAGTGCGCGACGGAAGGCTGCAGCCGGCATGGCAGGCCGGGCGGGCACGCAGCCGGTGGGAATGCCCGCGGACGAATGCTAGCGCGGCGGGGGCCGGCTGCACATGGCCGCGCGCGGACGCCGGAGTGGAGGGCGAGTGCGCCCGGGGCGCCGGACCGGGAACCGACCGGGCGTCCAGGAAGCGATCGCTAGCGATTGGCGATTCGAGGGGGCAGGGCCCTCACTCACCTGAACGTCGGGGAAACCGCTCACGGCGGGTTGCTCCCCGGCTGTCCGCGCCACGAGGAAGCAAGCGTCCTCGTGCACCCCGAGCTCGGGAAAGCGCAGCGACGCGCGTCTTCTCTACCAATCAGAGATCGCGGGCTCCGAAGGTGTCGCAGGCGTTCAGGTCACCGGTTTCCAGGCCGCGCTTGAACCAGCGCACGCGCTGCTCGCCGGAGCCGTGGGTGAAGGCGTCCGGCACGACGTAGCCTTGCGAGCGCTTCATCATCCGGTCGTCGCCGATCTGCGCCGCCGCGTTGAGGCCCGACTCGATGTCGCCCTTCTCGAGAATGTTGCGCCGCTGGTTGGCGAGACGCGCCCACACGCCGGCAAAGCAGTCCGCCTGCAGCTCCATGCGCACGGAAAGCGCGTTCGCCTCGCGCTCGGGCAGCCGCTGGCGCAGCGCGTCCACCTTGGATGCGATGCCGAGCACGTTCTGCACGTGATGGCCGACCTCGTGCGCGATGACATATGCCTGCGCGAACTCCCCGGGCGCGCGGAACTTGCTCTGCAGGTCGTTGTAGAAGGAGAGATCGATGTAGACCTTCTGGTCGAGCGGGCAGTAGAACGGCCCCACTGCGGACTGCGCGGTGCCGCAGGCCGACTGCACGACGCCGTCGAAGAGCACCAGCGTCGGTGGCGGATACTTCTTGCCGGCCTGCTGGAAGACGGCGGTCCAGGTGTCTTCGGTCTCGCCCAGCACCTTGGCGATGAACTGCTTCTGCTGCGCCTGCGGATCGGGCCGTCCCTCGCTGCCGGGCGCAGGACCGGGCTTCGGCGCGGAGGTCGTCTGCGGCATGATCTGGCTGCCGATGCCGAGAATGGCGAGCGGGTTGATGCCGAAGAACCATCCCACCAGCGCGAGCAGGAGGAGCCCCAGCCCGCCGCCGAAGAATCCCCGGCCGCCGGCCGTCCACCCGCGCCGGTCCTCGATGTTGGTGCTCGTCCTGCTGTCGTCCAGTCGCATCGTCGCCTCCGTGGTGCGCCGTCGGCCCACGGGACGACCGGCAACTGCCGGCGAGTATAGCGGCGCGGCGTGTTGCGGAACGCTGCTCACCGAGGCGGCATGGAATCACCCCTTCCAACCGCGCATCGGCTATCAGGCGCGGCGCCGCGCGCAGGGTCTGCCGCAGGCGATCCGCGACATCGCCGCTTGAGCACCGCCTCGACCCACGTGCCCAGATTCATCCAGTCGGGCGCGCCAACCAGCCTTGCAACAGCGGGTCGATTCTGCAACCGCGCTTTGCTCAGCGTGCCGAAACCAGCGCGAGGCGCAGATCCCGGCGTCGTCACCCAACATCATCGACAGAGCAGCCGCCACCCGCACGGCGACTGGTGATCAGTTCTTACGTGACCACCCCCCGCCACGGCGCTGTGGCTTGGACGCACGCTGGTGGTTTCTGGCTGCGCACCTAGGCAGCCTCACCGTCTGGCCGGTGGGCAGAGCCCGAAGAAGGCGCCCTTAGCGAGCGGCAGAGTCCTGCAGTAACTCTACGGGTGCGGAGTCAGTGAAGGCGCCGGCGAGTGAACCGCGCCAAGCCAAGAACAGCAGCGGCAAGAAGGAGAATCGAACCGGGTTCCGGAACTGCTCGGGCGTCGATCAGCACGCGCGCCAAGTCGCCTGGGTTGGATGCCTGCCAATCCAAAGTGAGGACGCTTCCGACGAACGAGGTTTTCGTCGCGTCCCCCTTCTCGAGTCCGACGAGGCGGTTCGAGTAGTCGTATGTCACTCCCTCGTTCGCGTTCATCTGCAAGGGTGTACGGAGTCCGGGCCTGTCGGAGATGAGTTCGACGATGTCGGCATGGAAGTCCACCGTGCCACTCACCTTTCTGCCCTGCTTGGGATCCCAGAGCAGGATGAAAGAAGCGACGGCTCGGTCCTTGTAGGTGCCCGTCCCTTCGTACAACCAGAACAGCGTCCCGTTGTTGTTGATGTTGTTATTGCCGATCGTTCCGCCGCCCGTGTACTCGGTAAACGCCTGTCCGGTGTCTATCTGCGCCGTTGGCGCCATCGGCGCACTCTGGGCGCCTGTTGCAAGCATGGAACCAGCGAGGAGCATCGTCGCGAGGGCCATGAAGCGGAGCGCCGAGCGTTGAATGCGCCCAAGCCGGGGCGAGCCGGAGGAGCGATCGGCGCAAGTGAGGCTGGTCTTGTAGCGCATTAGTTTCACTCCGCGAAGGCGACCAATGCGCGGAGTAGAGCTAGAACCATGCCACTCAAAGAAATCAGTAGGTTATCCGGCCACTACGCGCGTAGCGTCAGGAATTCCGACAACGACCCCTGAGCGCGGCCCAGTCCCGCGCGGCTGGACCAAGCCCTGCCGAGGGCGGGTTCGTGCCGCTCCAGGCCCGAGCCCGTCATTCCCGCTCCGGGTGTCGACGTCGATCCGGCACGAGCTGAGCGGGCTCTCCGCGATTAGTTGGTGCGGCCTTGACCTTGGGGTCGCCTGCGTCACGGCGCGGCTCGGCGGAACCGTTCATCCGTCGGCGCGGTCGGTGCCGACCTCCGGTTGCCGCCGGCGGCGCTGGCGGCGTGACGGCAATGTCCTGTGAACCCCTTTCTGGCGGCCGGCACATGGGCCGCGATCAGCAGGCGAACGGGCAAGCGCCGTGCCTTTCAGGAACGATTCGGCCGGCGCGCAGCAGCACGCATGAGGCGGTATACGGGAGCACATGGGCGCCCGCCTCTCTCCGACTGCAAGGGACGCGGCGCGGACCAGCGCCGAGGCGATGGCCGGAGGAAACGCGTTCCGACCAATGCGGCGTCGAAAAGCGCGCGCCGCCGACGGGCTCTCTAACCGAACTCGATGATCGCCTGGTCCACCGCCAGGCTGTCGCCGGGCTTCGCAAGCAGTTGCTTCACGGTCACGTCGTTGTCGGCGCGGAGCACGTTCTCCATCTTCATCGCTTCGATGACGGCGAGCTTCTCGCCCGCCTTCACTTCCTGACCGGGCTTCACCGAGACTTCGGTGAGGAGCCCGGGCATCGGCGAGAGCAGGAACCGCGAGAGGTCCGGTGGCGGCTTGTGGGGCATCAGCGCGAGCAACTCTGCGGCGAGGGCGGTCAGCACGACCACGTCGACCTGCGTCCCCCAGTGGAACAGGCGGTAGTGGAGGTTGCGCCGCTCCACCTGGATTGTCACCGAGCGGCCGTTCACGGTGCCGTGGAAGAGCGGATGGCCGAACGCCCAGTCCGAGTGGACGGCGAACTGCTCGCCCTTGTAGCTCACGTGCGCGCCGCCGGGCACCGCCTTGACTTCGACCGGGTGCTGCTCGTCGTTCATGAGCACCACCCACTTCTCGCCGACGACATAGCCCTTCTCGGTCATCTGGCCGGTGATGCCGGCGGCCCGGTCCATGTAGCGCCGATGCACGGCGGCCGCGACACAGACGAGCAACGCCGGGTCGTCGTGCGGCACGTCCTCGCTGCGGAAGCCCTTCGGGTATTCCTCGGCGATGAGACCGGTGTGGAAATGCCCCGAGACGAAACGCGGGTGCTGCATCAGCGCCGCCTGGAACGGGATGTTGGTCGCCACGCCGCGGATGACGAACTCGTTGAGCGCGTCGCGCATGCGCGAGATCGCCTGGTCGCGCGTCGCACCGTGGGTGATCAGCTTCGCGATCATCGAGTCGTAGTACATCGAGATCTCGCCGCCCTCGTACACGCCCGTGTCGACGCGTACCGCGCCCTCGACGGGCGGCGGCGGGATGTACTTCACCAGCCGCCCGATCGACGGCAGGAAGTTGCGGAACGGGTCCTCGGCGTTGATGCGGCACTCGATCGCCCAGCCGTTGCGTTTCAGGTCCGCCTGCCCGAACGCGAGGCGCTCGCCGGCCGCGACGCGGATCATCTGCTCGACGAGGTCGAGCCCGGTGATCATTTCGGTGACCGGGTGCTCGACCTGCAGCCGCGTGTTCATCTCCAGGAAGTAGAAGCTGCGGTCCTTGCCGCCGACCACGAACTCCACGGTGCCGGCAGATTGGTAGCCGACCGCCTTGGCGAGCGCCACCGCCTGCTCCCCCATCGCCTTGCGCGTCTTGTCGTCTAGGAACGGCGAGGGCGCCTCCTCGATCACCTTCTGGTGCCGGCGCTGGATGGAGCACTCGCGCTCCCACAGGTACAGCGTGTTCCCGTAGGCGTCGCCGAGCACCTGGATTTCGATGTGGCGGGGCTCCTCGATGAACTTCTCGATGAATATGCGGTCGTCGCCGAACGAGCTCTTCGCCTCCTTGCGGCAGCTCTCGAAGCCCTCGAACGCCTCGGTGTCGCCGAAGGCGACGCGCAGTCCCTTGCCGCCGCCGCCCGCGCTCGCCTTGATCATCACCGGGTAGCCGATGTCCTTCGCGATGCGCACCGCTTGGTCCGCGCTCTCGATGACGTCGGTGTAGCCCGGGATGGTGTTCACCTTCGCGCTCATCGCGAGCTTCTTCGAGGCGATCTTGTCGCCCATCGCCTCGATCGACTTCACCTTCGGGCCGATGAAGACGATGCCGTGGCGCTCGAGCAGGTCGCAGAACGCGGCGTTCTCCGAGAGGAAGCCGTAGCCGGGGTGGACCGCCTCGGCCCCCGTGTCCTGGCAGGCCTTGAGGATACGTTCCTTCACCAGGTAGCTCTGCGCCGAGGGCGGCGGGCCGATCAGCACCGCCTCGTCGGCGAGGTCGACGTGCATCGCGTCGCGGTCGGCCTCGGAGTAGACGGCGACCGTCTTGATGCCCATCTTGCGCGCGGTGCGGATGACGCGGCAGGCGATCTCGCCGCGGTTCGCGATCAGGATCTTCTTGAACATATCAGCTTCTCCCACCGCAAAGACGCAGAGGACGCAAAGGTTCGCAAAGCGTGGTTCGATTCATTTCCTCTGTGGTCCTTCGCGTTCTTCGCGCCTTTGCGGTGAAGGCCGTTTTAGAGAGGAATGTTCCCGTGCTTACGCCACGGGTTCTCGAGCTTCTTCCCGCGCAGCATCGCGAGCGAGCGGCAGATGCGCTTGCGTGTCTCGTTCGGCATGATCACGTCGTCGATGAAGCCGCGGTGCCCGGCGATGAACGGGTTCGCGAACTTCTTGCGGTACTCCTCGGTGCGGTCGGCGAGCTTTTGCGGGTCGCCGGCATCCTTGCGGAAGATGATCTCCACCGCGCCCTTCGGACCCATCACCGCGATTTCCGCCGACGGCCACGCGAAGTTCACGTCGCCGCGCAGGTGCTTCGAGCTCATCACGTCGTACGCGCCGCCGTAGGCCTTGCGCGTGATCACCGTCACCTTCGGCACCGTGCACTCGGCGTACGCGTAGAGCAGCTTCGCGCCGTGCTTGATGATGCCGCCGTACTCCTGCGCGGTGCCGGGCATGAAGCCGGGCACGTCGACGAAGGTGATGATCGGGATGTTGAAGGCGTCGCAGAAACGCACGAAGCGCGCCGCCTTGATCGAGCTCTTGATGTCGAGGCAGCCGGCGAGCACGAGCGGCTGGTTGGCGACGATGCCCACCGGGTTGCCCGCCATCCGGCCGAAGCCGATGACGATGTTCTTGGCGTGGTCGGGCGCGATCTCGAAGAAGTCGGTGTCGTCGACGACTTTGAGGATCAGCTCCTTGATGTCGTAGGCCTTGTTCGGGTTGTCCGGGACGATCGTGTCGAGCGAATAGTCGAGCCGCTCGGCGTGGTCGGTCGTCGGCCGCATCGGCGGCGGCTCGCGGTTGCTCGACGGCAGGTAGTTCACCAGCCGCCGCACCAACGCCAGCGCCTCGACGTCGTTCTCGAACGCGCGGTCGGCGACGCCGGAGCGCGTCGAGTGCGACACCGCGCCACCCAACTCCTCGGCCGTCACCTCCTCGTGCGTCACCGTCTTCACCACCTCCGGCCCGGTGACGAACATGTAGGAGCTGTCCTTCACCATGAGGATGAAGTCGGTCATGGCCGGCGAGTACACCGCGCCGCCGGCGCACGGGCCCATGATCACCGAGATCTGCGGGATGACACCCGAGGCGAGGACGTTGCGCTGGAAGACCTCCGCGTAGCCGCCGAGCGAGGCGACGCCCTCCTGAATCCGCGCGCCGCCGGAGTCGTTGAGCCCGATCACGGGCGCGCCGACCTTCAGCGCGTGGTCCATGATCTTGCAGATCTTCTCCGCGTGCGCTTCGGAGAGCGCGCCGCCGAACACGGTGAAGTCCTGGCTGAACACGAACATCAGGCGGCCGTTGATCGTGCCGTGGCCGATGACCACGCCGTCGCCGGGGATCTTCTGCTCGCCCATGCCGAAGTCGCTGCAGCGGTGCTCGACGAACATGTCCCACTCCTCGAAGGAGCCGGGGTCGAGCAGCAGCTCGATGCGCTCGCGCGCGGTGAGCTTGCCCTTCTCGTGCTGCGCATCGATGCGCTTGTCGCCGCCTCCGAGGCGCGCCGCGGCGCGCTTCTCGTCGAGCTGTCGGATGATGTCGTGCATGGTCTTCCTCTTCCAGTCTTCGCCCCGGGGCCGCTTGGTTCCCGGGTCGCCTATCTCGCCTCGCGCCCGGCGAGCGCGAGCAGACGTGCAGCCGCCACCGGCGCCGTCATCGCGCCGCTCGACACCGCGGCCTCGACCTTGCCGAGCTCCGCCCGCACCGCCGGATGCTGTTGGAACTGCCGGCGCAACTCGTGCTCCACGATCGCGTTCATCCATGTGAGCGCCTGTCGCTGGCGACGTGCGGTGAACGCGCCGTTCGCCGTCGCGTTGGCGCGGTAGCGCTCGGCCTCCTTCCAGAAGAGGTCGATGCCGGCGCCGGTCGCCGCGCTCACCTTCAGCACCGGCGGCGTCCACCATCGGTCGCGGCCGTGGACCAGGGAGAACGCCCCGGCGAGCTGCGCGCGCGCAAGCTCTGCGGCGTTCAGGTCGATGTCCGACTTGTTGACGAGCACCAGGTCGACGAGCTCGATGATCCCGCGCTTGATCGCCTGCAGGTCGTCGCCGGCGTTCGGCAGCGCGAGCAGCACGAACAGATCGGTGATGCCGGCGACCGCGGTCTCCGACTGCCCGACGCCGACCGTCTCGACGAGCACGACGTCAAAGCCGGCCGCCTCGCAGATCGCGAGCGCCTCGCGGGTCTTGTGCGCGACGCCGCCGAGCGTGCCGCCCGAGGGGCTCGGACGGATGAATGCGTTCGGGTCGCAGGCGAGCCGTTCCATCCGCGTCTTGTCGCCGAGGATCGAGCCCCCGGAGAGCGCGCTGGACGGATCGACGGCGAGCACCGCGACGCGGTGCCCGCGGCCGGTGAGGAACAGCCCGAAGGCTTCGATGAAGGTCGACTTGCCGGCGCCCGGCGTGCCGGAGATGCCGATACGGTAGCTCGACCCGGTGTGCGGCAGCAGCGCTTCGAGGAGGCGCTCGGCGCGCGCGTTGTGGTCACGCCGCGTTGACTCGATCAACGTGATCGCCTTGGCGACCGCGCGCGGCTGGCGCGCGAGCACGCCGTCGGCGAGCGCACGGTCGGCGTGATCGAGACTGTCGAGCGATGGATGCGCCCGCGTACCCGCGTACATGCGCGTCGGGCCGCTCGGGGCGGCGAGGGTTGGGGTGACTAGCCCACACGCTACTCCGTCACGTCGCCGCCGCGATTGGCTTAGATCAAATCACGCCGCGGCTGCACCGGCGCGGGCGTCGCGGATCGCCGCGAGCACCTTGCGCGCCGCCTCCGAGATGACGGTGCCCGGCCCGAACACCGCGGCCGCCCCCGCCTTGTGCAGGAAGTCGTAGTCCTGCGCCGGGATGACCCCGCCGACCACGACGACCACGTCCGGCGCGCCCTGGTCGCGCAGTGCCTGGATGAGCTGCGGCACCAGCGTCTTGTGCCCGGCCGCGAGCGTGGAGATGCCCACGGCGTGCACGTCGTTCTCGATCGCCTGCCGCGCCGCTTCCTCCGGCGTCTGGAAGAGCGGCCCGACGTCGACGTCGAAGCCCATGTCGGCGAACGCCGTCGCGATCACCTTCGCGCCGCGGTCGTGGCCGTCCTGGCCGACCTTGGCGATCATGATGCGCGGCCGGCGGCCCTCGTCGGCCTCGAACTGCGCGATCTCGCCGGTGAGCGCCTTCCAGCCGGCGTCCTGCTCGAACGCCGCACCGTAGACGCCGGACACCGTCTCGCCGTGCGCGCGGTAGCGGTCCCAGATCTTCTCGAGCGCCGCGCTGACCTCGCCGACGGTGGCGCGGGCGCGCATCGCATCGATCGCGAGCGCGAGCAGATTGCCCTGGCCGCCGTGCGCCGCTTCGGTGAGCGCATCGAGCGTCGCCTTCACTCTTTCGTTGTCGCGCTTCGCCTTCACGGCGGCGAGCCGCTTGAGCTGCGACTCGCGCACCGCCGTGTTGTCGATCTCGCGGATCGCGAGCGGCGCCTCTTCCTTGAGCTTGTACTTGTTGACGCCGACGATCACGTCCTCGCCGCGGTCGATGCGCGCCTGCTTGGCCGCCGCGCATTCCTCGATGCGGAGCTTCGCCCAGCCCGACTGCACGGCTTTCGTCATGCCGCCCATGGCCTCGACCTGCTCGATCGTCGCCCACGCCTTGTCGGCCATGTCCTGCGTCAGCTTCTCCATCATGTAGGAGCCTGCCCAGGGATCGACGACGTTCGTGATGTGCGTCTCCTCCTGCAGGATGAGCTGGGTGTTGCGCGCGATGCGCGCCGAGAAGTCGGTCGGCAGCGCGATCGCCTCGTCGAACGAGTTCGTGTGCAGCGACTGCGTGCCGCCGAACACCGCCGCCATCGCCTCGATGGTCGTGCGCACGACGTTGTTGTACGGATCCTGCTCGGTGAGCGACCACCCCGAGGTCTGGCAGTGCGTGCGCAGCATCATCGAGCGCGGGCTCTTCGGGTTGAACTCCTTCAGGATCTTCCACCACAGCAGCCGCGCGGCGCGGAGCTTGGCGATCTCCAGATAGAAGTTCATGCCGATGCAGAAGAAAAACGACAGCCGCCCGGCGAACTCGTCGATGTCGAGCCCGCGCGCGATCGCGGCGCGCACGTACTCGCGGCCGTCGGCGAGCGTGAAGGCGAGCTCGAGCGCCTGCGTTGCTCCGGCTTCCTGCATGTGGTAGCCCGAGATCGAGATCGAGTTGAACTTCGGCATGTGGTGCGCCGTGTAATCGATGATGTCGGCCACGATCCGCATCGACGGCTCGGGCGGGTAGATGTAGGTGTTGCGGACCATGAACTCCTTGAGGATGTCGTTCTGGATCGTCCCCGAGAGCTGGTCCTGCTTGACGCCCTGCTCCTCCCCCGCGACCACGTAGCTCGCGAGCACCGGCAGCACGGCGCCGTTCATCGTCATCGACACGCTGACCTTGTCGAGCGGGATGCCGTCGAAGAGGATCTTCGTGTCCTCGACCGAGTCGATCGCGACGCCGGCCTTGCCGACGTCGCCCACCACGCGCGGATGGTCGGAGTCGTAGCCGCGGTGCGTAGCGAGGTCGAAGGCGACCGACACGCCCTGCTGCCCGGCGGCGAGGTTGCGCCGGTAGAACGCGTTCGACTCCTCGGCCGTGGAGAAGCCGGCGTACTGGCGGATGGTCCAGGGCCGGACCGCGTACATCGTCGCCTGCGGGCCGCGCAGGAACGGCTGGAAGCCGGGCAGCGTGTCGGCGTACTCGAGGCTCTTGACGTCCTCGCCGGTGTAGAGCGCCTTGACCTCCAGCCCTTCCGGCGTGTTCCAGACGAGCTTCTCCGGCGAGCCGGCCGACTTGAGTGCCGCCTTCTGCCAGTCCGCGAGCGATGCACCCGGGCGCGTCGAGTCGTTCATGGGAGGTTCCCTTGGCGTGAGGTGAAGGACACCGGCGCGAGCGCGAACACCCGCGCAGACTAAGGCACTATGCGACGCAAATTCTTAGCACGAAGCCGGCGAGTGCGCCATGCTCCCGCGCAGGCGCAGGCACCGCGGCGGGGTTGTCCGACCTCCCGGCGCGGGGCGCCGGCAAGGCCGCGGAGGTGCGATCGAGCGACGCGAACGAGCAGACGTGCGCCCACGGAGGCGGGGGCTGGGCCGCGGCACCGTCACTCCGGACCTGCGCCGAATCATCGGTCTGCACCGCGCGCCGCGGCGAAACAGGCGCGGGACGCCCGACGCGGGCTCACCGGGTCCGGGTCCGGGCCCGGTCCCCGACTCAGGGCATCTGTATCTTGCCGCCGCGACCGCCGGCCCCCGGAAGACCGCCGCCGCCGAGGTCCGGCGGCAGGCCCCCCTGCGGGATGACGATCGACGAGGCCGCCTGCCGGCGCAGGTCCTGCAGCTCGCGGACGGTGCGCTCGATCGCGACCTTCGCGAGGTCGCCGAATTTCTGCGCGGCGTCGCCGACGGAGGTCGCGTCGATCTCGAAGACGATCGGCAACGCCCCGACCGCGGTCATCACCTGCGTCTCGCCGATGTAGAGCACATCGCGCGACGCGTCGGGCGCACCGGCGGCGGTGACCGGGGTCATGCGCCGGATCGTGCCGACGCGCCGATCGGTGAAGATCTCTTCGAGGTACAGCGACGCGGGGTCGATCTTCGGCTCGACGCCGCGGCCTTCGGGGGAGGTCGCCATCAGGGGCTCCGAATGGGAATCGTGACGGGCAAAGGCTACCACCGCATCAGAGGTCAGGGATCAGGGATCAGGGATCAGGGATCGGCCGGCAGCCATCAGCCGTGAGCTGTCAGCGTTGCGGGACACTGGGCCAGTCCCGGTGTTCCGGGGTGGACGGTCGCCGGAACGGCCGGCAAGTAGAATCCGGCCCGGTCAAGATCAGGCGAGGACGGCATGGACATCCACGAGATCGGCATCGTCGGCGCAGGCACGATGGGCAACGGCATCGCGCAGGCGTGCGCGGCGGTCGGCATCCCGGTCACGCTCACCGACATCGCGCAGGCGCCGCTCGACAAGGCGATGAAGGCGATCGACGGCAGCCTCGACCGGCTGCTCAAGAAGGAGAAGATCACCGCCGTGGACAAGGCAGCCACGCTCGGGCGCATCAAGACCTCCACCGAGCTCGCCGCGCATCGCGAGGCCGACCTCGTGATCGAGGCCGCGACCGAGAACCTGCCGATCAAGCTCGCGCTCTTCGAGAAGCTCGAGGGCGTGATCCGCCCCGAGTCCCTCCTCGCCTCCAACACCTCGTCGCTTTCGATCACGCGCCTCGCCGCGGCCACGAAGCGCCCCGAGCAGTTCATCGGCATGCACTTCTTCAACCCGGTGCCGATGATGGGCCTCGTCGAGATCATCCGCGGCCTGCAGACCTCGGACGCGACCTATGCCGCGGTGGAGGCGCTCACCAAGCGGCTCGGCAAGACGCCGGTGCAGGTGAAGAGCTCGCCGGGCTTCGTCGTCAACCGGCTGCTCTGCCCGATGATCAACGAGGCGATCTTCGCGCTCGGCGAGGGGCTCGCGACGCCGCAGGCGATCGACGACGCCATGAAGCTCGGCTGCAACCATCCGATCGGCCCGCTCGCGCTCTGCGACATGATCGGGCTCGACGTCCAGCTCGCGGTGATGCAGGTGCTCTTCGAGGGCTTCAAGGACTCGAAGTACCGGCCTGCGCCCCTGCTCGTCGAGATGGTCGAGGCGGGGCGGCTTGGGCGGAAGACGGGGCGGGGGTTCTACAGCTACCAGTAGTCGGCTTTCGGCTTTCGACTGGCTGCTGTCGGCGCCAAGCGACTTCCTCGGCATCGGCCTCACGGGCACGGCACTCGTCCCGATTCGCCGGTACCGTGGGGGCGGCGTTCCGGAAGTGCTACGCCACCCGGAAGCGCGGCGGCGCACTCCCTCCGCTCGCACTCGGCTCGCAGGGGGAGGGCGGGGGTGGGGGTTGCGCCTTCGCTCCTCGCGCCGGGTCGTGCACGGCCGAACCCCCCATCCTGGCCTTCCCCCTCGTAGGGCTCGTAGGGAAGGGGGAAGGGGCGGCATCGCCTAGTCAAACTCCTACCCGGCGGGCACAATAGCCACCGCCAGCGGTCCGTCAGAGTCCGTAGGCCTTGCGTCCGCCGCACCACGCGGCGCCGCCTTCCGATGGAGGAGAGTGATGGCCGAGGAGGGGCTCGACA
>Ga0209254_10000060_pt1 | contig 63315 bp, 59 predicted proteins | sample FrelakmetDIP11DI_FD_187148 | JGI IMG/M metagenome (GOLD analysis project Ga0209254, IMG submission 187148) | Freshwater lake sediment microbial communities from the University of Notre Dame, USA, for methane emissions studies - DIP11 DI (SPAdes)... | ecosystem: Environmental > Aquatic >...
CATGCGCACCGAGGCGTAGAACTTGAGCGCGTTGCCGCCGGTGGTGGTCTCGGGGTTGCCGAACATCACGCCGATCTTCATGCGGATCTGGTTGATGAAGATGACCAGCGTGTTGGTGCGCTTGATGTTCCCGGTGAGCTTGCGCAGCGCCTGGCTCATCAGCCTTGCCTGGAGGCCGGGAAGCTGGTCGCCCATCTCGCCCTCGATCTCGGCCTTGGGCACCAGCGCCGCGACCGAGTCGATCACCACGAGGTCCACCGATCCGGAGCGCACCAGCATGTCGGCGATCTCCAGGCCCTGCTCGCCGGTGTCCGGCTGCGAGATCAGCAGGTCGTCGATGTTGACGCCCAGCTTGGCGGCGTACTGCGGATCGAGCGCGTTCTCCGCGTCGATGTAGGCGGCGGTGCCGCCGAGCTTCTGGACTTCCGCCACCACGGACAGGCAGAGCGTGGTCTTGCCGGAAGATTCCGGCCCGTAGACCTCGACCACCCGGCCGCGCGGCAGGCCGCCGACGCCCAGGGCGATGTCCAGCCCGAGCGAGCCCGTCGAGACCACCTGCACGTCGTGCGCGGCTTCCGCGTTCATGCGCATGATCGAACCCTTGCCGAACTGCTTCTCGATCTGCGCAAGCGCGGCGGCGAGCGCCTTCGATTTGTTCTCTTCCATGTGTTTCTCGATGTCCTTCTCGATGAGCACGACGATTCTCCCATAAACGTGGCGACGGGCGAGGCGCGGACCGCGCACCCGCATGGCGATGCAGTCTCGCCGCGGGAGTGGCTCAGGGGATGAGGCGGGGCCGCCTCGTTGACCGACGCGGGGCCGCCTGCCTGACCGACGCGGGGCCGCCTGCCTGACCGAGGCGGCCCCGCCTCGCAGGCTCAGGCGTAGCTGGCCAGGCGAACGGGAATGCGGCGCGGCCCGAACGCCTTCTCGAAGCGCGCGTATCGCCCGGCGACCGCCCCGCCGCACTCCCGGCAGTGCCCGTCGTCGGTCAGGCGGTAGTTCAGGATGCGGTGCCAGTCGCGCACGATGACCGCATTCCCGCAATGCGGACAGGGCGTGGTACCGCCCTCGGTGTCGTGCACGTTGCCGGTGTAGACGTAACGCAGACCATTGCGCAGGGCGATGTCGCGCGACCGGGTCAGCGTGGCCGCCGGGGTGGCGGGAATGTCGTCCATCTTGTAGTCCGGATGGAACGCGGTGAAGTGCAGCGGCACGTCGGGGCCGAGCTCGCGCGCGATCCACCTGGTCATCGCGTCGATCTCCTCGACCGAGTCGTTCTTGCCGGGGATCAGCAGCGTGGTGATCTCGAACCAGACGTCGGTCTCGCGGCGCAGGTACGTCAGGGTGTCCAGCACGGGCTGCAGGTGCGCGCCGGTGAGCGAGAAGTAGAAGTTCTCGGTGAAGGCCTTCAGGTCCACGTTCGCCGCGTCCATCTTCGCGTAGAACTCGCGGCGCGGCTCGGGATGGATGTAGCCCGCCGTGACCGCGACCGTCTTGACCCCGCGCGCATGGCAGGCGTCGGCGACATCCATGGCGTACTCGGCGAAGATCACCGGGTCGTTGTACGTGAACGCCACCGACCGGCAGCCGAGCTCCTCCGCGGCGCGTGCGATGGTCTCCGGGGAGGCCTCGTCCATCAGCCGGTCCATTTCACGCGACTTGGAAATGTCCCAGTTCTGGCAGAACTTGCATGCGAGATTGCAGCCCGCGGTGCCGAACGACAGGATCGAGCTGCCCGGAAGGAACTGGTTGAGCGGCTTCTTCTCGATCGGATCCACGCAGAAGCCGGAGGACCGGCCGTAGGTGGTCAGGACCATCTTGTCGCCTTCGCGCGCGCGCACGAAGCACAGCCCGCGCTGGCCGTCGTGCAGCCTGCAGTCGCGTGGACAGAGGTCGCACTGGATCCGGCCGTCCTCCAGCTTGTGCCACCAGCGCGCGTCGACGTTTGCCATGATCACTGCACCCGCAGGTCGGCTTCGCGCCACTTCAGCACCTCGTAGCGCCAGATGGTGCAGCGGGTGGAGCGCGTGGACGGCGGCAGACCGGCCTTCTGCTTGAGGTGGGCAAGGAAGGTCTCCGGCTCGGGAAGCTGCTCCCACACCTGCGGCAGGAACGTTCCGCGCCGGCCGTCGCAGGCGAGAATCAGCCCGTCGATGCCGGGCCGGAGCTGGGCAATGAGCTCGTCGTGGTCCCCGAAGGGCAGCAGCGCGGGCGAAGACAGCACCGACACCTCGACGCCGACGCGGTCGTACTCCGCCGCGGTGAGCGGCGGAAAGCGCGGATCGTGCAGCGCCGCAGCCCGCGCGTTCGCCGCAACGTCCTCGCCCAGCGGTCGATGCGCCTCGAGCGAGCCGATGCAGCCACGCAGGCGCTGGCCGAGGGTCAGGGTGACGAACGAAGCGCGTTGCTCGCGCAGCCAGTGGTCCGCAGACACGGCCGCGGCGCCGCGCCCGAGCGCCTCGCCGATCGCGCCGCGCGCGATGCCGGTGAGCGTGCGCCCGTGTTCGTCGCCGAAGCGCGCCGCGTGCGGCTCGCGGAATGCGAACGCTGCATACCCCACGACGCGGTCGCGGCCGCCCGCCGTATCGCCCGAATTGCACGCATCGAGCAGCTCGCCTTCCAGCCCGCGTCGCTGCGCTGCGAGCAGGAAGCCCGCAAGCGGCGTCGCACCGCACGCCTGCTCGTGATCGATGCCGGTCTCGAGCGCGAGGATGGACGCGACGGTCCGGCCGTCGATGGCGCGGGCGTCCTCGTAGCGCCGGTAATGCGACAGGTCGGTGCTGATCACGATCAGCGTCTCCGGCCCGCCCCAAAGCGTGTCGAGGACCTCGGCGACCTGGTCCGCCGACGCCGCACCGACCACCAGCGGCACGAGCGAGAACTCGCCCAACACCGTCTGCAGGAACGGCAGCTGCACCTCGAGCGCATGCTCCTGCGCGTGGGTCGCCGCCGAGACGCCCACCTGCGGCAGGGCGGCGATCTTCTGCACCGCCCCCGCGTCGATGGGCACGCGGCCGAGCGGCGTGTCGAAGGCGGTGGCCGCCGGCAGTGCGAGCCCGCGCACCGCCACGCGGTGGCACGGTCCTAGCAGCACTACCCGCCGCACCAGGCCGCGGGCCGGGCGCAGCAGCGCATAGGCTTGCGCGGCGACGGCGCCGGAGTAGATGTAGCCGGCGTGCGGCACCACCAGCGCCTTGGGGTACGCCGGGGCAGGACGCCCAGCCCGGGCCTCGGCGAGATAGTCCGTGACCTCGCGGGACAGGGTGTCGCGGTCGCCCGGATAGAACGTTCCGGCGACGGCGGCGGGGCGTATGGCGTGCATGGCGGTCTCTTTCATGCAACCGAGTTGGGGGCGCGACCGCGGGGCTCAATCCGCCGGTTGGCCGATGTGCCGGCACACTCTAGCGCGGATCGCGTCCGCTGCGAATGGCGGCTGCTAGCGCGGCGTGGCAGGCGCCGAGCGGACCGCCCGCCAGCGCGGCGCGGCGGTGCTCTCGATCGCGTCGCCGACCACGCGGCCTTCCAGGACGAGCCCGCCCGCTGCCCCGGGCAGGGTGAACCACACCTGGTCGCCACTCACGCGGAAGTCGGGGAGCGGCGTCTCGCGCCCCGCTACCGTCAGCGCGGCAGTGGTGCGGCCGTCGCGCTGCGCGATGGCGAGCGGCAGCGTCTGGCGCGAGCGGCCGGCCGGCGCGTCGAGCGTCCATGCGCCGGCGATGCGGGCAGGCACGGTGTAGTGGTAGAGCACCGTCCGTGCGCTGCCCGAGATGGCAACCTTTTCCTCCAGCTCGAAGGAGACGACGCGGTCGTGCGGCCAGGGCGACAGCGGATAGTCGTGGGCGATGACGCGCGCACCGGCCGGCAGCTCCTGGAGCATCTTGGGCACCAGGCGCGTCACCATGTTCGGCAGGAGGTACGTCGTGACCACGGTGGCGCCGCCGAGGCTCGTCTCGTACAGGTCACCGCGCAGGAACTTCACCCGGTCGCCGACGCCCGCCGCGGCGGCGTTCGCATTGGCGAGGTCGACCAGTCTTGCGTCGATGTCGATGCCCAGGCCGGCGCGCGCGCCATGGCGTTTCACCGCCTCGATCGGGATGCGCCCGTCGCCGGAGCCGAGGTCCATCACCACGTCGTCGGGCCGGATACGCGCGAGCTCGAGCATCCGCTCCACGATGGCCGAGGGCGTCGGCACGTAGGGGCCGGCATCGAGCTGCGCCCGGGCACCGGAGGCGGCCGCGAGCAACGGCAGCGCGGCGCACGCGGCGAGCAGCGCTCTCACGGCTCGATGCGCTCCAGCACGCCCTGCAGGGCGACGATGACCGCCTGACGGCGGATCGCCTCGCGATCGCCCGCGAAGCGCCCCGTCGCCGCGTCCACGGCGCCTCCGGGAACGGCCCAGGCGAAGCAGACCATGCCGACCGGCTTGGCAGTGGTGCCGCCCGAGGGTCCAGCCACGCCGGTGATCGCGACCGCGATGCTCGCGCGACTGTGCAAGAGCGCACCGCCGGCCATCTCGCGCGCGGTCGCCTCGCTCACCGCACCGTGGTGCGCAAGCGTCTCCGCGCGCACCCCCAGCATCTCCTGCTTCGCCTCGTTGGAATAGGTCACGAAGCCGCGCTCGAACCACGCCGAGCTGCCGGGAATGGCGGTCACCGCCTCGGCGACCCAGCCGCCGGTGCAGGACTCCGCCGTCGCGAGCATCCAGCCGCGCGCCTTCAGGCCGGCGCCGACCAGCGTCGCGAGCGTGTGCAGGGTGTCGGTCATGCCACCAGGCGCACGGCGATCGCCACGACGAGCAGCGTGTAGAAGGCCGCGAGCAGGTCGTCGAACATGACGCCGAAGCCGCCCTTTACGGAACGGTCGAAGTAGCGGATCGGCGGCGGCTTCACCACGTCGAAGAAGCGGAAGGCGAAAAACGCGAGCGCCTGCCAGAACCAGCCCGAGGGCGTGAGCCACAGCACCAGCATGAAGGCGACGATCTCGTCGATGTTCATGCTGGTGTGATCCTGGATGCCCAGCGCCCGCCCGGTGCGGCCCGCGGCCCACGTGCCGACGGCGAACAGCACCGCGATGAGCGCCAGCACGGCGCCGGGCGCGAGCCACGCAGCGGCGAGGTGGTAGATCGGGAAGCCGAGCAGCGTGCCCACCGTGCCGGGCGCGAATGGCGAGAGCCCGGTGCCGAAGCCGAGCGCGATGATATGCGCCGGGTGCGACAGCATGAACGGGGCGGTGGGACGCAGGATGGCGTTCATCGGAAGTGATCGTAGCCCGGACGGTCGAGTGCGAGGGGAGCGCCAGCCGCGTCGCGGACGGTCACGCCGGCGCCTTCGCGCATGCGCCCGATGCGCGTCACGGGCACGCGCACGAGCTCCCCGGCGCGCGCGACCGCATCGCGCGCCTCGGGGGGCGCCGTGAAGGCGAGCTCGTAGTCGTCGCCGCCCGCGAGCACGCAGGCCCGCGCGAGGCCGGCATCGGCGAGCGCGGCCAGCGCGGCCGCGCGCGGCACCGCCGCGTCGTCGATGTCCGCGGCGACCCGCGACCGCTCGCAGATGTGGCCGACGTCGGCGACCAGGCCGTCGGAGAGGTCGATGGCGGCGGTCGCGATGCCGCGCAGCCGCCGCCCGAGCGCCACGCGCGGCTCCGGGGCGTGCAGACGCGCGAGGCATGCATCCCGATGCTCGCCGTCGAGCGCCGCGCGGCCCTGCAGGTGGGCAAGACCCAGGGCGGCCTCACCGGTGGCGCCCGAGAGCCACAGGTCGTCGCCCGGCTGCGCCCCGTCGCGCCGCAGTGCGTAGCCCTTGGGCAGCGTGCCCAGCGCGGTGACGCACAGGGTGCGGGGCCCGCGCGTGGTGTCGCCGCCGATGAGCTCGATGCCCTGGCGCTCCGCCAGCGCGAAGAAGCCGTTCGCGAACGCCGCGAGCCAGGCGTCGTCTGCATCGGGCAGCGCGAGCGCGAGCGTGCACCAGCGCGGATCCGCGCCCATCGCGGCAAGGTCGGAGAGATTCACCGCGAGGGTCTTGTGGCCGAGCAGCGCGGCATCGGCCCCGGGCAGGAAATGCGTGCCCTCGACCAGCATGTCGGTGGTGATCGCCAGGGCGAGGCCGGTGGGCGCCTGCACCAGGGCGCAGTCGTCGCCGACGCCCAGCGCGGCGGTCTTCGCCGGGCGGGTGAAATGGCGCGCAATCAGCTCGAACTCGGAGGCCATCGCCGGACGCCCGTCCCGCTGCGCGGCGGCTACCGCGCGCGCTCGGCCGGGCGCAGGCTCGCGGCCAGCTTGTCCAGCACGCCGTTCACGTACTTGTGGCCGTCGGTGCCGCCGTACGACTTCGCCAGCTCCACCGCCTCGTTGATCACCACGCGGAAGGGCACGTCGACGGCGTTGGCGAGCTCGTAGGCGCCGACCAGCAGGATGCCGTGCTCGACCGGCGAAAGGGCGTCGGGCCGGCGGTCCAGCACCGGGGCGAGCGCGGCGTCGAGCGCCTCGCGCTGCGCCACCACGCCTTCGACGAGCTCGCGGAAGTACATCGCATCGATGCCGTCGAACGCCTCGTCCTCCGCGAGGCCGGCGCGGATGTCGCGCATGTCGTTTGCCGCGATCAGCCACTCGTAGACGGCCTTGAGGGCGAACTCGCGCGCGCCGCGGCGTGCGGCGCGCGACGTCACTTCGCCTCCCGGTCGAGGGCGGCGAGCAGGTTCGCCATCTCCACCGCGACCTCCGCGCAGGCGCGCCCCTTGGGCGCCGCGCGCACCTCGGCCTGCGCGTCGGTGTCGGTGGTGAGGATCCCGTTGGCGATCGGCACGCCGCTGTCGAGCTGCACCTGCATGATGCCCGCCGCCGACTGGTCGGACACGACCTCGAAGTGGTAGGTCTCGCCGCGCACCACCGCGCCCAGCGCGATCAGCGCGTCGTAGCGCCCGCTTGCCGCGAGCTTCTGCAGCGCGAGCGGCGCCTCCAGCGCGCCCGCGACGTCGACCACCTTCACGTCGGCGGCGTTCACGCCGAGCTCGCCGAGCCGCGCAAGGCACGCATCCAGCTCGGCACGCCCGATGGGCTCGTTGAAGCGTGCGCGGACGACGCCCACGCGCAGGCCGCGCCCGCCGCTCATGACCGGCGCGCCCGCTGCGGCTGGACGTAGCCCGCGACCTCGAGCTCCCACCCGGCCATGCTGGGCATCTTGCGGGGGTTGGACATGAGGCGCATGTGCCCGACCTTCAGGTCGCGCAGGATCTGCGCGCCGATGCCGTAGGTGAGCAGGCTCTGCTTGGCCGGCGTGCGCGGGCGCGATGCGACCGACGCGCGCTCGATCAGCTCGCCGGCGCTCTCGGTGCAGTTCAGCAGCACCATCACGCCGCTGCCGGCGGCGGCGATGTAGGCGAGGGACTCCTGCACGCCCCAGGAATGGCCGGTCTCCCCGGCATCCAGCAGGTCGACCAGGGAGGTCGGCTCGTGGACACGGACCAGCGTCTCGGCCTCGGGATCGATGTCGCCGTGCACCAGGGCGAGGTGGGCTGCGCTGGAGACTTTCTCCACGTACGAAACCAGGCGGAAGGCGCCGTGCAGGGTCTCGATGCTGCGCTCGCTGACCCGCCGCACGAGCGACTCGGTACGGCTGCGGAAATGGATGAGGTCCGCGATGGAGCCGATCTTCAGGCCGTGCCGCGCGCAGAACTCGATCAGGTCGGGCAGGCGCGCCATGCTGCCGTCCTCCTTGAGGATCTCGCAGATCACGGCGGCGGGCTCCACGCCCGCGAGGGCGGCCAGATCGCAGCCGGCCTCGGTGTGGCCGGCGCGCACCAGCACGCCGCCCGGCTGCGCCATGAGGGGAAAGATGTGGCCCGGCTGGACGATGTCCTCGGGTTTGGCGCCCGGGGCCACCGCCGCCTGCACGGTGCGCGCGCGGTCCTGCGCCGAGATGCCGGTGGTGACGCCGGTGGCCGCCTCGATGGAAACGGTGAAGGCGGTGCCGAGGGGCGAGCGGTTGTCGCGCACCATCGGCGGCAGGTTGAGCTGCCGGCAACGCCCCTCGGTGAGGGTGAGGCAGATGAGCCCGCGGGCGTGCCGGGCCATGAAGTTGACCGCCTCCGGCGTGACGAACTGCGCGGCGAGCACGAGGTCGCCCTCGTTCTCGCGGTCCTCCTCGTCGACGAGGACGACCATGCGGCCGGCGCGGATCTCTTCGATGATGTCCTGGACGGGAGCGAGGCTCATCGCACCGATTATACCGGCGCCAACGCCCGCCCCCCGGCCGCGGTCTCGTCGGCGCGCACGCGGAACCACGCGGCGTACAGCGCCGGCAGCACCAGCAGGGTCAGCACGGTCGCGACGGCGAGGCCGCCCATGATCGCCACCGCCATCGGGCCGAAGAACGCGCTGCGCGTGAGCGGGACCATGGCGAGGATCGCGGCGAGTGCGGTGAGCATGATGGGCCGGAAACGGCGCACCGTGGCGCCGACGACAGCGTCGCGGCGCTCCTCGCCGCGCGCGATGTCGCGCTCGATCTGGTCGATCAGGATCACCGAGTTGCGCATGATCATGCCCGACAGCGCGATGGTCCCCAGCATGGCCACGAAGCCGAACGGCTTGCCGAAGGCGAGCAGCGCGGCGGTGACGCCGATCATGCCGAGCGGCGCGGTGAGCACGACCAGAGCCACACGCTGGAAACTCTGCAGTTGCAGCATCAGCACGGTGAGCACGGTGAGGACGAACAACGGAATACCCGCCGCGATCGACGCGCCGCCCTTGGCGCTTTCCTCCACCGCGCCGCCCACCTGGATGAAATACCCCGCCGGCAACGTCGCGCGTACCGCGTCGAGCCGGGGCTCCAGCCGGGCGGTGACGGTCGCCGGCTGCGTCGCGCCGTAGATGTCCGCGCGCACGGTGATCGTCGGCAGGCGGTCGCGGCGCCAGATCACGCCCTCCTCGAGCTCGTAGTGGATGCGGGCGATCTGCGCGAGCGGGATGCTGCGCCCGGTGCGCGTGGGCACCGAGAGGTTCTCCAGGAGCGCGAGGCGGGCGCGCTCCTCGGGCACGCTGCGCAGCAGCACCTCGACCAGCTTGTCGCGCTCCCGATAGTAGGTCGCCGGCAGGCCGACCAGGGCGCCGTTCAGGAAGACGGCAAGGTCCTGCGAGGACACGCCGAGCGCGCGCGCCCTCGCCTGGTCGATCTCCAGCCGTACCACCTTGGAGCGCTCGTCCCAGTCGAGTTGCACGTTCACCGTGTCCGGGTCGGCACGCATGACCTTGGCCACCTGCTCGGCAATCGCGCGCAGCCGGCCGAGGTCCTCGCCGGACACGCGGAACTGCACCGGAAAGCCGACCGGCGGCCCGTTCTCCAGGCGCAGCACGCGGCCGCGCGCCGCGGTGAACTGCTCCCCCTCCAGCACCTCGATCAGTCTTGCGCGCAGCGCCTCGCGCTCGGCGACCCCCTTCGTGGTGATCACGAACTGCGCAAACGACGGCGTGGGCAGCTGCTGGTCGAGCGGGAGGTAGAAGCGCGGGCTGCCGGTGCCCACGTAGCTCACGAAGTTGTCGATGCCGCCGGCGTGCCCGGCGAGGAAGGTCTCCATGCGCCGCACCTCGCGCTCGGTGGCAGCGAAGGACGACCCCTCGGCGACCTTGAGATCCACCAGCAGCTCGAGGCGGGTCGACGCCGGAAAGAACTGCTGCGGCACGAAGCGGAACGCCCATAGCGAGGCCACGAACATCGCGAGCGTCGCGACGATCACCGTCCAGCGCCGTTCCACGCACCACTCGACGGCGCGCCGGAAGCCCGCGTAGAAGCCGCGCGTCGCCCGCTCGACGCCCGCACCGAGCCGGCCGAGCGGACCACGCGGCTCGCGGCGCGCAGCGTGCGTTGCATGGTCGGGGAGGATGCGGTAGCCGAGGTAGGGAATGACGATCACCGCGGCGACCCAGGAGATCAGCAGCGCGATGGTCACCACCTGGAAGATGGAGCGCGTGTACTCGCCCGTCGTCGACTGCGCCGTGGCGATGGGCAGGAAGCCCGCGGCGGTGACCAGCGTGCCGGTGAGCATCGGAAACGCGGTGCTGGTGTAGGCGAAGGCCGCGGCGCGCGCGCGATCGTAACCCTCCTCGATCTTCACCGCCATCATCTCGATGGCGATGATCGCGTCGTCCACCAGCAGGCCCAGCGCGAGCACCAGCGCGCCGAGGGAGATCTTGTGCAGCCCCACGCCAAGGAGGTACATGGCGAGGAAGGTCGCCGCCAGCACCAGCGGGATGGACAGCGCCACCACCATCCCGCTGCGCGCGCCGAGGCTGAAGAAGCTCACCGCCAGCACGATGATCACCGCCTCGGCAACCGAGCGGGTGAATTCCGCGATGGAGTCGCGCACCGCGCGCGGCTGGTCGTTGACGCGCGCGAGCTCCAGGCCCGCCGGCAGCGTGGCGCCGATGCGCGCGATCTCGGCATCCAGGCGCCGGCCGAGGGCGACGATGTCCCCGCCCGCCTTCATCGACACCCCGAGGCCGAGCGCATCGCGCCCCATGAAGCGCATCTTCGGCGCGGGCGGATCGGCGTACCCACGCCACACGCGCGCGATGTCGCCGAGCCGGAAAGTGCGCCCCTGCACCCGGACCTCGAGGGCGCGCACGTCCTCCACGGAGCCGAATGCGCCGTCGACCCGCAGGTGGATGCGATCGGTCGACGTCTCGAAGTAGCCCGCCGGCACGACGGCGTTCTGCGCCTGCAGCACCGCGACGAGCTGCGGGATCTCCAGCGCGAGCGTCGCGAGCCGGGTGGAGGAAAGCTCGACCCAGATCTTCTCGTCCTGCTCCCCGATCAGCTCGACCTTGGCCACGTCGGCCACGCGCAGCAACGCGCGGCGGATCTCGTCGGCATAGCGCTTCAGCTCGGCGTAGTCGAAACCGTCCCCGGTCAGCGCATACACGTTGCCGAAAGTGTCGCCGAACTCGTCGTTGAAGTATGGTCCGCGCGCGCCCTCGGGAAGCTGGCCGCGGATGTCGCCCACCTTCTTGCGGACCTGGTAGAAGAGCTCGGTCATGCGCGCCGACGGGACGCGGCCCTCGATGGTCACGAAGACCTGCGAAAGCCCGGGCCGCGAGTAGCTGCGCACCGATTCGAGGCCCTCGAGCTCCTGCAGCTTGCGCTCGATGCGTTCGGTGACCTTCTGCTCGACCTCGCGGGCAGTGGCGCCCGGCCAGTCGGTGCGGATCACCATGACCTTGAAGGTGAACGGCGGGTCCTCGGACTGGCCGAGGCGCGTGTACGCGAAAGCGCCGAGAATGCCGATCAGCACCATGAAGTACACCACCAGCCCGCGGTGCGCGAGCGCCCACTCGGAGAGGTTGAAGCGGGTCACCGCGGGGCGCCAGAGGGCGCTGGCGGCGCGCCGAAGAGCTCGCCCTCGGGCAGCGGCTGCACCACCTCGCCGGCACGGAGCTTGTGCACGCCCGCGGCCACTACGGTCTCGCCGGGCGCGAGCCCGCCCTCCAGCACGGCGGCGTCTTCGCGGTACTGGCGCACCTTCACCGGGCGCAGCTCGAGTACATTGCCCGTGCCGACCACCCAGACCGCCGGCGCGGCCTCGCGCTGGGTGAGCGCGGCAAGCGGCACGACGACCGCCGCGCCACGCTCCCCGGACGCGCCGAGGAACGCCACGTTCGCGGTCATGCCGATCTGCAGCGCGGCGTCGGGCTTCATGACCTCGACCTTGACGAGATAAGTGCGCGCAGCCGGGTCGGCGGCCGCGGCCACATCGCGGATGCGCGCCTCGTAAACCCGGTCCGGCGCCGACCACAGGCTCACGTGGACGGCGCGCGCCGCGCGCACCGCGGCGATGCGACCCTCGGACACCGCCACGACCGCATCGAGCGCCTCCGGCCGCGCAATACGCACGACCGGCTGGCCGGCTGCGACCACCTGGCCCGGCTCGGCCAGCACCGCAGTGACCACGCCGGCATCGTCGGCGCGCAGTTCGGCGTACTGCGCCTGGTTGCCGCTCACCGAAGCCTGCGCGCGTGCCGAATCCCGCCGCGCGGCGGCAGCCTCGAACGCGTTGCGGCGCGCGTCGTATGCCGCCTGGCTGATGAACCTCTCCTCCAGCAGCCGCCGGTAGCGCTCATGCTCGTCGCGCGCAAAGGCGTAGTCGGCCTCCGCCTGCGCAGCCTGCGCGCGCGCCGCGGCGGCGCCGAGCTTGAGATCCTCCGGGTCCAGACGTGCGAGCAGTTCCCTCGGGGCGACACGCTCCCCGAGGTCGGCCGGGCGCGCGACGATCTTGCCGCCGACGCGGAACGAGAGATCGGCTTCGTGGCGCGGGCGGATCTCGCCCGCCAGGACGGCGATCAGGTCGCTGCCGCCGGCCTGCGCGCGCACCACCTTCACCGGCCGGACCGGCTCCGCCTTCTCCGGGGCCTTGCCGCAGCCTGCGGCGAGCGCCGCGGCGACCAGGATGGCGGCGAGCGCACCGGGCCTCACGGCGTCCGCCTCGCGCGCGCCTGATCGCCGAGCGCGCCGCGCCAATAGGCCGTCAGCGCCGCGTCGAGTTCCTCGGGGTAATCTCCACGGAACACATCCATGCCGGGCAGTGCCTGCATTTCGTGCCAGCGCGACGAGTGGTCCATCAGCTGCCACAGCCCCAGGGTGAGCGCATACGCGCGCACCAGCAGCCGCGCGCCGGCACCGCGCTTCAGGCGCGCGAACCGCTTCTCCAGCAAACGCCCCGACGACGCGAGGCGGCCGGCAAGGCCGGCGCGGAATTCCAGCACCGGCTGCATCTCGACATGCGTCTCCATGAAGCTGTGGCAGGCGTTCGCCAGCATGAGCCCGTGTGCCTCGGCGCACATCGCCGCCGCCATCTCGCGGCCGATCACCGCGCCGTCGAGCCGGCGGCCATCGAACAGCGCGTCGAAGCGATCGAACATGCGCGCCATCCAGCGCCCGTGCAGCGCGAGGAAGATCTCCTCGCGAGTGCGGAAGTAGAGGTAGACCGTGCCTTTCGCGACGCCGGCATGCCGCGCCATCTCGGCCACCGGCGCGAGCGCACGGCCGTGCGCCGCCACCAGCGCCTCGGCGGCGCCGAGGATGGCGGCGCGGCGCTCCTGCTTGCGGGCATCGTCGGTGGCGCGCGTCCGCCGGAGAGACGGCATAAATGACTCTTGGTCAGTAACAGTCCTCCGAGTTTACTGACCGCCGGTCAGTTGTCAAGCGCGGGGAGGCGCGGGCCGCCTGCCCCTATAATCGGCGCTCGCGTTCGCGCACACCGAGCTCCAGGAGGGTCTGTTCACATGGCCGGCCGACTGCGTCGTCTCGTCACCGTCTGGTTCGCCGCGGCGGCACTCGCCGGCGGCGCCCATGCCCAGGAGTTGCGCGTCGGCCTGGGGGCCGACGTGACCTCCATGGATCCGCACTTCGTGAACCTCTTCCCGAACAACAACATCGCCGAGCACGTGTTCGAGAAGCTGATCACCCTGGACGCCGACTCGCGGCTGATCCCGGGCCTCGCGGAATCGTGGCAGGCGGTCGATCCCACCACCTGGGAGTTCAAGCTGCGCCGCGGCGTGAAGTTCCACGACGGCTCCGACTTCACCGCGGAGGACGTGGCATTCTCCATCGACCGGGTCGCGAAGATTCCCAACTCGCCCGGCCCCTTCACCGTCTATACCAAGGCGATCAAGGAAGTGCAGATCGTCGATCCGCACACCATCCGGTTCAAGACCGCGACGGTGTACCCGATCCTGCCCAACGATCTCTCGACCATCTACATCCTGTCGAAGAAGGCCGCGGCCAACGCCACCACCGAGGACTTCAACGCGGGCAAGGTGAACATCGGCACCGGGCCGCTGCGCTTCGTGAGCTTCAAGCGCGGCGACCGCGTCGAACTCGCGCGCAACGACGCCTACTGGGGACCCAAGGCGGCGTGGAGCCGCGTGACCTTCCGCATCCTGCCGTCCGACCCGACGCGCGTGGCCGCGCTGCTCTCCGGCGACGTGGACGCGATCGAGAACATCCCGACAGCGGACTTCACCAAGATCAAGGCCAACCCGAACTTCGCGACGTCGACCAAGACCTCGCACCGGATCATCTTCTATCACCTCGATCAGTTCCGCGAGAACTCGCCCTACGTCACGGACAAGTCGGGCAAACCGCTCGCGAAGAACCCCCTCATGGACCTGCGCGTGCGCCAGGCGATCTCCAAGGCGATCGACCGCGAAGCCATCCGCGCCCGGGTGATGGAGGGTCTCGCGCTACCCACCGCGAACCTGGTGCCGCCGCCGATGTTCGGTTCGGTGCCTGCGCTGCAGCCGGACAGGCACGACCCGGAGGGCGCGAGGAAGCTGCTCGCCGCAGCCGGCTACCCCAACGGCTTCGCGCTCACCATCCACGGCCCCAACAACCGCTACGTCAACGACGACCAGATCGGCCAGACCGTCGCGGCGATGCTGCAGCGGATCGGCATCCAGACGAAGCTCGAGACGATGCCGATGAACGTGTACCTCTCGCGCGCCTCGAAGCTCGAGTTCAGCTTCGCGATGCTCGGCTGGGGCGCCTCCACGGCGGAAGTCTCCAGCCCGTTGCGCTCGCACCTGGTCACCTTCGACAAGGAGCGCGGCTGGGGCGCGTTCGCCTGGGGACGCTACGCGAACCAGCGGGTGAACAACCTCCTCTCGCAGGCCCTGGAGACCGTCGACGACGCGAAACGCGAGAAGCTCCTGCAGGAGGCCGTCACCATCGCCATGACCGAGCTCGGCATCATCCCGCTGCATCACCAGATCAACACCTGGGCGACGCGCAAGGGCATCGCGTACACGCCCCGCACCGACGAGTACACGCTCGCGCACCAGTTCCGGCCGCAGTAGGGCGGGGAGTCGCGCAGCGCCGCCTGCATGAGCTTCGGGCCGTTCTTCCGCGCCGCAGCCGCGGCGTTCCTCGCCGCCGCCGCGGCCCTCGCGCACGCGGCCGACCTGAGGATCGCGCTGTCGGCGGACGTGACGTCGATGGACCCGCACTTCGCCACGGTCGCGCCGAACATCGCCATCTCGTGGCACGTCTTCGATGCCCTCACCCGCGTGGACGAGAACGCGCGCCTGGTGCCCGGGCTGGCGGAATCGTGGCGTGCGATCGACCCCACCACCTGGGAGTTCCGGCTGCGCCGCGGGGTGAAGTTCCACGACGGCTCGGAGCTCACCGCCGAGGACGTGCTCTTTTCGCTGGACCGCCCGGCGACCATCGCAAACAGCCCGGGACCGTTCACGACTTTCACCCGGCCCATCGCCTCGAAGGAGGCGCCGGACCGCTACACGGTGCGGCTCAAGACGCGCGCGCCGTACGCCATGCTGCCCTTCGACGTGCAGAACATCTTCATCGTGTCGAAGCGCGCGGCATCCGGAGCGGCCAGCGAGGACTTCAACTCGGGCAAGGCGATGATCGGCACCGGGCCGTTCCGCTTCGTCTCGTTCAAGCGCGGCGATCGCGTCGAGCTCGCGCGCCATGAGGCCTACTGGGACGAACGGCCCGCCTGGGACCGCGTCACGCTGCGCATCCTGCCGGCGGACCCGGCGCGCGTCGCCGCGCTGCTCGCCGGCGAGGTCGACGCCGTCGAGTACCTGCCGACCGCCGACGCGGCGCGCCTGAAGCGCGACCCGCGCTACCGTATCGTGGACAAGGTGTCGTGGCGCACCATCCTCCTGCACCTCGACCAGGAGCGCGACCGGGCGCCGTTCGTCACCGACAAGGCGGGCAGGCCGCTCGATCGCAATCCGTTCAAGGACGCGCGCGTGCGCCTGGCGGTGTCCAAGGCGATCAACCGCGGCGCCATCGCCGAGCGCGTCATGGAAGGCTTCGCCGTCCCCGCGTCGAACCTCGTCTCGCCGCCGGTGTACGGGCACGTCTCGGCCCTCAGGCCGGAGGCCCACGACGTCGAAGGCGCGAAAAAGCTGCTCGCGGAGGCCGGCTACCCGGACGGCTTCGGCATCACGCTGCACGCGCCCAACAATCGCTACGTCAACGACGAACAGGTGGCGCAGGCCATCGCGCAGATGCTCGCGCGCGTGGGCATCGCCGCGCGGGTGGAGGCGATGCCCGTGGCGGTGTACTTCCCGCGCGCGCGCAACCGCGAGTTCGGCGTCGCGCTGCTGGGCTGGGGCTCGATGTCGGGCGATCTCGCGCTGCGCTCGGTGCTGATGACCTTCGACGCCGAGCGCGGCTGGGGCGCGTGGAACTGGGGGCGCTACGCCAACCCGAAGGTCGACGCGCTGGTGGTGCAGGCGCTCGCCACGGTCGACGACGGGCGCCGCGAGGCGCTGGCGCGCGAAGCGGCGACCATCGCGCTGCGCGACCAGGCGATCGTGCCGGTCCACCACCAGGTGGCGACGTGGGCGATGCGGGCGGGGCTAGACTACGCACCCCGCACCGACGAGTTCACGCTCGCCCACCGCTTTCGGCCGCGATAGCGCGCAACGCATGCTCAACTTCGTCATCCGCCGGCTGCTGCAGAGCGTCGCCGTGCTCTTCGCGATGAGCCTGCTCGTGTTCGTCGGCGTGTACGCGATCGGCAACCCGGTGGACCTCCTGATCAGCCCGCAGGCGGACCAGGCGGACATCGAGCGCACCATCGCGGCCCTCGGCCTCGACAAGCCGCTGTGGGAGCAGTACCGGATCTTCCTGCAGCAGGCCGTCACGGGCAACCTCGGGTTGTCCTTCCAGTACAACGAGCCGGCGATCCGGCTGATCCTCGAGCGCATGCCGGCGACGCTGGAGCTCGCGTTCGCGGCGATGGTGATCGCGGTGGTGCTGGGCATTCCCCTCGGCCTGTGGGCCGGCCTGAAGCCGGACTCCTTCGCCGGCCGCGCGATCATGGCCGGCTCGATCCTCGGCTTCTCGCTGCCGACTTTCTGGGTCGGCCTGCTGCTGATCATGGTGTTCTCGGTGGAGCTCGGCTGGCTGCCCACCAGCGGCCGCGGGCCGACGATCGACGTGCTCGGCATTCCGGTGAGCTTTCTCTCGATCGAAGGCTGGAAGCATCTCGCCATGCCGGCGGCCAACCTCGCGCTGTTCAAGCTGTCGCTCATCATTCGCCTCACGCGCGCCGGCACGCGCGAGGCGCTGCTGCAGGACTACGTGAAGTTCGCCCGCGCCAAGGGTCTGCCCGCGCGGCGCGTGGTCGGAGTGCACGTGCTGAAGAACATCATGATCCCGATCGTGACGGTGATCGGCCTGGAGCTGGGCTCGGTGATCGCCTTCGCCATAGTCACCGAGTCGATCTTCGCGTGGCCGGGCATGGGCAAGCTCATCATCGATTCCATCAACGCGCTGGACCGGCCGGTGGTGGTTGCCTACCTGCTGGTGATCGTGGTCCTGTTCATCGTCATCAACCTCGTGGTCGACGTCGTGTACTCGGTGCTCGACCCGCGCGTGCGCCTGTCGGATACCGGGTCGTGAGCGCGGCCCCCGTACCGGCCGACGCGCCGGAGTCACCCTATGCCCGCATCGCGCGCGACTTCGCGGCGAGCCCGCTCGCGCTGGGCGCACTGGCCGCGTTCGCGCTGCTGCTCCTCGCGGCGGTGTGCGCGCCGCTCATTTCGCCGCAGAACCCCTACGACCTCGCGCAGCTCGACGTGCTCGACAGCCGCCTCCCGCCGGGTTCGACCGGCGCCGACGGCCAGACCTACTGGCTGGGCACCGACGAGCAGGGGCGCGACGTGCTCTCGGCGATCTTCTACGGCCTGCGCATCAGCCTCGGCGTCGGCGCGATCAGCACGCTCGCCGCGCTCGCCATCGGCGTCGCTGCGGGGCTGGCGGCGGGGTACTTCGGCGGGCGCGTCGAGGCGCTGCTGATGCGCGTGGTCGACCTGCAGCTCTCGTTTCCCGCCATCCTCGTGGCGCTGATCCTCCTGGCGCTGCTCGGCCAGGGCATCGGCAAGACCATCGCGGCGCTGGTCGTCGTGCAGTGGGCCTATTACGCGCGCACGGTGCGCGGAACCGCGCTGGTCGAGCGCGGCAAGGAGTACATGGAGGCCGCGCGCGGGCTCGGCCTGCCCGCGTCGCGCATCGTGTTCCGGCACCTGCTGCCCAACTGCCTGCCGCCGGTGATCGTGGTCGCGACGGTGCAGGTGGCCGCGGCCATCGCGCTGGAGGCGACGCTGTCCTACCTGGGCATCGGCGTGCCGATCACCGAGCCCTCGCTCGGCCTGCTGATCAAGAACGGCTTCGACTACATGCTGTCCGGCAAGTACTGGATCAGCTTCTTTCCCGGGCTCGCGCTGGTGCTGGTCATCGTGAGCATCAACCTGGTGGGCGACCGGCTGCGCGACGTGCTGAACCCGCGCCTGCAGCGATGAGCGCCGCCGGGCCGTCCCGAGGCGCTCGTCCCGAGCGCGCTTTCGGCGCGAGGGTAGTCCCGTGACTGCAACGCTCGAAGTCGAGAACCTGCGCACCCACTTCTTCACCCGTGCCGGCGTGGTGAAGGCGGTCGACGGCGTCTCGTTCGCCATCGGGCCGGGGCGCATCCTCGGGCTGGTCGGGGAGTCCGGCTCCGGCAAGACCGTCACCGGCTTTTCCATCATGGGACTGGTCGATCCCCCGGGCCGCGTGGTCGAGGGCCGCATCCTGCTGGAAGGGCGCGATCTGGCGACCCTGGACGAGGACGGCTGGCGCGCGGTGCGCGGCCGGCGCGTGGCGATGATCTTCCAGGACCCGATGATGACCCTCAACCCGGTCCTGCGCATCGACACCCAGATGGTCGAGGCGGTGCTCGCGCACGAGCGCGTGTCGCGCGAGGCGGCGCTCGACCGTGCGCGTGAGGCGCTCGTCAAGGTCGGCATCCCCTCGCCGGACGAGCGGCTGCGCGCGTACCCGCACCAGTTCTCCGGCGGCATGCGCCAGCGCGTGGCGATCGCGATCGCGCTGCTGCACCGCCCGGCGCTGATCATCGCCGACGAGCCCACCACCGCGCTGGACGTCACCATTCAAGGCCAGATCCTCGCCGAAATGCAGGCGCTGGTGCGCGAGGCCGGCACGTCGCTGCTGTGGATCACCCACGACCTCGCGGTGGTCGCCGGGCTCGCCGACGAGGTCTGCGTCATGTACGCGGGCCGCGCCGTCGAGCAGGGACCGGTCGACGCGGTGCTGGACGCGCCGCTGCACCCCTACACGCGCGGCCTCATCGACTCGGTGCCCAGCCGCAACCGGCGCGGTGCTCCGCTCGCGCAGATTCCCGGCAACACGCCGTCCCTGCTCGCGCTGCCGCAGGGCTGCGCCTTCCGGATGCGCTGCGCGCGTGCCACCGAGACCTGCCTCGCCGAGCCGCCGCTCTATCCCACGGATGACCGGCGCGTGCGCTGCTTCCATCCCATCCACGCCGAGGACGAGGCGTGGACGGGCTGAACGGCGTCCCGCTGCTGGCGCTGCGCGACGTGTCCAAGCGATTCGTCCGCCGGCCCGACTTCGCAGCCCGCGTTGCCGGCGCGCTGGGCGCGGCGGTGCGCGAGGAGGTGGTGCACGCCGTGGACGGCGTGACCCTGGACATCGCCAAGGGCGAGGTCGTGGGCCTGGTGGGCGAATCGGGTTGCGGCAAGTCCACCCTCGGCCGCATCGCCGCAGCCCTGCACGAACCGACTTCGGGAACGCGTCTCTGGAAGGGGCGCGACTCGGCATCGCTTCCCGCGGCCGAGCGGCGCGCCGCGCGGCTGGCCGTGCAGATGATCTTCCAGGATCCCTACTCCGCGCTCAACCCGCGCCTCACGGTCGCCGACATCGTGGGCGAAGCACCTCTCGTGCACGGACTGGTGAGCCGCGGCGGACAGGCGGCATACGTGGAAAGCATGCTCGAGCGCGTAGGGCTGGACACGAGCGCCGCGCGCCGCTATCCGCACCAGTTCTCCGGCGGCCAGAGAAGCCGCATCGGCATCGCGCGGGCGCTCGCGGCGCAGCCGGAGTTCCTGGTGTGCGACGAGGCGGTTGCGGCGCTCGACGTCTCGATCCAGGCGCAGGTGCTCAACCTGTTCGCACGCCTGCGCGAGGAGCTCGGGCTCACCTATCTCTTCATCAGCCACGACCTCGGCGTGGTGCGCTACCTCGCCGACCGCGTCGTGATCATGTACCTCGGCCGCGTGGTCGAAACCGCCCCGACGGAAGCGCTGTTCGACGCACCGAACCATCCCTACACCCAGGCGCTGCTCGCGGAGATCCCGCGCCTGGATGCGCGCCGGCGGAGCTTCTCGCCGATCCGCGGCGAGATCCCCTCGCCGCTTGCGCCCCCGCCGGGCTGCCACTTCCATCCGCGCTGTCCGCACGCGATGGAGCGCTGCCGGATGGAGCGGCCCGCGCTGCGCGAGATCGCGCCGGACCGGTCGAGCGCGTGCCACCTCGACGACGAGGCTTCCGGAGCGGTCCGGTAGACTATGCCGTGACGCCATGAACCGCGACCTCCCTCTTCCCATCCGCAGCGAGACCTGGGACCTGATCCGGCAGCTGGTGTCGTTCGACACCACCAGCCGCGGCTCCAACCTCGGCCTGATCGAGTGGGTCCGCGACCTGCTGAAGGCGCAGGGCGTGGAATCGCGCCTCACCTACGACGCGAGCGGCACCAAGGCCAACCTGTTCGCCACCCTGGGCGGCGGCCCGCGTGCCGGCGTGGTGCTCTCCGGGCACACCGACGTCGTACCCGTGGATGGCCAGGACTGGACGAGCGATCCGTTCACGGCCACGCTGCGCGACGGCCGCATCCACGGCCGCGGCACGGCGGACATGAAGAGCTTCATCGCGACGGCGCTCGCCATGACGCCGCGTTTCCTGGCTGCGCCGCTGCAGGCGCCGGTGCACTTCGCGCTCTCCTACGACGAGGAAATCGGCTGCCTCGGCGTGCGCGGGCTGCTCGCCGATCTCGCGCGGGAGAACATCCGCCCCGGCGGCTGCATCATCGGTGAGCCGACCGGCATGCAGCCGGTGGTCGCCCACAAGGGCAAGCGCGCGTACAAGTGCTGCGTCCGGGGACGCGAGGCGCACTCGGCGCTGACGCCGCAGGGCGTGAACGCGATCGAGTACGCCGCGAAACTGGTGGTGCACGTGCGGCACCTCGCCGACCGGATGCGCGAGCTCGAGACGCGCGACCACCGCTACGACGTGCCGTTCACGACGCTGCAGACCGGCATCATCCGCGGCGGCACGGCCGCCAACATCGTGCCGCGCGACTGCGAGCTGCACTTCGAGTTCCGCTACCTGCCCGGCGTCGACCCCGACGCGCTGGAGCGCGAGATCACCGAATACGCGCGCAGCGTGCTCGAGCCGGAGATGAAGCGCGTCGATCCCGCGGCGGGCTTCAGCTTCGAGACCAAGGCGGAGATTCCCGCGCTCGACACCGGCGATGCCGACGCCATCACCGCGCTGGCGCAGACGCTGTCGCGCAACCCGGGCGCGGCGAAGGTCGCCTACGCCACCGAGGGTGGGCTCTTCCAGCGCGCCGGCATTCCCTCGATCATCTGCGGTCCAGGCCACATCGAGCACGCGCACAAGCCCGACGAGTACATCACGCTGGAGCAGGTCGCGATGTGCGAGGCCTTCATGGACCGCCTGCTCGAGGAGATGTGCCGGTGAACCAGCTCGAGTCGCTGCGCCGCGCGTCGGTCGTGGTCGCGGACTCCGGCGACATCGAGTCGATCGCCCGCTTCCGCCCGCAGGATGCGACCACCAACCCGTCGCTGCTGCTCGCCGCGGCGCAGGACGCGCGTTACGCCCCCCTGGTGCGCGCCGCGGTGGCCCGGGGAGGCGGCGACCAGGCGCGCGCCATGGTCGCGCTCGCGGTGGCCTTCGGCGTCGAGATCCTCAAGCTGATTCCGGGCCGCGTGTCGACGGAGGTCGATGCCGCGTTGTCCTTCGACACCGGCGCGACCGTCCGCCGTGCGCACGAGATCATCGCCGCGTACGACACCGCCGGCGTCGCGCGCGACCGCATCCTCATCAAGATCGCCTCGACGTGGGAGGGCATCCGCGCCGCGGCGGAGCTGGAGCGCGGGGGCATCCACTGCAATCTCACCCTGCTGTTCGGCTTCGGGCAGGCGGTGGCGTGCGCGGAGGCGGGCGTCACGCTGATCTCGCCCTTCGTCGGCCGCATCTACGACTGGCACAAGGCGGCGCGCAAGGTGGAGGACATTCCCGCCGACGAGGATCCCGGCGTCGCGTCGGTCAGGCGGATCTACCACTACTACAAGAAGTTCGGCTACCCGACCCAGGTGATGGGGGCGAGCTTCCGCAAGACCGAGCAGATCGTGCGCCTCGCCGGCTGCGATCTGCTCACCATCAGCCCCGACCTGCTCGCGAAGCTGGAAGCGGCCCAGGGCGGGTTGCCCGTCGCGCTGACGGTGGAAGCGGCCCGGGCGGCGAGCGTCGAGAGGATCGCTCTGGACGAGCGGGGGTTCCGCTGGATGCTGAACGAGGACGCGATGGCGACGGAGAAGCTTGCCGACGGCATCCGGCGCTTCCATGCGGACGGCGAGAAGCTCGCCGCATACGTGCGGACGCTCGTCGGGACGTAGAAATGCGAAGAGGCGCCGCGCGGGCGCCTCTTCTGCAGGGCATCGCAGCGGCTATTCCGCGGCTGCGACCTGCTTGACCGCGAGCTTTTCCTTGATCCGCGCGCTCTTGCCGGAGCGGCTGCGCAGGTAGTAGAGCTTGGCGCGGCGCACGTCGCCCTTGCGCTTCACCTCGACCGACGCGATCAGCGGCGAGTAGGTCTGGAACGTGCGCTCCACGCCCTCGCCCGACGAGATCTTGCGCACGGTGAACGACGAGTTGATGCCGCGGCTCTTCTTCGCGATCACCACGCCCTCGTAGGCCTGCACGCGCTTGCGCTCGCCTTCCTTCACGTTCACGTTGACGACCACGGTGTCGCCCGGCGCGAAGTCCGGGACCTTGCGGCCGAGGCGCGCGATCTCTTCCTGCTCGATTTTCTGCACGATGTTCATCTTCGTCACTCCTGTTCGCCCGACCGCTCTTTCGATCCCTCACGCTCCCCGCGGATCTCCGCGAGGAGCTTCTGTTCCTGCTTCGTCAACTCCCGGCACGCCAGCAACTCCGGCCGCCGTTCCAGCGTCCGCGCCAGAGACTGCCTGAGCCGCCAGCGCTCGATCTGCGCGTGGTGCCCCGACAGCAGCACCTCCGGCACCTTCTCGCCCGCATACTCCTCGGGCCGCGTGTAGTGCGGGCAATCGAGCAGCCCGCCCACGAACGAGTCCTGCGCCGCCGACTGCCCGTCGTTCAGCACGCCCGGCAACTGCCTCACGATCGCGTCGATCAGCACCATCGCCGCCAGCTCGCCGCCGGAGAGAACGTAGTCGCCGATCGACAGCTCCTCGTCCACCTCGCGCCGGACCAGCCGCTCGTCCACCGCCTCGTACCGCCCGCAGAGCAGCACCAGCCGCCCTGCGTCCTTCAGTTCCATCACCTTGCGGTGATCCAGCACCGGCCCCTGCGGCGACAGGAAGATCACCCTCGCCGCGCCCGCCGCGGCGGCCTTCGCCGCGCGGATCGCCTTCTCCAGCGGCTCGGCCAGCATCACCATGCCGGGCCCGCCGCCGTAAGGCCGGTCGTCCACGGTGCGGTGATTGTCGGTCGTGAAATCCCGCGGATTCCACGTCTGCAACGTCCACCGCCCCTCTTCCCGCGCGCGCCGGGTGATGCCCGATTCGGTCACCGCCGCGAACATCTGCGGAAAAAGCGTGATGCAGTCGAACCGCATCGCGCTCACCAGTCCGCGCCCCAGTCGACGACGATGCGCCCGCCGGTGAGATCCACCTCGCGCACCACCGCCTCGACATAGGGCAGCAGGCGATCGTCCTTCCTGCCGGGTTCGCGGACGCGCAGCACTTCGTGCGCCCCGTTCGAGAACACCTCGCCTACCTCGCCAAGGCGCTCGCCCTGCAGGTTCACCACGTCCAGGCCGACCAGGTCGTCCCAGTACACCTCATCCGCGCCTGCCTCGGGAAGTGCATCCCGCGGCACCGCCACTTCCAGGCCCCTGAGACGCGCGACGGCCTCGCGCACGTCGTGGCCTTCCAGCTTCGCAACGACGGTGTCCGCGTGCGCGTCCACCATCTCCACGTTCACCTCGCGCCAGTCATCGCCGCTGCCGATCCACCACTTCGGGTAGTCGCACAGGGCATCCGGTGTGGCGGTGAACGGCGCAACCTTGATCCAGCCCTTCACACCCCACGGGCCGAGGATGCGGCCCATGGTGAGCAGACGCCCCGCGGGGCCGCCTGCCGCGCTCATCGCACTACTGGGGCTTCGCGGCGCCGGCGGCCTTGCGGAAGGTGCGCACCAGCCGCGCGACGGTCGGCGACATCTTCGCGCCCTTGCCTTCCCAGAAAGTCAGGCGCTCGACGTTCACGCGCAATGCTTCGCGGCCTTCGGGCGCCTTCGGGTCGTAGAACCCCACGCGCTCGATGAAGCGGCCGCCGGCGGCGAATCGCGAATCCGCGACCACCATGTTGTAGAACGGGCGCTTGTGCGCACCGCCACGGGCGAGTCGAATGACGACCATGTAGTTATCCCGGCGAGGTTGAAATCAGAAAAGCCGGTGATTATACGGGGAATTCTCCGGGCTCTGCAACTCGTCCAAACGGAGCCCTCTGGTCGGCACCCCCCCTCGCCCCGGGCTCCCTACCCCCGACCCATCATGCCCTTCACCGACCTCATCATCTTGGCCATCCCGCCCTTCTGCATGGTCTTCATGACCTTCTGCATCTGCTCGAACTGGTTCAGCAGGCGGTTGACTTCCTGGACGCTCACCCCGGAGCCGGTGGCGATGCGGCGCTTGCGCGAGGCCTTGATCAGCTCCGGCTTGGCGCGCTCCGCGGGCGTCATCGAGTTGATGATTCCTTCCAGGCGGCGCAGTACCTTGTCGTCCATCGCCTGGGGCGACTGCGCAGCGGCCTGCGCGAACTGCGCGGGCAGCTTGTCGATCAGCGACTGCAGCCCGCCCATCTTCTTCATCTGGCCGAGCTGGCCCTTGAAGTCCTCGAGGTCGAAGCCCTTGCCCTTCTTGAACTTCTCGGCGAGCTTCTGCGCCTCGGCCTCGTCGACGCCCTTGCGGGCCTCCTCCACCAGCGACACGATGTCGCCCATGCCGAGGATCCGCGAGGCCATCCGCTCGGGGTGAAACGGCTCGATGCCGGCGAGCTTTTCGCCGACACCCGCGAACTTGATCGGCTTGCCGGTCACCTGGCGCACCGACAGCGCCGCGCCGCCGCGCGCATCGCCATCCAGCTTGGTGAGCACCACGCCGGTCAGCGGCAGGGCATCGCTGAACGCCTTGGCGACGTTCACCGCGTCCTGGCCCTGCATGGAATCGACCACGAACAGCGTCTCGGCGGGCTTGATCGCTGCGTGGACCGCGGCGATCTCCTGCATCATCGCCTCGTCGATGGCGAGGCGGCCGGCGGTGTCGACCAGCAGCACGTCGTGATAGTGGCGCTTCGCCCAGTCGAGCGCGTTGCGCGCGATGTCCACCGGCTGGTCCTCGGGCGTGGACGGAAAGAAATCGACGCCGGCCTGCGCGGCGACGCTCTTCAGCTGCTCGATGGCGGCGGGCCGGTAGATGTCGCAGCTCGTCACCAGCACCTTCTTCTTCTGCTCCTCGCGCAGCAGCTTCGCGAGCTTGCCGGTGGTGGTCGTCTTGCCCGACCCCTGCAGGCCTGCCATGAGCACGATCGCCGGCGGCGTGACCGCCAGGTTGAGCCCCTCGTTGGCGCCGCCCATGAGCTCGGTGAGGCTGCGATGAACGACTCCGACCAGGGCCTGGCCGGGCGTGAGACTGCCGACGACCTCCTCGCCGAGCGCCTTCTCCTTCACCTGCGCGATGAAGTCGCGCACGACCGGCAGCGCCACGTCGGCCTCGAGCAGCGCCATGCGCACCTCGCGCAGCGCCTCGCCGATGTTGGCCTCGGTGAGGCGCGCCTCGCCGCGGATGGTCTTCATCACCCGCGACAGGCGGTTGGTCAGGTTCTCGAGCATGGTGGTTTCAGCCGGCGAGGCTCAGAATGGGATAATCGCGCGATGGCGAGCGGCGAAATTGTACTGTACGTGCTGACGGCAGCCGTTTATGCGGCCCTCGGCGTGCACTTCTGGCGGAGCCGCTGGGGCGCAAAACCCGGCGCCGAGCAGCTGAGCCGCGGCGAGCGTCTGGCCATCGTGCTGCCGCTCGCGGCGCATTCGGCGCTCCTGTACGACGCGGTTTTCGGGGATGCGGGCCTGCGCTTCGGCTTCGGCCATGCGCTGTCCGCCACGCTCTGGCTGGCTGTCCTGTTCTACTGGCTGGCGAACAACTTCTACGGTCTGGCCGGCATGCTCGCGCTGGTGCTGCCCGCGGCGGCAGTCGCGGTGGTCCTGCCGGCGGTCTTCCCGGGCATGGAGACGCCCCCCTACACGAGCTCCGTTGAGTTCCGCATCCACCTTGCGCTCGCCATGCTGGCCTATGGCCTGTTCACCATCGCGGCGCTGCACGCGATGCTGATGGCGATGGTCGAGCGCCGCCTGCACCGCGCGCGCCAGTCCGGCACGGGCCTGGGCCGCGAGGCGCTCGCCGGCCCTTTTTCCGCGCTGCCGCCACTGCTCACGCTGGAGGCGCTCCTCTTCCGCATCCTCGCGCTCGGTTTCGTCATGCTGACGCTGACGCTGGTGACCGGCGCGGCGTTCTCCGAGGAGGTGTTCGGTCAGCCGCTGCAGTTCAACCACAAGACGCTGTTCGGCATCGTCTCGTGGATCGTGTTCGGCGGACTGCTGCTCGGCCGCTGGCTGTGGGGCTGGCGCGGGCGCCGCGCGCTGCGCTGGACCATGACCGGGTTCGTCGTGCTCCTGCTCGCATACGTCGGCAGCCGCTTCGTGCTGGAAGTGCTGCTCGCCAGGGTGCCGGGCTAGTCCCGGTATACTGAGGCCTTCCCGTCGGCGCGTATTCTCCTTGGAGAGTATTCCCTTAGCGTGGCAGCTCGCGGTCCTCGCCGTGCTGCTCGCCCTGTCGGCGCTGTTCTCGATCGCCGAGACCAGCATGATGGCGCTGAACCGCTATCGGCTGCGCGCCATGGTGCGCCTGGGCAACCGCGCGGCGCGGCGCGTCCAGGACCTCCTCGCGCGCACCGACCGGCTGCTTGGCGTCATCCTGCTCGGCAACAATCTGGTCAACGCCACCGCCGCGACCCTCACCGGCGTGATCACGCTGGAGCTCTTCGGCGACAACGAGCTCGCGCTCGCCGGCGGAACGCTGGTCATCACCTTCCTGATCCTGGTGTTCTCCGAGATCACCCCCAAGGTGATCGGCGCGGCGTTTCCGGAGCGCATCGCCCTGCCCCTCTCCTACCTCCTCGGCCCGCTGCTGCGCCTGCTGTATCCGGCCGTCTGGTTCGTGAACCTGTTCTCCATGGCGCTGCTTTGGATGATGCGCGTGAAGCCGGGCGGCGGCGAGCTCCAGCGGCTCTCGTCGGAGGAGCTGCGCTCGCTCGTCCTGGAGCAGAGCTTCATGCCCAAGAAGTCGCAGTCGATCATCGTGAACCTGTTCGACCTCGACCGCATCACCGTAGAGGACGTCATGACGCCGCGCGCCCAGATCGAGGCCATCGACCTCGACGCCGACGAGGATGCGCTGCTGGAGCAGATCTCGACCAGCCACCATACCCGCCTGGTGGCGTTCCGCGGCGAGCTCGGCAACGTCGTGGGCATCCTGCACCTGCGCCGCACCGTCGCGCTGGTGCGCGACGGGACCCTCGACAAGGCCGACCTGGAGCAGATGCTGTCGGCGCCGTACTTCATCCCCGCGGCCACGCCGGTGTTCGCCCAGCTCTCCTACTTCCAGGAGAACCGCCAGCGCATCGCGCTGGTGGTGGACGAGTACGGCGAGCTGCTCGGGCTGGTGACGGTCGAGGACATCATCGAGGAGATCATCGGCGAGTTCACCACCGGCGCGCCGATCCGTGCGGGCGCGTACGCGTGGGACGGCAGCGGTGTCGCGATCGTGGAGGGCGCCGCCGCGCTGCGCGAGCTGAACCGCAAGCTGCAACTCGACCTGCCGGTGGACGGCCCGAAGACGCTCAACGGCCTCATCCTCGAGCATCTGCAGGACATCCCGGAGGCCGGCGTCAGCATGAAGATCGCCGGTGTGCCGATGGAAATCGTGCAGACCGAGGACCGCGTCGTGAAGACCGTGCGGCTGTTCCGCCCGCGGCGCCGCGAAGCCATCGAGACGGCCTAGGCGGCTCGCCTCGCCCGCCCCTGCTGCCAGGGTGCGGAAAAGAAGGGAAAATTCCCTCGCTTCATGGTGTTAGATGTGGAATTTCAGGCTTTACAAAGCCCCTGCCCGACCGCATGATCCCCATGTCGTCGGCATAGTGTCGACGGAATGGCCCGTACCCGGGCCCGCCCGTCGCGCGCCGTGCCGCGCGATCCCTGGCCCGCAAGCGGGCATCCTGAGTCGGAGCGGCGTGAGGAGATGGCGGTCAACCCGAGCTACGCAGCGCTGAGCGGCCTCGCGCGCGCGCTGGTCCAGCACGGCCGGCTGCCGGAGGCCGTCGCGGAGGACCTGCAGACGCAGGCCCGCGGCGCCGGCAGCACGTTCATCGAGACGCTCGTGGGCGCAAAGCGCCTGTCGGCGATGGAGGTCGCCGAGTTCGCCTCGCTGGCCTTCGGTCTGCCGCTGCTCGACCTCGACGCCGCCGATGCCGGCGCGTTCCCGCTCGAAGTCGTCGACCGCAAGCTGATGCGCGAGCGGCGCATCCTGCCGTTGCGCAAGCGCGGCAACCGCCTCGCGGTGGCCATTTCGGATCCCTCGCACACCCAGGTACTGGACGAGGTCAAGTTCCAGACCTCGATGTCCATCGACCCGATCGTGGTCGAGGACGACAAGTTGCGCCAAGTCCTCGCGCAGATTCTGGAGAAGAGCGACACCTCGCTCAAGCAGTTTGTCGACGAGGACCTCTCGCTCGAGTTCGGCGAGGCCGAGACCGACACCGGGACCGACGCCGCCGCAGGCGCCGAGGTCGACGACGCCCCGGTGGTCAAGTTCATCCAGAAGGTCATGATCGACGCCATCACCGACGGCGCCTCGGACATCCACCTGGAGCCCTACGAGAAGTTCTACCGCATCCGCTTCCGCGTCGACGGCGAACTGCGCGAAATCACCCAGCCGCCCATCGTGCTCAAGGAAAAGATCGCCTCGCGCATCAAGGTGATCTCGCGCCTCGACATCTCCGAGAAGCGCGTGCCGCAGGACGGACGGATGAAGCTGGTGCTTTCCAAGGACCGCGCGATCGACTTCCGCGTGTCCACGCTGCCCACGCTCCACGGCGAGAAGCTGGTGCTGCGGATCCTCGATCCGTCGTCGGCGATGCTGGGCGTCGACGCCCTGGGCTACGAGCCGGAGCAGAAGAAGGCGCTGCTCGGGGCGGTCGAGCGCCCGTACGGAATGATCCTGGTGACGGGCCCCACCGGAAGCGGCAAGACGGTGTCGCTCTACACCTGCCTGAACCTGCTCAACAAGCCGGGCATCAACATCTCCACCGCGGAGGATCCGGCGGAGATCAACCTGCCAGGCGTCAACCAGGTCAACGTGAACGAGAAGGCGGGGCTGACGTTCGCCTCGGCGCTGCGCGCGTTCCTGCGCCAGGACCCCGACATCATCATGGTCGGCGAGATCCGCGACCTGGAGACCGCCGAGATCTCGGTGAAGGCCGCGCAGACCGGCCACCTGGTGCTTTCGACGCTGCACACCAACGACGCGCCGACGACGCTCACGCGTCTCATGAACATGGGCGTGCCGGCCTTCAACATTGCCTCCAGCGTCATCCTGATCACCGCCCAGCGTCTGGCGCGCCGCCTGTGCGGCTGCAAGAAACCGACGGACCTGCCGGTCGAAGCCCTGCTCGAGGCGGGTTTCCAGGAAGAGGATCTCGACGGCACCTGGCGGCCCTACCACGCGGTGGGCTGCGAGCGCTGCAAGGGCTCGGGCTACAAGGGCCGCGTGGGCATCTACCAGGTCATGCCGATCTCTGACGAGATGCGGCGCCTGATCATGCGCGGCGGCAACGCCATGGAGATCGCCGACCAGGCGCGCATCGAAGGCATCGCGGACCTGCGCCAGTCGGGTCTGCTGAAGGTGCGTCAGGGGGTCACTTCCCTCGAGGAAGTGATGGCGGTCACGAACGAGTAGCGAACGGCAACGAAACCAACGGACGGGAAGAGCAGCCATGGCAACAGCAGCGGCGGCAATGCGCAGGGGCGAAGTCAAGGAGCTGATGTACCTCTGGGAGGGGCGCGACAAGACCGGCAAGTCGGTCAAGGGGGAGATCCGTGCCAGCGGCGAGGCGGTGGTCGCTTCCCAGCTGCGCCGCCAGGGCATCAACGTCACCAAGATCAAGAAGCAGAAGCTCTCCGGCGGCAAGAAGATCACCGACAAGGACATCACGCTCTTCACGCGCCAGCTCGCCACCATGATGAAGGCAGGCGTGCCACTGCTGCAGTCCTTCGACATCGTCGGCAAGGGGCACTCGAACCCGCGTGTGGCGAAGCTGCTGATGGACGTCCGCACCGAGGTGGAGACCGGCTCGTCGCTGGCGGCGGCATTCCGCAAGTACCCGCTGTACTTCGACCCGCTGTTCTGCAACCTCGTCGCGGCCGGCGAGCAGGCCGGTATCCTGGAGACGCTGCTGGATCGCCTGGCGACCTACAAAGAGAAGATCATCGCCATCAAGTCGAAGATCAAGTCGGCGCTGTTCTACCCGGTGGCGGTCCTCGTGGTGGCATTCATCATCACCGCGGTCATCATGATCTTCGTCATCCCGGCGTTCAAGCAGGTGTTCACCAGCTTCGGCGCGGACCTGCCGGCGCCGACGCTGGTGGTGATGGCAATGTCCGACTTCTTCGTCGAGTACTGGTACATCATCTTCGGCCTGCTGATCGGCGGCGTGTACGGCCTGCTCGAGACCTGGAAACGGTCCACCGCGTTCCAGATCTTCATGGACCGGGCGCTGCTGAAGGCGCCGATTTTCGGCGAGATCGTGCGCAAGTCCACCATCGCCCGGTGGACGCGGACGCTCGCCACGATGTTCGCCGCCGGTGTGCCGCTGGTCGAGGCGCTCGATTCGGTGGGCGGCGCCTCGGGCAACTACGTCTACATCATGGCCACCAAGCAGATCCAGCAGGAAGTGTCGCAAGGCACCAGCCTGACCACGGCGATGCAGAACGCCAACGTGTTCCCCAACATGGTCATCCAGATGGCGTCCATCGGCGAGGAGTCGGGCGCGCTCGACAACATGCTGAGCAAGGTCGCAGACTTCTTCGAGCAGGAGGTGGACGACGCCGTCGAGGCGATGTCCTCGCTCATGGAGCCGTTGATCATGGTGGTGCTGGGCGTGCTGATCGGCGGCATGGTCGTCGCGATGTACCTGCCGATCTTCAAGCTCGGCCAGGCGGTGTAGGACAGAACCCGCAGGACCGGGGACACCTCCCCGTGCGCCTACGCACGAGGGTCTGCGAAACGGAACTTCGCAGACCCTCTCTCGATACGAGCACACGCGAGGCGTCCGGGGCAGCCGGCGCACAGCCGCGCCCCGCGTTCCTGCGCCCTTGCCAACCATGACGCTCGCCGACGCGCTCGCCCACACCCCTACGTTCGCCGCGGCCGCGACGCTCCTCGGCCTCGCCGTGGGAAGCTTTCTCAACGTGGTGATCCACCGGCTGCCGAAGATGATGGAGCGCGACTGGCAGGCGCAATGCGCCGAGCTCGCCGGCCAGGCGCCGGCGCCGGCCGCGCCCTACGACCTCGCGCGCCCGCCGTCGTCGTGCCCGAGCTGCGGCCACCGCATCCGCGTGCACGAGAACGTTCCGGTGCTGTCCTACGCGCTGCTGCGGGGCCGCTGCGCCGGCTGCGGCGCCGGCATCGGCATCCGGTACCCGGTGGTGGAGGCGCTCACCGGCGCGCTGACCGGGTACGCCGCATGGCATTTCGGCTTCGGCTGGGCGGCGGTCGGTGCCATGCTTTTCCTCTGGTGCATGATCGCCGCGTCGTTCATCGACATCGACACCCAGCTCCTGCCCGACTCCATCACCCTCCCGCTGCTCTGGGCGGGCCTGCTGTTCAACCTGCACGGCACATTCGTCGACCTGCAGTCGGCGGTGATCGGCGCGGCCGCCGGCTACCTCGTCCTGTGGAGCGTGTACTGGCTCTTTCGTCTCGCCACCGGCAAGGAAGGCATGGGGTTCGGCGACTTCAAGCTGCTCGCCGCGATCGGCGCCTGGCTGGGTTGGAAGATCCTGCCGCTGGTGATCCTGCTCTCCTCCTTCGTCGGTGCCGTGGTCGGCATTGCGCTCATCGTGCTGGCACGGCGTGGACGCGAGGTGCCGATCCCGTTCGGTCCCTACCTCGCTTGCGCCGGGGCGATCGCGCTCTTCTGGGGCCAGGGCCTGGTGGACCAGTGGCTGCGGGGCCTGGGTTGAGCGCATGGCAGAGGGCTACAGGCGCTTCGTCGTCGGCCTGACCGGCGGCATCGGCAGCGGCAAGTCGAGCGTGGCGCGCGCGTTCGAGTCGCGCGGCGTGACGGTCGTGGATGCCGATGCGCTCGCGCATGCCCTCACCGGCCCCGGCGGCGCGGCGATGCCCGTCATCCAGGCGGCGTTCGGGGCGGAGTTCATCGACGCGAACGGGGCGCTCGACCGCGCGCGGATGCGCGCGCGGGTCTTCACCGACCCCGCGGCGAGAGCGCGGCTGGAAGGCATCCTGCACCCGATGATCCGCGCCGAATCGCTGCGGCTGGCCAACGAGGCGCCCGGCCCCTACACGATCCTGATGATCCCGCTGCTGGTCGAGTCCGGCGTGGCGCGCAGCCGGTGCGACCGCGTGCTCGTGGTGGACTGTCCCGAGGAGGAGCAGGTGCGGCGGGTCATGTCGCGCAGCGGCCTCGAGGCCGAGGAGGTCCGCGCGATCATGGCCACCCAGGCGACGCGCGCCGAGCGGTTGGCGGCGGCCGACGATGTGCTGGAAAACGGGGGCGATCCGGCGGACATCGATCCCCAGGTGGAGGCGCTGCACGCGCAGTACCTCGCGTTTGCCGCCAGGCGCTGAGCACGTGGGGTGCGCCGCGTGGTTGTCACCGCCTCCGCTTTGGTTCAGAATCCACGAACGCCTTTACAAGCCGGGCACGGCGCGAGAGTGATCACTTACGAGTACCCGCTCGTCGAGCGCATCCGCACGATGCTCCGGCTCGAGGACCTGTTCGAGCGCGCGCGGTTTTTCCTCGATCGCTCCGCGCCGCCGGAGCATCACGCTGCCCTGCTTACGCTCTTCGAGATCATGGAGGTGGCGAGCCGCGCCGACCTCAAGTCGGACCTGCTGCAGGAGCTCGAACGCCAGAAGCAGGTGATGCACGCGTTCCGCAGCAACCCCGACATCGACCAGGACGTGCTCGCGCAGGTGGCCGGGGCGATCGAGGAGTCCTCCAACGGCCTGTTCGGCATGAGCGGCCGCATCGGCCAGTACCTGCGCGAGAACGACTGGCTGATGAGCATCAAGCAGCGCACCGGCATCCCCGGCGGCGCGTGCGAATTCGACCTGCCCTCCTACCATCACTGGCTGCACCGCGCATCGTCCGAGCGGCTGGCGGATCTGCATGGCTGGTTTGCCCCGCTCTATCCGCTGCGCGACGCCTCGTCCATCGTGCTCAGGCTGCTGCGCGAGTCCGGCAAGCCGGCGGAAGTCGTGGCCCAGGGCGGCTCGTTCCAGCAGATGCTGGGCGGCCGCGTCGCGCAGATGGTGCGCATCCGCCTCCCGGTCGTCGCCGACTGCATCCCCGAGATCAGCGCCAACAAGTACGCGCTGAACGTGCGCTTCACGCTGCTCGACCGCGACGCGCGACCGCGCACGTGCGAGACCGACGTCCCCTTCGAGCTCACGTTCTGCAATCTGTAGCGGTCGGCTCTCCGATGCATTACGTCGCCTGTCCCCGCTGCAGCGCGCAGGTCGCCTGGACGGCTGCGAGCAGGTTCAGGCCGTTCTGCTCGGAGCGCTGCAAGATGGCCGACCTCGGCGCGTGGGCCACCGAGGAGTACCGCGTGCCCGCTGCCGACGACAAGCAGGCGCCAGCGGCGCAGCCCGGGGAACAGCACGAGGGCTGAGGCGGGCCGCGGGGCGTCAGTCCAGCCAGGCGCCGCGGATCATCGCGATGCCGTGCCCGCCGTGGCGCCAGGCAACGTCGAGGTCCGGGCGTTGCAGGCCGCCGATGGCGAACACCGGCAGCGGCGCGTCGCGCGCGATCGCCGCGAAGGCGTCCCACCCGAGCACCGCTGCGTCCGGATGCGACGCCGTCGGCTTGACCGCACCCAGCACGACGAAGTCGACCCCCAGGCGCACCGCGGCGTCGAGTTCCTCGCGCGAATGGCACGAGGCGCCGACCAGCGGCAGGTCCGGGCGCGACTCCATGGTCGCAACCTGGCGCGCAGTGAGGTGCACGCCGTCGGCTCCGGCCATGTGAGCGAGCGCGACGTCGTTGCTCACCAGCACGCGCGCGCCGGCCGGCCGCGCGCGCGCGATCACCTCGGACGCGAGCGCGTGCATGTCGTCGCGGCCGAAGTCGAGCTCGCGCACCTGCACCAGGCGCAGTCCCGCCGCGAGACGTGCCTCGAGGCGGGCGAGGAACGCCGCCACGCCCAGCGCTCCCGCCTGGGTGATCGCGTACTCGGCGGGCAGCATGAGGCCGCGCAAGACCGGTCCGTTGGCCGGGAGCAGCGGCGCCAGCGCGACGTGCCGGGGGTCTTCCCACGACAGCCCGTCGTGCTCGCGCGCCTGCGGGTCACCGGACCACTCCCGCACGCGGAAGAAGTGCAGCCGCACCGTCGCGTGCGGATAGGTGAACACGTTGGTGATCCAGGGGTCGGCGCGGCGCACGTCGACGCCGAGTTCCTCGTGCACCTCGCGCGCGAGCGCCGCCGCGGTGGTCTCGCCGGGCTCGACCTTGCCCCCGGGGAATTCCCAGTAGCCGGCGTAGACCTTCTGCGGCGGGCGCCGCGCGAGCAGCACGCGACCGTCGGCGCGCTCCAGGACGGCGACCGAGACGTCGACCGCCGGGGTCATCGCCGGACGGCGGAGCGCCGCGGCGCTTGCTTCGCCACCGCGTGCCGGCCGGCGTAGTCGCGAGCGAACTGCCAGGCGACGCGGCCGCTGCGCGAACCGCGGCCGAGCGCCCACTGCAGCGCCTCGGTGCGCGCCGCCGCGATCGCCTTCGCAGGCACGCCGAAGTGCGCCAGCCAGTGGCTGACGATGTCGAGGTACTCGTCCTGGCTGAACGGCCAGAACGAGATCCACAACCCGAAGCGTTCCGAGAGCGAGATCTTCTCCTCCGCGGCCTCCCCGGGATGCAGGTCGTCGCCGACGTGCTTGTACTCGAGGTTCTCCTGCATGTACTCGGGCATGAGGTGCCGGCGATTCGACGTGGCGTAGATCAGCACGTTGTCGGCGGTGGCGGCGATGGAGCCGTCCAGCGCGACCTTCAGCGCCTTGTAGCCCTGCTCCGAGGCCTCGAAGGACAGGTCGTCGCAGAACACGATGAAGCGCTCCGGGCGGCCGGCGACAAGATCGGTGATCTCCGCGAGGTCGACCAGGTCCTGCTTGTCGACCTCGATGAGGCGCAGGCCCTGCCGCTGGAAGCGGTTCAGCAGCGCCTTCACCAGCGAGCTCTTGCCGGTGCCGCGCGCGCCGGTGAGCAGCACGTTGTTCGCCGGGCGCCCCGCGACGAACTGCCGCGTGTTCTGCTCGATCAGGCGCTTCTGGCGGTCGATGTCGCGCAGGTCGCCGAGCGCGACCGCGTGCGGATGCGCGACCGGAACGACCTGCCCGCGGCCGTTGCGCCTGCGCCAGCGGAATGCGATGCCCGCCTGCCAGTCGACCGGCGCGGCCGGCGCCGGGAGGATGGCCTCCAGCCGGTCGACCAGCCCGCCGATGCGCGCCAGCAGCAGCGCGAGGTCGCCGCCGGGCGGTGCGACCTTACGTCCGGTACTCGGCATTGATCTTCACGTAGTCGTAGGAGAAGTCGCAGGTCCACACGGTCGTCGCAGCCTGCCCGCGTCCGAGCGCCACGCGCATGTCGATCTCCGCCGGCTTCATGACGCGCGCGCCCTCCTCCTCCCGGTAGGTCGCCGCGCGCCCGCCGCGGTCGATGACCTTCACGTCGCCCAGCCAGAGGTCCACGCGCGCCGTGTCCAGGTCCGCGATGCCCGCGTTGCCGATCGCGGCGATCAGCCGGCCGAGGTTCGGGTCCGATGCGAAGAACGCGGTCTTGACCAGCGGCGAATGCGCGATCGCCTTGCCGACCCGCGCCGCCTCGGCCTCGCTGGCGGCGCCCTCGACGCGGATGGTGATGAACTTGGTCGCGCCCTCGCCGTCGCGGGCGATCGCCTGGGCGAGCTCGCGCGCGACCCCGATCACCGCCTCCGCCAGCGCGTGGTAGCCCGAGGAACCGGGCGCGATCTCCGGGTGTCCGGCCTGCTGCGTCGCCATCAGCACGAAGGAGTCGTTGGTGGAGGTGTCGCCGTCGACGGTCACGCGGTTGAAGCTCGCATCGGCGGTCTCGCGCACCAGCTTCGCGAGCGCCTCCTGTCCGATGCGTGCGTCGGTGGCGAGATAGGCGAGCATGGTGGCCATGTTCGGCTGGAGCATGCCCACGCCCTTGGCGATGCCGGTCACGGTGACGCGCGCTCCGCCGATCGCGGTGGTGCGCGACGCGGCCTTGGGGACGGTGTCGGTAGTCATGATGGCGCGCGCCGCGTCGGCCCAGTGCGAGGCAGCCAGGCTCGCGACCGCCTGCGGGAGGGCGGCGACGAGACGGTCGACCGGGAGATCCTCGAGGATCACGCCCGTGGAGAACGGCAGCACCTCGGCGGGCTCGCAGCCGAGCGACGCCGCGACCGCCTCGCACGAACGGCGCGCGGCCGCGAGGCCCGCTGCACCCGTGCCGCAGTTGGCGTTGCCCGCGTTGACCACCAGCGCCCTGATCGCGCCGCCGCGCGCCAGATGCTCCCGGCACACCTGCACCGGCGCCGCGGCGAAGCTGTTCTGCGTGAACACGCCCGCGACGCGGCTCCCGGGCGCGAGCCGCATGAGCATCACGTCGCGGCCGCCACGCTTGCGGATGCCGGCCTCGGCGAAGCCGAGCTCGATGCCGGCCACGGGCAGGATCTTTGCGGGATCGGGGGGAAGGAGATTGACGGCCATGGAGTCCCTCGGATTGCGCGATCGCGGCTCGCTGCGGCTTTGCGCGGGCATGCGCATCGCACCGGCGGGGTTGGCGGGCGCATGCGCCGGAAGCCCGGCGCCCGCTACGCTCAGCTCAGCTTGCCGTGACAGTGCTTGTACTTCTTGCCCGAGCCGCAGGGGCACGGGTCGTTGCGCCCGACCTTGCCGAGGACGCGCTGGAACGGCTGCGCCTTCGGGCGCTCGGCCACCGCGACGTCGGCGTCCTGCTCCGCTTCCGGCGCGGCCAGGACGCTGTCGTAGGTAGCGTGCTGGAACTGCGCGCGAGCGAGAGCAGCCTCCTCTTCCGCGCGGGCGCGCGCCTCGGCCTCGGCCACCTCCTCGGGCGACTTGAGGCGAATCAGCATGGTCTGGCGCACGGTCTCGAGCTTGACCGTCTCGAGGAGCTGGCCGAAGAGATCGAACGCCTCGCGCTTGTACTCCTGCTTGGGGTTCTTCTGGGCATAGCCCCGCAGGTGGATGCCCTGGCGCAGGTGATCCAGGGCGGCGAGGTGCTCGCGCCAGTAGTGGTCGAGCTTCTCGAGCATGGTCCAGCGCTCGAAGCGCTCGATGATGTCCGGCGGCGTGGTGCCGTTCTTGATGCGGTAGGCGTTGTCCGCCGCGTCCTTGAGGGCCTGCAGGAGGTTCTCCTCGGAGAGCTCGGGGCTCTTCGCGAGCATGGCCTCGACGTCGATGTGCAGGTTGAGCTCCGCGCGCATCGCCTCGTGCAGGCCCTTCAGATCCCATTGCTCCACCATGCTCTCGGCCGGCACGTGAGCGCGGAACAGGTCCTCGACCACGCCGTGGCGCAGCGCCTGCACGCGCTCGGCCATGTCCTCGCCGTCCAGCACGGCGTTGCGCAACTCGTAGATGGTACGGCGCTGGTCGTTGGCGACGTTGTCGAACTCCAGCAGCTGCTTGCGGATGTCGAAGTTGTGCGCCTCGACCTTGCGCTGGGCGCTCTCGATGGAGCGGGTCACCAGCGCGTGCTCGATGGGTTCGCCCGGCGGCATCTTCAACCGTTCCATGATCATGCGGATGCGGTCGCCGGCGAAGATGCGCAGCAGCGGGTCCTCCAGCGACATGTAGAAACGCGAGCTGCCCGGGTCTCCCTGCCGGCCGGAGCGGCCGCGCAGCTGGTTGTCGATGCGCCGCGACTCGTGGCGCTCGGTGCCGATGATGTGCAGGCCGCCCGCCTTGACCACGTCCTCGTGCAGCGATTGCCATTCCTCGCGCAGCTGGCGGATCTTCGCCTCGCGGTCCGGCTCGGGCATGTTCTCCGCGTCGCGGATGACGTCGACCTGCTTCTCGACGTTGCCGCCGAGCACGATGTCGGTGCCGCGGCCGGCCATGTTGGTGGCGATGGTGATCATCTTCGGCCGGCCGGCCTGCGCGACGATCTCCGCCTCGCGGGCATGCTGCTTCGCGTTCAGCACCTGGTGCGCCATGCCCACCTGCTGCAGGATGCGCGAGAGGATTTCCGAGCTCTCGATCGAGGTCGTCCCGACCAGCACCGGCTGCCCGCGCTTGTAGCAGTCCTGGATGTCGGCGACGATGGCGGCGTTCTTCTCGTCGGTGGTCTTGTACACCTGGTCGAGGCGGTCCTCGCGAACCATATCCCGGTGGGTGGGGATCACCACCGTCTCCAGACCGTAGATCTCCTGGAACTCGTAGGCTTCCGTATCCGCCGTGCCGGTCATCCCGGCGAGCTTGGCGTACATCCGGAAATAGTTCTGGAAGGTGATCGAGGCGAGCGTCTGGTTCTCGCTCTGGATCGCGACGTTCTCCTTGGACTCGATGGCCTGGTGCAGGCCGTCGGACCAGCGCCGTCCCGGCATCAGCCGGCCGGTGAACTCGTCGACGATGATGATCTCGCCGTTCTGCACGACGTACTGCTTGTCGCGGAAGAACAGGCTGTGGGCGCGCAGCGCGGTGGTGAGGTGGTGCAGGAGGTTGATGCTCACCGCGCTGTACAGGCTGGTGCCCTCGGAGAGCAGGCCGGCGCGGGCGAGCAGGGTCTCCGCGGTCTCGTAGCCCTTCTCGGAGAGCAGGATGGTCTGCTGCTTCTCGTCGACCCAGAAGTCGCCCGGGGAGTCGGCCGTCTCCTGTCGCGAGAGCATGGGCGCAACCTCGTTCAGCCGCTGGTAGAGCTCGGTGCGGTCCTCCGCGGCGCCGGAGATGATCAGGGGCGTGCGCGCCTCGTCGATCAGGATGGAGTCCACCTCGTCGACGATCGCGAAGTTGAGCCCGCGCTGGAAGCGGTCCTCTTTCGCCATCGCCATGTTGTCGCGCAGGTAGTCGAAGCCGAACTCGTTGTTGGTGCCGTAGACGATGTCGCAGGCGTAGGCCTCGTGCTTGGCCGCGTGCGGCATCGACGTGAGGATGGTGCCGACGCTCAGGCCGAGACAGCGGTAGATGCGCCCCATCCACCCCGCGTCGCGGCTGGCGAGATAGTCGTTCACCGTGACGATGTGGACGCCGCGCCCGGTCAGCGCGTTGAGATAGGCGGGCAGCGTGGCCACCAGCGTCTTGCCCTCCCCGGTGCGCATCTCGGCGATCTTGCCGTCGTTCAGCACCATGCCGCCGATGAGCTGCACGTCGAAGTGGCGCATGCCGAGAGCGCGCTTGCCCGCCTCGCGCACCACGGCGAAGGCCTCGGGAAGCAGCTCGGCGAGCGCCGCCCTCTCCGCCGCCCGGCGTGCCTCCTCGTCCTCGGCTGCCGTCGCGCGCTCGGCCACCCGCGCGCGGAAGGCAGCGGTCTTCTCCGCGAGTTGGGCGTCCGACAGGCGCGCGATCTCCGGCTCCAGCGCATTGATGCGCTCGACGGTCCGCGAATACTGCTTGACCAGACGATCGTTGCGGCTGCCGAAGATTGCCTTCAGGACCTTTTGCATCATGGGGAAGGACTGCGGGAATCGGGAAAAGAGCTCAAGTCTAACACGGGGTTAGAGGCGATTTCGGAACGAAAGGGCACGCGCGTGAAGCCCGCCACGCCGGCGCTGCGCAGCGGCCTGTCGAGGCGCAACCGGCCTATCGCGACGCGGTCTGGAGAAAGCGCGCGGGGTTGAGCGGCACGCCCGCCGAGCGAACCTCGAAGTGCAGGTGCGGACCGGTCGAGCGGCCTGTGCTGCCGACGTCGGCGATGTGCTGGCCGCGCTTCACCAGGTCGCCTGCCTTGACATGCAGTCTCGACGCGTGGGCGTAGCGGGTTACGAGGTCCTGCCCATGGTCGATGTCGATCAGGTTGCCGTACGTCGGGTGATACTCGGCGGCGACGACCAGCCCGGCCGCCGCAGCCAGAATCGGCGCGCCGCTCGGCGCAATGAAGTCGATTCCTTCGTGCACGGCCGACTGCCCGGTGATGGGGTCCAGTCGCCAGCCGAACCCCGATGCGTTCCAGGAACCGATCTGCACGGGCAGCGAGGTGGGCAGCATGCGCTGGCGCAGGCGCTGTTCCTGCAGGCGCGATTCGAGGATGCCCAGGTAGTCCGTGCGCGTCTCCATGTCCCGCGCGACCGACTCGATCAACTGGCCGAACTCTCCCAGAGAGAGATCCCGCGGAGGAAGCGCGGTGGACAGCGCCCCGCCCCGGCCCGGCGGCTCGCCGAAGCGAAACTCCTGCGGCTTGACCCCTGCGACCCCGGACAGCCGCTCGCCGAGCGCATCCAGCCGCATCAACTGGGCCTGCATCTGCCCGAGCCGGACCGCCATCGCATTCAGATTGTCGCGCAGGAAGTCGTTCTGGAACTGGGCCTGCTCATCGGACGCGCTCCGCAGCATCGACTGCAGCAGCGGCAGGCGTATCTCGGCGGCGTGACGGACGCCGAAATAGGAGATGAGCGACGACAGGGCAACCATTCCCAGCGCCCCGACGACCACCGCGAGCAGGGCGTGCCGCCAGGTGACCTCGATCGCACGAGCCTTGGACAGGCGGTTCGAGACTAGAATGATCTGCACGACGCTCCCCGAAGAGCCTTTCGACCCATGCCTTCCTTCACGCCGATCGGCGACCTGCTGGACGACGGCGCGCACAGCGTCGCGGCCCAGGCTGCCCTGCTGCTACGGCTGCGCCAATCCGCGTCACTGGTGGTGCCGGAGGCGCTGCTGCGATCGGCATCGATCGCCAACTGCAAGCAGGGAAAAGTCGTTATCTTCGCCGAAAACAACGCAGTTGCAGCGAAGTTCCGGCTGTTCGAGCCGCGGTTGATCGATTTATGGGCTCGGCAGGGGCTTCAAGTTAGCGCACTCAAGGTCGAAGTGCAACCTGCCCGAGGGGGATCGGCAGGTCGGATTAAGCAATCCCGGCTCACGCCGGCCGCAGGGCAGGCCCTGAGCGAGCTTGCGTCGGGTCTGCCCGACGATTCGCCGCTGCGGAGGGCCGTGGCGGCGCTGATTCGGCGGGACGGCAAACCCTAGACGGCGACCAGCAACCGCTCGAGCGCGATCAGCGCGACGATCGCAAGGGCCACGATCACGCCGTATTTCAGGACCTGGACGGCAAAACGCAGCCAGCGCCGGTCGCGGGTGGCCAGGAACGTCACCAGCGATGCCGCGATCGTCAGGACCACCAGAACCGCCAGGATTCGCAGGACCAGCATGGCCCGCGGGCGGGCTCAGGCCGGCTGCGCGAACAGCCGCGCGAGCGCGGGCGGCGCCTCGTCCTCGCGCTCGTAGGTGACGATATCCCAGGCGTCGGCCTGGGCGAGTGTCGCGCGCAGGAGCTGGTTGTTCAGGGCGTGGCCCGACTTGTGGGCCGTGAAGGCGCCGACGACCGGATGGCCGACCAGGTAGAGATCACCGACCGCATCCAGCACCTTGTGCTTCACGAACTCGTCCGCGTAGCGGAGCCCGTCGGCGTTGAGGACGCGGTACTCGTCCAGCACCACCGCGTTTTCGAGGCTGCCGCCGAGCGCCAGGCCCATGCTGCGCATCGCCTCGACGTCCTGCGAGAAACCGAAGGTGCGCGCGCGCGCGACCTCGCGGGCGTACGACGTCTCGGCGAAATCGACCGTGACCTGCTGGCTCGACTTCTCGAACACGGGGTGGTCGAAGACGATGGAGAAGGTCAGCCGGAAGCCGTCGTAGGGGTCGAAACGCGCCCACTTGTCTCCATCGCGCACCTCGACCGGCTTGCGGATGCGGAAAAAGCGCTTGGGTGCGTTCTGCTCCACGACCCCGGCGGATTGCAGGAGGAACACGAACGGCGCCGCGCTGCCGTCCATGATCGGAACCTCGGGACCGGCGAGGTCTACGTACAGATTGTCGACGCCGAGCCCCGCGAGCGCGCTCATCAGGTGCTCCACGGTCGACACTTTCGAACCGCCACCTTCCACGGTGCTGCATAGGCGCGTGTCGGTGACGCACGTGGCGCTCGCGCGGATGTCGACAGGCGGGTCGAGATCGACGCGGCGGAACACGATGCCCGTGTCCGGCTGGGCCGGCCGCAGGCTCATGACGACCTTCTTGCCCGTATGCAAGCCGACACCGGTGGCCTTGATCACCGCTTTGATAGTCCGTTGCTTGAGCATTTTTCTAGGATTTGTCTTTTACGGCAAAGCTTTGGATTTTACAACGCAACCCGGTTGTGCGCTGGGGCAGCGCTTGGTGCGATGCGGAAAAAGCCGCGTTCCCGGCCGGCGGAGGCGGGCCGGCCGGGCGCGGCGCGCGGCTAGTCCGCCTGCTTGCGCAGGAACGCGGGGATATCGTACTTCTCCATCCCGCTCGCGGAAAGCGCCTCCACCGCCGCGGTGCGGCTGCGTCGACGGCTGTGCATCACCCCGGACAGATCCCCGTCGTCACCTGCCGCGGGGATCGGCTGGTTGTCGGTCCCGGTGCGCACCACGAGCTGAGGCTTCGGCTGCCGCACCTGCGCCTGGGCGCCCAGGCCGGTCGCCACCACAGTGACGCGCAGGTCGTCGCCCATGCCCTCCTCGAAGACCGCGCCGAAAATGATGGTGGCATCGTCGGCGGCGAAGCTGCGCACCGTGTTCATGACCTCCTTCACCTCGCGCATCTTGAGCGTCTGGCTGGCGCTGATGTTAACCAGCACCCCGCGCGCGCCGGAGAGGTTCACGCCCTCCAGCAGCGGGCTCGCCACGGCCTGCTCGGCGGCCACCCGCGCGCGGTCGATGCCGCTCGCGTAGGCCGAACCCATCATCGCCATGCCCATCTCGGCCATCACCGTACGCACGTCCTGGAAGTCCACGTTGATCAGGCCCGGCACGTTGATGATCTCGGAGATGCCGGCCACGGCGTTCTTGAGCACGTCGTCGGCCGCGCCGAAGCACTCGGCGACGCTCGCTTCCTCGCCGAGCACCTCCTCGAGCTTCTCGTTCAGGATCACGATCACCGAGTCGACGTGCTGCGACAGCTCCTGGATGCCGGCTTCCGCCGCGGCGAGGCGCTTGGCACCCTCGAACGAGAACGGCTTGGTCACCACCGCCACGGTAAGCACGCCCATCTCGCGCGCCACCTCGGCCACCACCGGCGCCGCGCCCGTGCCCGTCCCGCCGCCCATGCCGGCGGTGATGAAGCACATGTGCGCGCCGGCGAGCGCCTCGCGGATCGACTCGCGCTGCTCCATGGCCGCGGCGCGACCCGCCTCGGGCTTCGCGCCGGCGCCGAGCCCGGTCGCGCCGAGCTGGATGCCGTTCTTGGTCATGCCGCGGGCGAGCGCCTGTGCGTCGGTATTGGCGGCGACAAACTCCACCCCGCCCACGCCGTTCCTGATCATGTGGTCGACGGCGTTGCCACCCGCCCCGCCGACCCCGACCACCTTGATGATGGTGCCGTTCACCTGGTTCTCCACGATTTCGAACATACCGTTTCGCCTCCTTCAAGTTGCCGTAAGTACCGCCGTCTGGAATTCGCTGTCGGAAGCCGCGTCGCGCGACCTGGCTTTCGACAGCCGCTCAAAAATTCTTCTGGAACCAGTCGCGCATGCGCTTCAGCGTCGACTTGAACCCCCCGCTCTGCCGCGCCATCAGGCCGCGCTCCACCTGCGACTTGCCCTCCAGCAGCAGGCCCATCGCCGTCGCGTAGCGTGGATTCACCACCACCTCGGCGAGGCCGCCGCCGTACTTCGGCAGCCCGAGCCGCACCGGCATGTGGAAGATCTCCTCGCCCAGCTCGATCATTCCCTGCATCACCGACGAGCCGCCGGTGAGCACGATTCCGGAGGACAGCAGGTCCTCGAAGCCCGACTGGCGCAGCACCTGCTGCACCAGCGTGAAGAGCTCCTCGACGCGCGGCTCGATCACCTCCGCGAGGGTGTGGCGCGAGAGCTGCCGCGACCCGCGGTCGCCGAGCCCCGGAACCTCGACCATCCGGTCGGCCTCGGCGAGCTGGCGCAGTGCGCAGCCGTAGCGCAGCTTGATCAGCTCGGCCTCCGGCGTCGGCGTGCGCAGCGCCATCGCGATGTCGTTGGTGATCTGGTCGCCGGCGATCGGAATCACCGCGGTGTGGCGGATCGCGCCCTCGCGGAAGATCGCGATGTCGGTGGTGCCGCCGCCGATGTCCACCAGCACCACCCCGAGCTCCTTCTCGTCCTCGGAGAGCACCGCCATGCTGGAGGCGAGCGGCTGCAGGATGAGATCCGAGACCTCCAGCCCGCAGCGGCGCACGCACTTCACGATGTTCTGCGCGGCCGAGACCGCGCCGGTGACGATGTGCGTCTTGACCTCGAGGCGCACGCCGCTCATGCCGAGCGGCTCGCGGATGCCGTCCTGGCCGTCGATCAGGAACTCCTGGGTGAGGATGTGCAGGACCTGCTGATCGGTCGGGATCGGCATGGCGCGCGCGGTCTCGATGACGCGCTCCACGTCGAGCGGCGTCACCTCCTTGTCCTTGATCGCCACCATGCCCGTGGAGTTGAAGCTGCGGATATGGCTGCCGGCGATGCCGGTGTAGACGCGCTGGATCTTGCAGTCGGCCATCAGCTCGGCCTCCTCGAGAGCGCGCTGGATGGCGTTCACGGTCGCCTCGATGTTGACCACCACGCCCTTCTTGAGGCCGCGCGACTCGTGGCTGCCCATGCCGACCACGTCCATGCGCCCGTCGGGTTGCAGGTCGGCGACCACGGCCACGACCTTGGAGGTGCCGATGTCCAGGCCCACGATGAGGTTGCGCGTGTCCTTGCGGACGCGCGCGAGCGGCGCCCGTCCCGGCGCGGTCTCGGCCACGGTCGCCGGCGCGGCCTCCACGTCGCCGGTGCGCGCAAGGACGTCGGGGCCGGCGGGGAACGCGAAGGAGAGTTTCTTCATGATGGGCCTCTGCTTGGGCTAGGTGCGCTTGCCGCGCGGATCGGCCACGTCGTCCCTGAGGTCGGGAACGCGCAGCGCGAAGCCGTTGGGATAGCGCAGGTCGACGTGATCGAGAGAGGCGGCGAGACGCGCCACCGTGGACGGATAGACGGCGACGAAGCGCGCGAGGCGATCGTTCACCGGGTGCTTCGGCTGGTCGCGCCCCAGGTCGAGGGTGAGCGCCGGTCGGTCCGGCAGGGCGACGCGCACCTGCCAGGCCTGGCGCGCGGTAAGCAACACCTGCGACGGCCTGCCGCCGATCGGCGCGAGCAGCTCGCTGAAGACCCGGTAGCGCTCGGTGACCTCGAGTTCCGAGCCCGGCGGGCCGCCGAGCAGCGGCAGGCCGGGAACCGCGCTCCCGACGAAGAGCTCGCCGTGCGTGTTGACCAGGCGCTCGTCGGGCCAGCGCGCAAGCGCGGTGTGCTCCTCGATGCGCACCGCGAGGCGGTCCGGCCACGCGCGGCGGACCTCCACGCGGCGTACCCAGGGCAGCTCTTCGAGCGCGGCGCGCACGGCGCCGAGATCCGCCCCGAAGAAGTTGCCCTGCACGCGGCCCTCGAGACTTGCGCCGACCTGCTCCGCGGTCACGTGCATCACCGCGTTCTCGATCTGCACGGTGCGCAGCGGCAGGCCGGGCCAGTGCGCTGCGAACAGCATGGCGAAGTAGCCGGCGAGCAGCCCCGCAACGACGAACAGGCCGTTTGCGATCCCGTTCAGCAGTTTCTCGTTGTGCCAGGCGTTCATGCGCGCTCCAGCGCGGCGGACGCGAGGATGCGTACGCACAGCTCGTCGAACGGGATGCCCGCGTGGCGCGCCGCCATCGGCACGAGCGAGTGATCGGTCATGCCCGGCGAGGTGTTCACCTCGAGAAAGTACGGTTTTCCCGCGCGGTCCATCATCAGGTCGACGCGCCCCCATCCGCGGCACCCGAGCGCGTCGAAGGCGCGCAGCGCGCCCGCCTGCACCGCCGCCTCGGCCGTAGCCTCGAGGCCGCACGGCAGGATGTAACGCGTGTCGTCGGAGACGTACTTCGCCTCGTAGTCGTAGAAGTCGCGCGCGGTCTCGAGCCGGATCACCGGCAGCGGCTGGCGGTCGAGCACGCCGGCGGTGAGCTCGCTGCCCTCGATGAACTGCTCGGCGATCACGATGGCGTCGTACTTCGCCGCGAGCGCATGGGCCGCGGGGAGCTCCGCGGCCTGGCGCACCTTGCTCATGCCGATGGACGAGCCCTCGTTCGCCGGCTTGACCATGATCGGCAGCCCGAGCCGCGCGGCGACCGCGGCGAAGTCGGTGTCCGCCTGCAGCAGCTCGTACTTCGGCGTGGGTATGCCCGCCGCCTGCCACACCAGCTTGGTGCGCCACTTGTCCATCGCCAGGCTGCTCGCCATCACGCCTGACCCGGTGTACGGAATGCCGAGGAGCTCCAGCGCGCCCTGCATGGTGCCGTCCTCGCCGTAGCGTCCGTGCAGCGCGATGAACACGCGGTCGAAGCGTTCGGCGATGAGTTCCGCGAGCCCGTGCTCGGCAGGATCGAAGGGGTGCGCGTCGACGCCGCGCGCCCGCAGCGCCTGCAGCACCATGCCGCCGCTCTTCAGCGACACCTCGCGCTCCGCGGACCTGCCGCCCAGGAGCACCCCGACCTTGCCCAGCGACTTCGTCATGAGTGCACCGCCTCCCCGACGATCCGCACCTCGGGCACCAGCGCGATGCCGAAGCGATCGCGCACCGTGGTGCGGGCCAGGGCGATCAGCGCCTCGATGTCGGCCGCCGAGCCGGCGCCCTTGGGGTTCACGATGAAGTTGGCGTGCTTCTCGGAAATGCGCGCGCCGCCGATGGGGTGGCCCTTCAGGCCCGCCGCCTCGACCAGCCGCGCCGCGTGGTCGCCCGGCGGATTGCGGAACACGGAGCCCGCATTGGGCAGCGCGAGCGGCTGGGTGGCGACGCGTTTTTCCAGCAGCTCGGTGATGCGCATACGCGCCCGCTCTCCGTCGCCGCGCGAGAATGCGAACCGGCCGGAGACGAACCACTCGTCCGTGCCCAGCATGGCGTTGCGCAGCACGACGTGGCGGTAGCCGGTCTCGAAATCGCGCGGGGCGCGCCGGTGGAGCGTGCCGCGCCGGTCGATGGTGAGCACGTCGTGCACGCGGTCCCAGGTCTCGGCGCCGTAGCAGCCCGCGTTCATCGCCAGTGCCCCGCCCACGGTGCCCGGCACGCCGGCCAGGAACTCGGCGCCCTCGTAGCCCTGCCTCGCCGCGAAGCGCGCGAGCTTCGGGCTCGCGACCCCGGCCTCCGCCTCGATCAGCCCACCCTCCATGCGGATGGCGCCGCGGGTGGTGTGAAGCAGCACGATGGTCCCGCGGAAGCCGCCGTCGCGCACCAGCAGGTTGGACCCGAGTCCGACGAACACCACCGGCTCCGTCGCCGGCAGCGCCCGGAGAAAGGCCTGCAGGTCGGCGAGGTCGGCCGGCACGTAGGCCCGGTCGACCTTGCCGCCGGCGCGCCAGGAGACGTGGCGCGACATCGGCTCGTCGAGCAGCAGTCGGCCGCGGAGCGTGGTTCGGTCGAAATGGAGCGGCTCGGCCATGTTCATCGCACACCCTTCGCCAGCTGCCCCGGCACGCCGCCGATCGAGCCAGCGCCCATCGTCACCACCACGTCGCCGTCGCGCGCGGCGTCCAGAATCGCCTGCGGCATCGCCGCGATGTCCTCCACGAAGACCGGCTCCACCTTGCCGGCGACGCGCACCGCGCGCGCGAGCGCCCGGCCGTCGGCCGCGACGATGGGCGGCTCGCCCGCCGCGTACACCTCGCCGAGCAGCAGCGCGTCCACCGCGGAGAGCACCTTCACGAAGTCCTCGAACAGGTCGCGCGTGCGGGTGTAGCGATGCGGCTGGAAGGCGAGCACGATGCGGCGCCCCGGAAACGCGCCGCGCGCCGCCTCCAGCGTGGCGGCCATCTCCACCGGGTGATGGCCGTAGTCGTCGATCAGCGTGAAGGCGCCGCCGGCGGGGAGCGCGAGCTCGCCGCAGTGCTGGAACCGCCGGCCTACGCCGTGGAACTCGTCCAGCGCCTTCAGGATCGCCGCATCCGGGACGCCGAGCTCGGTGGCGACGGCGATGGCGGCGAGCGAGTTCTGCACGTTGTGGCGTCCGGGCAGGTTCACGCGCACGTCGAGCGCACCGGGAATGCCCTCGCGGACGGCGCGGAAGCACATCTGCCCGCCGCAGTGCTCGACCGCCTCCGCGCGGAACATCGCGTCGGACGCGAACCCGTAGGTGATCACCGGCTTGGACACGAACGGGACGATCTCGCGCACGTTGCGGTCGTCGACGCACAGGATCGCCGCGCCGTAGAAAGGCAGGTTCTGCAGGAACTCGACGAACGCCTGCTTCAAGCGCGCGAAGTCGTGGCCGTAGGTCTCCATGTGGTCGGCGTCGATGTTGGTGACGATCGCCATCACCGGCTGCAGGTGCAGGAACGACGCGTCGGACTCGTCCGCCTCGACCACGATGAACTCGCCGGTGCCAAGCCGCGCGTTGGATGCTGCCTTGGTGAGACGCCCGCCGATCACGAAAGTGGGATCGAGCCCGCCCTCGGCGAGGATGCTCGCCACCAGACTGGTGGTGGTGGTCTTGCCGTGCGTCCCGGCGATGGCGATGCCCTGCTTCAGGCGCATCAGCTCGGCGAGCATCAGCGCGCGGGGTACCACCGGGATGCGCGTCGCGCGTGCAGCGGTAACTTCCGGGTTGTCCGACTTGACTGCGGTGGAAACCACCACAGCGTCGGCGCCGGCGACGTTCTCAGCGGCATGGCCGAGCACCACGCGCGCCCCCAGCGCGGCCAGGCGCTCGGTGGCGGCGCTCGCCGCGAGATCCGAGCCGCTGACCCGGTAACCGAGATTGACCAGCACCTCCGCGATGCCGGACATGCCGGCCCCGCCGATGCCCACGAAATGGATGTTGCGGACCTTGTGCCGCATCACCCGGCCCTCGCAATCGACTTGCACGCCTCGGCCACGGCGCGCGTCGCGTCGGGGCGGCCCAGCGCGCGCGCCTTCTCGGCCATTTCCAGCAGCCGCGCCCGATCCAGGCCGGCGATCAGGTCCGCCAGCGACTGCGCGGTCAGGTCGCGCTGCTGCACCAGCCGCGCGGCGCCGGCGTCGGCGAGGTACTTCGCGTTGGTGGTCTGGTGATCGTCCACCGCGAACGGGAACGGCACCAGGATGCCGGCCACCCCGGCCGCGGCGAGTTCGGCGACGGTGGTGGCGCCGGCGCGACAGATCACCAGGTCCGCTTCGCCGTAGGCGGCCGCCATGTCGTCGATGAACGCGACCGGCTGCGCCTCGACGCCGGCCCGGGCGTACGCGGTGCGCAGCGCGTCGATGTGCTTCGCGCCCGACTGGTGCACCACTCGCGGCCGCGCCGCCGCCGGCAGCAGCGCGAGCGCCTGCGGCACGAGGTCGTTCAGGGCCGCCGCGCCGAGGCTTCCGCCGACGACCAGGAGCCGGAGCGGACCCGTGCGGCCGGCGAACCGCTCGCGCGGCGCGGGCAGCGCGGCGATGGCATCGCGGACCGGATTGCCGACGAAGGCGGACTTCGGCAGCGCTTCCGGGAATGCGACCAGAACGCGGTCGGCGACACCCGCCAGCACCTTGTTCGCAAGGCCGGCGACGGAGTTCTGCTCGTGGATGACCAGCGGCCGGTTGACGAGCGAGGCCATCATGCCGCCGGGGAAGGCGATGTAGCCGCCCATGCCGAGGACGACACCCGGGCGGTGGGCGCGGATCGCCTTGAGGCTCTGTCCGAACGCCACCAGCAGGCGCAGCGGCAGCAGCAACTTCGCGGCGAGGCCCTTGCCGCGCAGCCCGGAGAAGCTCACCGGGGCGAGCTCGTACCCGTGCTTCGGCACGAGCGTCGCCTCCATGCCGTCGGGCGCGCCCAGCCAGACCACGCGCCAGCCCTCGGCGCGCAGTGCATCGGCCACCGCCAGCGCGGGGAACACGTGCCCGCCTGTGCCGCCAGCCATGATCATGATGGTGTTCTGCATGGCGCGGACAGACGACAGACGGAACCACAGAGACACAGAGACACCGAGAACTTCTGTTCGATTTTTCTCTGTGCCTCTGTGTCTCTGTGGTTCATTACGGGTCTCATGCCGGCAACCCCCGCATGAGCTGGCGATTTTCCCAATCCACGCGCAGCAGGATTGCCAGCGCGAGGCAGTTGGCGACGATGCCGCTGCCGCCGAAGCTCATCAGCGGCAGCGTGAGACCCTTGGTGGGCAGCACGCCCATGTTCACGCCCATGTTGATGAACGCCTGCACGCCCAGCCACACCGCGATCCCCTGGGCCACCAGCGCCGGGAAGGGCCGCTCCAGCGTCGCCGCCTGGCGGCCGATCGCGAAGGCGCGCAGCACCAGCCACGCGAACAGCAGCACCACGACCAGGACCCCCGCGAGGCCGAGTTCCTCCGCGACGACGGCGAGCAGGAAGTCGGTGTGCGCCTCGGGCAGGTAGAAGAGCTTCTCGACGCTGGCGCCCAGGCCGACGCCGAACAGCTCCCCGCGGCCGAAGGCGATCAGCGAATGCGAGAGCTGGTAGCCCTTGCCGAACGCGTCCGCCCACGGATCCATGAAGCCGAAGATGCGCTGCACGCGATAGGGCGAGGTCACCACCAGGAGCGCGAAACCGACCGCCGCAAGCACCGCCAGCGCCGCGAACCAGCGGGCGTTCATGCCGCCCAGGAACAGGATGGCCATGGCGACGGCGCAGATGACCACGAAGGCGCCGAAGTCGGGCTCGCGCAGCAGCAGCCACCCGACCAGCAGCACGACCGCGAGCATCGGCGCGAGGCCGTGCCGCAGGCTGCCCATCACGGCGCTCTTGCGCACCGTGTAGTCCGCGGCGTAGAGCACCACCGCGAGCTTCATGAACTCCGAGGGCTGCACGTTCACGAAGCCGAGCGGAATCCAGCGCCGCGCGCCGTTCACCTCGCGGCCGATGCCCGGGATCAGCACCAGCACCAGCGCCGCGACGCCCGCGAGGAACAGCCACGGCGCGAGTTGCTGCCAGGCCCGCATGGGCACCTGGAACGCGGCCAGCGCCACGAACACGCCGATGCCGAGGAACAGCCCGTGGCGCACCAGATAATAGGTCGACTGGTACGCGGTGTAGCGTGATGCCTCCGCGGTGGCGATCGACGCCGAGTAGACCATCACCAGGCCGGTGAAAAGCAGCAGGAGGGCGGTCCAGAGCACGCTGCGGTCGTACTCCGCGGCCGGGCTGCGCGGCGGGTCAATGCGACGCATGCTCGGCGAGCCTTTCCACGGCGGCACGGAACATCTCGCCGCGGTGCTTGTAGTTGCGAAACATGTCGAAGCTCGCGCAGGCCGGCGACAGCAGCACGGCATCGCCCGGGCGCGCGAGCAAGGCGGCGCGCTTGACCGCCTCCTCCATGGAGCGCGCCGCGGTGACCGGCACGCCGCTCGCCGTCAGCGCGCGCTCGATCTGCGGGGCGTCGCGGCCGATCAGCACCACCGCGCGCGCCGCCGCCGCGACCGCAGGCGCGAGCGGCGCGAAGTCCTGCTGCTTGCCGTCGCCGCCGGCGATCAGCACCACCCGCGCGCCGCTGCCGGCCTGCTGCTTGGCGAAGCCGGTCAGCGCGGCGACCGTGGAGCCGACGTTGGTGCCCTTCGAGTCGTCGTAGAACGCGACGCCGCGGTGATCGGCGACGCGTTCGACGCGGTGCGGCAGGCCGCGGAAGCTGCGCAGCGTTTCGAGCATCGCCGCGCAAGGCACGCCCGCCTCGCGCGCGAGCGCCATCGCCGCCAGCGCATTGGCGGCGTTGTGCAGGCCTTCCAGCCGCATTTCCGCGACCGCGAGCAGCGGCGTGGTGCCGCGAGCGAGCCACCAGTCGCCCCGCACCTTGACGAGGCCGAAGTCCTCCGTTCCGGGCGGCGTCTCCAGGCCGAAGGTCGCCACGCGGCGGCCCGGCTGCGCCATGCCGCGCGACCACGCGTCCTCGCGGTTCAGCACCTGCAGGCCCTCGCCCGCGAAGATGCGCGCCTTGGCCGCCGCATATGCGGCCATGTCCGCGTAGCGGTCCAGATGATCCTCGGAGAGGTTCAGTACCGTCGCCGCGATCGGCCGCAGCGAAGCAGTGGTCTCGAGCTGGAAGCTCGAGAGCTCCAGCACCCACGCATCCGGCGTGCTGCGCTCGTCCTCGCGCGCCATCAGCGCGTCGAGCGCCGCGGGAGAGATGTTCCCCGCCACCTCGCAGTCGAAGCCGCCGGCGCGCAGCATCGCGCCTGTGAGCGCCGTCACGGTGGTCTTGCCGTTGGTGCCGGTGATCGCGACCACCCGGGCGCCGGCCGGGAGCGCGCGGGCGAACAGTTCGATCTCGCCGACGATCTCGAGCCCGCGCGCCGTCGCCGCACGCGGCAGGGGATCCGCGAGCGAGAGCCCCGGGCTGATCGCCACGAGGTCGATGCCGTCGAGCAGGCGCTCCTCGAACCGGCCGAGGGCAACCTCGGCCTGCGGCATGGCGCGGCACAGGGCATCCAGCGCCGGCGGCGCATCGCGGCTGTCGGCCACGCGCAGGTCCGCGCCGCGGCGCGCGAGGAACCGCGCGGTCGCAAGCCCGGTCTCGCCGAGCCCGAGCACCAGCACCTTGCGGCCGCTCAGGTCCATGACATCCCGTTCCAGCCACAGGGACACGACGGCACGGAGAAAGCCGTGCATGCCGTTCCCTGCGTCTCTGTGTCTCTGTGGTTCAGCATGGTTCAGCGCAGCTTCAGCGTCGACAGGCCGAACAGCACCAGCATGATGGTGATGATCCAGAAGCGGACCACCACCTGCGTCTCCTTCCACCCGCCGAGCTCGAAGTGGTGGTGCAGCGGCGCCATGCGGAAGATGCGCTTGCCGCCGCTCGCCTTGAAGTAGAGCACCTGCATCATCACCGACACGGTCTCGGCGACGAACACGCCGCCCATGATGAAGAGCACGATCTCCTGGCGCACGATCACCGCCACCGTGCCCAGCGCGGCGCCCAGCGCGAGCGCGCCGACGTCGCCCATGAACACCTCGGCGGGATAGGCGTTGAACCACAGGAAGCCGAGCCCCGCGCCGACGATGGCGCCGCAGAAGATGGCGAGTTCCCCCGCGCCGGGGATGTACGGCAGCAGCAGGTACTTGGAGAACACCACGTTGCCCTGCACGTAGGCGAAGATGCCCAGCGCGCCGGCCACCATCACCGCGGGCATGATGGCGAGGCCGTCCAGCCCGTCGGTGAGGTTGACCGCGTTGGACGTGCCGACAATGACGAAGTAGGTGAGCAGGATGAAGCCGAACACGCCCAGCGGATAGGCGACGTTCTTGAAGAACGGCACGATCAGGTCGGCCTTGGGCGGCAGATCCATCGAAAAGCCCGACTGCACCCAGGCCACGAACAGATCCCAGAGCTGCGCCGTCGTCGGTGCCGGTATCGCGAACGCGAGGTACACGGCGGCCACGATGCCGATGAGCGACTGCCAGAAGTACTTCTCCTTCGCGGAAAGGCCCTTGGGATTGCGGTGGACGACCTTGCGGTAGTCGTCCACCCAGCCCACCGCGCCGAAGCCCAGGGTCACCAGCAGCACCACCCACACGAAGCGGTTGGAGAGATCGGCCCAGAGCAGCGTGGTGACGCCGATGGCGACCAGGATCAGCGCGCCGCCCATGGTCGGCGTGCCCGCCTTGGTGAGATGGGTCTGCGGGCCGTCGGAGCGCACCGCCTGGCCGATCTTGTAGGCGGCGAGCTTGCGGATCATCGCCGGGCCGGCGATGAACGAGATCACCAGCGCGGTCATGGCGGCGAGCACCGCGCGCAGGGTGATGTACCCGAACACGTTGAACGCGCGGATCTCGCGGGAAAGATACTCGGCGAGCTCGAGCAGCATCTAGCGGCCCTCCCCTTCCACGAGATGCTCCACCACGCGCTCCATGCGCATGAAGCGCGAGCCCTTCACCAGCAGGGTGGGCCGCCCGGGCATCAGGCCCTGCAGGCGCGCGATCAGCGCCTCGACGCTGTCGAAGTGCTCGCCACCGGGACCGAACGCGCGTGCGGCGCCGTGCGCGGCCGCACCGACCGCGAGCAGGCGCTCGATGCCACGCGCGCGCGCGTGGCGCCCCATCTCCTCGTGGAACGCCAGGCCATGGCTGCCGACCTCGCCCATGTCGCCCAGCACCAGCACCCGCGGCGCGGGCGCGGCGGCGAGCACGTCGATCGCCGCGATCACGCTGTCGGGATTGGCGTTGTAGGTGTCGTCGATCACGCGGGCGCCGTGCCGGCCGGGCTTCGCCTGCATGCGGCCCTTGACCGCGCGGAACGCGGCCAGCGCGCGCGCGACGGCGTCGGGCGGGACACCGACCGCCGTCGCCGCGGCCGCCGCGGCGAGCGCGTTGCGGACGTTGTGCAGGCCGGGCACGTGCAGGACGAAGGATGCGGCGCCTTCCGGGGTGCGCAGCTCGACCTCGCTCTCCAGCGCGCCGGCACGGTACGTCGCGGTCACTGCCGCATCGCGCAGGCCGAAGCCGCGCACCGTCCGCGCGCCGATCCGCGACTTCCACCAGCCGGCGTAGTCGTCGTCCTCGTTCACCACCGCGACGCCGTCGGCGGGCAGCGCGGCGAACACGGCGGCGTGCTCGGCCGCCACGTCCGCGACCGACTTCATGAACTCCTGGTGCTCGCGCTGGGCATTGTTCACCACGGCGACGGTGGGACCCGCGAGGTGGGCGAGATACGCGGTCTCGCCCGGATGGTTCATGCCGAGCTCCACCACAGCGCAGGCATGCTCGCGCGAGAGGCGCAGCAGCGTGAGCGGCAGGCCGATGTCGTTGTTCAGGTTGCCGGCGGTGGCGAGCACCCGTTCGGCGCCGAAATGCTCGCGCAGGCACGCCGCGATCATTTCCTTCACCGTGGTCTTGCCGTTGGAGCCGGTCACGGCGATCACCGGCAGCGCATGGCGCAGGCGCCAGTGGCGGGCAAGCGCGCCGAGGGAGAGCCGCGTGTCGCCCACCACCAGCAGCGGCAGCGGGCCCGCGCGGCCGGCGCCGCCGCCGACCCGGTCCACCATGGCCGCGACGGCGCCGCGCTCGCGTGCGGCATCGAGGTACTCGTGGCCGTCGAATCGCTCGCCACGCAGCGCCACGAACAGCGCGCCGGGCGCGAGCGTGCGCGTGTCGGTGGACACCGAGGTGAAGGTCGCGTCCGCGCCCACGACGCGCGCGCCGAGAGCCTGCGCGGCAGCAGCCAGGGCCATCATGCTGCTCCCGCCCCGGCGGCGGCGCCGAGCGCGTCGCGCGCGGCCTCGGCGTCGGAATAGGGATGCTTCAAGCCCGCGATCTCCTGGTAGGGCTCGTGGCCCTTGCCGGCGAGCAGGACCACGTCGCACCGCGCTGCCATGCGGATCGCGCGCCGCACTGCCGCGTGCCGGTCGAGCTCGACCTCGTGCGCGATGCGCAGCCCCGGAACGATTTCCGCGACGATCGCAGCCGGGTCCTCCGCGCGCGGGTTGTCGCTGGTCACCACCGCAAGGTCGGCCGCGCGCGACACCGCCTCGGCCATCAGCGGGCGCTTGCCCCGGTCGCGCTCGCCGCCGCAGCCGAAGACGACGATCAGCCGGCCGCCCTGGGCGCGCGCGAGGTCGCGCGCGGCGATGCCGACCTTCTCGAGTGCATCCGGGCTGTGCGCGTAATCGATCAGCACCAGCGGCTGGTCGCCGCCTCCGATGCGCTGCATGCGGCCCGGCACGGGCCCGAGCGCAGCGACGCGCGCGACCGCCTCGTCCAGCGCGAAGCCCGACACCAGCAGCACGCCCAGCACGCCCAGCAGGTTCGCGGCATTGAAACGGCCAGCGAGCTGGGACGCGACCACGGCCTCGCCCCAGCTCGACGCCAGCCGGAAGGCGATGCCTTGCGGGCCGACGGTGAGCTCACGGGCCTCGAGCCAGCGCTCCACGCCGCCGCGCTGCGCCGCGCCGGCAGCGAGGCTGTAGCCGACACGCTCCACCGCAGAGCCGGTGAGCGACTGCGCGAGCCGCACCCCGAACGCGTCGTCGAGATTCAGCACCGCGTGCGCCAGCCCCGGTGTGCGGAAGAGCTGCGCCTTCGCCTCGCCGTAGGCCGCCATGTCGCGGTGGTAGTCGAGGTGGTCGCGCGACAGGTTGGTGAACAGCGCCGCCGCGAACCGCATGCCGTTGACGCGGCCCTGGTCGAGGCCGATGGAGGACACCTCCATCGCGACCGCCTCGGCGCCGGCATCGGCGAAGCGCCGCAGGCCCTGCTGCAGCGTGATGGGGTCCGGCGTGGTGTTGGGATTGGGCGCGAGCGCCCCGGGAAAGCCCATGCCGAGCGTGCCGACGACCGCGCACCGGCGCCCGGCGGCGGTGAACGCCTGCGCGATCCACTGGCTGCAGGAGGTCTTGCCGTTGGTGCCGGTGACGCCGATGGTGCGCAGCTCCCGCGACGGATGCCCGTATACCTCGGCGGCCAGCGGGCCGGCGACGCTGCGCAGCCGCGCGATGCCGAGATTGGGCACGCGCCAGTCATCGTCCCAGTCGAAGGCGTCGTCGCGCTCCCAGAGCACCGCACCCGCGCCGGCGACGATCGCCTGCGGAATGAAGCGCCGGCCGTCCGTCCGCGCGCCCGGACAGGCGACGAACGTGTCGCCCCAGGCGACGCTGCGGCTGTCCGCGGTCAGGCGCTTCACCTCGACCCCCTGCGCCGCCAGCCGCCGCAAGATGTCGGCCACGTCATCCACACTCAGACGCTCTCTTTCACTTCGGCGCCGGCCGGCGGCAGCTCGACCGGCTTCATCGGCGCGTCCGGCGGCACGCCGAGCGCGCGCAGGCTGCCTTCCATCACCTTCGCGAACAGCGGCGCGGCCACCTGGCCGCCGTAGTACTTGCCGGCGCTGGGCTCGTCGATCATCACCGCGATCACCAGGCGCGGTTGCGAGGCCGGCGCGAAGCCCACGAAGGAGCTCACGTACTTGTCGGGGGCGTACCCGCCGTGCTCGAGCTTGTGCGCCGTGCCGGTCTTGCCGGCGACGCGGTAGCCCATGATCTGCGCGAGCGGCGCGGTGCCGCCAGGCTGCACCGCCATCTCGAGCATCCTGCGCACGTCGCGCGCGGTCGCCGGCGAGAGCACGGTGCGCCCCGCGACCGGCATGTCGACGCGCAGCAGCGAGAGCGGCGCGAGCTCGCCGTCGCGCGCGAAGATGGTGTAGGCGCGCGCGAGCTGCAGCAGGCTCACCGCAATGCCGTGGCCATAGGACATGGTCGCCTGCTCGACCGGCTTCCAGGTCTTGAACGGCCGCAGCTTGCCGTTCGCCTCGCCGGGGAAGCCGAGGCGCGGCGCGGTGCCGAAGCCGACGTCGGCGAAGAGCTCCCACATCTCCGCCGGCGGCAGGCCGAGCGCGATCTTCGCGGAGCCGACGTTGGACGACTTCTGGATCACCTGCTCGACCGTCATCGCGCCGCCGGGGTGCGCGTCGCGGATGGTGGCCGAGCCGATGGTCAGCGACCCGGGGGCGGTCTGGATCACGGTGGTCGGCTTCACCTTGCCACGGTCCAGCGCCAGCGCCACGGTGAAGGGCTTGAGGGTCGAACCGGGCTCGAACTCGTCGGTGACGGCGCGATTGCGGAGCTGGCTGCCGACGAGCTTCGCGCGGTTGTTGGGGTTGTAGGCGGGCAGGTTGGCGAGCGCGAGGATCTCGCCGGTGGACGCATCGAGGACGACGATGCCGCCGCCGCGCGCGCGATGCTGCTCGACCGTTGCGCGGAGCTGGCCGTAGGCGAGGCTCTGGATGCGCGAGTCGAGCGCGAGGCGCACGTCCTTGCCCTCTTGCGCCTCGCGGATGGAGCCGACGTCCTCGACAATGTGGCCGAGCCGGTCCTTGATCACCCGACGGCTCCCGGGCTTGCCGGCGAGGTGTGCCTGATAGGCGAGCTCGATGCCCTCCTGACCGACGTCCGCGGCGCCGGTGAAGCCGAGCACGTGCGCCATCACCTCGCCGCCGGGGTAGTAGCGCCGGTACTCGCGGCTCTGGTGCAGGCCGGGAACCTTCAGCGCCGCGACGGCATCCGCGGTGGCCGGCGGAATCTGGCGCTTGACGTAGGTGAAATCGCGCTCGGCGCCGGCAAGGCGCTTGCGGATCTCGTCCTTCGGCATTTCGAGGAGCTCGGCGAGGCGTCCGAGCTGTTGCGCGTTCATGACAACGTCGTCGGGGATGGCCCAGATGGATTTGACCGGCGTCGAGACGGCGAGTGCCTCCCCATTGCGATCCAGGATTCGCCCGCGGTTTGCCGGAATCTCGATGACACGGCTGTAACGCGACTCGCCCTTCGCCTGCAGAAACTCGTCGTTGAACGCCTGCAGGTAGACCGCGCGCCCGGCGAGCACCGCGAAGCCGACGGCGAACAACGCCAGCACGAAGCGCGAGCGCCACAGCGGAAAGCGCGGAGCGAGGACGGGGCTCTCGGCGAACTTCACGGCGCCGGGTGCTCCACGATCCGGGTGCGGCGCGCGTCCGGAGCGCGCAGGCCGAGCCGCGCCGCGGCGAGGCGCTCCACGCGCGAGTGCAGCCCCCAGGTCGACAGCTCGAGCTGGAGCTGTCCCCACTCGACGTCCAGTGCGCGGGCGCGGGCGTGCTCGCGCTCCAGCTCGACGAACAGCTTGCGCGCCTGGTGCTGCGACGTGACCAGCCCGACGGCGCACAGCGCCAGCGCGGCGAGCAGGAGCAGGCTGAGGCGCGTCATCCGGCGGCCCTCAGGCGGTGCGCTCGGCGACGCGCAGCACGGCGCTGCGCGCGCGGGGGTTGGCCGCAACCTCGGCGGGGGCGGGCCGGATCGCGCGGCTGGCCAGGGCGAAGCGCGGCCGCGGAAGATCCGCTTCGCGCACCGGCAGCCGCTCGGGCAACTGGGGCGTCGATTCGGCACGCATGAAGCGCTTGACGATACGGTCCTCGAGCGAGTGGAAGCTGATCACCGCCAGGCGCCCCCCCGGCGCGAGCAGGTCCGCCGCCTGCGGCAGCGCTAGCGACAATTCCTCAAGCTCCTGATTGACGTGAATCCGTAGAGCCTGGAAGGTGCGCGTCGCAGGGTCCTGCCCGGCCTCACGCGTGCGGACGGCCGCTGCCACGATACGGGCAAGCTGCCGTGTGGTCCGTATGGGCTCTCTTGCCCGAGCAGCAACAATCGCCTTTGCAATCTGGCCAGCAAACCGTTCTTCGCCATAGTCCCTGATCACTCCCCGCAACGCGCTTTCGGTTGCCTGCGCGATCCACTCCGCTGCCGTCTCGCCGCGCGTCGTGTCCATGCGCATGTCGAGCGGCCCGTCTCCTCTGAAGCTGAAGCCACGCTCGGGGCGATCGATCTGGGGCGAGGACACCCCCAGGTCCATCAGCACGCCGTCCACCGCCTGCAAGCCCATCTCCCGCACCACCTGCGCCAGCTCGCCGAAGCGCGCGTGCCGCGCGCTCAGGCGTCCGTCGCCGATCCCGCCTGCCGCCGCGATCGCGTCAGGGTCGCGATCGAGTGCTATCAACCTGCCCCGCGGCCCGAGACGATCCAGGATCGCCCGGGCATGGCCGCCGCGCCCGAAGGTCGCGTCGACGTAGATTCCGTCCGGCTTCACCGCCAGCGCATCGACCGCCTCGGCGAGCAGTACGGTGCGATGACCCCCGGCTGTTTCCGTCATCGCCGCTAGAGCGCAAAGCCCTCCGTCCCCGGCGGCGGCGACGTCGCCGCCATCTGCATCGCCTGGCCGAGCTTCTCCTCCCAGCGCTGCAGGTCCCAGACCTCGAAGCGGCTGCCCTGGCCGACCAACATCACCTGCTTCTGCAGCCCGGCGAGCTTGCGCAGCGCGGGTGAAACGAGGATGCGGCCCGAGCCGTCCGGCTCGAGCTCCTCGGCGAAGCCGAGCAGCAGCCGCTGCCACCAGCGCGCCTGCTCGTTGAAGTTGGAGAGGGACTGGAGCTTCGAGCGGATCGGCTCCCAGGCCAGGTGGGGATAGAGCAGCAGGCAGCCGTCGGGATGGGCGGTCAGGACGACCTTGGCGCTGCCGGAGGCGAGCGCATCCCGATGGCGCGTCGGGACCGCCAGCCGGCCCTTTGCGTCGAGACTGAGCTCCGTCGCGCCCTGAAACACCCCGCCCCCCTCCCCGTGCATGCGAAAACGGCGACGCCGAACCTCTTTCCGGCCTTAACCGCCATTTTTTCCCACGAAACTACACTTTCCGCCACTGTAGAGACGTTCGCAGGGACCGTCAAGGCGCGCTTTGTGATTTTTTTCAGGCCTGACAAAGACTTAAATGCGCTGGCTCAATTACTGAGCCCGACTTGTGGTTATTTCAGATCAATGGGTTAGATTCGAATGCGGACGTGCTTTATCAAGATTTTGCGCGCGGCAGGAAGCAGATTTCCCATGCGAACAGTTGTTCGCAAATAGAACGCCGCAGATAATCGGGCGCATGTCCACGCCGCGCTCCTCCGCCGCGCCGTTCGGCAGGGAACTGCAGGCCGAGCCCAGGCCCTCGAGCGAATACGTCCAGTCGTTCGCGCGCGGTCTGGCGGTGATCCGCGCCTTCGGGCCGGGCGCGAAGACCATGACCCTCACCGAGGTCGCGCAGAAGACCGGCCTCACGCGCGCCGGCGCGCGGCGCATCCTGCTCACCCTGCAGACGCTGGGCTACGTCGCGCTCGACGGGCGCAGTTTCTCGCTCACGCCGCGCGTGCTCGACCTCGGTTACTCGTACCTCTCGTCCATGCCGCTTTGGGACGTCGCACAGCCGATCATGGAAGACCTGGTGGACCGCGTGCACGAATCGGTGTCCGCGTCGGTTCTCGACGGCGACGAGATCGTGTACGTGCTGCGCGTGCCGACCCACCGCATCATGACCATCGGCCTGTCGATCGGCAGCCGCCTGCCCGCCTACTGCACGTCCATGGGGCGCGTGCTGCTCGGCGCACTCTCCGAGGAGGCGCTCGACCGCGCGCTGGTCGGCGCGAAGCTCGTCGCGCAGACCCGGCACACCGTGACCGACGCGAAGCAGCTCAGGAAGATCATCCAGGCCGACGCGAAGCGCGGCTGGTCGCTGGTCGATCAGGAGCTCGAGGAAGGACTGCGCTCGATCTCCGTGCCCCTGCGCGACTCCGGCGGGCACGTCATCGCGGCGATGAATATCAGCGGCCAGGCCGCGCGCTGCACCGTGGCCGACATGCAGAGGAACTTCCTCACCGAACTGCAGGCCGCCGCGGCGCGCATCGAGCAGGCGCTGCGGCTGCGCGGGCGCTAGACCACCTCACCACGAAGGCACGAAGGAAGGCCCGGACGGTCTCTCCGCGTACTGCGGCAGTTCTTCGTGCCTTCGAGGTGAATGAGGTCAGACGCGCTCGATCACCAGCGCAATGCCCTGTCCCACACCGATACACATGGTGCACAGCGCGTAGCGGCCGCCGATCGTCTCGAGCTGGTTCAGCGCCGTGGTGACCAGCCGCGCGCCCGAGGCGCCGAGCGGATGCCCGATGGCGATCGCGCCGCCGTTGGGATTCACGTGCGCGGCATCGTCGGGCAGGCCGAGGTCGCGCGTGACCGCGAGGCCCTGCGCGGCGAACGCCTCGTTCAGCTCGATCGCGTCCATCTGCCCGAGCGCGAGGCCGGTCATCGCGAGCACCTTCTTCGACGCGGGCGCCGGCCCGAATCCCATGATGCGCGGCGCAAGGCCCGCCGTGGCCATGCCCAGCACGCGCGCGCGCGGCTTGAGGCCGTGCTTGCGCACCGCCGCGTCCGAGGCGAGCAGCAGCGCGCAAGCGCCGTCGTTCACACCCGACGCGTTGCCCGCGGTCACGGTGCCCTCGGGCTTCACTACGCCCTTCAGTTTTGCCAGCATCTCGGGCGTGGTGTCCGGGCGCGGGTGCTCGTCGGTGTCGAACGACTTCGGATCGCCCTTTTTCTGCGGAAGGGATACCGGCACGATCTCGCGCCTGAAGAAGCCCGCGTCGTTCGAGCGCGCCCAGCGCTGCTGGCTGCGCAGCGCGAACGCGTCCTGATCGGCGCGTGCCACCTTGAAGTCCTCCGCGACGTTCTCCGCCGTCTCCGGCATGGAGTCGACGCCGTACTTCGCCTTCATCAGCGAGTTCACGAAACGCCAGCCGATGGTGGTGTCGTAGATCGCGGCACTGCGCGAGAACGCCGCGTCCGCCTTGCCCATCACGAAGGGCGCGCGCGTCATGCTCTCCACGCCGCCCGCGAGGACGAGATCGGCCTCGCCGGAGCGGATGGCGCGCGCGGCCGTACCCACCGCATCCAGGCTGGATCCGCACAGGCGGTTGATGGTCGCGCCGGGAATCTCCTGCGGCAACCCCGCGAGCAGCAGCGCCATGCGCGCCACGTTGCGGTTGTCCTCGCCGGCCTGATTGGCGCAGCCGTACAGGACGTCGTCGACCGCGTTCCAGTCGACGCCCGCATTGCGCGCCATCAGCGCCTTGAGCGGCAGCGCGGCGAGGTCGTCGGCACGCATGCCGGCAAGCGCGCCGCCGTAGCGTCCGAAGGGGGTGCGGACTGCGTCGCAGATGTAGGCCTGGGTCATGGCGGAATCTCGAGAAGATGCGCGAGTGGGCGCGCGAAAACGTCGCTGGGGAATCCCCCGGGCGGGCCCGGGCGGCGGATCGGCACGGGAACGAAATTGACAGTGATGCTAGGCTACTGGAGAATGTTCGCGAAGTGAATCGTTGTTCGCTAT
>Ga0209254_10000061_pt1 | contig 62993 bp, 54 predicted proteins | sample FrelakmetDIP11DI_FD_187148 | JGI IMG/M metagenome (GOLD analysis project Ga0209254, IMG submission 187148) | Freshwater lake sediment microbial communities from the University of Notre Dame, USA, for methane emissions studies - DIP11 DI (SPAdes)... | ecosystem: Environmental > Aquatic >...
GCCGCGGCTCTTCGAGCCGTTCTTCACGACCAAGCCGGTCGGCGCGGGCATAGGCCTGGGTCTCGCGATCGCGCACGGCGTGGTGGAGCGTCACGGGGGTCAAATCGAGGCCGGCAACGCGTCCGAGGGCGGCGCGGTGTTCACGGTCGACCTGCCCGCCTGCAGTGCGGCCCGGCCGGACCGCCATACGCCTGCGACCAAGGCGGCTTAGGGTCGTGTCCCCACGACTCCACGTTCATCCCGATGCGCCCGTTCGTAGGAAGTTTGCTACGCTATGTCCTACTCTCTGGGCTCTTGCGCGCTCGCTCGCGCGCGCCGCGCGTGGTCGCCTTGACTGATCCCGACTCCCTCGCGCTCGTCACGCTGGCGCTCACGCTCGGCGTCAAGCACGGCCTCGACGCCGATCACCTCGTCGCCGTCGACGCGCTTACGCGGTTCAACGTCGAGACGCGGCCGCGGTTCGCGCGTTGGTGCGGCGTCGTGTTCTCGCTCGGGCATGGTGCGGTCGTGGTCGCGGTCGCGCTCCTCGCGGGGATCCTGTCCGGTCGCTGGACGGTGCCCACGGGCCTGCAGGACGTCGGCGCCTGGATTTCGATTTCCTTCCTCGCCGCCCTCGGCGCGCTCAACCTCTGGGCCGTCTGGCGCACGCCGGCAGGCGCGGTGGTGCGACCGGTCGGACTGCGCGGCCGCATGCTCGGGCCGGTCCTGCGCAGCTCGCGCCCGGGCTCGGTGGCGCTCGTGGGCGCGCTGTTCGCGCTGTCGTTCGACACCCTGAGCCAGGCCGCGCTGCTGGCGCTCGCTGCGCAGCAGATCGCGAGCTGGCAGTTCGGCGTGGTGCTGGCGGCCTGCTTCGTGCTCGGGATGACGCTCGCGGACGGCGCGAACGGGCTGTGGGTGGCGTCGCTGCTGCGCGCCGCCGACCGCCGCGCCCGTATCGCCTCGCGCGTCATGGGCGTCGCCGTGGGGTGTCTCAGCCTCGCGGTCGCCGCGCTCGGCGCATGGCGCTACTGGTCCCCGGCCGCGGCCGGCTGGCTCGACGGACGCGAGCTCGCGCTGGGGATCGGCCTCCTCGGCGCGGTGACGGTGGCGTTCCTGCTCGCGCTCGCAGCGTCGCGACGCGCTGTGGCGGTCGCATCGGTGCCGGGCACCGGGCTGCGCTGAAAGCAAGGTCGTATGTCGTCGGCCTCTCTTGGGACACCGGTATGAAGAACAGGAGAGTCGTATTACGACACCGGGCGTTTGCGAATCTGTGGCCCCTGCCTCTGTCGATCGCGCTGGCGTGTCCGGGGCACGCAGTAGCCGATGGGCCCATCTCCCTGCAGTCGATGGAGATCACCGCGGCGCCCGGGCTGCTGATCGGCGAGGCGACGGCCGCCTCCGAGGGCACGGTCACCCAGCGCGAGATCGAGGCGCGACCGTCGCTGCGTCCCGCCGACGTGCTCGAGCTGGTGCCGGGGATGATCGTCACGCAGCACAGCGGCGCCGGGAAGGCGAACCAGTACTTCCTGCGCGGCTTCAACCTCGACCACGGCACCGATTTCCTGACGCGCGTGATGGGCATGCCCGTGAACATGCCCACGCACGCGCACGGGCAGGGCTACACGGACCTCAACTTCCTCATCCCGGAGCTCGTGCAGCGTCTCGACTATCACAAGGGGCCCTACTACGCGGAGGTCGGCGACTTCGCGTCGGTCGGCTTCGTCGACATGGAGTACTTCCGCGTCCTGCCGCGGAACTTCGCGCTGCTCGAGGTGGGGAACTACAACTATTGGCGGACCCTCGGTGCCGCGACGCCGCGCATCGGCAACGGCAACCTGCTGGTTGCGGGCGAGGTGGTCGGCGACAACGGCCCGTGGGACGTGCCGCAGGACTACCGCAAGCTGAACGGGGTGCTCTCGTACTCCCAGGGCACGCTTGCCAACGGCTGGTCGCTCACCGCGATGGGCTACCGCGCGAAGTGGACTTCGACCGACCAGATCCCCAAGCGCGCGCTCGACCAGGGGCTCATCGGTCGCTTCGGCTCGCTCGACCCCACCGATGGCGGCGAGACCTGGCGCTACTCGTTCTCGGGACGCTGGGCGAAAAGCGACGCCAACGCCGCGACGCTCGCGAACGCCTGGTTCATCGGCTATTCGCTCGATCTCTACTCGAACTTCACCTACTTCCTCGACAACCCCGTCAAGGGTGACCAGTTCGAGCAGTCCGACCGGCGCAAGATCGGCGGCATCGATCTCGCGCAGAAGTGGCTCGGCGAGTGGGGCGGCGTGCGTTACGAGAACACGGTGGGCTTCGCGACGCGCTACGACCGCATCGCCCCGGTCGCGCTGCACCTCACCAGCGCGCGCGAACGCTTCGACACGGTACGGCAGGACAACGTCAACGAATGGAGCATCGCGCTCTGGGCGCAGAACGACACGCGCTGGAGCTCCTGGCTCCGCACCGTCGTCGGGCTGCGCGGCGAGCGCTTCGGCTTCGACGTCTCCAGCAGCCTGCCGGAGAACTCCGGGAGGGAGAGCGCGCAGAAGGTGCTGCCGAAGTTCTCGCTCATCCTCGGACCCTGGGCGCGCACCGAGCTCTACGCGAACTACGGCCAGGGGTTCCATTCGAACGATGCACGCGGCACGACGACGCGCATCAATCCCGACCCCCGCGATCCGGGCTTCCTCGGACCCGTGGCGCCGGTCACGCCGCTCGTCGGCACCGTCGGCTACGAGGTGGGACTGCGCTCGGCGCCGTTCGCAGGCTTCGAGACGACGCTCGCGCTCTGGCGCCTCGATCTCGACTCGGAGCTCCTCTTCGTCGGCGATGCCGGCACGACCGAGCCGAGCCGTCCGAGCCGCCGGCAGGGCGTCGAGTGGTACGCCTACTACTCGCCGGTGCGCTGGTTCGCGGCCGACCTCATGGCCGCCTATACGCAGGCGCGCTTCACCGACTCGGAGCCGGTGGGGAATCGCATCCCGGGCGCGATCGAGAGCGCTGCCGCCGGCGGCGTCACGCTGTTTCCCTATCGCAACTGGTTCGGCAGCCTGCGCTTCCGCTACTTCGGCGCGCGGCCCCTGGTCGAGGACAACAGCGTACGTTCCAGCTCGTCGCTGATCTGGAACCTGCGCGGCGGCTATCAGGTCACGAACAACTGGCAGGTCGCGCTCGACGTCATCAACCTCTTCAACGCCAAGGTGAGCGACATCGAGTACTACTACGAGTCGCGCCTGCCCTTCGAGCCCGGTCCGGTGGCGGACATCCATCTGCACCCGGCCGTGCCGCGCACGGTGCGGCTGGTGGTGAAGTACGCGATGTAGCGGGATGGCGTCCAACCGGTCGCCGCGTCGAGGCACCGCTCATCGCGGGAACAGTGCGTTCGAGGCGTCAGCTGTCGGCCGGGTCGGAGCTGTCGTCTTTGGACTATCGGAGCCGCGAAGCAGCCTCACTTGGCAGCCAGTGTACTCAGGATCTTGACCGTGTTCGCTCCTCGCATGGCGAAGCAACAGGCAAGTCCGTTGTCCAACCAATGTCCCACACCGCCGCCAAACGCCGCGGCAACGAGAATTCCCACCCAATCGCGAACAAAGTGGCTATTCATTTGCAGCCCGATTATCGACGAGCATCAGGACACTTGTCGCGACCGGTCGCCCGAACGCCGCGACGCCGCGCTTTCACCGCAGCTTGTATCTCAGCCACCCGTTGGAGAGTCCTTACGGTAGCGCTCATCCAATAACGCTTCAAGGGCCGCGTGCAGTGGGGGAACATCGTCGCGAACGATGCTCCATACCGTGTCGGGGTCGATTCCGAGGTAGGCGTGGACGAGACGGTTACGGGTTGCGACCACCTGCCGCCATGGGATGCTGGGCGCCTTCGCTCGCACTTCGTCGGGCACATGGTTAGCAGCCTCGCCGATCAGCTCGAGATTGCGCAGCGTAGCGTCGTAGCGCATGGGATCGGCCAGAAACGCGTCGCGCTCGACATTGCCGGTGTACCTGAGGACGCGCTCGCAAAACGCGAGCATGTCCTCCACGCAAAGCCATGAATCGCGATCAGACGGCGATGGCATCGCGTTCTACGAAGGGCCGAAGCCGGTCGCGGAGCGCCTTTTCCGTGACGAGATCGACCGGACAGCCGAACAGGTCCTCCAGATAGAACTGGACACCGAAGTAGCGTGCCGAAGTCGCGGGACCGTCGAATCCGACCAACACGTCCACGTCACTCGCGGATCCTGCGCGCCCGCGAGCTGTGGAACCGAACAACGCAAGCCGCGTCACCCCGAATCGCTTCTCGAGCGTCGGCTTGTGCTCCCTCAGCAACCGGAGAGCTTCGTCACGGTCCATTGGACAATGATGCCGGATCGCAGCCGGTTCTGGCGAGGTCTTGCGTGCCGCTCTTCACCTGCACGCGCCTGTCCCGGAGCGTGAGCGTCACCTCGGAACCCTCGGGCAGCGCGCGCAGGATGTCGAGGAGCTTGCGCGCGCCGACGGTGATGCCCTTCGCGTCGCCGGTCGCCTCGACGGCGAGATGCGCGGCGATCTCGATCTCGATGTCGGTGGCGATGAACGCGAGGCGATCCGCCGACCGCTGCTGCTGTCCTTCCCGGCCGAAATGCCTGGCATCCGAACGTGTTTCCTCCATGCGTCTTACTGCCGGCGGACTTTAGCGTAAGTCGATGTCCGGAGGCCACCCCGGGCGGCGTCTCGGCTCTGAACCGGCACGCGACGCCGGCGGTCGACCGAGCTCCGCGCCATTCGCTGTCATTTCGGTAGCATCCTCCCGCATGGACCGCATCGAACGCTTCTACCGGATCGACCAGCTGCTGCAGCAGCGGCGCCAGGTGCCGGTGAAGGTCTTCCTCGAGTCGCTCGACGTCTCGCTCGCGACCTTCAAGCGCGACCTCGAGTACATGCGCGACCGGCTCAACGCGCCGATCGAATGGGATCGCGAGCTGCGCGGCTACCGGTACGTGCAGCCGGCGGCGGGCATGCCGCGCTACCAGCTTCCCGGACTCTGGTTCAACCCTTCGGAGGTGCACGCGCTGCTCACCATGCGCCAGCTTCTCAAGGGGCTCGATCCAGGCGTGCTCGCGCCGCACGTGGAGCCGCTGCTCGCGCGCCTGCGCGGGCTGCTGGAGCGCGACGACGGCTCGGCCGAGGAGATCGAGAGGCGCATCCGCATCATCCCGATCGCGGCGCGGCGGATGACGCTCGCGTTCTTCGAGGTGGCGGCTACGGCGACGCTCCGGCGCAAGCGGCTCGCCATCGCCTACTTCTCGCGCACTGCGAACGCGACCACGGAGCGAGAGGTGTCGCCGCAGCGGCTCGTCTTCTACCGCGGCAACTGGTATCTCGACGGCTGGTGCCATCTGCGCAACGACCTGCGCAGCTTCGCGGTCGATTCGATCCGCAGGGCGACGCTGCTCGACGCGCCCGCCAGGGACGTCCCGGAAGCCGAACTCGACGCGCACCTCGCCGCCGGCTACGGTATCTTCTCGGGCCGCAAGACGACCTGGGCGACGATCCGCTTCTCGCCGGTCGCCGCGCGCTGGGTGGCGGCGGAGACCTGGCATCCGCAGCAGAAGTCGCGCAGCGAGGCCGACGGCGCCTACGTGCTCGAGGTGCCCTACAGCGATCCGACGGAGCTCGCGATGGACATCCTCCGCCACGGCGCGGACGCCGAGGTGCTCGCGCCGCCCGAGCTCCGCGCCGAGATCGAGCGCCGCCTCGCTGCGGCGCTCGCGCGCTATTCGGCGCCCGCGAAGGCGGCGTAGCGGGAGAGGGCGGACGCAGTGCAGTTCCGGTCGCCGGGGCTCGCCTGGCGAGCCACACCGGCGCGCAAGCTCGGCGGGTCAAGGAGAGCCTGCCATGCGCGTATCCACTCGCCCTCTGTCCGTGCTCCGCCCATGCTCCGGCGACCGTGCCGTCGCCGCGGCCATACTCGCGGCCGTGTTGATTGCGCTCGCCGCTGGCGTCGTAGATCGACCCGCGAGCGCGGCCGCATCCGTGCCGGCGTGCGTGCCCGCAGCCGTGTGATGCCGGGGAAGTCCGCCCGGCTCGGAGCGGCGCAGAACGTTTCCGCCGGGCGCCGCTTACAATCCGCGGCGTGACCACCCTCCGCTTCGCGCGGGGCACGCTCTGGCCGGCCATCGTCGATCGCACGGGCGCCGCGCTCGCGAGCGGTGCCCTCGCGCCGATCGAGACCGAAGAACATATCGTCGAGCAGGGCCGCATGCGCTTCTGCGTCCGGCTGGCTGCGACGCTCGCCGCGAAGCCGATCGCGGCGCTCGACGGCGCGCGCCCACTGGCCTCGCATCGCAACCCCTTCCTGCCGCCCGACCCTTCGCTCGTCGTCGGCGACGTGAGCGATACGCACGTGGCCGTGCTCAACAAGTTCCCGGTCATCGCCCATCACCTGCTCGTCGTGACCCGGGCTTACGTCCCGCAGACCGCGCCGCTCGACCGCGATGACGTGGTCGCGATGCTGGCGGCCCTGGCCGAGCGTCCGGCGCTCGCCTTCTACAACGGCGGGCAGGCGGCGGGTGCGAGCCAGCCGCACAAGCACCTGCAGATCGTCCCGCTGCCGCTCCTCGCCGGCGCCCCGATGCCCTTCGAGCGCGCGCTCGCGCCGTTCGCAGGGCGTCTCTCCCGCGTGCCCGAGCTCCCCTTCGGCCACGCGGTCGCGCCCCTGCCGCGGGGCTGGATGGCCGATCCCGAAGGCGCCGCGGACGGCGTTCTCGCCCTTTGCCGGGAAGCGGCCACCGCCGCTGGGGTCGGCGCCGGCCCGTACAATCTGCTCTGCACGGAAGAGCGGCTCATGGTCGTCGCGCGATCGACGGAACGCTTCAACGGCGTGTCGGTGAACGCGCTGGGGTTCGCCGGCAGCCTGTTCGCCAAGGACGCGCGGGAGCTCGCCGTGCTCTGTGCGGCGCGGCCGCTCGAGGTGCTCGCCGCCGTCAGCCGTCCCGTCCTTCCCATGGAGACTGGCGCGCAGGCGCTGCGCTGACCGGGCACCGGCCGTTCCCTTCGTTCGAGAGGACTCCATGCTGCTCACCACCACGCCCAGCGTCGAAGGACGCCCGGTGCAGAAGTACCTCGGCATCGTCTCCGGCGAGGCCATCATCGGCGCGAACGCCTTTCGCGACCTCTTCGCGCGGGTGCGCGACGTCGTCGGCGGCCGGTCCGGCGCCTACGAGAGCGTGCTCATCGATGCGCGCAAGGACGCGCTCGAAGAGCTGACCGCGGCGGCGCAGAAGCTCGGCGCCAACGCCGTCGTCGGCGTGGACATCGACTACGAGGTGCTGGGGCAGGACAACGGGATGCTCATGGTGACCGCGTCGGGGACGGCGGTGGTGATCGCTTGAGGATGGGATCCCGGGAACGGCAGACCGACGCGTCGGCATCTCCTCCGCGAGAGGGGAGTCGGAGTCCCGCCGCGCGCCGCGCCCTCACCCCATGAACGCACTCACCTTCGGCATGGTGCTCACCGGCGTCCTGCTCAACGCCGGTGCGCAGCTGCTGCTCAAGGCGGGCACGAACGCCTTTCCCGCGCTCGGGCTCGACCGCGAGCGGCTGCTCCTGAGCGGCTTGCGCGTCGCCACCGAGCCGCACATCGTCGGCGGGCTCGCCTGTTACGTGCTGAGCGTGGCGATCTGGATCGCGGCGCTGTCGCGCGCGCCGGTGAGCGTCGCCTATCCGATGCTCTCGATCGGCTACATCGTCAACGCGCTCGCGGCGTGGATGCTCTTCGGCGAGTCGCTCTCGGCGCAGAAGCTCGTCGGCATCGGTGTCATCATCGTCGGCGTCTGGCTCGTGGCGCGCAGCTGATGCGCCCGCCGCCCGGCACGCGCGATCCGCGGTGAAGGTCCTCGTCACGGGCGCGGCCGGCTTCCTCGGTCGCGAGGTCGTGGCGCATTTGCGCTCGGCCGGACACGCGGTCACGACCACCGACCGGGTCGGCGCCGTGGACCTGCGCGGCGATCTCGCCGAGGCGGCGTTCTCGCGAACGCTGCCGGATGCGGATGCGCTCGTGCATGCGGCGGCGGTCCAGTACGTCTCCCGCGACCTGCCACTCGTGGCTCGGGAGCGCTACTTCGAGCGCAACAACGTGGTCGCGACCCGCAACCTCGCCGGCCGCTATGCCGGCAGCGACACGCACTTCGTGAACATCGGCACCAGCATGATGTATGCGCAGTCGGGCGCGCCCGTGTACCGCACGACGAGCGCGATGGAAGGGCAGGGCGTCTACAGCCGCTCGAAGCTCGCCGCGCAGCGCGCCGTCGATGCGCTGCCCGACCCCCATGCGACCGTCATCCCGTGCATCATCGGCGGCCCCGGACGCGAGGGCCTGTTCCGCGGCTTCGTCGCGATGATGACCGGGCGCGGCATGGTGGCGTTCCCGGGACGCGGCGAGCACCCGGTGCACATGGTGCATGTCGAGGACGTGGCGAGCCTCGCGGTCCGCGTGCTGGAGACGCGCGCACGCGGCTTCTTCAACGCCGCCGGCCCGGCACCGCTCTCGATCATGCAATGGGTGAGCGAGATCGAGGCGGTTCTCGGCCTGGCGCCCGTGCGACGGATCCGCCTGCCGCTCCGACCCATCGCGGCGGCGAGCGCCGCGACCGGGTACCGGCTGCTTGCCCGCGAGCAGGTGCTGATGCTCGGCATGCCGCATGTGCTCGCGATCGACGAATCGCTGGCGCTCGGGTGGCAACCGCGGCATACCAACGCCATCATCGTGCGCGACATCGCGCGCCACATCGCGGGGCGGTCCGCGCGCGCCTGATGCGGCGTGCGATGCCGTGGGCGTTACGCTGCGGCTGCCACCGCCCGACGCACCACGTCCACTCCATGCCATCCCCTGGGCTTCGCTCGTGACGGCGTGCGCATGTGCCCTGCAAAGGCTCGCGTCGCGAGCCAGCGCTGCGGCACAATCGACGGCTCGCCGCGACGACCTGAGGAGACGCAGCAGGAGGTGCTCATCGCCCGCTGCGAATCCTCCCATCCCCGCGCGTCACCCGGCTTCCGCCGGTGACGCAGACTGCCCCGAATGCTCGCCGTCCTCCAGTCCAACCGGCTCGAAACCCTCGCCGACGCGCTCGCGCAGACGCTTCGCGATGCGCCGCTCGGACCGTTCGAGTCCGAGGTGGTGATCGTCCCGTCGGCGGGGATCGGCCGCTGGCTTTCCTTCGCGCTCGCCGAGCGGCTGGGCGTCGCCGCCAACCTGCGCCTCCAGTTCGCCGCGGGCTACGCCTGGTCGCTCTTCGCGCGCGTGCTCGGCGACATCGAGGCCGACTCGCCGTTCGAGCCGGAGCCGCTCGCGTGGCGGCTCTTCGACCTCCTCGGCCGCGAGCGCCGCGGCAAGGCGTTCGAGCCGGTGCGGCGCTATCTCGCCGACCATGCCGGCGACACCGCGGAAACGTGCGCGCTGCGTCGCTTCGAGCTCGCGACGCGCATCGCCGCCATCTTCGACGGCTATCTGGTGCAACGGCCGGACTGGCTCGAGTGCTGGGGCCGCGGCGAGCTGCTCGGCCTCGGCGACGACGAAGGCTGGCAGGCGGCGTTGTGGCGCGAGATCGCGACGGCGCTTCGCGTCGCCGACAAGCCGCACCCACGCGAACGCTTCTTCGCCGCGCTGGAGAACGACCTGACCGCACGCGCGGTCCTGCCCCAGCGCCTGCACCTGTTCGCGCTGAGCGCGCTGCCGCCGCTCTACCTCGACACCTTCCGGCGCCTCGGCCAGTATCTGGCGGTGAACGTGTTCGCGCTGAACCCCGGCGGGCTGGCGTACTGGGGCGACATCCGCCGGCGAACCGTCTCGGCTGCCGGGCGCGATGCGCCGCCCATCGGCAACGCGCTCCTGGCGTCGTGGGGACGCCACGCGCAGGCCTTCTTCGACGCGCTCGCCGACGCGCAATCGGTCGAGCGGTTCGAGGACCCGGGCACGGCGACGGCGCTCGCCGCGCTGCAATCCGACATCCTCAACCTGCGCGATCGCGGCGCCGCGGCGGGCGATGCGCTCTCGCTCGCGCTTGCGGCCGACGACCGCTCGCTCGGCTTCGCCATTGGCCACGGCCCCACGCGCGAGGTCGAGGCGCTGCAGGACTGGCTGCTCGACGCGTTCGAGCGCGACCCGTCGCTCGCGCCCTCCGACGTGCTGGTGCTCGTGCCCGATCTCGACGCCTATGCGAGCGCCATCGGCTCGGTGTTCGGCAGCGCACCCGAATCGCGCCGCATCGCCTTCACGATCGCCGACCGCGGACTCGTGCGGGCGAGCGCGATCGCCCGCGCGCTGCTGCTCGTGCTCTCCCTTCCGCGGTCGCGCCTCGACGCCGAGACCGTGTTGGCGCTGCTCGACGCCAACGCGGTGGCGCGCCGCTTCGGGTTCGTCGAGGCCGACGTCGCAGTGGTGCGGCGCTGGGTCCACGAGAGCGGCATCCGCTGGGGACGCGACGCGGCCGCGCTCGAATCGCTCGGCTTTCCCGCGAGCGCCGAACACACCTGGCGTCACGGCCTCGACCGCATGCTGCTCGGCTACGCGATGCGCGAGGACGGCGCTGCGCTCTATCGCGGCCGGCTTGCGTACGATCCCATCGAGGGTACGGAGGCCCGCGCGCTGGGGGCTCTCGCGACGTTCGCCGACGCCGTCTTCGCGCTCGAGGAGACTCTACGCGAGCCGCGCAGCCCCGCGCGCTGGGCCGCGTTGCTCGGGGACGTGCAGGAGCGCTTCTTCGCCCCCGCGCTCGACGAGCTCGACGAGGCGGCGGCGTTGCGTCGGGCGGTGCTGCACTTTGCCGACGAGGCGCGCCGCGGCGGCTGCGAATCGCCCGTGCCCCTCGCCGTCGTGCGCCGCAAGCTCGAGGCTCTGCTCGCACCGGAATCGCGCGTCGAGTCGTTCCTCGCCGGCGGCGTGACGTTCGCGGCGCTGCGGCCCAACCGCCCGGTGCCGGCGCGTGTCGTCGTGCTGCTCGGCATGAACGACGGCGCCTTCCCGCGGCAGTCGCCGCCGCCGTCGTTCGACCTTTGCGCGCAGGCGCCGCGGCGCGGCGACCGCGTGCTGCGCGACGAGGCGCGCTACGCGCTGCTCGAAGCGCTCCTCGGCACGCGCGAGCGGCTGCTGGTGAGCTGGACGGGCCGCAGCGCGCGCGACAACGCCGCCAAGCCACCTTCGGTGGTCGTGAGCGAGCTGCGTGACGTGGTCGCGCGAAGCTTCACGGGTGAGGGCGGCAGCGAGGTGCTGGGACGACTCACGACTCTCCATCCCCTCCAGGCGTTCAGCCGCAGCTACTTCATGCCCGACCGCGACCCGCACCTGTGGAGCTACGCGGAGCAGTACGCCGAGGCGAGCCGCGCCGCCATCGGCGCAAAGGTGCTGCGGGCAGCGCGTCGAGTCGTCGCAGCGCCGCTCGCGCCGCCTGCAGCCGAAACGGAGCTCTCGCTCGAGCAGCTCGTGAGCGGTCTGCAGGATCCGGCGCGCCGGTTCCTCCGCGACCGGCTCGGAATCGTTCTCCGCGAGGGCGAAGCGGAGCTCGAGACGAGCGAGCCGTTCGCGCTCGACAAGCTGCAGGAGTGGACGCTGCGCGCCGAAACCTGCGCGCTGATGCTGCAGGGCGCGTCGCGGGAGGCTGCCGAGGCGGTGGCACGCGAGCGCGGCCGCCTGCCGCACGGCGCGATGGGCGAAGCAGCGTTTCATGCTTGCCTTGGCGAAGTGCTGCCGGTGGTCGAGCGCATGCGCTCCGCCGGCGAGCGCGGCGGCCAGCCGCCGTTGCCGTTTCGCATCGAGGTGGCGGGCGTATCGGTGCGGGGCACGCTGCGCGGAAGGTTCGCACACGGGCTCGCGCTCGGTATTCCCGGCACACGGCGGGCGCGCCACTGGTTGGAGGCGTGGATCGCGCACCTCGTGTTCCATCTCGCCGATCCCGACCGCGAGCACGTCACCGAGCACCACGCGCTGGGCGGCACCATCGAGCTCCAACCGGTCGCGCAGGCGCATCACCGCCTCGCGGCGCTCGTGCGCCTCTGGCAACGCGCGGCGGAGCGGCCGTTGCCTTTCTTCTGCGAGTCGAGCTTCGCCTACGCGCGGGCGTTGACGCAGGAGGCCGATGCGCCTCAGGCCGCGCGCAAACAGTTCGAGCCCCGAGCCGACTGGGACGCGGCATATCCTGAGCGCGAGAGGCCCTACATCGAGCTCGCCTGGCGCGGCGTCGAGGATCCGCTCGACGCGGCGTTTGAAGCGTTGGCCGCGGAGATCTTCCTGCCGGTGCTCGAGCACGCGAGGGAAAGCCTGTGAGCGATCGCGCCGCGCAAGTGCCTGCGCTCACGATCCACGACGCGCCGCTCGCGGGCACGATCGCGGTCGAGGCGAGCGCGGGCACCGGCAAGACGTGGACCATCGCCGCGCTCGTCGTGCGCCTCGTGCTGGAGCGCGGCCTGTCGATCCGCGAGATCCTCGTCGTCACCTTCACCGAGGCGGCGACCGCCGAGCTGCGGACGCGCATCCGCGAGCGGCTGGTCGCGCTGCGTGCCTGGCTCGCAGGCAACGGCGTCGCGAGCGGCGACGGCGAAGATCCGCTGCTCGCGTGGCTCGCCCGCGCCGCCGCGCTCGATCGCGGCGAGTGCCTGCGGCGGCTCGATGCCGCGCTCTACGACTTCGATCTCGCGCCGATCCACACCATCCACGCGTTCTGCCAGCGCGCACTGGTCGAGCACGCGTTCGAAAGCGGGCAGCCGTTTGCCTGCGATCTGGTGCCGGACGAATCGCGGCTCGTCATGGAGTCGGTGACCGACTTCTGGCGCCGCGAGACGGCCGGCGCGGCGCCCGAATGGAGCGCGTGGCTCCGCGACCGCAAGGTGCAGCCCGGCTCGCTTGCCCGACTGCTGCTCGAGGTCGACCGCAAGCCGTACGCCGACTTCGTGCCGGCGGAGCACGCGAAGCACTCGGGCGACTCCCTGGCGCCGCCGTTCGCAATCGCAGCAGCCCTCTGGCGGGAGGAGAGCGCCGAGGTGCTGCGACAGCTGCAGGAAGCGGTCGATCGCGAGGAGCTGACCTCCGGGTACACCATTGAGAAAATGCGTCTGTGGTCGGGAGAGCTCGATCGCTACTTCGCCGGCGGCGTGGCGAGCCCGGACCTGCCGGAAGCGATCAAGCGGCTCGCGGCGAACAAGGTGCCGGCCCGGGCCCGCGCGACGACGACGCATCCCTTCTTCGCCGCCGCGCAGCGGCTCGTGGAAGCCGCCGCGCCGTACGGCGAAGCGTTCGAGCGGCGCACGCTCGACCTGAAGCTGCGCGCCATTGCGGCGAGCCGCGACACGCTCGCGCGGCTGAAGCGCGAGCGGGCGCTGTGCTCGTACAACGACCTGGTGGGGCACCTCGCGCGCGCGCTCGCGGGACGGCAGGGGGAGCGGCTCGCGGCTTCGCTGCGCGCGCGCTACCGCGCCGTGCTCGTGGACGAGTTCCAGGACACCGATCCGCTGCAGGCGCGCATCTTCGGCGACGTGTTCGGGCGCGACGGCGATCTGCTCTATTTCGTCGGCGATCCCAAGCAGGCGATCTACGGCTTTCGCGGCGCGGACGTGCGCGCCTACCTGCACGCGCGCAGCGGTGCGGTGCGCCGGACGCTGCTCGAGAACTTCCGCTCGGGGCCGGGACTCGTCGCCGCGGTCAACGCGCTCTTCGCGCGCGAGGACCCGTTCCTCGTCGATGCGATCGAGCTCGCGCCGGGCTCCGCAAGCCCGCAGTCGAGCGCACGCAGCACCGAGGTGGTGCTGCCCGCTGCGCTCGCCGCGCCGTTCACGTTCTGGCATGCGCCGCGCGGCGACGGCGAGAAGCCGCCGCGAAAGAACGCCTCGCGCCTCGTCATCGCTGCGGCAACGGCCGCCGAGATCGTGCGCCTGCTCGCCGCCGGGCTGCGCGGCGAGGCCCGCATCGCCGGCGAACGACTCTCCGGCCAGCACATCGCGGTGCTCGTGAAGAGCCACTTCGAGGCGGCGCTGGTGCGCGCGGCGCTGAAGCGCGCCGGCGTGGCGAGCGTGACCTACGGCCAGCAGAGCGTGTTCGCGTCGCACGAGGCGGCGGAGCTGGAGCGCGTGCTGCTCGCCGTCGCGAGCCCGACGCAGGAGGGCCTCGTGCGTGCCGCGCTCGCCACCGATCTGCTCGGCTGGTCGGCCGCCGACTTCGCGCAGCTGGAGGACGACGAGGCGCCGCTCGAGCGCGCGCTCGAGGACTTCGCGCGCTATCGCGACCTCGCCGAGCGCGACGACTTCGCGCGCATGCTGCGCACGCTCGCGGTGGAGCGTCGCGTCGCGCCGCGGCTCCTCGCGCTCGACGACGGCGAGCGGCGTCTCACCAACCTGCTGCACCTCGCCGAACTGCTCGAAGCCGCAACCGCGGGCGAGGGTCTCGATCTCGCCGGCGTCGTCCGCTATCTCGCGCAGTCCCGCGCCGCACCGTCGCTCGATGCCGAGAGCGAGCAGCTGCGGCTCGAGTCGGACGAGCGGCTGGTGCGCATACTCACCATTCACGCCGCGAAGGGACTGCAGTTCCCCATCGTGTTCTGTCCCTTCCTCTGGTCGGGCGGAGCGGGCAAGCGCGACCATGACCGACCGCTCGCCTTCCATGACGTCGAGGGGCGCGCACGGTTCGACCTCGCCCGGCACCCGGCCAAGCCACATCAGGCGCTCGCCACCCGGGAGCAGCGCGAGGAGTCGCTGCGCCTCGCCTACGTCGCGCTCACGCGTGCCGAGCACCGCGTCGTCGCGGTCTGCGGGCCGTTGGCGAGCTGGGAGACCTCGCCGCTCGCGTGGCTGCTCCTCGGCGAAGAAAGCGATCCCGTTGCCGTCGAGAAACGCGCGAAGGCGATGCGCGACGCCGAGCTCCGCGACTGTCTCGACGCGCTCGCGCGCGCGAGCGCCGGTCACATCGCCGTGGTCGACCTGCCCGCGGCAACGGCCTCCGCGCTGCCTTCGCCGGACGGCGGAGTCCCGGACGGCTTCGGCGCGCGGGCGTTCGGCGGCGTGTTGCGCCCGCGCTGGCGCGTCACCAGCTACACGGGCCTCGCGGCGCGGAGCGAATCCGAGGCGCCCGACCATGACGCGCTCGCGCTCGCGCTCGCGGCGAGCGCTGCGGGCGCGGAGGCGGCAGTGTCGGCATCGCCGCTGCTGACGGAGCTGCCACGCGGCGCCCGCTTCGGCGAGGCGCTGCACGCGCTCTTCGAGCAGCTCGACTTCACGCACCTCGGCCCCGTGGAGGCAAAGGCGCGGGAGATCCTCGCACGTTTCGGCATCGCAACCGTGCATGCGCCGTCCGTTGCCGCGCTCGTGACCGACGTCGTGCGCACGCCGCTCGACGCGCAGGGCACGGTGCGCCTTGCGGACATACCGCGCGAGCGGCGTGTCGACGAGATGGAGTTCTACTTTCCCGCTGCGGCAGTCGATGCATCGACCATCGCTGCCGCGCTTTCGCGCGACCGCCAGCACGCCGGGCTCGCCGCGGTGACCGAGGACGGCGTCGCCGCGCTGACGCCGGGCTACCTCCGCGGCTTCGTCGATCTCGTGTTCGCGGCGCAGGGCCGCTACTGGATTGCGGACTACAAGTCCAACTGGCTCGGGCCGCGGGTCGAGGACTACGCACCCGCGCGGCTCGCCCATGCCATGGCCGAGCACCTGTACGACCTGCAGGCGCTGCTCTACGTGATCGCCATCGATCGCCACATCGCCACGCGCGTCCCCGGGTACGACTACGAGCGCGACTTCGGCGGCGTGTTCTACCTCTTCGTGCGGGGCATGCAGCCCGGCGCGCGGCACGGCATCCATTTCCTGCGGCCCGACGCGGCGCTGGTTCGCGAGCTGGGCGGCGCGATGACGCGACGGGAGCGGCTGGTTTCATGAGCGCGGTCGAACACCTGCAGGCGCTCGCGCGTGCGGGCGCGCTCGACGCACTGGACGTGGAGCTCGCGGCGATGCTCGCACGAGGCGTGGCGAGCCACGGCGACGAGGCCGCGCTCGCCGGTGCGCTCGCGAGCCGCGCGCTCGGCGAGGGCCATGTCCGCATCGACCTCGCGCGGCTCGCCGGGCGGGAGGTGCTCGCGGACGACGAGACGGGCGCAGAACGGAACGCGCACGGCCTGACCTTGCCGCCGCTCGCGGCGTGGAAGCGCGCGCTGCTCGCGAGCGGCGCCGCCGTCGAGCCCGGCGGCTACGCGCCGCTCGTGCTCGAGGACGATCATCTCTACCTGCACCGCTACTGGCGCTACGAGCACGACCTCGCGCGCGACCTGCTCGCGCGCGCTGAAGTGGTGCCGGAGATCGAAGACGCCCGTCTCGCGCGTGTCCTCGCGCGCCTGTTCCCGGCCCAGGGCCGGTCGCTCGACCGGCAGAAGCTCGCCGCCGCCGTCATGGCGACGCGTGGCCTTGCGGTCATCTCCGGCGGACCGGGCACCGGCAAGACGACGACTGTCGTGCGCGCGCTCGCGGCACGCATCGAGCTCGCCGGCGAGCGGCCGCTGCGCATTGCGCTCGCGGCGCCGACGGGCAAGGCGGCCGCGCGGCTGCAGGACGTGGTGCGCGAAGCGCGCGCCACGCTCGACGTGCCGGCGGCGGTGCGCGAGCGGTTGCCGGGCGAGGCGGCGACAGTCCACCGTCTGCTCGGCACGATTCCCGGGCGGCCGCAGTTCCGCCACGGGCCCGACGATCCGCTGCCGCTCGACATCCTCGTCGTCGACGAGGCGTCGATGCTCGACGTCGCGCTCGCGGCGAAGCTGCTCGCCGCGCTCGCGCCCGATACGCAGCTGGTGCTCGTCGGCGACCGGCACCAGCTCGCCTCGGTCGAGGCGGGCGCGGTGCTGGCGAGCCTGTGCGACGAGGCGGCGGGCTTCACGCCGCGCTACGCACGGCGGCTGGCGAAGCTCGTCGGCACGGAGGTGCCGCCCGCGCAACGCGGCGCCGGTGCGCTGGCCGATGCAGTGGTCTTCCTCGACCGCAGCTGGCGCTTCGGCGGCGACACCGCGCTCGGGCGTCTTGCCGAGCGCGTCCGCGACGGCGACGCCGACGGTGCGATCGAGCTGTTGCGCGCCCACCGCGCCGAAGGCCACGAAGCGCAGGACGCGGGGCCCGGGGCGCAATCGCGCGTGCGCTGGATCGAGGCCGACGCGCGCCAGCTCGTCGCGTCCCTGACCGAGCGGCACGCGGCGTGGATCGCAGCCGCACGCGGCGCGCTCGCACCCGAGGCCGCGTTCGCGCGCCTCGCCACCTTCGCCGCGCTGACCGCGCATCGCCGCGGTCCGCTCGGCGCGCAAGGGCTCTCGGCGGCGATCGAGGCGCAGCTGCGCGCCCGCGGCGCTGTTCCGCCGCGCCGCGACTGGTACGTCGGCCGGCCGGTGATGCTCGCGCGCAACGATTACGCACTGCGCCTTTTCAACGGCGACGTCGGCGTCGCGCTCGCGACGGAGGACGGATCGCTGTCGGCGTTCTTTCCCGGGGCCGACGGCAGCCCGCGGCGCGTCGCGCCGCAGCGCATCCCCGACGCCGAGACGCTCTACGCGCTCACCGTGCACAAGAGCCAGGGCTCGGAGTTCGACGCGACGCTGATCGTCCTGCCCGAGAGCGATTCGCGCGTGCTGTCGCGCGAGCTCCTCTACACCGGCATCACCCGCGCGCGGCGTGCGGCGACCGTCGCCGGCAGCGAGGCGGTGCTGCGCGCTGCGATGAACCGCCGCGTCGAGCGCGATTCGGGGCTCGCGACGCGGCTCGCTCGCGGCAGGTAGGGTGGCCGAGCTTCGCATCCCAGGCGGCTGAACGCACGGCTCGTGCCATCGATGGAGGCCGAGCGCGAGACCGTCCTGATGCCATCCGCATGACAGACCGCTCAACGCAAGCCTCGGACTTCGCCCGCGACCGGCGCGGACCTGCCGCTCACGTGCCGTGCCGCAGTCCCTCTTCCCGCCTCCGCGGCGGTGGCCGAGCGGTGGAGCGGCGGCGCATCATCGCCCCATTCCCGATCCATGCTGGACGTTCCGCAGCGCGGCCGGGCGCCGCCCCTCGAGGATCGCCATGGACCTGCAGACACTACAGGCCGCGCTCGCGCGCATCGCCGCATCGCGCGGCCAGTCGCGCTATGACCATCCGCGCAACCTCGCGCTGGCGCTCGCCGCCGAGGCGGGCGCGGTGCTCGACCGTTTCCGCTGGCTGACCGACGCGGAAGCCGCCGCGCTCGACGATGAAGCGCGCGAAGCCGTGGCGCGGACAGCGGTCGAAGCGATGCTCTACGCGATGAGGCTCGCGACGCGAGCGGGTGTGGACGTGGCGGCCGTGATCGCGGAACGTCTCGAGGCGGCCGTCCCCGCGCCTTTCGAGGCCGACCGCGCGGGCGCCGGCGCAACGGTCCGAGGCGACACCGACGCGGAGGCGGCAACGGCGAGCCCGGCTGCGGATGCCGTCGAACCAGTTGGCGTCCTCGATGCGGAATACGTCCACGAGGCGACCGTGCCGCTTGCCGCCTTGCGGTCTGCGGCCGGCTCCGCCGGGAAGCCGGTAACGCATCACGCGGGAGCCTCCGATTTCGGGCGCGGGCCGCCGACCGAGCGTGAAGTGCTTCACGTCGAGAAATCGCCTGAGGAGGCGTCCGACGAGGCGCCGGCCCATCGTGCTCCCGCCGCGACGGCGCGGTCGGCCGCACCGCCTGCGGCCCCGAGCGCGATGGTCGCCGCGGCCTCGGCGGCATTCGCTCGTGCGCAGGCTGCCGCCGCGCGCGTGCACCAGACGTTCGCACCATCCGCTCCGCCGGCCGACGCCGAGCTCGAGCCTCCGGAGGAGGACGAGCTCGAGTCCACCATCACGCTCGATGCGGGTCCGGCGCCCGAACCCGCAAGGGCCACGGCGCCGGTCGCGCCGGCACCGGACGCCGTGCCGCACACCCTGGACGAGCATGCGCCGGACAAGGCCGAGCCGTCGCCGGCGGTGACCGGCGATCCCGCGTCAAGACAGCGCGCAGCCGAAACGGACACGGGTGCGGCCAAGGATTCGTCGTCGGCGCCGGACGATCCTGCCGGAGCCGCTGATCCTGTCCCGGAGGCGGCTCACGACAGCGGCAAGCCTTCGGCCCCAGGCCAAGGGCACGACCACAAGCATCGCGACGCACCGCGTGCCGAGCGGCGCCAGCACGCACCGCGGGCGGACGACACCGGCAGCCACAGCGGCCGGCGCCAGGCGAACGGGCGCCACGCCGACCGGAACGCTCCCACCGGCAGTCATGGCGCTGCCGGCGGCCAGCACGCCAAGGGGCACGGCCGCGAGCACGGCGAGCGGCAGCATGACAAGCGGCATGGCAGCGGCCAGCACACCGGCGCGCCGGCGCGCGCCGAACATGGCGAGGCGCGAGGTCAGGGGCGCGGCGACCGTCCTGCCGTCGACCGCGGCACCGGTCACGCGGCCGATCACGATGGTCGCAAGCATCACGACGCGCGCAGCGAGCATCCCGATGCCCGCGGCCCTCGTGCACCCGCGCCGGCAGCCGATCGGTACGCGAAGCTCGACTTCGAGGCCGTGCAGACGCTGCGCAAGTCGATGGCACGGATGCTCGAGGGCGTGCACCGCAAGGATCCCCTGCTGCGCGAGCTGGCCGAGGAGCTCGAGACGCTGCGCCGCACGCTCTACTCGAACGCGGCGAAGCCGGCGTGGGTCGCGGACACTCTCCTCACCATACGGCGCATGCTCGAGGATTCGGTGGGCGAGGGTCTCGGCGGCGTGCTCGATGCCGAGCGTCGCATCGCGGCGATCGACGCGCTGCTGAGTTATTGAGCTTTCCGTAAGTGCGTGACAGCCCAGCCCTCACCCCCAGCCCCTCTCCCGCATGAGCCATTACCCGGCGCAGGCCGGGTCATGCGCCGGGATGGGGGGACGGCAAAGGGGGCCACGGGCACCTCTTGCGGAAGCTTCCCTGTTGAAGATGACGAAACCGGCTGACAGCCGCTCTCGTCACGACGCTTCCCTCGGCCGCGAAGCCGCCGCCCGCTAGTCTAAGGAAGGTCCGCGTAATTCTCGGCGTCGGGTCGCATGGGACCCGCTCACCGAGCGCGACCTACATCGACAGCGCACCTTCGCGAAAGGCGGTCTTCGCGAGCCAGACGTTGACGAGCACCGGCCGCCCGCCGCGCGCGATCGCCTTGGCTTCGGCGAGCGCGGCCGGCACCTGGTCGTTGCTCCTCACCACGAGGCCCGCCGCGCCGAAGCCCTCGGCGACGCGGTGGTAGTCGGTGCGCGCGAGCACGGTGCCGACGTCGTCGCCGAGCATCCTCACCTGCTCGCGCGCGATCTGCGTCCAGCCGGCGTCGTTGCCCACCACCGCGATGACGGGGATGCGATGCCGGACGAAGGTGTCGAGCTCGGCGAGGCTGTAGCCGCAGGCGCCGTCGCCGAAGACGATCCACACCTCCGACTGCGGTCGGGCATGCGCAGCGCCGAGCGCGAAGCCGGCACCCACGCCCAGCGTGCCGAACGCGCCGGGATCGAGCCACGCGAGCGGCCCGCGCGGGCGGAGGATGTAGGACGCGGTGGCGACGAAGTCGCCGCCGTCCGCCACGAACACCGCGTTCTCGTCGGCCACGCGGTCGATCTCGCGCAGGAGCGCGACCGGATTCACGTGCTCTCCCGTCAGCGCCGCCTCGGCGTCGATCTCGCGCTCGCGCGTCGCGTCGCGGGCGCGCAGGGCGGCGAGCCACGCGTCGCGAGGTGCGCTGGACGTCAGCTGCCCCAGAGCCTGCAGCGAGCGTCCGGCGTCGCCGATCAGCGTGAGGTCGGGCCGACGGTTCAGGCGCGCGTCGCGCAGGCTGCGGTTCGCGGCGATGAGCGTCGCCGAGCGCCGCACATGGCGCCCGTAGTCGAGCCGGAAGTCGCACGGCACGCCGGCGAGCAGCACGCAGTCGGCCTCGCGCAGCGCCTCGCGGCGGCGATGGCGCATCTGCAAGGAGTGCTCGGAGCCGAGCAGGCCGCGACCCATGCCGGAGAGGTAGACCGGCACGCCGAGGCGCTCGATCGCCGCCGCGACCTGCCGCGCTTCGCGCGCGATCGCGAGCGTCTGGCTGCCGAGCACGATGAGCGGCCGCTCGGCTCGCGCGAGCATGGCCGTGGCGCGCTCGATCGATTTCGGCAGCGCCTCGGGAAGGCGCGGGCTGCGCGGCGTCGTCCGGGTCGGCGCGTCGGCGCCCGCGAACATGCGCTCGGCATGACGGCGCAGGTACCAGCGCAGCGCGCGGTCCGCGACGCCACTGCCCTTGCCCGCGGCGTCGGCGTACCCCCGGCGGACGTCGGCCTCGGGGTAGAGGAGGTCGACCGGGCATTCGATGCACACCGGCCCGGGCACGCCCTCCCGCGCCACCGCGAAGGCTTCCGCCAGCGCGGGTGCGAGGTCCGCGACGCGGCGCACCTGCCGCAGGGACTTCACGTGCGCGGTGACGAGGGCGCGCTGGTCGGTATCCTGCAGCGCGCCGCGGCCCTGCAGCGCCGTCGGTGCCGCGCCGGCGAGCAGGACGAGCGGCGACTGGGCGAGCTGCGCGTTCTTGAGCGCCGTGATGGCGTTGGTGAGCCCCGGGCCGGCCGTGACTGCGGCGACGCCGGGCAGCCCCGTCATGCGGCTCGTCGCATCGGCGGCGAACACTGCGCTGCGCTCGTCGCGGGTGTCGAGGATGCGCACCCCGCGCGCCCTGGCGGCGGCGAGGATCGGGGAGATGTGCCCGCCGCACAGGGTGAACACGGCCGTGACCCCGTGCGCTTCCAGCACTGCCGCGAGCCGGTCGCCGCCGTGCGGATGGGTTTGCTGCATCTGCATGCCCGGATCCTCGGTGCGGTCCAACGACCGATGCTACGTCACGGGCAAGCACGGCGCGCCGGACGTGTGCGCCGGGTCGGCGTCGCCGTTGACGTGCGTCAATGCCGGATCGGTGCCCGCGCCTAGCTTAGAGAAGAACAGGCGGCCGGGCACCAGGGCGGAGAACGCTCGGAGGGCGCGGCCGGCGGAAGGGAGCGGCGCGAGTTGCACCCGGACCTTGGCGTGGCCCCGTGGCGGTACTTCGAGCATGACGCCGACATCGGCGTCGAGGGCGTGGCGGCGACCGCCGAGGAGGCGATGGCGAATGCCGCGGCAGCCACCTTCGCCATCATGTGCCCGCCGGAGCGGATCGCCCCGCGGGCGACGCTCGCGGTCGAGTTTCGCGAGGACGACTTGGAGCTCGCGCTCGTGACGTGGATCAATCTGCTGCTCGCACATGCGCGCGAACGCGGGCTCGCGCTCGGGCGTTTCGCGCTCCGCCGCGATGGCGACCTCTGGCGCGGCGAAGCTTCCGGCGAGCCCTGGCGCGAGGGGCTGGAGCGCGGCACCGAGGTGAAGGGTGCGACGCTGACGGCGCTCGCGGTCGGCCCCGACGCCGGGGGCTGGTTCGCCCGCTGCGTCGTGGATGTCTGAAAGCATTCCCCCTCGGAACCGGGATGAATCTCGATCGACTGCAGCGCATCGATCCCTGGACGTGGACGCTCCCGAGGCAGCCCGGCGAGCAGCGCGGCGAGGTGCGCCTCTACGGCAGCGAGGCGCTCCTCGCGAGCATGGACGACAAGGTGCTCGAGCAGATCGGCAACGTCGCGAAGCTGCCCGGACTGGTCGGCCCCGCGATGACGATGCCCGACGCGCACTGGGGCTACGGCTTCCCGATCGGCGGCGTCGCCGCATTCGATCCCGATGCCGGCGGCATCATCTCCGCGGGCGGCGTCGGCTTCGACATCTCCTGCGGCATCCGCTGCCTGCGCACGGACCTGACGCTCGCCGATGTCGCACCCGCCGCGGTACCGCTCGCCGACCGCCTGTTCGCCACCATCCCCGCCGGGGTCGGCGAGGAGGGCGAGATCAAGCTGTCGCCGAAGGAGCTCGACGCCGTCCTGCGGGGCGGCGCGCGCTGGGCGGTGAAGGCCGGCTACGGGAACGAGGCCGACCTCGAATACGTCGAGGAGCACGGACAGATCGCCGGCGCGCAGCCGGAGCAGGTCTCGGAGCTCGCGAAGAAGCGCCAGCGCGGCGAGATGGGCACCCTCGGTTCCGGCAACCACTACCTCGAGGTGCAGGTGGTGGACCGCATCCACGACGCGGAGACCGCAAGCGCGTTCGGCCTCTTCGAGGGGCAGATCGTGGTCGCGATCCACTGCGGCTCGCGCGGACTCGGCCACCAGATCGGCACCGAATTCCTGGTGAGCCTGGCGAAGGCGGCGCATCGCCTGGGGCTCGCGCTCCCGGACCGGGAGCTCGCGTGCGCGCCGATCCGTTCGCCGGAGGGCGAGGCGTACATCGGGGCGATGCACGCTGCGATGAACTGCGCCCTGGCGAACCGCCAGATCCTCGCGCAGCTGACTCGGGAAGTATTTCGTGACTTGTTCCCGGCTGCAAGTCTGGAAACCCTGACGGATGTCTCGCACAATACCTGCAAGGCCGAGGAACACGTGGTCGACGGACGCAAGCGAACGCTCTACGTGCACCGCAAGGGCGCCACCCGCGCCTTTGGTCCCGGCCATCCCGCATTGCCCGCCCGCTATCGCGCCGTGGGCCAGCCGGTGATCATCGGCGGCAGCATGGGCACGGGCTCCTGGGTGCTCGCCGGCACGCGCGAAGGCGAGGCCCGTGGTTTCTCTTCCGCGAGCCACGGCGCCGGCCGCGCCATGAGCCGCAACCAGGCGCTCAAGCAATGGCGCGGGCGCGAGCTGATCGACGAGCTTGCGCGTCGCGGCATTCTCATCCGGACGAAATCGATGCGCGGCGCCGCGGAGGAGGCGCCCGGCGCGTACAAGGACGTGGATCTCGTCGCCGAGGCGACCGAGCGCGCGGGGCTCGCGCGCCGCGTGGCCTTCCTGCGGCCGAAGGTCTGCGTCAAGGGGTAGACGAAGGGATGGCTCCCTTCGGTCGGCGATTCCCCTGCCGGCGCGCGTGACTGCGCCCGGACAGGCGTACGAAGTCGCAAAGCCAAGGAGCGAAGCGAACGATGCAAACCGAACTGCAGATCACCGTCCGCGACATGGAACACTCGGCGGCACTCGACGAGCGCATCCGCGCCAAGGTGGAGAAGCTCGAGCGGATCTACTCGCCGCTCATGGGGTGCCGGGTGGTCGCGGAGGCGCCGCACAAGCACAAGCACCAGGGCAAGCACTTCGCCGTGCGACTCGACATCACCGTGCCGGGACGCGAGATCGTGGTGAACCACGAGCACCACGAGGACATCTACGTCGCGCTTCGCGACGCGTTCGACGCCGCCAAGCGCCAGCTCGAGGACTACGTCGCGAAGCGTCGCGGCGACGTGAAGCAGCGTAACGGCCGCGCCGACGGCGCGGCGGAGGAGGAGCCGCAGGCGTAGCGGAAGCCGTGCGCCCGGCGCGCCGCGAGCGCGCTGCGGCGCAAGAGCGGGTTTCCCACAGGCCGGGTGCAAGTCGCACCCGGCCTTTTGCATTCCGGCCGGCGTGCGCGATGCACCAAGTTCGCGAACCGTGAACGGGTTCCTGCTTCCGACGGGCGCAGGGCTGGCATCGTGAGCGTGCTGCGCAGGCGAGCCGTTGCAAAGCGCGCCGCGCCGCGAGAGGAGGAGGGGTTCGATGAAGTGGATCGCCGCGCTCGTGCTCACGCTCTTGCCGGTGCTCGCGTCCGCGCAGCTCTTCGACTTCCGTCGCGACCTCGCGTTTTCCGAGCAGGAGGTGGTGCGCGCGAGCGAAGCGACCTACCGGGCACGCATCGAGACGCTGCGCGGTGCCGGTGCGCTCGACCACGACCCCACGCTCGCGTCGCGCATCCAGGCGATCCTCGTCCGACTCGTCAGTGCCGCCGAGGCCGAGCGGCCCGGTACTGCCCGCCTGCCGTGGGAGATCCACATCTCGGACGCGCCGGGCGACAATGCGACCGCGATGGCGGGCGGCAAGCTGCTCGTGTCCGCGCCGTTCGTCCGTTCGCTTGAGCTCGACGACGACGAGCTCGCCTGCGTGCTCGCGCACGAGGTCGCGCATGTCGTCGCGGAGCATGCGCGCGAGTCGGCGACCGCAGCGCTCGCGTTCGTGCCGAAGCGGCACTACCGCAGCTACGTCGACGTGCAGGACGAGCTCGATTCGAGCTTCTCGCTCGCGCTCAAGCTGCAGCACGTGCAGGCCGCGCAGGAGCTCGAGGCCGACTTCATCGGCGTGGTGCTCGCCGCGCGTGCCGGCTACGAGCCCGCCGCCATGCTGTCGCTGCTGCAGAAGCTCGGCGAGGACGACGGCGCCTCCGTCGTGCGCACGCACGCGCCGGCGAGCGAGCGGCTCGCACAGGCGCGACGCACGCTCCCGATCGCGCGACGGGTCCGCCTGTCGACGCCACAGCCCTGACCACGGGCGCCGTCGTCGCCTGCCGTTCGCGATGGCTTGGACGCAAGCGTTCGCGAACGGGAAGCGGGCGCGGGCTACCGGCCGCCGGCCTTCACGAACTCGATCGACGCCCGGAACAGATCGAGATCCTTCTCGTAATCGGCGGCGTCGGCGCGGTCGATCTGGATCCACTCCTTCGAGCTCGGCAGGCCCGTCGGCTCGAACGCCACGACGTTGTCGCGCGAGAAGTGGAGCTCGGTCGCGGTGGCGGCGGGCAGGCGGAGCCCCACTCCCTTGCCGCTGATGCATGCGAACATGCGGTCGCTGACGAAATAGGCGTCGAGGCCGTTGATCTTTCTCCCGCTCACGCCCGGAAGCTTGAGGAGCAGGGCGTCGAGCTTCGCCTTGCGGACGGCCCCAGGAGTGCTCGCTCTCATCGCGTCTCCATCCGAGGTTGTGAAAAGGGTGCGCGTGCAACTCGAACGCGCGGGCTTCGCCGCGGTGCCGCGGCCTCGCGCTTGACTACGCCGCGTAGCGCAGCACCGCCACGAAGTGAAAGCCGGTCCCGGCGACGACGAACCCGTGCCAGACCGCATGTGCGTAGCGCAGCCGCGAGTCGAGCACGAAGAATGCCACGCCGGCGGTGTACGCGAGCCCGCCCGCGAGCAGCAGCGCGACGCCGGTCGCGGGCACGCGCTGCACGAGCGGCACGGCGGCGATCAGCACCAGCCAGCCCATCACCAGATACAGTCCGGTCGAGAGCCATGGGTGGCTGAGACGGTCGAAGGCCTTGAGCGTGACGCCGACCGTGGCCAGCGCCCACACCAGGCCGAACAGCGTCCAGCCCCAGGGTCCGCCCAGCACGCCGAGCGCGAACGGCGTGTAGCTGCCGGCGATGAAGAGGTAGATCGCGCCGTGGTCGAGCTTCATGAACACCCGCTTCGCGCGACCCGAAGGCAGGGCGTGATAGAGCGTGGAGGCGAGGTACAGCAGCACCATTGTCGCCGCGAACACGGCGGCACCGACCACGTTCACGGCCGCGAGGCCGCGCGTCGCAGTCATCAGGAAGGGCACGGCCGCGATCGCCGCGAGCAGCGCGACGCCATGACTCACGCTGTTGGCGATCTCCTCGCCAAGGCTCTGCGCACGCTCGGTGACCTTCGTCCTGTCAGGCAAACGCCGTCTCCGGTTGCTTCTCGCGGAACTGCCTCAGATCGTCCTCGTTCAGCGTCTCCTTCTCGAGGAGCGCTCGCGCGCCGTGCTCGAGGTCCGAGCGCCGCCGCACGAGGATGTCGACTGCGCGGCTGAACGCCGTCTGCACGATCTTGCGCACCGCGCAGTCGATCTCGCGCGCGGTCTCCTCGCTGTGGTCGCGCGGCTGCGGTCCCATCCCGGGCACGCTGAGGAAGTTGGGGCGCTCCTGCTCGTAGGCGACGTTGCCGAGCTTGTCGTCCATGCCGTAGCGCATGACGATGCTGCGCGCGATGTCGGTGACCTTCTGCAGATCGTCGGCCGCCCCGGTCGAGATCTCGTTGAAGACGACGTGCTCTGCGGCGCGCCCGCCGAGCAGCACGCTCATCTTGTTCTCGAGCTCCTGGCGCGTCATCAGGAAGCGGTCCTCGGTCGGACGCTGGATCGTGTAGCCGAGCGCGCCCACGCCGCGGGGAATGATCGAGATCTTGTGCACCGGGTCGCTGCCGGGAAGCGTCATCGCGACGAGCGCATGGCCCATCTCGTGGTAGGCGACGACCGTGCGCTCGTGCTCGTTGAGGATGCGGTTCTTCTTCTCCAGTCCCGCGATCATCCGCTCGATGCCGTTGCTGAAGTCGGCCATCGTGATCGCGTTGCCGCCGCGGCGGGTGGCGAGCAGCGCCGCCTCGTTCATGAGATTGGCGAGGTCGGCGCCGGTGAAGCCCGGCGTGAGCGCTGCGACCTTCTCGAGATCGACGTCGGACGCGAGGTGCACCTTCTTCGCGTGCACGCCGAGGATCGCGATGCGGCCCTTCTTGTCGGGGCGGTCGACGAGCACCTGGCGGTCGAAGCGACCCGCGCGCAGCAGCGCCGGGTCGAGGATCTCCGGCCGGTTCGTGGCCGCGAGCAGCACGAGGCCGGAGGTGGGGTCGAACCCGTCCATCTCGACGAGCAGCTGGTTCAGGGTCTGCTCCTTCTCGTCGTGGCCGCCGAGCGCGCCGTACGCGCCGCGCGCGCGACCCATCGCGTCGAGCTCGTCGATGAAGATGATCGCGGGTGCCTTCTGGCGCGCCTGGTCGAAGAGGTCGCGCACGCGCGCCGCACCGACGCCGACGAACATCTCGACGAACTCCGAGCCGTTGATCGAGAGGAACGGCACGCCCGCCTCGCCGGCCACCGCGCGCGCGAGCAGCGTCTTGCCCGTGCCGGGCGGGCCGACGAGCAGGACGCCCTTCGGCACACGGGCGCCGAGGCGGCCGTACTCCGTCGGGTTCTTGAGGAAGTCGACGATCTCCTTCAGCTCTTCCTTCGCCTCGTCGACGCCGGCCACGTCGGCGAACGTGACCTTGACGTCGCTCTCCATGTAGACCTTGACCTTGCTCTTGCCCACGGAGAGGAACCCGCCGCCCATGCCGCCCGCCTTCTCGGTGAACTTGCGCATGACGAACCACCACAGGCCGAAGAAGACTGCCGCGGGCACCACCCACGAGAGGATGGTCTCGATGAAGTTGGAGCGGATGACGCCGCCGAACTTGACGTCGTACTTCTCGAGGTCGCGCGCGAGCTCCGGGTCGACCCGCACGGCGACGAACCTGGTGCGTCCCTTTGCCTGCGGCTCCTTGAACGTGCCCTCGACATAGTCCGGGAGGATGTTGACCTCGGCGATCTTGCCTTCCCTCAGCATGTCCTGGAACTCGCTGTAGGAGATCGGCTCGACGGTGCGGTACTGCACCCACAGCCCCTGCAGCCAGAGGATGCCGAGGATGGCGGCGAGCGCGTACCAGAGGTTGAACTGGGTCTGTTTCTGCATGGACGGCGGGGTATCGGTGAGGTCGGCGGGCTGGAGACCGTCATTCGGCGTGCCCGGCTCGCGAAGTCTACGCCGGACGACGTCCGACGTCCGGCGCCGTTTGACGTGGATCAACGGCGTGCGAAGTCGCGGGACTATGGTGCGTGACAGGGGGAGCCTTCGGGTCGCGCGCAGAGCTTCGCTGCCACGGCGCACCCCACGTCACGCGGGCGACGCGCGTGAGCGTTGGCAGGTCTCGCGGAAGGAGTATCCTCGACCACGGTCGAGGCCATCCGACGGGAGTGAGGAGCGGGCGGTATGAAGAAACGCAAGCAGAACGTGCTCACCGAGTTCGAGGACTCGCGCATACTCGAGCGTCCCGACGGCTACTACTGGCAGTCGAAGGTCACGGGCGAGGAGGCCGGCCCGTTCGCGACCGTCGCCGACGCGCTGACGCACATGGAGTCGCTCGAGGAGTCCGACTTCGAGGAAGGCGAGACGCTCGCCGAGGCGGAGTCCGAGATCGGCATCTCCGAGTGGATCGACCCCGACACCGGCGTGCCGGCCGAAGAGGGCGTGCCGCGGATCGAGGATCATTGAGGCGAAGCGACAGCGGATCGGACCAGAGACGCCATCCGCGTTCGCGCGCCCCCCGCAGTGTGTATCTGCGTGGTTCTCCACGGGGCCCGAACCGGCTGCGAATAGCGGCCGCGTGCGTGGACGAGTTTCGTCAGAGAACGCAGAAACACCTTTCGATGTCCGCGGGCGTCTCGACCGTCCGCATGATCCAGTCGGCTCGCTTGCTCGGTCGATAATGCGACTCCCGCAAGAGGACCACCGCCGAGCGACGGCCGAGTTTCCCCCGCTGCGTCGCACACCATCGGCCGTGGCCCGGGCACCCAGGGATGCGCGAGCACCTCGAGCGCGCCCGGGAGATGGAGCAGGCCGAAGCGCTGCGTGAGCCCGGCCAAGAAGAGCACCGCGTAGAGGCGGATGCCGCTCGCCCAGGCGAGACCTGCGGCAAGCGCAGTCTGGTCGAGGAAGTCCGAAGACTATACGCGAGGCGGGCGAAGCTCTCGCGCCTCGGTGCGCGGTGCGCGGGCGGGCCGTTGACACTCGCGCGAGCCGTCACTAGTCTCGCCCGGCGTCGAGAGCGGCAGCGGCACGCCACGGCTTCCGATTGCCTCGGCCGCCACGGGCCGAGAACGACCAACGGCATTCATCTTTCAGAGGGAAGCGGAGGAGAGCCATGGACGGCACCGACATGCGCGGCGTGCAACGCCGGCGGTTCATCAAGGGCGCCGCGGCGGGGGCGGCGCTCGCGCACCTCGGCGCGCCGGCGTTCGTGCGCGCCCAATCGAGTGGCCTGAACGTGGGCGTGCTGCTGCCGGTCTCGGGCGTGCAGGCGCTGGTGGGGCAGTCGTGCAAACGCGGCGCGGACATCGCGCCCGAAGTGCTGCCGCAGCTCGGCTACACCGCGCCGATCCGGCTCATGCACGCGGACACCGAGACCAACGTCGACGTCGCCCGCTCGCGCGCCGAGAAGCTCATCAACGACGGCGCGCACGTGCTCGTCGGACCGTTCGACTCCGGCGCGGCGTCCGCGATCGCGCAAGTCTGCGAGCAGAAGGGCGTGCCGTTCGTCATCAACATCGCCGCCGCGCCGCAGATCACCGAGCAGGGCTATCGCTACACCTTCCGCAACTTTCCGACCAGCGTCGACCTCGTGCGCAACGGCCTCGCGCTCATGGGCGACCTGTTCCAGGCGACGAACACCGTGCCGCGCAACTGCGTGTTCATGCACGTGAACGACACCTTCGGCCAGGCGAACCGCAAGGCGGTGGACGCGATCCTGCCGAAGCTCGACTTCCTGCCGATCAAGGTCCTCGACACGATCTCCTACGATCCGGCCGCGAAGGACCTCTCGGTCGAGGTCGCGAAGGCGAAGGCCACGAATGCCGACTTCCTGCTGCTCGTGTGCCGTCTCAACGACGCCATCCTCATCCGCCGCGAGATGGTGAAGCAGCGCTGGAACCCGATGGGCATCATCGGGCCGGGCAACCCGGGGATGTACGAGGCGCAGTTCTTCGCCGCGCTCGGCAAGCTCTCGAACTACTGCATCTCGAACGTGCCCTGGTACGACCCGAAGTCGCCGGTGACGAAGAAGGTCGAGCCCGCGTTCGCGAAGATGTTCCCGCAGGAGAAGCTGATGTACCACGCGCTCAACGTCGGCTTCACCTTCGAGGCGATGATGGTCGCGGCCGACGCCTTCAAGCGTGCGAAGACGACCGAAGGCAAGGCGCTCGCCGACGCCATCCGCCAGACCGACATCAAGGAGCGCATGATGATCGGCGCGCCGATCCGCTTCAACGCCAAGGGGCAGGTCGAGGGCATCGCCTCGGCGTCGATCCAGAACCTGAACGAGCGCCCCGTGGTCGTGCTCCCTGCGGCGAGCGCCGAGGCGAAGCCGGTCTTCCCGCAGCCGGACTACCGGAAGACTTGAGCGCTCTCGCGCGCGGACTCGGCCGCGCCGGGCCGCGCATGCATCGCTCCGCTTCGCCGGCTTGAGCCCCGGGCGCCGCGACATGCCGCTCGACCTCGTCGCGAACGTCCTCGTCGCCGGGCTCCTCACGGGCCTCGTCTACGGGCTGATGGCGCTCGGGCTGTCGGTGATCTTCGGCGTGGTGCGCGTCGTCAACTTCGCCCATGGCGAGATGATGACGATCGCGATGTACGCGGCGGTGGTGCTCTTCGCGGCGTTCGGACTGGACCCCTTCGTCGTGCTCCTGCCGGTGGCCGCGGCGTTCTTCGTGTTCGGATACGCGCTGCAGGCCGGGGTCGTCAACCGCTACATCAGCCGTCCGGAGCACACCCAGTTCATGCTGCTGGTCGCGGTGGCGATCATCATGGTGAACGGGCTCCTGATCGCTTTCGGCCCCGACGCGCGCGGCGTGCCGGTCGATTACGCGCTCGACTCGTTCGCCATCGGGCCGCTCGTGGTGGACAAGGTGCGCGTCTACGCAGCGCTGGCCGCATGCGCCATCGCCGCGGCGCTGTTCGCGTTCTTCCGCTACACGCTCACGGGCCGCGCCATCCGCGCCTGCGCCGACAACCAGCTCGGCGCGAAGGTCGTCGGCCTCGATGTGAAGCGTTACTACGCGCTCACGTTCGGGCTCGGCTCCGCCTGCGTCGGCGCTGCGGGCTGCCTGATGGCGCTCCTCGTCGACGTCACGCCGATGCTCGGGCCGGTCTACACGCTGCTCGCGTTCGTCATCGTCATCGTCGGCGGCCTCGGCTCGATGACCGGTGCGCTCGCCGGCGGCGTGCTCATCGGCGTGTCGGAGGCGATGGCCGGGCTCTTCTTCACGCCCTCGGCGAAGAGCATGTTCAGCTTCGGGCTGCTCATCCTCGTCCTGCTGCTGCGGCCGCAGGGACTGCTCGGGAAGAAAGCGTGAGCGGGCGTCCCGAGACGCTCGGCGCCGCGGCATCGCGCAGAGTGGTGCGCGCCAGCGATGCCGCATCTTCGCGACGTGCGGTCGCGCTGCTCGTCCTCCTGCTGCTCGCGCTGCTCGCGCTCCCCTTGTTCGCCGACGCCTACCTTCTTTCGGCGGCGATCCTGGTGCTCTACTTCGCCTACATCGGGCAGGCGTGGAACCTGATGATGGGCTACTGCGGCCAGCTCTCGCTCGGCCACTCGCTCTACGTCGGGGTCGGCGCCTACGCCGCTGCGGCGCTCTTCGTGCACTTCGGGGTGTCGCCCTGGATCGGCGCGATCGCGGCCGTCGCAGCGAGCCTCGCCTTCGCGGCGCTGATCGGCGTGCTCGCGTTCCGCTTCGGCATCGGCGGCGTCTACTTCGCGCTCCTCACCATCGCCTTCGCCGAGTTCACGCGCATCGGCTTCGACCACTTCGAATGGGTCGGCGGTTCCGGTGGCTTCTTCCTGCCGGTGAAGGAGTTCGGCACCATCGACCTCTGGCGCCTGCGCGGCCCGCCCGCGATGTTCTATTACGTCGCGCTGGCGATGGCAGTCGCCGCGTTCCTGGTCGCGTGGCGGCTGCGCGAGAGCCGCATCGGCTACTACTGGCTCGCGATCCGCGAGGACGAGGACGCCGCGCGCGCGCTCGGCATCGACACCTTCCGCTACAAGCTCGCCGCGATCCTGGTGTCCGGCGGCATGACGTCGATTGCCGGCGTGTTCTTCGCCTTCTACTACAACACGCTCTTCCCGGAGCAGATCTTCTCGATGGCACGCTCGATCGAGATCATCCTCGGGCCGATCATCGGTGGTCTCGGCACGCTCTTCGGCCCGGTGCTCGGCGCGTTCGTGCTGACGCTGCTCGGCGAGGCGATGACGGCGCTCACCGATGCCCTCGGCATCAGCGTGCCGGGCTTGAAGCAGGTCTTCTACGGCGTCTGCCTGCTGGTCGTCGTGCTGTTCCTGCCGAACGGCATCTGGCCCGAGCTCGCCAGGCGGTTCGGCATCGGCCACGAGCCGCGCGACCGCTGACCGTGGCCCTGCTCGAGGTGCGTTCGCTCGGCAAGAGCTTCCGCGGCCTGCGTGCGGTCGCCGAGGTGAGCTTCGACGTCGAGGAGGGCAGCATCGCCGCGCTCATCGGGCCGAACGGCGCCGGCAAGACCACCTGCTTCAACCTCATCGCCGGCGTGTATCCACCCGACAACGGCAGCGTCGCCCTCGCCGGACGGACGCTCACCGGCCTGCGCCCGGACCAGGTCTGCCGTGCGGGCGTCGCGCGCACCTTCCAGGTGGTGAAGCCGTTCGCGCAGATCACGGTGGCCGAGAACGTCGTCGTGGGTGCGCTGAACACCCTGCGCGACGTCGCAGCGGCGCACGCCGAAGCGGCGCGGGTGCTCGCGCTCGTGCACCTCGACGCGAAGGCGCGCCAGCCGGCGGCCAGCCTCACGCTCCCGGAGCGCAAGCGGCTCGAGGTCGCGCGGGCGATCGCTACGCGGCCGCGCATCCTGCTCCTCGACGAGGTCATGGCGGGGCTGCGGCCGACCGAGGTCGACGAGATGGTGGAGGTGTTCCGCCGCCTGAACCGCGAGAGCGGGCTCACGGTGCTGCTCATCGAGCACGTGATGCGCGCGGTGATGGCGCTCGCGGAACGCGTCGTCGTGCTCCATCACGGCGAGAAGATCTGCGAGGGCACGCCCCAGGAAGTGGTGCGGGATCCGCAGGTGCTCGAGTGCTACCTCGGCTCGGAGACGCTGGATTGAGCGCAGCGCTGACGGTCGAAGCGCTCGACCTCTTCTATGGCGACGCGCAGGCGCTCGACGGCGTGTCGATCGCGGTGGAGGAGGGCAGCATCGTCTCGATCGTCGGCTCGAACGGCGCCGGCAAGTCGAGCCTGATCCGCGCGATCGCCGGCATCGAGCGCCCGCGTCGCGGCCGCATCCGCCTGCGCAACCGCGACATCGCCGGGCTGCCGAGCCATGTCGTCTGCGACCTCGGCGTCGGGCAGGTGGCCGAGGGGCGGCAGGTGTTCCCGTCGCTCACGGTGCGCGAGAACCTCGAGATGGGGGGCATGCTGCCGCGGGCCCGCGCCAAGGCACGCGCCACGCTGGAAGAGGTGTTCACGATGTTCCCGCGGCTGAAGGAGCGCGAGCGCCAGGCCGCGGGGACGCTCTCCGGCGGCGAGCAGCAGATGCTCGCGATCGGTCGCTGCCTCATGGGCCAGCCCGAGCTGGTCATGTTCGACGAGCCCTCGCTCGGGCTCGCGCCCGCGGTCGTGCAGAGCGTGTTCCGCACCATCCGCGATCTTCACGGCCGCGGGCTCACCATCGTGCTCGTCGAACAGAACGTCGCGGTCTCGCTCCGCCTTGCGAGCCGGGCCTATGTGCTCGAGAACGGGCGGATCGTCATGCAGGGGTCCGGGGCGGAGCTGCTCGCCGACGACCGCGTGCGCCGCGCCTACCTGGGCCTGTGAGCGTCATGCCCTCGCCAAGCCTGTCGGAAGCGCTTCGTCTGCGGCAAGCGGGAGCGATGGCGAAACAGGTGCGGCGCGCCCCAAGCCGGGGCGCCCTCCTGTTGCCCGCGCCGTCGGCAAGTCGTTCCGCTCACAAACGCCCGTCACCGGGTGACTGATTTGGCGGGCCGTTTTCGCGGCGGTGCGCTCCGCGCGCGGCTGGCACGGATGCTGCTCCCCTTCAAGCGTACTTTCGCCTGTTTTTCCTCCTCCTTTGGGGTGAAAGTCTTTCGGGCCCTCACTTCGAGGGCCCTTTCTTTGTCACGGGCGGCCCGAAACGCAAGCGGCCTCACCCATTCGTCCCATGCGCCGGTGCTGCCCGGCGCGCACCTGCTGCGGATCGCAGCCGAAGCGCATCCGGGCGCGAAGGTTTCGCAGTTCACGACCAGCGTCGATCTGGTACAGGGAGCCTTCTACAGCGATCAGAAGAGCGCCGTACGGCCCCGGCGCTTCACGCCGCTTCCCTGCTCCCTCGACCCCTGAGCTCGCAGCAAGCGACATCGCGCGCCCGGCACCACGCCGGTCGCGCCTCGTCCTCTCGCAACACGGCTCTTGGAGTCAAGCGCTCGAGGCTCGAGCCCGAGCGCTGTCGCGCTACAGCGACGCGCCGCGCCCGCGTCCCCGCAGCCGCTCGAACTCGCTCTGGCACTTCGTGCAGCGGATCGCGCTCGGGTAGGCGCGCAGCCGCTCGAAGCCGATCGACATGCCGCAGTGCTCGCACTCGCCGAAGTCGCGGTCGCCGATGCGCGCGAGCGCGGTATTGACCTGGCGCACCTCCTCGATGTCCCGGCGGGCCATCTCGAAGTCGGTGCTGGCGATGAGCGTCGCGAGCGCAGCCTCGCCGGCCTCGCTCCACTGGTCGACCTCGCCGGTGCCTGTATGGGCGCGCGATTCCGCGAGCTTGGTGCGGATCTCCTCGAAGAGGGCGGCGCGACGTACCGTCAGCTGCTCCTTGAGCGCGGCCTTCTGTTCCTGGGTGAGGCGGGCCATCGAATGCTCCCTTCGGCGGAGTCGGGGCGAGAAAACGGCGCGTCGAACGACACGCGCCTGAAACAGACGGTAGACCCCGGCGACCCGCGCCCTTTGACGAAGATCAACGCGAAGCCCGGCTTGAAAACGCATGCGTTCGTCCCGACACACACACCTGCGACTATCGCAACCAACCTGCGCCACATGACCGTTTCCCTCGACGTGACGACCGAGAGCTTCGAGCGCGAGGTGCTCGACGCTTCCCGCAGACAGCCGGTGGTGGTGGACTTCTGGGCGCCCTGGTGCGCCCCCTGCCGTGCCCTCAAGCCGATCCTCGAGAAGCTCGCGCGCGAGTACGCGGGCAAGTTCGTGCTCGCCAAGGTCAACACCGACGAGCACCCCGAGGTCGCGCAGCGCTACGGGGTGCGCGGCATCCCCAACGTGAAGGCGTTCGTCGACGGGCAGATGGTCGACGAGCTCACGGGTGCGCTGCCCGAAGCGCAGGTGCGCGCGTTCATCGACACGCTCGTGCCGTCGGCCGCCGAGGTGCTGCGGCGAGATGCGGTGGCCGACGTCGCGGCGGGGGACTTCGAGGCTGCCGAAGGCAAGCTGCGGGGGGCGTTGGCCCTCGATCCGCAAAGCCAGGCGGTGCGCATCGACCTGGCGGAGCTGCTCGCGGCGCGGCCCGACTACCCGGCAGTCGAGGAGATGATCGCGCCGTTCGAACACGAGGCGCGGGACGAGCGGCTGGAGCGGCTGCGCGCGCGCCTGTCGAGCTGGCGGGCGGCACAGTCGCTCCCCGGCGCAGCGACGCTGCGTGAGCAGCTGGCGCGCGATCCCGCCGATTTGCCTCTGCGCCTGCAGCTCGCCGAACGGCTCGTCGCCGACGGCGACCTGCACGCCGCCATGGACGAGTACCTCGAAGTCGTCGCGGCGGACCGAGCGGAGTTTCGCGAGCGCGCGCGCCAGGGGCTGCTGCGGGCGTTCGGCCTCGCCGACAGCGGCGACGATCGCGTGCGCGAGGTCCGGCGGCGGCTCGCCTCGCTTCTGAACTGAGAAACTGCGAACGCACCCTGCACGCCCGCTCGTGACGCCCGAACGGCGCCACCCGGCGTTGTGAATGCTCGCCGCAGCTCGAGCTGTGGCTGCGCTTCGCGCCTCGATTGGCACCGTTGGGGCGGCCCGCTCGGCCGCGCCGGATTCGTTCACGGCTTCTGACGCCTCCTTTCCAGCGCGCCCCGCAAGCCGGGCTCGACCGGAGAGCGGCAGGAGGAGGTTGCCGTCCCGACCGTCGAGCCGCGCCGGCCCAGCGGCTTCGCGCGTCCGCGACGACCTGCGCCGACGCAGCGACGGTGGGAGGGACTGCAAGGCTCGGCGACGACTTGCAGCGGCGCAAGGACGTCCCGGCGCCCAGCGACCGGCATCGCGCGAACCCGGTGTGCCGACGGGGCCCGCGGTGGCCGCGTGCCTGTTTTTTCGGCACAATCTCCGGCGCGCCCGCGGCGCCGCCGCGGCAGACACAGACGCCACGCCACGCCGCGCCATGCCGGATGCACCGCTGATCCTGACCCTCGACGCCCACGGCGTACCGAACCGCTGGGTCACCTGGCAGCAGGCGTGCTTCTACTACGCCAAGAACCTCGTGGCCTGGACGCTGGGCGGCCACGCGTTCACGGTCTACGGGGGCGTGTCGCGCGCCACCGGGCGACGTTCGTCGATCACGGGCCACTCGATCATCGCCGTGAAGGGCAAGGCGATGGCCATGAAGGGCTTCAACCAGGTGCCGCCGCTCTCCAACCGCGAGCTCTTCCGCCGCGACCGGCAAATCTGCGCCTACTGCGGCGGCGAGTACGGCTACCTGCGCCTCACGCGCGATCACATCCAGCCGCTCTCGCGCGGCGGGCGCGACCTGTGGATGAACGTGGTCACGGCCTGCCGCCACTGCAACGGCCGCAAGCGCAACCGCACGCCGGAGGAGGCGGGCATCGAGCTCCTCTACGCGCCCTACGTGCCCAACAAGGCCGAGTACCTGATCCTCACGAACCGCAAGATCCTCGCCGACCAGATGGAGTTCCTGGTGCAGCACGTGGCTTCGGGGAGCCGCGTGCTCGGCGACTTCGCGCCCGAGGCCGGCTAGGCTTCGGCCAGGCTGTTTCCGTAGATGCGTGGCAGCCCAGCCCTCACCCCCAGCCCCTCTCTCGCATTAGCGGGAGAGGGGAGCGTCGTGCCGAAAGCGGCTGTCAGCCGGTTTCGTAATCTTCAATAGACGCCGCGAGACGCGTCCTCCGGAGCCTGAAGTGCCGCAGGACTTCTGGCGCGACAGCGGCTTCCATCTGCTCGAGCGCAGCGCCGAGAGGCGGCTGCAGCCCACCGACGACTTCCTGCGCGCCTACCTGCTCCGCCCCGAGATCCGGCCGATCGAGGGCGAGAGCGGACCGAACGAGGTGGCCCTGCACGGGCGCCTGCTCCACCAGCCGCGGCGTCCGGTGAGCGACGCCGAGATCGAGTCGATCGAGGACGCCGACACCCGGTTCAACTACCGCGTGCTCCTCGACTTTCGTCGCCGCCTGGCCGCGGCGCCGGACCTGGAGTCGTGCTACCTCGGCCTCTTCGGCAACGAGCGCGTGCCGGTGCCGCCGCTGTTCGTCGACCAGCTCGCGCACGTGATCCTGCGCAACGTGCTCGACGGCGTTGAGGATGCGCTGGAAGCGCGCATCGGCGAGCTCTTCTTCCGCGAGCAGAAGGCGAACGTGGACGCCGGCAGGCTCATGCTCGCCGACCTCGAGACGGTGGAGATGCACGCGAGCGGAAGCGCGTACGGCAGCCTCGGCCGGCTGCTGGTCGAGGCGCAGACGCCGCCACGCAGCGTGAACCTCGACGTCCTCGACGCGGACAACGCCGGGCTCTACTGGCTTCGCGACGTGCGGCACGACTTCGTCGTGTGCCTCGATCACGGCCGCGCCGCCGGCCGCGCGCTCGCCCGCGTGATGGCGAAGTGGATCGTGCACTTCACCGGGTTGGGCGTGACGATCGAGCCGGTGGCGGCGATCCGCGACGAGCGCTGGGCCTGGCACATCGGGCTCGATGCGCAGTCCACGGCGCTGCTGAACGACCTTTGGCGCGGCGAGGAGGTCGAGCCGGGACGGATGCACCGGCTGCTCGCGCTCTTCCGGATGACGTTCGACGACCCGGGGGCGATGCGCGCGGACGTCGCCGGGCGCCCGGTTTACCTCGCGCTAGCCATGGACGAGCGCAATGTCGTGCGCATGAAGCCGCAGAACCTGCTCCTGAACCTGCCCGTGTCGCGCACTCAATAGGCTCTGGGCTGGTAGGGACATGCGGTTTCATCCTCCAGGACGGGGCACCCGGACGCTGATCCCTGATCGCCGATATGCTGCACCGCAATTGCGCGGTGTAAGCTTCGCGACCGCGCGATTGACTCACGTCAAGTCCGCCGCGCTGGAGTGGGTCTAAATCTAGCGCCGACGGCGCGGCGGTCCGCAGGACGCTGCGCACGCGCCGCGAGTTGCGCGGCGGGCGCCTGTGCGGCCACGCGCGCCGCCGGTGCCGGACGCCTTTGTCCTACGATGGATGCCATAGGAGGCGAACGATGAGCAGCAAACCCGTGGGCGCCGACGCTCCCACCCGCAACAAGAAGCTCGTGGCGTGGGTCAGCGAGATGGCCGCGCTGTGCAAGCCCGAGAAGGTCGTCTGGGCCGACGGCTCGAAGGCCGAGTACGACCGGCTCTGCGAGGTGATGGTCAAGGCCGGCACCTTCATCCGCCTGAATCCGGAGAAGCGCCCCAACTCCTTCCTCGCACGCTCGCATCCCTCCGACGTGGCGCGCGTCGAGGAGCGCACCTACGTCTGCTCGGTGCAGAAGGACGACGCCGGCCCGACCAACAACTGGGCGCCGCCGGAGGAGATGCGCAAGACGGTGCGCGAGCTGTTCGACGGCTGCATGCGCGGGCGCACGATGTATGTGATCCCGTTCAGCATGGGCCCGATCGGGTCGCCGATCGCGAAGATCGGCGTCGAGATCACCGACAGCGCCTACGTCGTCGTCAACATGCACATCATGACGCGCGTCGGCACGAAGGTGCTGGAGGCGCTCGGCGACGACGGCTTCTTCATCCCGTGCATGCACTCGGTGGGCGCGCCGCTCGCGCCCGGGCAGAAGGACGTGCCCTGGCCGTGCGAGCCCGACATCGCGCGCAAGTACATCGTGCACTTCCCCGAGACCTACGAGATCTGGTCGTACGGCTCGGGCTACGGCGGCAACGCGCTGCTCGGCAAGAAGTGCCTCGCGCTGCGCATCGCGTCGGTGATGGCCCGCGACGAGGGCTGGCTCGCGGAGCACATGCTCATCAGCGGCCTGCAGTCGCCGTCGGGCGAGACCACCTACATCGCGGCGGCGTTCCCGAGCGCGTGCGGCAAGACCAACCTCGCCATGCTCGTCCCGCCGGGGGGCTTCGAGGGCTGGAAGGTCAGGACCGTCGGCGACGACATCGCGTGGATCAAGAAGGGGCCCGACGGCAAGCTCTACGCCATCAACCCCGAGGCCGGCTTCTTCGGCGTCGCGCCGGGCACGAACGAGAAGTCGAACCCGAACGCGATGGCGACGGTCACGAAGAACGCGATCTTCACCAACGTCGCGCTCACCGACGACGGCGACGTGTGGTGGGAGGGGATGACCGACCAGCCGCCGGCGCACCTCATCGACTGGAAGGGCGAGGACTGGACGCCCGGCTGCGGCCGGCCGGCCGCACACCCGAACGCGCGCTTCACCGCGCCGGCCGCGCAGTGCCCCTGCATCGATCCCGAGTGGGAGAACCCGAACGGCGTGCCGATCGCGGCGTTCATCTTCGGCGGCCGGGTGAGCAAGGACATGCCGCTCGTGTTCCAGGCGTTCAACTGGTCGCACGGCGTGTACCTCGCGGCGACGATGGGCTCGGAGGCGACCGCGGCGGCGATCGGGCAGGCGGCGATGCGCCGCGACCCGATGGCGATGCTGCCGTTCTGCGGCTACAACATGGCCGACTACTGGGTGCACTGGCTCAACATCGGCCGCCGCGTTCCGAACCCGCCGCGCATCTTCCGCGTCAACTGGTTCCGCAAGGACGATAACGGGAAGTTCATCTGGCCGGGCTTCGGCGAGAACATGCGCGTGCTGAAGTGGATCGTCGATCGCGTCCACGGCCGCGGCTTCGCCGTCGAGAGCCCCATCGGCTGGATGCCGCGCTACGAGGACCTGGGCTGGAAGGGCCTCGACTTCCCGGCGGACAAGTTCTACGACCTGATGTCCGTCGGCCGCGACTCCGGCGCGTTGGAGGCGCGCTCCCACGAGGAGCTGTTCGACCGCTTCCTCGACCGGCTGCCGAAGGAGTTCATCCTCGAGCGCGAGATGCTACGCTCGCGGCTCTGGCGGTCGCCGGACCGCTGGGAGCTCGCGCACGAGGAGTGATCCTCGGAGTGTGACGGCCGCACCCCCCCGGTCGCTGGCGGGGGGCGGCCGGCAAATGCCGCCAGGCAGAGGCTGCGCGGCGGACAAGGACGACGGCGCGGCGACCTGTGCGTGGCCGCCGGTCAAGAGTTGTGCGCCCCACGGGCTGCTTGCAAGCGCTGAACGCAGGGAACACGGACCGACCGCGCTGCGGCCTGGCTGCCGGGCCGCGCGCCGGTCCTTGACGCAGGGGAGGGGTGATGAACCAGCGCGCGCAAAACGGGCCGTTGGCCGAGAACGTCCGGACCGGACTCGGCGTCGAGTCGATCCAGCGCGACTTCAGCGACAACCTGTTCTGCATGCAGGCGCGGTTCCCGGCGGTCGCGACGCCAAATGACAAGTACATGGCGCTCGCGTACACGGTGCGCGACCGCCTGCTGCGGCGGTGGATCAACACCAGCGCCACCTATCTCGCGAGCCGCGGCCGCACCGTCTGCTACTTCTCGGCCGAGTTCCTGCTCGGCCCGCACCTCGGCAACGCACTCGTCAACCTCGGCATCCTCGAGAGGACCCGCGCGGCGATGGCCAACCTCGGCATCGACCTCGACGAGCTGATCGAGCAGGAGCAGGAGCCCGGGCTCGGCAGCGGCGGGCTGGGCCGCCTGGCCGCGTGCTATCTCGATTCGCTCTCGACGCTGCAGATCCCGGCGATCGGCTACGGCATCCGCTACGAGTTCGGCATCTTCGAGCAGAGGATCAGGTACGGCTGGCAGGTCGAGGAGACCGACACGTGGCTGCGCTTCGGCAACCCGTGGGAGATCATCCGGCCGGAGGTGGCGTTCGAGGTGAAGCTGCACGGCTACACCCGCGCGCACCAGGACGAGCGCGGGCGCTATCGGGTGACCTGGGTCGGCGGGAGCGCGGTGCGCGGCGTCGCCTGCGACACGCCCATCCCCGGCTACGGCGTCGGCACGGCGAACCTGCTCCGCCTGTGGAAGGCCGAGGCGTGTGAGTCGTTCGACCTCGGCGCCTTCAACCGCGGCGACTACTACGGCGCGGTGAACGAGAAGATCGCCTCGGAGACGATCTCCAAGGTCCTGTATCCGAACGACGAGCCCCAGGTCGGCAAGTTCCTGCGGCTCGCACAGCAGTACTTCTTCGTGTCGTGCTCGCTGCGCGACATGCTGCGCATCTTCCTGCAGGCCGACAGCGACATCGCGCGCTTCCCCGAGAAGTACGCCGTGCAGTTGAACGATACCCACCCGGCGATTGCGGTCGCCGAGCTGATGCGGCTCCTCGTCGACGAGTACGAACTCGAATGGGAAACGGCGTGGGACGTCACCGTGCGCACGTTCGCCTACACCAACCACACGCTGCTCCCCGAGGCGTTGGAGAAATGGCCGGTCGCGATGTTCGAGTCGCTGCTGCCGCGCCACCTCGAGATCATCTACGAGATCAACCACCGCTTCCTCGAGGAAGTGCGCAACCGCTTCCCTAGCGACGACGCGATTGTGCGGCGGCTCTCGCTGATCGACGACTACGGCGAGCGGTGCGTGCGCATGGCGCACCTCGCCTGCGTCGGCTCGCACTCGGTGAACGGGGTAGCGAGGCTGCACACGCAACTCCTCGAGCAGGACGTGCTGCGCGACTTCTACCTGCTGTGGCCGGAGAAGTTCAGCAACAAGACGAACGGCGTCACGCCCCGGCGGTTCCTGCGGCTCGACAACCCCGGGCTCGCCGCGCTCATCACCCGGCGCATCGGCGAGGGCTGGATCCGCGACCTGGAGCAGCTCCGGCGCCTCGAGCCCTTTGCCGACGACGCCGCGTTCCGCGAAGAGTGGCGGGCGATCAAGCGCGCGGCCAAGGCCCGGCTCGCGCGCCGGCTGAAGGACGAGGTCGGGGTGAGCGTGGACCCCGCGTCCATGTTCGACGTCCAGTCGAAACGCATCCACGAATACAAGCGCCAGCATCTCAACGTGCTGCACCTCGTGACGCTGTACAACCGCATCCGCCGCGACCCGCACGGGACTCGCGCGCCGCGCACCGCGGTCTTTGCGGGCAAGGCGGCGCCCGGCTACACGATGGCGAAGCTGATGATCAAGCTGATCACCAGCGTCGCGGACGTGGTCAACGCCGACCCGAGGGCGAACGACGCCCTCAAGGTGGTGTTCTTCCCGAACCTGAACGTGAAGAACGGCGCGCTGATCTATCCGGCGGCGGACCTCTCCGAGCAGATCTCGACCGCCGGCAAGGAAGCCTCCGGCACCGGCAACATGAAGTTCGCGATGAACGGCGCGCTCACCATCGGCACGCTCGACGGCGCGAACGTCGAGATCCGCGACGCGGTGGGCGCCGAGAACTTCTTCCTCTTCGGCCTCACCGCCGACGAGGTCGTGCGCCGCAGGCGCGAGGGCTATCGCCCGTGGGAGATCCGCCAGGAGAACGCGGAGCTGCGCGAGGCGATCGACATGATCCGCGACGGCTTCTTCTCCGGCGGTGACCCGGAGGTCTTCCGCGCCCTCGCCGACGCGCTCGTTCTCCAGGACGAGTACATGCTGCTCGCCGACTACGCGGCTTACGTCGAGTGCCAGGATCGCGTCACACGGACGTTCCGCGACGTCGACACCTGGACGCGCATGTCGATCCTCAACGTCGCGCGTATTGGCACGTTCTCCTCCGATCGCGCCATCCGCGAGTATGCCGACGCGATCTGGGAAGTGAAGCCGGTGCCCGTGCCGCTCGCTGAGGAGGAGGTGTCGCTCGCGAACGGCGGCGACGCGTGCCTCGTCCCGCCCCGCTGACGACGCGGCGGGCGGCACGCGGCGCACCGCTCGACGCGCGGCTCCTTCCGCGGATCCGCTCCGGTACATTCCCGCGTCGTCCGGCGGCGACGCGACGCGCGATGGCCCGCCGACGCCCATGACGATGCCATGAACGCGCCCGCCGCCCCCGCCCGCCCCGCCTTCCTCGAGTTCGAGCAGCCGATCGCCGAGCTCGAGGCGAAGATCGACGAGCTGCGCTACGCGCAGGACGACTCCGCGGTCGACATCTCGCAGGAGATCGCGCAGCTGCAGAAGAAGAGCCTGGCGCTGACGCGCGAGATCTACGCGAAGCTCACGCCGTGGCAGATCGCGCAGGTCGCGCGCCATCCGCAGCGGCCCTACACGCTCGACTACGTCGCGCACCTCTTCACCGACGTCGAGGAGCTGCACGGGGATCGCGCCTACGCGGACGACCCGGCGATCGTCGGCGGCTTTGCGCGCTTCAACGGCCAGTCGGTGATGGTGATCGGCCACCAGAAGGGGCGCGACACAAAGGAGAAGATCCTGCGCAACTTCGGCATGCCGCGGCCGGAGGGCTACCGCAAGGCGCTGCGCCTCATGCGCCTCGCGGAGAAGTTCGGCATGCCGGTGCTCACGTTCGTGGACACGCCCGGCGCGTACCCGGGCATCGGTGCCGAGGAGCGCGGCCAGTCGGAGGCGATCGGCCGCAACCTCTACGCGATGGCCGAGCTGCGCGTGCCGATCATCGTCACGGTGATCGGCGAGGGCGGCTCGGGCGGCGCGCTCGCGATCGCGGTCGGTGACCTTCTGCAGATGCTGCAGTACGCGACGTATTCGGTGATCTCGCCGGAGGGCTGCGCGTCGATCCTGTGGCGTTCGCCGGAGAAGGCGCCCGAAGCGGCCGAGGCCCTCGGCATCACCGCCGCGCGCCTGAAGACGCTCGGCCTCGTCGACCGCATCGTCAGCGAGCCGCCCGGCGGCGCGCATCGCGACCCCGGGCTTGCCGCGCAGAACGTGAAGAAAGCGCTGCAGGACGCACTGCGCGACCTCGCGGGCCTCGGCGTGAACGAGCTGCTGCGCGCGCGCTTCGAGCGGCTCGCCGGCTATGGACGGTTCAAGGAAGCCGCGGCCAAGTGACCTCCCGGCCGTGGTCCGCGCGGGACTCGCGCCGCACCTCGCGCCCGGCGCGCGCCTGACGGTCGGGCTCTCCGGCGGACTGGACTCGGTCGTCCTGCTCGACCTCGTCGCCTCGCTCCGCACGGCGCGCGACTTCCGGCTCGACGCCCTGCACGTGCATCACGGCCTCAGCCCCGCCGCCGATGCGTGGGCGGAGCACGCGGTGCGCGTTGCCCGCCGCTGCGGCGTCGAGTGTCGAGTGGAGCGCGTCGACTGCCGGGCTCACCGGCGCCTCGGCGTCGAGGGCGGCGCGCGCGCGGCGCGCTACGCCGCCTACGCGCGCTCGGGAACGAACGTCGTCGCGCTCGCGCACCATCGCGACGACCAGGCGGAAACCCTGCTCGTGCAGCTCGTGCGCGGCGCCGGCGTTGCGGGGCTTGCGGGCATGCCCCAGGCGCGGCGGCTGGGCGCCGGTGGGCCGCTCGTCGTCCGGCCGCTCCTCGGCGTGCGCCGGGCCGAGTTGCTCGACCATGCGCGGGCGCAAGGCCTCGAATGGGTCGAGGACGAATCCAACGCCGACCCGCGGCGGACGCGAAGCTTCGTGCGCCATCGGGTGCTGCCGGCACTCGCGGCGCTCCGCCCCGGCGTGGTCGATGCCCTCGCGCGGAGCGCCGGGCACGCGGCCGAGGCCGCCGAGATCGCGGAAGCGCTCGCCGGCATCGACACCGCCGCGTGCCTGCGTGAGGAGCGGCTCGCGGTGGCGCTGCTGCTCGCGCTGCCGCCGGCGCGCGCGCGCAACGTGCTCCGCTGGCACCTCGCGGCGCACGCCGGGACCGCGGTCGAGGGCGCGGCGCTGGACGAGTTGCTCCGGCAGCTCGCCTCGCCCCGCCCCGACGCAGCCATCCGGGTCGAGCTGGGCGCGGGCATCGAGGCGCGGCGCTACGCAGGCGAGCTGTGGCTCGAGCTCGGGCCCGTTCCCGGGCCGCCCGTGGACTACGCGGCTCGCTGGCCGGGCGATCGCGAATGGGCGCTGCCGGCACTCGGGGGCCGCCTGCGATTCGACCTCGTCGCGGGGGAGGGCCTCGCCCGCGAGGTTCTCGAGCAGGGGGCGGAGGTGCGACTGCGGCGCGGCGGCGAGCGCCTGCAGGTCCGTGCCGGCGGTCCGCGGCGCGCGCTCAAGGACCTGCTGCAGGAGGCGCAGGTGCCGCCGTGGGAGCGCGGCCGTCTGCCGCTCCTCTACTGCGGCGGCGAGCTGGCGTGGGTCGCGCGCGTCGGCGTGAACGCGCGCTTCGCGACCCGTCCCGGAGAGCCCGGCTGCCGCATCGCCTGGGAGAGCGCGCCGCGCTGACCCGCGCCGCCGTCCCGGCACGGCGGCGCGTTTTCGCCCCGCGGGACAGGCGCGCCCGGCTCCGATAGAATAACGGGTTATTTTTCAATGGCTCCAGGAGGACGTTGTCATGGCGCTCGAGCGCACCCTTTCGATCATCAAGCCCGATGCAGTGGCGAAGAACGTCATCGGCAAGATCTACTCCCGCTTCGAGGCGAACGGCCTGAAGGTCGTCGCGGCGCGGATGGCGCACCTCTCGCAGCAGCAGGCGGAGGGCTTCTACGCCGTGCACCGCGAGCGGCCGTTCTTCAAGGACCTGGTGAGCTTCATGACCTCCGGCCCGGTGATGATCCAGGTGCTGGAGGGCGAGGACGCGATCGGCAAGAACCGCGAGCTCATGGGCGCGACCGACCCGAAGAAGGCCGCGCCGGGGACCATCCGCGCCGACTTCGCGGAGTCGATCGACGCCAACGCAGTGCACGGGTCGGACGGCTCCGAGACCGCTCGCACCGAGATCGCGTACTTCTTCCCGGGCGTCGACGTCTTCGCGCGCTGAAACGCGCCGTCTCCGGCGTAGATTCGCGGTCCGTGAACCCCGTCAACCTCCTCGACCTCGACCGGGCAGGGCTCGAGAGCTTTCTCGCCGAGCTCGGCGAGAAGCCCTTCCGCGCCCGCCAGGTGCTGCGCTGGGTGCACGCGCGCGGCGAGCGCGACGTCGCGTGCATGAGCGACCTTGCGAAGTCTTTGCGCGCGCGACTTGCGGAGGCCGCCGTCATCACGCAGCCGACCGTGATCTCCGACTCGACCGCCGCGGATGCGACCCGCAAGTGGCTGCTCGACGTGGGGCAGGGGCAGGCGGTCGAGGCGGTGTTCATCCCCGAGGACGACCGCGGCACGCTCTGCATTTCCACCCAGGCCGGCTGCGCGATGGCCTGCGCGTTCTGCGCCACGGGGCGGCAGGGCTTCAACCGCAACCTCACGACGGGCGAGATCGTCGGCCAGCTGTGGCTCGCGAACCGCGCGCTGCGCGCCGACGGCGTCGCGCGTCTGCCCGGCGCGGCGGAGGAGAGCCTCGACACACGGCCGGTGACCAACGTCGTGCTCATGGGCATGGGTGAGCCGCTGCTCAACCTCGACCACGTGCTGCCGGCGCTGCGCGTCATGCTCGACGACCACGCGTACGGGCTCTCGCGCCGGCGCGTGACCGTGTCGACCTCAGGCATCGTGCCGCTCATGGACCGGCTGCGCGACGAGTGCCCGGTGGCGCTCGCCGTGTCGCTGCACGCGCCCGACGACGCGCTGCGCGACCGGCTCATGCCGATCAACCGCAAGTATCCGCTCGCCGAGCTGGTGGCCGCCTGCCGGCGCTATCTCGAACGAGCGCCGCGTGACTTCATCACCTTCGAGTACGTGCTGCTCGCCGGCGTCAACGACCAGCCCGAACATGCGCGTGCGCTCGTGCGCCTGCTCGCCGACGTGCCGTGCAAGGTGAACCTCATCCCCTTCAACCCGTTCCCGGGCAGCGGCTTCGCACGCTCGCCGCGGGAGGTGGTGCGCGAGTTCAACGAAGGCCTCAACGCGAGCGGGCTCGTCACGACCACCCGCAAGACCCGCGGCGACGACATCGACGCGGCGTGCGGCCAGCTCGCCGGCCGCATCCAGGATCGCACCCGGCGCGTGCAGCGCCTGCAACGGATTTCCGCATGAGCCCCTCACACTCGTCCCGCTTCCGGGCCTCGCCGCGTCCGAACCCGAACCCCAGCGCCTGGGCGACGGCAGCGCGGAGCGCCGTCGCCTTCGCGTTCGCCGCCACGCTCGGCGCGTGTGCCACCACGCGCGACGACCCGAACGCCGCCTCGAAGCTGCCGCCCCCGGAGGCGATGCGCGCGCAGGCGGCGCTGCCCGCCGACTCCGAGCTGATCGGCGAGCGCGCCGATCCGCGCACCCGCGCGCGGGCGCATGCGGAGCTCGCGGGCGCGTATTACGAGATGGGCAACCTCGGCGTGGCGCTGGAGGAGGTGCGGCTCGCGATCGCCGCCGATCCCAACTACGCCCCCGCGCAGAACATGGCCGGGCTCGTCTACATGGAGCTGCGCGACAACGCGCAGGCGCAGGCGTTCTTCGACCGCGCGATGCGCGTCGCGCCCGGCGACCCCGACGTGCTGCACAACTACGGCTGGTTCCTCTGCCAGACCGGGCGCGAGGACCAGGCCATCCCGTTCTTCATGCGCGCGGTCGAGACGCCGCTCTACCGCACGCCGGCGAAGTCCTACGCCGCGGCGGGCCAGTGCGCGCTCAAGCAGGGCAAGACCGCCGACGCCACGGCGTACCTCGACCGCGCCGTGCGCCTCGATCCGAACAACCCCAACGCGCTCGTCGGCTATGCGCGCGTCATGTACCAGACGGGCCGCTACGCGGATGCGAAGACCGCGATCGACCGCTTCAACAAGCTCGGCGATCCGACGCCGGAGTCGCTCTGGCTCGCGCTGCGCATCGAGCGCCGGCTCGGCGATCGCACCGCGGAGACGAGCCTCGCCACGCAGCTCCGGCGCCGCTATCCGAACTCGACGGAGTATCGCGACCTGGTGCAGGGCAAGTACGAATGAGCGAGAGCGGTACCCTTTCGGCCGGCGTTGCCGCGGCGCCCCCGGCGCCCTCGGGCCCGGGCGCGCGCCTCGCCGCAGCGCGCGAGGCCAAGAGGTTTTCGGTGGGGGACGTCTCCACGCGACTGAAGTTCTCGCCGCGCCAGATCGAGGCGCTGGAAGCCGAGGACTACCTCGCACTCCCGGGCACCACTTTCATCCGTGGCATGGTGCGCTCGTATGCGCGCTTCCTGGGCCTCGACGCCGAGGCGCTGCTCAAGGAAGTGAACGCGAAGATCGCGCCGCCCGCCGCGGTGAAGGTGAACGACCTGCGCGTGCCGTTCCAGGGGCAGGGTCGTTCCAACCGCCTCTGGCTCGCCCTTTCAGGCGTCGTGCTCGTCGGTGCGGGACTCGTGGTTGCCGACTGGCTGCTGCGCGAGCGCGAGCAGGCGCGGCTCGCGGAGGCGGAGCGTGCCGCGCAGATCGCCGCGCAGGCCGCGCCCGCGGTGCAGGAGCCGGTGCAGAACGTGCCCGCGCCGGAGCTCAAGCCGGGCGAGCCGGGCGGCCCTCCGGCCGAGCCGTCCGCCGGTGCGTCGATGTCGCTTGCACCATCGGCACCCTCCGCGCAGCCGGCTTTGCCCGACGGCGTGAAGCGGCTCAAGCTCAGCTTCGCGAAGCAGAGCTGGGTGACGGTGAAGGACGCGGACGGGGCGACACTGCTCAACGAGCTGAACGCGCCCGGCACCGAGAAGATCGTCGAGGCGAAGGCGCCCATCTCGCTCGTCGTCGGCAATGCGAGCGGCGTCACCGCGACGCTGGACGGCGAGCCGTTGAAGCTGCAGCCGCAGCGCAACGACATCGCGAAGCTGAGAGTCGATTGAGGGTCGATCGGGGCGAGGCGGCGCGGTGAAGACTCCCATCCAGCGGCGGCGCTCGCGACAGGTACGTGTCGGCCGGGTGCGCGTCGGCGGCGACGCGCCGATCGTCGTGCAGTCGATGACCAACACCGACACCGCGGACGTCGCCGCAACGGTGGCGCAGGTGCACGCCCTGTGGACCGCGGGCTCGGAGATCGTCCGCGTGACCGTGAACACGGCCGAAGCGGCCGCCGCGGTCGCGCCGATTCGCGAGCGGCTCGATGCGATGGGTTGCGACGTGCCGCTCGTCGGCGATTTCCACTTCAACGGCCACAAGCTGCTCGCCCAGTTCCCGGAGTGCGCGCAGGCGCTCGCGAAGTACCGCATCAATCCCGGCAACGTCGGCCGCGGCGCCAGGCGCGACGAGCAGTTCGCGACCATGATCGAGACGGCGATCCGCTTCGCGAAGGCGGTGCGGATCGGCGTCAACTGGGGCAGCCTCGACCAGCAACTGCTCGCGCGCCTCATGGACGAGAACGCGGGGCGGCCCGAGCCGCTGGCAGCGGACGCAGTGATGCGCGAGGCGCTCGTGACCTCCGCGCTCGAGAGCGCCGCGAAGGCCGAGGAGATCGGCCTGCCCGGCGACCGCATCGTCATCTCCTGCAAGGTGAGCGACGTGCAGGACCTGATCGCGGTGTACCGCGACCTCGCGCGGCGCTGCGACCATCCCCTGCACCTCGGACTGACCGAGGCCGGCATGGGCTCGAAGGGCATCGTCGCCTCGACCGCGGCGATGGCGGTGCTGCTGCAGGAAGGCATCGGCGACACGATCCGCGTCTCGCTCACGCCCGACCCGGGCGGCGACCGGACGAAGGAAGTCGTGGTCGCGCAGGAGATCCTGCAGACCATGGGCCTGCGCTCGTTCACGCCGATGGTGACCGCGTGCCCCGGGTGCGGGCGCACGACGAGCACCACGTTCCAGGAGCTCGCCGCGAAGATCCAGTCGTACCTCCGGCAGCAGATGCCGGAATGGCGCAAGCGCTATCCGGGCGTCGAGGGCCTCCATGTCGCCGTCATGGGCTGCGTCGTGAACGGGCCTGGCGAGTCGAAGCTCGCCGACATCGGCATCAGCCTCCCCGGCACGGGCGAGCTGCCGGTCGCGCCCGTCTACGTAGACGGGAAGAAGACCGTCACGTTGAAGGGCGACACGATCGCGGCGGACTTCCAGGCGATCGTCGAAAGCTACGTGCGGACGAATTTCGGTCCGGGCGGCGCGCGCACCGGGCAGGCCGCGCAGCCGGCCGGCGCCGCGACCACCGCGGCATAGGCGCCATCGGGCAGCCGATCCATGACCCAGAGCGTGCAGGCGGTCCGGGGGATGAACGACATCCTCCCCGACGAGGCGGAGCGGTGGCTGCGCTTCGAGGACATCGTGCGCGACTGGCTGCGCGCCTACGGCTACCGCAACATCCGCATGCCGCTCGTAGAACCGACGGCGCTCTTCAAGCGCGGCATCGGCGAGGCGACCGACATCGTCGAGAAGGAGATGTACAGCTTCGTCGACGCGCTGAACGGCGAGCACCTGTCGCTGCGACCGGAAGGCACCGCGTCGTGCGTGCGCGCGGCGATCCAGCACAATCTGCTCTACGCGGGGCCGCAGCGGCTCTGGTACGCGGGGCCGATGTTCCGCCACGAGCGGCCGCAGAAAGGGCGCTATCGGCAGTTCCATCAGGTCGGCGTCGAGGCGCTCGGTTTCCCGGGGCCGGACGTCGATGCCGAGCACCTGCTCATGTGCGCGCGGCTCTGGGACGACCTCGGGCTGGAAGGCATCGCGCTGCAGATCAACTCGCTCGGCAGTCTCGAGGAACGCCTGCGCCACCGCGAGGCGCTCGTCGCTTATCTCCAGGAGCGGCGCGACGCGCTCGATGCCGACGCGCAGCGTCGCATCGGCACGAACCCGCTCCGCGTCCTCGACTCGAAGGTGCCGGCGACGCAGGCCGCGGTCGCCGACGCGCCGAAGTTGCTCGATCACCTCGGCGACACGTCGCGCGCGCACTTCGAGGCCGTGCAGCAGGTGCTGCGCGACGAGGCGGTGCCGTACAGCATCAACCCGCGGCTCGTGCGCGGCCTCGACTACTACAACCTCACCGTCTACGAGTGGGTCACGGACCGGCTCGGCGCGCAGGGCACGGTATGCGGCGGCGGACGCTACGATCCGCTCATCGAACTGATCGGCGGCAAGCCGGCACCCGCGTGCGGGTTTGCGCTCGGCGTCGAACGGCTGGTCGCGCTCATGGCGGAGACCGAGGCGGACGTCGAGGCGCTGGAAGAGCGTCCGGACGTCTATCTCGTCCACCAGGGCGAGCGCGCCGACCGCTTCGCCTTCACCGTCGCGGAGCGGTTGCGCGATCACGGCTTCAGCGTGCTGCATCACGCCGGCGGCGGCAGCTTCAAGTCGCAGATGAAGCGCGCCGACGGGAGTGGTGCGAGCGCGGCCGTGATCGTCGGCGACGACGAGGCCGCAACGCAGAGCGCCTCGCTCAAGCCGCTGCGCGAGGCGGGCGACCAGCAGCGCCACCCGCTCGACGCGCTGCCGGCGGCGCTCGCCGACCTGCTCTACGGCGAGGCCGGCGCGGCAGAAGGATGATCCCCGCCGCGGTCGGCGGCGCATGACGCAGCGCCGACCGGCGGCCCTGGACTGAAGACATGAACGCAAAGGCGCGCCGGTGGCCGCGCCGCGCGGGAAAGAGAAAGAACGGATGGCTGCATACGATCTCGAGGAACAGGAACAGCTCGCCAACCTCAAGGCGTGGTGGAACCAGTACGGCAACCTGGTCGCGATCGCGCTCCTGCTCGCGGCGCTGATCGTCGCCGGCTGGTCCGGCTGGCGCTGGTATCGCGCATCCCAGTCGGGGAACGCCGCGGCCACGTATGGCGAGCTGCTCAAGGCGGTGCGCGCCAACGACACCAAGAAGGTGGGCGACATCGCGGGGATCCTCACCTCGAAGTTCGGCGGCACCAACTACGCAGCCCTCGGCGCGCTGCTCTCGGCGAAGCAGTACTACCTCGCCGGCGACGCCAAGACCGCGAAGGTGCAGCTCGAGTGGGTCGCGACCAACGCGCGCGATGCGGAGCTCGCGACGATCGCGCGCCTGCGGCTCGCGAACGTCCTCCTCGACGAGAAGGCCTACGACGAGGCAATGAGGCAGCTCGACGCGCCTCACGAGGCGGCGTTCGACGGGCTCGTCGCGGCGACGCGCGGCGACGTGCTCGCCGCCAAAGGTGCGAAGGCCGATGCGCGCGCGGCGTACACGACCGCGCTCGAGAAGCTCGACAAGAACGACGCGGCGATGCGCCAGCAGGTGCAGCTGCGGCTCGACGCGCTGGGGGCGAGCTGATGGCGCTGCCGGGCGGCCTGGCGCTGCGCGCGCTCGCGGCGGCGCTCGGCGCCGCGACGCTCGCGGGCTGCGGTTCGTTCAGCTGGCGTGACTTCACGCTGAATCCCGTCGCGTGGTTCGACCGGCCCTCGGCGGCCAGCAAGCCGGCGCCGCTGCCGCCGCTGCCTGCGGAAGCGACGCGCGCGCGAGTGGTGTGGCAGGCGTCGGTCGGCAAATCGGGCCTCGCCGTGTTCTCGCCCGCGATCACAGGGGACAGCGTGTACGCCGCGGCGCAGGACGGCACCGTCGTCCGGCTCGACGCCGAGACCGGCCGCCAGGTGTGGCGGCAGAAGGTCGGCATGCAGGTCTCCGGCGGCGTCGGCGCGGGCGAGAACCTCGTCGTCGTCGGCACGCCGGAGGGCGATGTCGTCGCCCTCGACGGCGACGGTGAGCAGCGCTGGCGCGCGCGCGTGTCGAGCGAGGTCCTCAGCGCGCCGCTCGTGCTCGGCGACGTCGTCGTCGCGCGGAGCGCCGACAACCGCATCTTCGCGCTCGACGCGCGCGACGGCCGGCGGCGCTGGGTGTTCCAGCGCAACGTGCCGCCGCTTCTCGTGCGCACCCCCGTGGGCGTGTCGAGCGCACCGGGTCTCGTGATCGCCGGCTTCCCGGGCGGCAAGATGATCGCGCTCGCGCCGACGAACGGCGTCGCGCGCTGGGAGGCGACGGTGGCACAGCCCAAGGGCACCACCGAGCTCGAGCGCATCGCCGACGTCGTCGGCGCGCCGTGGGTCGCGGAGCGCGAGGTGTGCGCGGTCGCGTTCCAGGGCCGCATCGGCTGCTTCGACCTCGGCTCGGGCAACCCCTACTGGATGCGCGACCTGTCGAGCACCACGGGTGTGCTCGGCGACCCCGGGCTCGTCCTCGCGAGCGACGACAAGGGCGCAGTGCACGCGCTCGACCGCGCCACCGGCCGCAGCCTGTGGAAGCAGGACAAGCTCGCCAACCGGCAGCTCTCGGCGCCGTTGCCCCTGGGCAGGCAGATCGCAGTGGCCGACGGCCAGGGATTCGTGCATTTCCTGTCGCGCGATTCCGGCGCGTTCGTCGGTCGCACGCCGACCGACGGCTCCGCGATCAGCGCGAATCCCGTCCCCGTGCCCGGCGGCTTCCTGGTGCAGACGCGCAACGGCACCCTGTACCGAATGGCGGTCGACTAGCCGCCGCGACGCGCGGGCGCCGTCGCCCGCCGTCGGCGGCCGCCGAGGAATGTTCACGATGCGAGGGGGCAGACCCCCTCCCGCACCCCGAGCTCAGGAAAACGGATGACGCCGTTTTCGTTCTGGTGATCCGCGATGAAGCCCACGCTCGTCCTCGTCGGCCGCCCCAACGTCGGCAAGTCGACGCTCTTCAACCGCCTCACCCGTTCGCGCGACGCGCTCGTCGCCGCCGTGCCCGGCCTCACGCGCGACCGCCACTACGGCGTCGGACGCGTCGGCGACAAGCCTTATCTCGTCGTGGACACGGGTGGCCTCGAGCCGATCGCGAAGGAGGGCATGCTCGAGCGCATGGCGCAGCAGACCAAGGCGGCGCTGGCGGAGGCCGACGCTGTCGTCTTCCTCGTCGACGGGCGCGACGGTCTCACGCCGCAGGACCTGCGCATCGCCGACGAGCTGCGGCGGCTGCAGGTGCCGGTGTTCCTAGCCGTCAACAAGACCGAGGGCATGAACGCCGGCGTGGTCACCGCCGAGTTCCACGAGCTCGGCCTGGGCGATCCGATCGCGATCTCCGCCGCGCACGGCGATGGCGTGCACGAGCTCGTCGAGGCAGCGCTCGCGGACTTCCCCGCGGCGGAGGAAGGGGCCGCGGGCGAGCCAGGCATCGGCCGCGGCGTACCCTGGGTGGCGATCGTCGGCCGCCCGAACGTCGGCAAGTCCACGCTCGTGAACACACTCCTCGGCGAGGAGCGCGTCATCGCCTTCGACCAGCCGGGCACGACGCGCGACGCGATCGAGGTCGAGTTCACCCGCGGCGGCTCGCGCTACGTTCTCGTGGACACCGCCGGCCTGCGGCGCAAGGGCCGCGTGTTCGAGTCGGTCGAGAAGTTCTCGGTGGTCAAGACGCTGCAGGCGATCGAGCGTGCGAATGTCGTCGTCCTGCTGCTCGACGCGCGCCAGGAGATCGCCGATCAGGACGCGCACATCGCCGGGTTCGTCGTCGAACGGGGGCGCGCGCTCGTCGTCGCCGTGAACAAGTGGGACGGCCTGGAACCGTACGCGCGCGACCAGGTGAAGCGGCAGCTCGAGCGCCGGCTCGGATTCCTCGGTTTTGCCCGCATGCATTTCATTTCGGCGCTGCGCGGGGAGGGCATCGGCGCGCTGCTGCGCTCCGTGGACGAGGCTTATCGTGCCGCGTTCGTCAAGCTGCCGACGCCGCGCCTCACGCGCCTGCTGCACGAGGCGGTCGCGAAGCAGCCGCCGCCGCGCTCCGGCCTCTCGCGTCCGAAGCTCCGCTACGCCCACCAGGGCGGGATGAATCCGCCGACGATCGTGATCCACGGGACCGCGCTCGACAATCTTCCCGACAGCTACCGCCGCTATCTCGAGAACGTGTTCCGCGCCGCCTTCGATCTCTACGGCACGCCGCTCGCGGTGCGCACGAAGACGGGGCGGAACCCTTACGTGCCGGACCGGTCGTAGTTCCGAGAAGCGTCCGGCCTGGCGCCCGAAAGATGCGATCACCCGCGGGCCTGCCGGCCCGCGCGCCCTTGAAGAGGGCGCTTTCGCCCCAATCAACACCGAGATGGGAATGCGCTCGGCGCGGTATGCAAGCATGTCGCAGCGTGTGAGCGGGCGTGCCGCTTGCCCTGCCGCGGTGTCGCCGCGGCGGGCTCGGCGGTGACAACCTTTTCCGAAATGAATTACAGTACCTCTTCAAAAACACCGTCCCGGAGCGAACATGAGCAACAAAGGGCAGCTGCTACAAGACCCGTTCCTGAACACCCTCCGCAAGGAGCACATTCCGGTCTCGATCTATCTCGTGAACGGCATCAAGCTCCAGGGTCAGATCGAGTCCTTCGACCAGTACGTGGTCCTGTTGAAGAACACGGTGACGCAGATGGTGTACAAGCACGCCATCTCGACGGTGGTACCGTCGCGTCCAGTGCATCTCTCCTTCGATCACGGCGACGAGAAGAGCTGAGCGCTCCGCCGCGCGTGGATTCCTCGCAGCTGTTCGACCGCCCCGCCTCCGTCGGCGCGGCCGTGCTCATCGCCCTCGACTTCGGCGAGAGCGGTTACGCGGAGAGCGTGAGCGAGCTCGGGCTGCTCGCGTCGAGCGCCGGACTCGACGTGCGGGGACTGGTCCGCGGGAAGCGGCAACGGCCCGACCCGGCGCTCTTCGCCGGCAAGGGCAAGGTGGAGGAATTGCGCCAGCACCTGGCCGAGGCGGCGGCGGGCGTGGCCGTGTTCAACCACGACCTCACGCCGGCGCAGGAGCGCAACCTCGAGCGCGCGCTCAATGCCCGCGTCATCGATCGCACGGCACTCATCCTCGACATCTTCGCCCAGCGCGCGAAGAGCCATGAGGGCAAGGTGCAGGTGGAGCTCGCGCAGCTCGAGCACCTCGCCACGCGCCTCGTGCGCGGCTGGACCCACCTGGAGCGGCAGAAGGGCGGCATCGGCCTGCGCGGGCCGGGCGAGACGCAGCTCGAGACCGACCGCCGGCTGCTCGGCAAGCGCGTCAAGGTGCTGAAGGACAAGCTCGCCAAGCTCGAGCGGCAGCGCGAGGTGCAGCGGCGCGCGCGCCATCGCGGCGACGTGATGTCGGTCTCGCTCGTCGGCTACACCAACGCCGGCAAGTCGACGCTCTTCAACGCGCTCACGCACGCCGGTGCCTACGAGGCCGACCAGCTCTTCGCCACGCTCGACACGACGACGCGGCGCCTCCACCTGCCGGAAGCGGGGCCGGTCACCGTCTCCGACACGGTCGGCTTCATCCGCGACCTGCCGCACACGCTTGTAGAGGCGTTCCGCGCCACGCTCGAGGAGACGGTGCACGCCGATGTGCTCCTGCACGTCGTCGATGCCGCCTCGCCGGGGCGCGACGAGCAGATCGACGAGGTGAACAAGGTGCTCGCCGAGATCGGCGCCGCCGGGACGCCGCAGCTCCTGGTGTGGAACAAGATCGACCTTGCGGGCCTCGAGCCGGGAGTGGAGCGCGACGAGTGTGGTAGGATCGCGCGCGTGTGCCTGAGCGCCAAGACCGGCGCCGGGCTCGACAGCCTGCGCCTCGCCCTCGTCGAGGCGGGTGCGTCGCGACCGCGACGGACGGCATCCACTCCCGAAATCGAGAACCAGGGCGAGCACGCCCGGAGCACCTATGTCACTTAACGACCCGCAGTGGGGGCGCCGCGGCGGTGGCGCCGGCGGCGGCGGGGGCAACAACCAGGGACCTCCCGACCTCGACGAGCTCTGGCGCAACTTCAACCAGCGACTCGGATCGATCTTCGGCCGCCGCGGCGCCCCTGCGGGCGGCCAGCCCAGCGGCAACGGGCCGGGGCTGCGGCAGTTCGGCGGCGGCCTCGGCCTGCTCGCGCTGCTCATCCTCGTGGTGTGGCTCGCCAGCGGTTTCTACGTCGTCGACGAAAGCCAGCGCGCGGTCGTCACCACATTCGGCAGGTACACCAAGACCACCGGGCCCGGTCTCAACTGGCGGTTGCCGTATCCGTTCCAGAACCAGGAGATCGTGAACCTGAGCCAGGTGCGCACGATCGAGGTCGGCTACCGCCCGAACGACCGCTCGAAGCGCCTGCGCGAGTCGCTCATGCTCACCGACGACGAGAACATCGTCGACATCCAGTTCGCCGTGCAGTACGTCCTCAAGGATCCCGAGGACTACCTCTTCAACAACAAGCGCCCCGACGAGGCGGTCATGCAGGCCGCAGAGACCGCGTTCCGCGAGATCGTTGGCAAGAGCAAGATGGACTTCGTGCTCTACGAGGGCCGCGAGCAGATCGCCGCGCAGGCGCAGAAGCTCATGCAGGACATCCTCGACCGCTACGGCGCCGGCATCACCATCAGTGCGGTGACGATGCAGAACGCGCAACCGCCGGAGCAGGTGCAGGCAGCGTTCGACGACGCGGTCAAGGCCAAGCAGGACCTCGAGCGGCAGAAGAACGAGGGGCAGGCCTACTACAACGACGTCGTGCCCAAGGCGCGCGGCGCCGCCGCGCGGCTGATCGAGGAGGCGAACGCCTACCGCCAGCGCGTAGTCTCCAACGCCGAGGGCGAGGCGTCGCGGTTCAAGCAGGTGCTCACCGAGTACAACAAGGCGCCGCAAGTGACCCGCGAGCGGCTCTACCTCGACGCCATGCAGCAGACGCTCTCCGGCGCGAACAAGGTCATGATCGACGACAAGGCGGGCGGCAACAACGTGCTCATGCTGCCGCTCGACAAGCTGATGCAGGCGGCCGGCGCGAACGCAGCAGCCGGTGCCTCGGACACCTCGGCCGCGCAGGCGCCGCGCGCGACGCAGATCGAGCCCGCGCCCGATGCCCCCGCCGCGCGGGCCCGCGACACGCTGCGCAGCCGCGACCGGGAGGGCCGGCCATGAGGCAGGGCCTCGCCGTCATTCTCGCCGCCGTCGTCGCGCTCCTCGTGCTCGCCGCGACCGCGCTGTTCACCGTCGACCAGCGCGAGAACGCGATCGTGTTCACGTTCGGGGAGATCAAGCACGTCATCAAGGATGCCGGGCTGCACTTCAAGCTGCCGCTGGTGCAGAACGTGAAGTACTTCGACATGCGCATCCTCACGCTCGACACGCCCGACGCGGAGCGCTACATCACCTCGGAGAAGAAGAACGTCCTCGTCGACTCCTACCTCAAGTGGCGCATTTCCGATCCGAAGCAGTACTACATCAGCGTCGGCGGCGACGAGCAGCGCGCGCAGACCCGCCTGCAGCAGACCGTGAACGCCGCGATGCGCGAGGAGTTCGGCAAGCGCACCGTGCAGGACGTCGTCTCCGGCGAGCGCGACAAGATCATGCAGGTGGTGCGCGAGAAGGTCGCCGACGACGCGAAGAAGATCGGCGTCGAGATCGTCGACGTGCGCCTGAAGCGCGTCGAGCTGCCGCAGGAGGTGAGCGAGTCGGTCTACCGCCGCATGGAGGCGGAGCGCCGCGCGGTGGCGAGCGAGCTGCGCTCGCAGGGCTTCTCCGAGGCGGAGAAGATCCGCGCCGAGGCCGACCGCGAGCGCGAGGTCATCGTCGCGGAAGCCTACGGCGAAGGGCAGCGGGTGAAGGGCGAGGGTGACGCCAAGGCCTCGGCTGTCTACGCCAAGGCGTACGGCGAGGATCCCGAGTTCTACTCCTTCTACCGGAGCCTCGACGCCTACAAGAACACCTTCAGGTCCAAGGGCGACGTGATGGTGATGGACCCGAGCTCGGACTTCTTCAAGTACCTGCGCAGCTCGAAGCCGAAGGCCGGGCAGGTGCCGAAGCCCGCTGCCGGGACCAAGCCGTGACCGGTTCGACGCTGATGGCAGCGTTCGCCCTGATGCTCGTGCTCGAAGGGCTCCTGCCCTTCCTCGCGCCAACCGCCTGGCGCGAAACCTTCCGCCGCGTCACGGAGTTCAAGGACGGCCAGATCCGCTTCTTCGGGCTCGCGTCGATGCTGCTCGGGCTGCTGCTGCTCGCCCTCGTCAACTGAGTGCTGAGAAACTGTGAACGAACCCTGCACGCCCGCTCGTGACGCCCGAACGGCGCCACTCGGCGTTGCGAATGCTCGCCATAGCGCGAGCTATGGCTGCGCTTCGCGCCTCGATTGGCACCGTTGGTGCGGCCCGCTCGGCCGCGCCGGATTCATTCACCGCTTCTGAGCCCGCCGTGCGTGCGTGGCTGCTGCCGGAGTACGTGGAGGACATCCTCCCGCACGACGCGCGCGCCATCGAGCGCATGCGCGGCGCCCTGCTCGAGCTCTTCCGGGTGCACGGCTACGAGCTGGTCGTGCCGCCGATGCTCGAGTACATCGACTCGCTGCTGACCGGCACCGGCCACGACCTTGACCTGCGCACCTTCAAGCTGGTCGACCAGCTCTCCGGTCGGACCATGGGCCTGCGCGCCGACCACACGCCGCAGGCCGCGCGCATCGACGCGCATCTCCTCAACCGCTCCGGCGTGACGCGGCTCTGCTATTGCGGGCCGGTCGTGCACACGCGCCCGCGTGGCCTGACGGCGACGCGTGAGCCGCTGCAGGCGGGCGCGGAGATCTACGGTCACGCGGGCATCGAGAGCGATCTGGAGATCCAGCGGCTGCTCCGCGCCGCGCTTGCGTGCTGCGGCGTGCAGGACGTGCGGCTCGACCTGTCCCACGTCGGCGTGTTCCGCGCCATGGCGCTGCGCGGCGGCGTGAGCGCCGCGCGCGAGGAGGAACTGCTCGGCGTGCTGCAGGCGAAGGACAAGCCCGGCCTCGCGACCCTCACGGCGGGCCTCGACAGCGACACGCGCCGCGCGCTCGCGCTGCTGCCCGATCTCTACGGCGGACGCGAGGCGCTCGACCGGGCCATGCAAGAGCTGCCGTCGTACCCCGAGCTGCGTCACGCGCTCGCGGATCTCGCAACGCTCCTCGACGCGAACGGCGGCACGGTGAGCATCGACCTCTCCGACCTGCGCGGCTACCACTACCACAGCGGCGTGGTGTTCGCCGCCTACGCGAGCGGCCATCCCACCGCGCTCGCCCTCGGCGGCCGTTACGACGAGGTCGGCAAGGCGTTCGGCCGCGCCCGCCCCGCGACCGGCTTCTCGATGGACCTGCGCGAGGTGGCGCGCGTGGTGCCACGACCGGCCGAACCGGGCGCGGTGCTCGCTCCGTACGGCGACCCGCCCGGCCTCGCTCAGGCGATCGACCGCCTGCGCCGCGCGGGCGAAGTCGTCGTCGTCGAGCTCCCCGGGCATGAGGCGTCGCGCAGCGAGCTCGGCTGCGACCGCCGGCTCGTGCGCCAGCGCGACGCCTGGGTCGTCGTTCCCTTCGCCTGAACGCTGCCCGCGAAGGACGCGAGGAGTAGAATCGCGCCCCGCCGGCGACTGCTGACGCCCGGAGCGTCCCCCCCTTCGACTCCGCGCATCCGCGCAACCGATGCGCCTCCAAGCACATGGCCAAGAACGTCGTCGTGATCGGCACCCAGTGGGGTGACGAAGGCAAGGGCAAGATCGTCGACTGGCTCACCGAGCACGCGCAGGGCGTCGTGCGCTTCCAGGGCGGCCACAACGCGGGGCACACGCTCGTGATCGGCGGGCGCAAGACGGTGCTGCACCTGATCCCCTCGGGCATCCTCCGCGACGGCGTGTCCTGCTACATCGGCAACGGCGTGGTCGTGTCGCCGCAGGCGCTCATCGACGAGATCGACGAGCTCGAGCGTGCCGGCGTCGCGGTGAGCGGCCGGCTGCGCATCTCCGAGGCGTGCCCGCTGATCCTGCCCTACCACGTCGCGATCGACGTCGCGCGCGAGGCGGCGAAGGGCGCGGCGAAGATCGGCACCACCGGGCGCGGCATCGGCCCGGCGTACGAGGACAAGGTCGCGCGGCGGGCGATCCGCCTGCAGGACCTGCTCGTGCCCGAGCGCTTCACGGCCAAGCTCCGTGAGCTTCTCGATTATCACAACTTCGTGCTCACCAGATACCTCGCGGCCCAGCCGGTGGACTTCGAGAAGGTGAAGGACGAGGCGTTCTCCCTCGCGCCGCGCCTCGCGCCGCTCGTCGCCGACGTGCCGCGCGCGCTGTACGAGGCGAACCGCGCCGGGGCGAACCTGCTCTTCGAGGGCGCGCAGGGCGCGCTGCTCGACGTCGATCACGGCACCTATCCCTTCGTCACGTCGAGCAACACCGTCGCGGGCGCCGCCGCCGCGGGTGCCGGCGTCGGGCCGCAGATGCTGCACTACGTGCTCGGCATCACCAAGGCGTACACGACGCGCGTCGGCTCGGGGCCGTTCCCGACCGAGCTCGACGGCAACGTCGGCGACCAGCTTCGCTCGCGCGGCAACGAGTACGGCGCGACCACCGGGCGGCCGCGTCGCTGCGGCTGGTTCGACGCCGCGGCGCTGAAGCGCTCGATCCAGATCAACGGCGTCTCCGGCCTGTGCGTCACCAAGCTCGACGTGCTCGACGGCATGGACGAGCTCAAGGTGTGCATCGGCTACGAGATCGACGGCGAGCGCAGCGACTTGCTGCCCGCAGGCGCCGACGATACGGCCCGCTGCGTGCCGGTCTATGAGGACCTCGAAGGCTGGCGCGAGAGCACGGTCGGCGCGAAGCGCCTCGACGAGCTGCCCGCAGCGGCACGCCGCTATCTCGACCGGCTCGAATCCATCTGCGGCGTGCCGATCGACATGATCTCCACCGGCCCCGACCGCGAGGAGACGATCCTGCGGCGTCATCCCTTCGGCTAGCGGTCTGCGAGGCCCCCGCGTGGCGGACCTTCACGTCGACTGGGACGAGTACCACCGCCTGATCGAGCGGCTCGCGCTCGCGGTTCGCGCGTCCGGCTGGGACTTCGACCAGATCGTCTGCATCGCGAGGGGAGGCCTGCGCGTCGGCGACACCCTCTCGCGGATCTTCGCGAAGCCGCTCGCGATCATCGCCACCGCGTCCTATGCGGGCGAGGGCGGGACCGAGCGCGGCGCGCTGACCATCGCGAGCGCGGTCACCATGACGACGGCATCGCTCGGCCCGCGCGTGCTGCTCGTCGACGACCTCGTCGACTCCGGCGTCACGCTCGCCGCCGTCAAGGCGCACCTGCTCGACCGCGCGCGCTTCCCCGACCTGCGCGAAGTGCGCACCGCCGTGCTCTGGTACAAGGCCTGCTCGGCCTGCCGGCCCGACTGGTTCGTCGTGCACCTGGCCGACAGCCCCTGGATCCACCAGCCGTTCGAGCGCTACGAGGGCGTGACCTGGGAGGAACTGGCCACTCCGGCACACCGCTCAGGGGCTGCCTGAGAGCACGACGCGCGCGCTGCGAGTCGGCGCGCGCGCTGCGATCGGACGGGGTGCTATTCGATCGGCGACAGGAACGGCTGTTCCAGCCGCGCCCGCGTGCCCTCGAACTGCGGGACCTGGTCGTAGCGGCCGCGCCTGAGCTTGGCGGTCGTCTTGTCGTGGAGCTGGCGATAGGTGGGCGGCGCCTTCGCCTCGTTGAGCGACTCCACGAGGTAGTAGGTCAGCGCGCCATGGTAGCCGCCCGCGATCGCGGCATCGGCCGACGT
>Ga0209254_10000062_pt1 | contig 62648 bp, 64 predicted proteins | sample FrelakmetDIP11DI_FD_187148 | JGI IMG/M metagenome (GOLD analysis project Ga0209254, IMG submission 187148) | Freshwater lake sediment microbial communities from the University of Notre Dame, USA, for methane emissions studies - DIP11 DI (SPAdes)... | ecosystem: Environmental > Aquatic >...
CTGACGTGTGGTGGGTATGATGCCCCACGACAGCGAATCGGAATAGACGAGAATTTGCTGCATATTATCGTTCCGTACGTGCGCTAACGTCTGAATTCACCGGCCTGCGCGGTTTTTCGCGACAACCATGAAGCTACTGGAAGCAAAATAGCTAGTGCACCACCCTGAAGTATCGGGGTCATTAACACTGCGATTGCACCCTGTGCATCTGGGTGCCAGAAAATAACATCCGTCAAAAAGACGATGCCGCCAATGGAAACCAATACTGCCACAACATGCCAATGAACCGATGCGGCTTGTTTTCGCCACGACAAAAGTAGTGCAATACTCAGAATCACATAAGGGAGAGCCAACCAGACAACGAAAAACGCGAACGCACCAGCGCTGGTTGGCTTGAGTGCTTTCACGAAAAAGACAGTAATGCTCGCGGCAACAATGACCACGAACAATGTAATGGGAGTCATCCATTTCATAGTGTGTTTCTCATTACCCATAGCGCCTAACGTTTGAATTAAGGGGCGCCGTTAGGCGTCCCGCTTGAATTATGGGTTAGGGTGCATTTTGCCAACCCTTTAAATTTTCTGGTTCTAGTTCTGGGTACTTTTTGTATAAAGGCCACAGCAAATCAATTTCTAATGTGCCAATAACAACACCAATAGCTTTTTTGAGTTTTTCATACTCATCTGGAGTGGCAGAAACCTTTGCTTCATCAAGTGCTTTACCAAGCTCAATGATAAATGACTCACTGGCGGAGCTGATTGATGATGCTAATTTTTCCGAAGAAACCATTAAAGCCCTAACTATTAAGTAGCCATCCCAATGATGGCGTGTAAACGAGCGTTAAGTTATTCATTTTTCTTGTCATATCATTAAATTAGGTCAATAATAGGGGGCGTCTAAATTACAGTCAATACCACATGGCAACCCAATCCCCCTTTTTAGATTCTGTGCGTAACAAAATCCGTTTAAAGCACTATAGCATAAGAACAGAAGAGTCATATGTGCAGTGGGTTAAGCGCTTTATTTTGTTTCATGGCAAGCGGCACCCGGGTGAAATGGGTGCGCCGGAGGTGGAGGCGTTTTTAACGCATCTGGCGGTGGATGGCAATGTTTCGGCCAGTACGCAAAATCAGGCGCGCAGTGCTTTGCTGTTTTTATATAAGCAGGTGTTAGTGCAAGAGCTGCCGTGGCTGGATAACGTGGAGCAGGCGCAAAAGCCGCGGCGATTGCCAACCGTGCTGGATAACGATGAGGTGCGCGCTTTGCTTGGCCAGTTGCAAGGCGTGCATTGGCTGGTGGCAAGTTTGCTGTATGGCTCTGGCCTGCGTTTGATGGAAGTTTTGCGCATGCGGGTGAAAGATATAGACCTGAAGCGCGGCGAGATTCTGGTGCGCGAAGGAAAGGGCTTTAAAGACCGTGTGACCATGTTGCCAAAAGTGGTGGTAGAGCCGCTGCGCGGGCATTTGCTGCAAGTAAAACATCTGCATGAGCAGGATTTAGCTAGTGGCGGCGGCGAGGTGTTTTTACCTTATGCCTTGGAGCGAAAATACCCGAATGCAGGCAAAGAGTGGGGTTGGCAGTATGTGTTTCCATCCGCTTCGCTTTCAATAGACCCGCGCTCCGGCAAGGTGCGGCGCCATTATCTGGCCGATGAGACGATACAGCGTGCTGTTAAAGCCGCTTGCCGCCGTGCAGGCATTAGCAAGCCCGCCACGCCGCACACGCTACGCCATAGCTTTGCCACACATTTGCTGCAGGGCGGCTATGATATTCGCACCGTGCAAGAGCTGCTGGGCCACGAGAATGTGGCAACCACGATGATTTATACCCACGTGCTGAATAAAGGCGGACGCGGCGTGAGCAGTCCGCTGGATGTGTTAAATTAGCAACCTCGTTAGAAAGTTAAAGCCATGGCCAATTTAGAACAGTATCGCGTTAAACCTAAAAAATTTTCATTAAGTGATTTCAATCCTGACGACAAATCCGAGCGCACCGGCGATAAAGCACAGAACGCGCTGGAGCTTGAAAAGCTGGCGACAGAGATTAATGCGCTGCAGGATATACTGCACGCGCAGGCCAAGCACAAGGTACTGTTGCTGATTCAAGGCATGGATGCCAGCGGCAAGGATGGCACGATAAAGCATGTATTTAGCGAGTGCGACCCACTTGGTATACGATTGGCCAACTTTAAAGCGCCAACACCGGAAGAGCTGGCGCATGATTATTTGTGGCGTGTGCATGCCGAAGTGCCGAAAAAGGGCGAGATTGTAGTTTTTAACCGCAGCCATTATGAAGATGTGCTGATTGTGAAAGTGCATGACTGGATTGATGATGTGGAGTGCAAACGCCGCTTTGCGCAGATTAACGATTTTGAACGCATGCTTACCGAAACGGGTACAGTGATTATCAAGTGCTATTTGCATATCTCGAAAGAGGAACAGAAGAAGCGCATGCAGGAGCGCCTGAACGACCCCACCAAGACCTGGAAATTTAACCCGAACGATTTGAAAGAGCGCGATTTGTGGAATAAGTATATGCAGGCCTATGAGAACGCATTGGCTGCGACTTCTACTGAATATGCGCCTTGGTATGTGGTGCCGGCAGATTCTAAAACCAATCGCAACTTGCTTATTTCCAGAATTTTGTTAAATACGCTTAAAAACCTAAAGCTGGCTTATCCGCCAGTGCCGGCCGAGTACAAAAATATCGAAATTAAAGATTGATAAATTTAGGGGTTAGTAAATTTAATGATTTTTACAATTGCCGGTTTTGTATGTAGTGCGTCAAACTCGCAGGGATATTTTTTGGATAACGCATGAGTTTAAGGTTTCGCTTAAATTTACTGATCACTTTGCTATCGCTGGCTTTTATTCTGGTGGTGGGCACGATTTTGATAAACGATACGCGCATCTCGATTCGGGAGCGGGTAGAAGCTGCCAGCCGCGTCACAGTGCAGTTGCTGGATACCGTCATTGTCAGCTCTGCGATGAACCCGGATTTGGGTCCCACACACTTGGTTTTACAGCGGTTTTTAGAGTCGCTCGGCTACGTGCGCAGCAGCAATATCGTGCTTTACGATATACGTGGCGGCATCATTTACCAATCACCGGAATCCACATTTCGTAGCGATGTGCATCCGCCTGGTTGGTTTGTGAAACTGGTGGCGCCGGAAACGGAAACCGTAGAGCGGAAAATACGTTATGGTACTTTGGTGGTTTCATCCAGTGCAGCAGGTTCGGTTCGTGAGGCGTGGTTTAATGTTAGCCAGTTGATGTGGATTGGTTTAGGTTTCTTCATATTGCTGAATAGTATGGTTTACGCACTTTTAAGTCACTCGCTCAGGCCGGTCAATCGCATTCTGGCATCTATCAATCGCATGGAACAGGGCGACTTAACAACGCGTTTGCCAGCCTTTAAATTGCCGGAATTCGATCGCATTGGACATAGTTTAAACCGCATGGCAGAATCACTGGCTGTAGAGCGGCAGCTGGAAGAAAACCGCCAGCTCACGCAGCTGATACAAAGCCATATTGAAGATGAGCGCAGAAGCCTGGCGCGTGAACTGCACGACGAATTAGGGCAATACGTGACGGCGATTAAAACCTTTGCAGTGGCGATTGCAAATAAAACCAAAGGAAAAGCGCCGGAAGTAGAATCAAGCGCACAAACCATTGTGGCCGCCGCCAATCATATTTATGACGGCATGCACGATATTATTCGCCAGTTGCGTCCGGGTGCGCTGGATAACTTGGGCTTAAGTGAAACTCTGCGCGATGCGGTCAATTTTTACCAAAACCAGCATCCAGATTTAAAGATAAATTTAAGCTTGTCGGGCAACCTGGACGCTTTGGGCGAAACTTTAAATATCAATATTTATCGAATAGTGCAGGAGTCGATTAACAACGTGATTAAGCATGCTAAGGCGAAGGTGGTAGATATTAATCTTGCAGCCACCAAAACCGGCGCATTGCAGCTTACAATTAAAGATAATGGCATAGGCATGGATATTAATGCGGTCGATCAAACCAATCATTTCGGCTTGCTTGGCATGCGTGAGCGCGTACAAGGTCTGCACGGCAGTTTTAATGTGGATTCTGAAACCAATCCTGCATCTGCGCAGCGCGGCACGGTAATTTATATTAATATTCCGCAGGCCATCAAAATAGAGAGTGAGTCAACATGAGTCAAATTAACGTAATGCTGGTTGATGACCACGCTGTGGTGCGTATGGGCTTTAAGATGCTGCTGGAAAGTGCTTCGGATATAAAAGTAATCGCAGAAGCAGAAAATGGCGAGGCTGCTATTAAAGCTTACATGGAACATAAGCCAAACGTAGTGGTGATGGATATTACCATGCCAGGCATGGGCGGGTTGGAGGCGATTGAGCGTATATTGGCCAAGGATAGCAGTGCCAAAATCCTGGTGCTCTCTGCGCATGAAGATTCCGTACATCCTAAGCGAGTGCTGAATGCAGGCGCAACAGGTTATTTAACCAAAAGATCTGCGGCTGAGGAGCTAATCAAGGCAATTCGTATCGTTGCGAGCGGCAAAAAGTATCTCGAGGCAAGCGTAGCGCAACAAATGGCGATACAGCAATTGTCTGGCGATCAAAGCCCTGTGGATGTGTTAAGCGAGCGCGAATTCGAAGTATTCATGTCGCTGGCAAGAGGTAAAACTACCAATGAAATTGCTGAAGCTTTGTTTCTAAGCCCGCGTACAGTAGGTACGCATTTGTATAATATCAAGCAGAAACTAAACGCCAATAATTCGGCAGAAATCGCGCTTATTGCGATGCGAAGCGGTTTGCTGGAACCTTAAATACCGCTTTGGCTTCTGTGGCCTTGTAGCGTGCAACATTAAGTTCACCTGGGCTTGCCAGCTCCACGACAGCAATAGAGCCGCTTGGCAATTTCCCAAACTCAGGCGGAATCAGGAAAGTAATTATTTTATTATCATTTTCAACTACGCCGGTGGCAACTGCCCAGTGTTGCCATTCAGGGTTTTGCGGCAAATTTGTTGCACCCATCAAACGCGCTTTTTCGAACACGGCAGCTTTTTCTTCGCCGATGAGCAGGTTGAATAATTCGACGCGTACCAGTTTACTGCTTTGCATCACTTGAATCGGGGTTTCAATTTCTTCGGTTTGCTGAGGCAATGGCTCAGTCACTGGTTTAACTTCTTGGAAACCTGAGGTTGCCATTGCAAGCCAGACATCGTCTGGCTGCGTGTCTTTCAGTGTAATGCTCTTGGGTTCGCGGTTGCTGCTGCCTTCATCAACATCCATTGCCTTTGCTACGGCTTTATCCGCAATGCTGGTGGCAATAGACCGCGCAATTTGCTGCGCAACTGTGCCGCCCAGGCAACCACTTAGCAGGCAGAGGGCTGCCAGCAATGCAATATATCTAAAAAATATAAAGAAGTTAACCATTAAAACTAACCCTGCGTTTTTAACGGGGAAAGTTCAGATTACTGCTAACTAATTGAAATGTCTAGTGCTTTGTGATGACCAAAGTGCGTGACCACATTATTTTGTGGTTTGTGTTGCATGCACGCTAATAATGCCGCTTAAAATGATTAAACAGATGGCAAGCCATTCCGGCAATGAAAGCTGCTCTTGCCATAATAAGGCACCAAACAAGCTTGCCAGCACCACCGTCACATAAGCCAAACTTGCCACGGTAAGCGTATTGCCGGTGCGGTAGGCGCGGGTAAGCGCTAATTGTGCAATTGTGGCAGAAATGCCCAAACCTAATAACAGCGGCAAATCCTGCCAGCTAATTGGCGTAAAGTGATGTAACAGCATCCAGATGCCACCGCCAATGGTGGAAATCAATGTGAAATAAAATACAGTGCGCCAATCGGGTTCGTTTGCATTGCCAAGCTGTTTTACATGCACGTAAGCTAGTGCGGCACCTATGCCGGAAAGCAATCCTAGCGCGCCTGCCAGGCTGTCTTCACGATGAAATGTGGGTTTTAAAAGCAGGATTACGCCAATAAATCCCAGCACAACTGCAACATATAAGCCTTTTTTGGATAAACTTTTTTTATGCTCTTTTTGCAGTAAAAATGGCATAAACAACGCCAAAAATAAGGGTGAGGTGTAGTTTAGTGTGATTGCCGTAGCGAGTGGTAAGTGTGCAATGGCATAGAAAAACAACACCAGTGAGGCAAAACCCACCAGGCCGCGCGACATCTGCTTGGACATGACTGGTGTTTTAAGCGGTAATTTTTTTGCAAAAATATAAGCGTAAATTGCCAATAAACCAAAAGCAGAACGATAAAAAACCAGTTCCGCACTGGAGAATTTGGTTGCCCCAATTTTTACCAGCGTACCCATAATGGCAAAACCTAATGCGGCAACAAGCATCCATAAGCTGCCCAAGTTAGGGAGTTTCATCGAATGCTGTTCTGAGGCAAATGTGGCTCCAATTGCTTGCGGTACCAAAAGTGAAAATGCTCTAAGCCAGTCTCCATTGGGTGTTGATATGGCCCGCGCTCATCGATACCTAGAGCATGTAAGCTCTTGCGACCATTGTGCATACGTTCGCAGATTTCCTTATCCTCGATGGCGGTTTCTTCATAGGCTGCTTGCTGTGCAGCAACATACTCGCGTTCAAACAATGCAATATCCTCTGGATAATAAAACTCCACCACATTATCGCAAGAATCAACCCCGGTCGGGACAATATGAGAAACCACCAGCACGTTGGGATACCATTCCACCATCAGAAAAGGATAATAGGCAAACCAGATCGCACCGTAAGAAGGCGGCTTGTTTCCGTGATAGTTTGTTACAGCTTGCTGCCAGCGTTGGTAAGCGGGTGATAAGTGCTTGTCTGGTAAGGGCTTGTAACCCACAGTTTGAACACTGAAATTTTCACCGAACTCCCAATGTAAATCGCCGCAATTTACAAACTGGTTTAATCCAGGATGAAACGGGCCGACATGGTAATCCTCAAGATAGGTTTCAATGAACGTTTTCCAGTTGAAATTGTAGTGTTCTATATGAACGCTATCAAAACAGTAATGGGTAAAATCAAAATCTTGTTTGCAGCCTAAGCTATTTAAATCTTGCGCAATATTGTGCGGAGATTCAAATAACAGACCTTGCCAGTTGAGCAGTACAGTCTTGTTTAGATGTAAGCAGGGATTTTGCTCAAAATGTGGTGCGCCGACAAGCCTGCCATTTAAATCATAAGTCCAGCGGTGCAATGGGCAAACAATATGACGGGTATTTCCTTTTCCATCCAGCATAATGGCCTGTCTGTGCCGACAAACGTTGCTTATTAACGAAATTTCACCTGCTTGATTTACTAAGGCTTTGGCATTGTTCATCCAATCAAGCACATGGTAATCCCCTGTATTTGGCACCATTAAACGATGCCCTGCATATTTTGGAGATTTTGAAAAAACAACCTGTTTCTCAAGTGCATAAATACTGGCATCCGTGTACCAGGTTATTGGCAGTTGAGCTTCTGTGTTTATATAGGATTCTTTGCGGGAAAACGCGACAGTTGACATAACCAAGTTGAATTTTAAGCTACTACAAAAAATAGGCATTTTGCCTCAAAGTGATAGGATTGAAAAGAATGTACGCCAGATTTTTCTCGATATACCAAATGGTGTAAAGTCGGGTAAACTTTAAGCAAGCTTAAAAATAAAAAATCAGGAATCAATCAGGGCATGGAAACCGCAGATCAAAAAACAACCCCCATTATTTTTGAGGGCAAAGTCTCTGAATATTTCGGCATCTGGATAGTTAATCTATCTCTTACCTTGCTTACATTAGGTATTTATTCTGCCTGGGCTAAAGTGCGCCGCAAAAAATACTTTTATAACAATACCTTAATCGATAACGTCGGTTTTGATTACCACGCTAAACCAACAGCGATTCTAAAAGGCCGCATTATCGCGGTTCTTTTTTTCTAGATTACAGCCTGAGCGCCAATATCAATCCGATACTGCCAGGTTTGTTTCTGCTGATGTTGTTTATAGCATTGCCATGGTTGGTTGTGCGCGGCTCACTTTTAACGCGTGCAATACTAGCCATCGCGGCTTGCGCTTTGATTTCATAGGTTCAGGTTTGCCAGCAGTATTGATGCAGATGCGCTACTCGCGCGAGCATGAGACAGAGGCTGATATGTATGCACTAAGTGCCTTGCAAAAAGTATGCTTGTCGCCCAAAGCATTTGCAGATATTTTGCAGCGGCTGCAGGCGCAAGTGGAAAGGGACGATAACAAAACAACACAAAAAACACGCCCGAAACAGGATGTGGATCCTATCTCTGAAATAATCGCTTCGCACCCTGATACAAAAGCGCGTATCGAACCATTTTTGCAAGCAAAACAAAATTGCAATCAGGCTAACGTTTTGCGCTAAAATCTTGCTAAATTGCGGCTTTTGCGTTAATCTCGCGGGTAACTGAACTAAAAAAACTAATTAGGAGTGATTGCAATGAAAAACCCATTAGAATCTGTAGCAGGTACAATAATTTCAGGACTGATACTCACTGTGGTGTTGGTGCTTTTTTTGAAAAACTTTTTAGTGGCAGGGGCGTAATATGGAACTAGTACCGGCGTTAGCGCGATGGATACACTTTCTTGCAGGCATTACTTGGATTGGCTTGCTTTACTATTTTAATTTTGTGCAAATGGCTGCATTGAAAGATGCGGCTGCTGATGGCACGGCGGCAGGTATTAGCAAGCATGTGGCGCCACGTGCGTTGCTTTGGTTCCGCTGGGCGGCTGTAGTGACATGGCTGGCAGGCGCGGCCATGCTGGGCGGCAATCTTGGTGACGCATTCATGCTTCGCAATGGTTATGAGGCCATTGGCATCGGTGCATGGCTCGGTACCATTATGCTATTTAATGTTTGGGTGCTGATTTGGCCAAACCAACAAAAGATTTTGGGTATGGTTCCAGCTGATGACGCAGCAAAAGCTAAGGCGCGCCGTGTGGCGATGCTGGCATCACGCACGAATGTGATGCTTTCGATTCCAATGCTGTTTTTTATGGCAAACGGCTTGAGTCATCGTGCCGTACTTGGTTTCTGATAAATTATAAGGCTATAACGGCGGCCTTAGCCGCCGTTTTTATTTTGGGTTTTGAGTAAATATGTCGCATTTAATGAACACATACGGGCGTCAGCCGGTGACTTTCACGCATGGTGAAGGCATATGGTTGTGGGACAGTGCTGGTAATAAATACTTTGACGCACTGGCTGGCGTGGCAGTGAATGGTTTGGGGCATGCGCATCCAAAGTTGACTAAAGCGATTAGCGAGCAAGCGGCAAAGCTGATTCATGTTTCCAATATCTACCATATTGCCGAACAGGAGGCCCTGGCAGATAAATTGGCTGAAATTTCCGGTATGGACAAAGTGTTCTTCTGCAACTCTGGTTGTGAGGCGAACGAAGCTGCAATTAAGCTGGCGCGGCTTCATGGCCACCATAATGGCATAAGCAATCCTGAAATTATTGTAATGGAACGTTCCTTTCACGGACGCACTATGGCAACACTTTCAGCCACCGGAAATCGTAAAGCACAGGCAGGTTTTGAACCGCTTGTGAGCGGGTTTATTCGTGTGCCCTTTGATGATTTGGAGGCGCTTAAAACTATTGCCGGCCGGAAAAACAATGTGGTGGCAGTGCTGGTTGAGCCGGTTCAGGGCGAGGGCGGCGTGCATATCCCTGCTGATATGTCCGGCTATTTGCAAGGCTTACGCAAGGTGTGTGATGATAGCGCATGGTTGCTGATGTTGGATGAGGTGCAGAGCGGTATCGGTCGCACCGGTACTTGGTTTGCATTCCAGCATACTGGCATGATACCTGACGTGATGACGCTGGCGAAAGGCTTAGGCTCTGGCGTGCCGATAGGTGCGTGTGTCGCTAAAGGCGCAGCGGCTGAAGTATTTACACCAGGAAAACATGGTTCCACCTTTGGTGGTAATCCGTTGGCGACCATGGCAGGACTTACTACATTAAATGTGATACAAGATGATAAGTTGCGTGAAAACGCTCAAAAAATGGGCGATTTGATAGTTGCACAATTAAGAATGGCGCTCGCGGACATTCAAGGCGTTGTGGCGATACGCAATGCGGGTTTGATGATAGGAGTTGAATTAGATAGACCTTGTGCCGATTTGGTGAAAATGGCATTAGAGACGAAATTGTTGATTAATGTCACTGCCGAGAAAGTTGTGCGCTTATTGCCGCCTTTAGTGATTAACGAAGCCGAAGCAAATGAGCTGGCAATACGTTTGTCCGCGTTGATTATGCAGTTTTTAAGCCAATAGAAAATATATTATGGCCATTAAACATTTTCTACAATTTAACGATTTAACGACAGAAGAGTTAAATCATATCTTTGCACGCACTGCATGGATTAAAGGGCAATTTAAAAGCTACAAGCAATACTGGCCGTTGCAGGACAGAACCATGGTGATGATTTTTGAAAAAGCCAGCACGCGCACCCGGCTTTCATTTGAAGCCGGCATGCAGCAGCTGGGTGGTTCCGCAATTTATTTGAATACGCGTGATTCCCAGTTGGGGCGTGGAGAGCCGGTAGAGGATGCTGCACAAGTGATTTCGCGTATGAGTGATATCGTCATGATTCGTACTTTTGAGCAAGAAATCATTGAGCGCTTCGCACAGAATTCGCGCGTGCCGGTAATCAATGGACTGACAAATGAATATCACCCTTGCCAGATTCTGGCGGATATTTTCACTTTTATAGAACATAGAGGCTCTATTCAAGGAAAAACTGTTGCATGGATTGGCGACAGCAATAACGTATGTAACACATGGCTGCAAGCCGCAGAGGTGTTGGATTTCAACGTACATGTCTCTACACCGCCCGGTTATGAAGTGGAGCAAGAGCGTGCCAATCTATACGGGCATGATCATTACGAGACTTTTACGGATCCGATGCAAGCGGTGCATGGCGCTGATTTGGTGACTACCGACGTTTGGACGAGCATGGGTTTTGAGGCGGAGAATGAAGAGCGCTTAAAAGACTTTGCTGATTGGCAGGTGGATGGCGACATGATGCGGGCAGCCAATAAAGACGCGCTGTTTATGCATTGCCTTCCCGCACACCGTGGTGAAGAAGTTGCAGCAGAAGTGATAGATGGTGCACAAAGCGTCGTGTGGGACGAGGCCGAGAACCGTCTGCATGTGCAAAAAGCATTAATGGAATATTTATTATTAGGAAAAGTTTAAGCAATGAGCAATATTAAAAAAGTTGTATTAGCCTACTCCGGCGGGTTGGATACATCAGTCATCTTGAAATGGCTGCAGGATGAGTACAAATGCGAAGTGGTGACTTTTACAGCGGATTTGGGTCAGGGTGAAGAGTTGGAGCCTGCACGAAATAAGGCTAAAGCCGCAGGTGTAAAAGAAATTTACATTGACGATCTGCGCGAAGAGTTCGTTCGTGATTTCGTATTTCCTATGTTTCGTGCAAATACGGTTTATGAAGGTGAATATTTACTAGGTACTTCGATTGCGCGGCCGCTTATTGCCAAGCGTTTGATTGAAATTGCCCGTGAAACCAAGGCGGATGCCATTTCTCATGGTGCAACAGGCAAAGGCAACGATCAAGTGCGATTTGAGTTAGGTGCGTATGCACTCAATCCAAACATTCATATCATTGCACCATGGCGTGAGTGGGATTTGCTAAGCCGCGAAAAACTTATGGCATATGCTGAAACACATGGTATTCCGGTAGATATGAAGCATAAACAAGGCGGCAGCCCTTATAGTATGGACGCCAATTTGCTCCATATTTCTTATGAAGGCCGTCATTTGGAAGATCCAGCTGCAGAAGCGGAAGAATCGATGTGGCGCTGGAGTGTTTCACCTGAAAACGCACCCGATGCAGCTGAGTATCTGGATATTGAATATGTGAACGGCGATCCGGTTGGTTTGAATGGCAAAAAAATGAAGCCGCACGAGTTGCTGGCTGAGCTCAATAAACTTGGCGGAAAGAATGGTATTGGCCGTCTGGATTTGGTTGAAAACCGCTATGTAGGCATGAAATCGCGCGGCTGCTATGAAACGCCGGGTGGCACCATCATGCTCAAGGCGCATCGTGCGATTGAGTCGCTCACTCTGGATAGGGAAGTTGCACATTTAAAAGATGATTTAATGCCGCGCTACGCCAGCATGATCTATAACGGTTATTGGTGGAGTCCGGAAAGATTAGCGCTACAAACTTTAATTGATCATACGCAACAATCAGTCAATGGATGGGTGCGCTTGAAACTATATAAAGGCAATGTGATTGTTGCGGGACGTGACAGCAAAACAGATTCGCTATTCGATCCGACCATTGCGACTTTTGAAGATGACGCAGGCGCTTATGATCAAAAAGACGCGGGTGGATTTATTAAGCTCAATGCGCTGCGGATGCGTATTGCAGCGAACCTGAAGAACAGGAAGAAATAGGCAGCAATGAATCACGTAGTTGTATATGATTCCACGCTGCGGGATGGCGCGCAGGCGCAAGGTGTCTCGTTTACGGTAGAGGATAAGCTCAAAATCGTGCAGCGTCTGGACGAGCTTGGGGTGGGCTACATTGAAGCTGGCAATCCAGGTTCGAATCCAAAAGATTTGGAGTTTTTTGAGCGCGTGAGCGCGCTTAAGCTAAAACATGCGAAAATCATCGCCTTCGGCAGCACGCGCAAGGTGGGCACCAAAGCAGCGGAAGACCGTAACTTACAGTCCTTATTGAGTGCAAATACATTTGCTGTGGCGATTTTCGGTAAGAGCTGGGATTACCAAGTCACCGATATTTTGCGCACGACTTTGGATGAAAACCTGAATATGATTGCCGATACCGTGGCTTATTTGGTGAGTCAGGGTAAGGAAGTGGTGTTCGATGCTGAACATTTTTTCGATGGCTATAAAGCCAACGAAAGTTATGCGTTTGCTACGTTGCAAGCGGCTGCGGATGCGGGCGCCACAGTGCTATGTTTGTGCGATACTAACGGCGGAACATTCCCCGATGAAGTATCGGAAATCACCAAAAAAGTAGTCAAGCGTTTCGGGGTGCAAGTGGGTATTCATTGTCATAACGATTGTGAAATGGCAGTTGCTAATTCTGTCGCAGCTGTGCAGGCAGGTGCAACACAGGTGCAGGGCACCATCAACGGTATCGGCGAGCGCTGCGGCAATGCGAATTTATGTGCGATTATCCCGAATTTGCAGTTGAAATTGGGGTTGAACTGCATTCCGCAGGCCAATATAGCTGAGCTGACTTCTACCGCGCGCTATGTCAATGAAATCGCCAACATGCCCTTTAACGAAAAGGCGCCGTATGTAGGTAACGACGCGTTCTCGCACAAAGGTGGTATGCATATTGACGCGGTGAGTAAGAACCCGATTTCATATGAGCATATCAACCCCGAAAAAGTGGGCAATGTGAGGCATATTTTAGTGTCAGAAGTTGCTGGCCGCACGGCGCTACTGGCCAAGATTAATGCTGTGGATGCGACGCTGAACAAAGACTCTGCTGAAACCAAGCGTGTGTTGGAGCACTTGAAAGCGCTGGAGCATGAAGGTTACCAGTTTGAGAGTGCAGAAAACTCGTTCGATTTGCTGGTGCACCGTTTGTTGGGCAAATATCAGCCGTTTTTTGTGCTTAAGGAGTACAAAGTCAGCATCCATGAGCCTGCGCTCGATGGGGTCAATTCGGCGGTAACGATTAAAATTGCGGTGGGCGAGCAAGAAGAAACCACGACAGCAGAGGGCGATGGCCCGGTGAACGCGCTGGATAAGGCCGTGCGCAAAGCGCTGGAGCGCTTTTATCCAGCGATTAGAGACGTCAAGCTGATTGATTACAAAGTGCGCGTGCTGGATTCTGACAATGCGACTGCAGCCAAAGTGCGTGTGCTGATTGAATCAGCAGATCAGTATGAAAGCTGGGCGACAGTGGGTGTTTCCACCGATATTATTGATGCGTCTTGGCGCGCTATGCTGGATGCAATTGAATACAAATTGATGCGGGACAGTCAAAAGAAACATTAAAGGATTTTTGAGGGAGCAAGGCCATGGCAGGAAAAACGCTATACGACAAATTATGGGAATCGCACTTGGTGCGAGAAGAGACTGACGGCACTTGCCTGATTTACATTGATCGTCATCTGGTGCATGAAGTCACAAGCCCGCAGGCCTTTGAAGGCTTGCGTATGTCGGGTCGCAAAGCATGGCGTAGTAGTAGCATAGTTGCCAACCCCGACCACAACACGCCCACCAAAGATTGGGAAAAAGGCATCGAAGACCCGATTTCTCGTTTACAAGTGGAAACACTGGACAGCAACATCAAGGAGTTCGGCGCATTGGTGTATTTCCCCTTTAAGGATAGTCACCAAGGCATCATCCATGTGATTGGGCCTGAAAATGGCACCACTTTGCCAGGTATGACCGTGGTATGCGGCGACTCGCATACTTCTACACACGGAGCATTTGGCGCTTTGGCGCACGGTATCGGTACTTCGGAAGTTGAACACGTATTGGCTACACAAACGTTGGTGGCTAAGAAATCGAAGCGCATGTTGGTGAAAGTGGATGGCAGGCTTGGCAAAGGCGTGACGGCGAAAGATGTGGCGTTGGCGGTGATTGGTAAAATAGGTACGGCGGGCGGCAATGGCTATGCAATTGAGTTCGGCGGCGAAGTGATTCGCGCGCTTTCGATGGAAGGCCGCATGACTATTTGTAACATGGCGATTGAGGCTGGTGCGCGCGCCGGCATTATCGCACCAGATGACAAGACGGTGGCTTATCTCAAAGGTCGTCAGCACTCGCCAAAAGGTGCGGATTGGGACAAGGCTGTAGCGTATTGGAATACCTTGCAAACAGACGCGGATGCGCAATTTGACACTGTGGTGGAGTTGCAAGGCGACAACATTGAGCCACAAGTGACTTGGGGCACTTCTCCTGAGCAAGTGTTGCCGATTGGCGGGCGTGTGCCTGACCCAGTGAAAGAAGCGGACGCGACGAAGCGTGTGAGTATCGAAAATGCCTTGAAATACATGGGGTTGAGTGCGAACACGCGAATTGAAGACATTAAGCTAGATAAGATTTTTATCGGCTCTTGCACCAATTCGCGCATTGAAGATTTGCGTGCTGCGGCGAGTGTTGCCAAAGGTAAAAAAGTCGCAAGCAATATTACCTTGGCCATGGTTGTGCCAGGCTCAGGCATTGTCAAGCGTCAGGCTGAAGAAGAGGGGTTGGACAAGATTTTCCTTGATGCAGGTTTTGAATGGCGCGAGCCAGGATGCAGCATGTGTTTGGCGATGAATGCCGACCGTCTGAGCCCTGGCGAACGCTGCGCTTCGACTTCTAACCGTAACTTTGAAGGTCGCCAAGGGCCAGGCGGTAGAACGCATTTGGTTAGCCCAGAAATGGCTGCAGCAGCGGCGATTGCAGGTCATTTTGTTGATGTGCGCACTATTTAAGAGAGAAGACTTTAGGATTAGACTTAGGATTAAAAGCATATGAAAGCATTTACCCAATTAAACGGGCTGGTTTGCCCGCTGGACCGCGCTAACGTGGACACGGACGCGATTATTCCAAAACAGTTTTTGAAGTCGATTAAACGCTCCGGCTTTGGCCCGTATTTGTTCGATGAATGGCGCTACACCAATTACGGTGAGCCGGGTATGGATTGCAGCACGCGTCCATTAAACAACTCATTCGTACTCAATCAACCACGCTATCAAGGCGCACAAGTGCTATTGGCGCGCGATAACTTCGGCTGCGGCTCAAGTCGTGAGCATGCGCCATGGGCGATTGAGGACTATGGTTTCCGCGTGATTATTGCGCCGTCGTTTGCCGATATTTTCTTCAACAATTGCTACAAGAACGGCATTCTGCCTATCGTTGCGGACGCTGCGACTGTAGATCAATTGTTTAGTGAGTGCACAGCTACTGAGGGTTATAAACTGAATGTTGATTTGCCATCGCAAACCGTAACACTGCCTTCAGGCAAGACATTCAGCTTTGATATTACGCCGCATCGCAAACATTGTTTGTTGAACGGCTTGGATGAAATTGGTTTAACGTTAATGCACGCGGATGAAATTAGGGCGTTTGAGGGTAAACACAAACAAAACCAGCCTTGGCTTTTTGCATAATTTATTATAAGGAAATTTAAATGAAAATAGCAGTATTGCCAGGTGATGGCATCGGCCCGGAAATCATCGCGCAAGCTTTGCGCGTGTTGGATGTACTGAAAAAAGAAGGCTTGAGCATGACTTTTACCGAAGCGCCGTTGGGCGGCCAGGCTTATGACCAATATGGCGCGCCGTATCCGGAATTCACACAGAAAATTTGCCGCGAGGCCGATGCCGTGTTGCTGGGCGCTGTGGGCGGTCCGCAATATGATACATTGGATAGGCCGTTGCGCCCAGAGCGCGGTTTGCTGGCGATTCGCAAAGACTTGGGCCTGTTTGCTAACTTGCGCCCAGCCGTGCTTTATCCTGAATTGGCAAATGCTTCTACATTGAAACCGGAAGTGGTGGCTGGACTAGATATTATGATTGTGCGTGAACTGACGGGTGACGTGTATTTTGGTCAGCCACGCGGCATGCGGACCAATGAACAAGGTGTTCGTGAAGGTTTCAATACCATGATTTATAGTGAGCCAGAAGTACGTCGCATTGCGCACGTGGCTTTCGGCATCGCGATGAAGCGTAAGAGAAAGCTGTGTTCTGTGGACAAAGCTAATGTGTTAGAAACCACAGAATTCTGGAAAGAAATCGTGATTGACGTGTCCAAAGAATACCCGGAAGTCGAGCTGAGCCACATGTACGTGGACAATGCTGCGATGCAGTTGATTCGCAACCCGAAACAGTTCGATGTGATTGTCACCGGCAACATTTTCGGCGACATCTTGTCCGATGAGGCTTCGATGTTGACTGGCTCTATCGGAATGCTGGCTTCAGCTTCGTTGAATGAGACAAAAAAAGGCCTGTACGAGCCGTCGCACGGCTCTGCACCTGATATCGCGGGCAAGAACCTGGCGAACCCGATTGCAACGATTCTATCTGCCGCGATGATGTTGCGTTACACATTTGACAACGAAGCTGCAGCAGGCCGCATTGAGAACGCTGTGAAAAAAGTGCTGGCCGCGGGTTATCGCACGGGTGACATCTACGAAGAAGGTACGAAGCGCGTGAGCTGTAGCGAAATGGGTGACCAAATCGTCGCGGCGATGTAAAGTGACTACACGGGAGAATTGCTACGTTGCGCAGTGCTCGAAATCCTCATGTACGATTGAGTACATTCCGGTTTCTGCGCGCCTTGCGCCTTGTACTTCATCCCGCGTACTCACTTTACTATAATATTGAAAATTAGATGAGGACTTAAAATGGCGCAATTTGATCATGTAAGTGTTAAAAAGAAGGCCAATGTTTACTTTGACGGTAAATGTGTGAGCCACACAGTAATGTTCCCCAACGGCACACGCAGCACCATTGGCGTGATTTTTCCGAGCAGTTTGACGTTTAACACGCAAGCGCCGGAGCTGATGGAAATTAATTTGGGCAAATGTAAAGTGCGCTTAAAAGGCGAAACTGAGTGGAAAACTTATGGTGCTGGTGAGAAATTTACCGTGCCTGGAAACTCGAGTTTTGATATTGAAACGATTGAGATGTTGGATTACGTCTGTCATTTTGAATAAAAACGATGCCCTGCAAGCTTCATAGATATTGGTTTGCAGAGCATGTTTTGCATTAAATTTTAAAAGGATTTGAGATGCCTTCATTTGATATTTCGTCCGAAGTTGATATGGTCGCGCTGAAAAATGCGATTGATGTTGCTGGCAAGCAAATCACCAATCGCTACGACTTCAAAGGCACATCGGCCAAGGTGGAGTTGAACGAGAAAGATAACCTGATTACTTTGTTTGGCGACAATGATTTCCAGTTGGGTCAAATTTTAGACATTTTGCTACCAGGCATGGAGAAAAAAGAGCCCGATTCATCCAAACGTTTGGAACACAAAGACGTACAAAAAATTGGCGGAAATAAGGTGAAACAGGAGCTGAAAATCCGTGCTGGTATTGATTCTGAGCTTGCTAAGCGTATAACTAGATTAATTAAAGATTCTGGCTTGAAAGTGCAGGCCAGCATTCAGGGTGACACGGTGCGTGTGAATGGTGCTAAGCGCGATAACTTGCAAGAGGCGATTGTGTTTGTGAAAAAAAGTGTGACGGACTTTCCGTTGAAATTTGGTAATTTTAGGGATTAAACATGCAAAAATTATTGCTTATGATTGTATGCGCCTTGGTATTCAGTGCTTGCAACACGCTTGAGGGCGCGGGCAAGGATATTCAAAAGGCCGGCGAAGCGGTTGAAAAAGCGGCTAAATAGTTAAACATATCTTCAGAAATTCATTTTGTGAGATGAGGCGCGAGAAACCGCGGAGCGAAAAACGAAGATATATGTGGTTATAGGCGAGGATTGAGCGAGGATGCTACGAAGTGAATTGCTCACAAAATGGATTGATGAGGATATTAAGATGTTAAAAGTAGGATTCGTTGGTTGGCGTGGCATGGTAGGTAGTGTGCTCATGCAGCGTATGATGGAAGAAAATGATTTTGCAGCGATCGAGCCGCAGTTTTTTACGACCTCGCAAGTCGGTGGCAGCGGACCAAATGTTGGCAAGGAAACGCCAGCGCTGTTAGATGCCAAAGATATCAACGCGCTAAAAGTGATGGACGCGATTGTTTCATGCCAAGGCGGAGACTATACCAGCGAAATTTATCCACAATTAAGAAAAGCTGGCTGGGCTGGCCATTGGATAGATGCGGCTTCTACATTACGCATGGAAAAAGATGCAGTGATTGTTCTCGATCCCGTGAATATGCATATCATTGAAGATGCATTACTAAAAGGCGGCAAAAACTGGGTTGGCGGGAATTGTACAGTTTCATTGATGTTAATGGCGCTGAATGGCCTGTTTAAAGCTAACTTGGTAGAATGGATTACCTCCATGACCTATCAAGCGGCTTCGGGTGCGGGCGCACAAAATATGCGTGAATTGCTGAATCAGATGGGTGAAGCGCACAGGGTGGCGAGTAATTTTTTGAAAGACCCTGCATCGGCTATTCTGGATATTGATCGTGAGGTAGCGGGTACGCTGCGCGATGAAAAGTTTCCTAAGGCGCATTTTGGCGTGCCTTTGGCTGGCAGTCTCATTCCTTGGATTGATAGTGATTTGGGCAACGGTCAAAGTAAAGAAGAATGGAAAGGCGGCGTAGAAACCAACAAAATCCTGGGCCTAAGCAGCAATCCGATTCCTATTGATGGCTTGTGTGTGCGTATCGGTGCGATGCGCTGTCATAGCCAAGCACTTACTATCAAGTTAACAAAAGATGTGCCGTTAGATGAAATAAACCAAATGCTGGCAGAGGCCAATCCATGGGCGAAAGTGGTTCCTAACGAGCGTCAGGCGAGCATGTGCGAGCTTACGCCAGCAGCGGTGACGGGTAAACTGGTTACCCCGGTGGGGCGTTTACGGAAGCTGAATATGGGCAATGATTATCTATCGGCATTTACCGTAGGCGACCAGCTGTTATGGGGTGCTGCAGAGCCGCTGCGCCGTATGTTGCGGATATTAATTGCACATTAATTTACATGAAATTAGTAGCCGGCATTGAAAAAAACAACAATATTGACTTACATACACATAGCTACTGAATATAATGTGTATTATGAGCTTGCATCTCTAACTAATTGATGTTATTTTTGTTATTGCAATATTTTAGTAAATTAAGGGTGGGATAGTGCATAACTCAAAATTAAAGCGAATAACCGTTGCCTTATGCATGGCCTTGGTGCCAATTTCCGTGTTTGCGGCAGGGCTGGGCAAGCTCAATGTCATGTCCGGCTTGGGCGAGCCGCTTAAGGCAGACATAGAACTTATCTCGGTTACTGCCGAAGAGCTTAATAGCATGACGGCGGTCATTGCCTCGGAAGAAGCTTATGTAACTCAAGGTATCGAAAAGCCTGCTTCTCATAACACCATTAAGGTTGATATTACCAAAAATGCAAATGGCACACATGTATTAAAATTGAAATCTGCTCAGCCAATCAGCGAGCCGTTTCTGGATATGCTTATTCAGGTAGATTGGGCTTCGGGCCGCTTATTGCGGGAATATACCGTATTACTTGATCCGCCTGGTTATACGGGCGAGTCAGATTCAAGCGGACAGGACAGCCAAACTGCACAAATGCCTGTGGTGAAATCAAGCGGATCAACCCAGAGTAATCAGATACAAAGTGACCAAGTGGCTGGCGAAACGGCAGCCAGCATGCTGCCTGGTTCAAAAAAAACGAATAAAGGTATTAGAAAGACAAAGTCTGTTGAAACTGCAACGGACGCTACAGATGCGGAAGGTCAGGAATATGTCACACATCGTGGCGATACTCTGGCAAAAATAGCACAGGATATGAAGCCGGAAGGCGTCAGTCTGGAGCAGATGCTGGTTGGGTTGTATCAAACTAATCCAAATGCGTTTCAAGGTGATAATATGAACCGCCTAAAGGTGGGACAAATTATCCGCCAGCCATCAGAAGCAACGCTGAATGCGATATCGCGTAAAGAAGCCTCGAGAGAGATAAAAGTTCAGACTGAGAATTGGAACGCCTACCGCAATAAATTGGCCGGTATCGTTGCGGATACGGTGCCAAGCGAAGCGGAAGCAAATACGCAGTCCGCAGGAGGAAAGATCAAAAGTGCGGCCGAAGATAAATCGATCCCCACAGCGGCAGGACCAAAAGATGTGGTTAAACTATCTGCAGGTGATGCGGCTGCAGCAAAGGTCAGCGCAGAAAATATAAAATCTCTGGAAGATAAGATTACCGCACTGCAAGAGGAGGCCACGGCGCGTGAAAAAAGCGTAAAAGAAGCGCAAGAAAGAACGGCTTCGCTTGAAAAGCAAATCGCTGATATGCAGAAATTGCTTGCTCTGAAAAATGGTGAAATGGCAGATTTGCAAAAACAGGCGGAAACACAAGCGGCTGCCGAAAAACCACAAGAAACGCCCGAGATTGTAGCAGCTGCGCCTTTAGAGCAAGCAAAACCGGTAGAACCTGTAAAAACAGAGGCCCCAGTAGCAAAAGATGCTACTCCTGCCCCAACACAAACTAAACCAGCTGCAAAGCCTGTGCCAGCACCAGTTGCCGAGCCAGGGTTTTTGGATGGCATTCTGGGTGGTTTGGATTTAACGACACTTTTACCTGCAGGTGGCCTGCTGGCTTTGCTAGGTGGTGGATGGATGTATTTGCGTAAAAAGCGCGAACGTAGTCTGGCTGATTTTGAGCAGGGTATTATGACATCCGGTGGTTTGAAGGCTAATACTGTGTTCGGTAATACGGCAAGCGCGAGTGTTGATACTGGTGACACTTCATTCCTGACTGACTTTTCACAAAGTGCCAATGGTGGCATGATCGACACCAATGACGTTGACCCGATTGCTGAGGCCGAGGTGTACATGGCCTATGGACGAGACGCGCAGGCTGAAGAAATCCTGAAAGATGCAATTTCAAAAGAGCCGAAACGTTATGAATTGCATCTTAAATTGCTCGAAATGTATGCGGCTAGCAAAAATTTATCCGCTTTTGAAACCATCGCTGGTGAGCTTTATACCACGCTGGGAGCAGAAGATCCAACATGGGCAAAAGTGGCTGAAATCGGTATTAAACTGGAGCCGAATAATCCACTTTATCAAGCAAACAGTAGCCCAACTGGCTCGAGTGAAAATGCTGTAGATTCCAACGATAAATTAGATGCGACAGATTTTTCTGATTCGCCATTAGCGGCAGAAAAAGATTTAGATTTTACATTTAACAATGAATCCTTAACACAGAGTTTTGCTGCTTCAGACAATGCTGCAATTAATGAAATTGATTTGGATTTAGGACAGGAATCTGAAAATGCAATGCCTGCGGGTTTGGAGGAAGGTGCAGAAAATACACTTTCGTTCGATATAGAAAAGGATACTGAAGCAGAGGCTAAAACTGACACAGGGGGTATGGATTTTGATTTGGGTGACTTTAATTCTGCTGATTTGAATACTGCTGCTGAAGTGCCGACACAAACGAGTACGATGGAATTTGGCCATACAATGCCAAGTTTGGATGTACCTACTCTCGATGCGCCTCAATTCATGCCTGAAACAGTTGCTGAGCAAAAAGAAACCTTGCCAGAAATCAGTGAAATCAAGCTAGATGGGTTTGATTTGCCTCAGGAACATGAAGAGGCGGCAATTTCGGAAGCTGGAGTACTTGATATAAGTGGTTCAGGTGATCAATTTACAGCTGCTGAGGCAGGTGCTGATAAAAACTTTAATTTTGAGATTAATACGATCTCGCCTGAAGCATCAAGTTTTAAAGATAAAGACTTTTCTGATACGAATACGTTTGATTTAACCACGATTAACCTAGACTTAAGTGATAGCACAGATACAAGTACTAGTGTTAACATAGAAGATAGCTCACCTAAACCTGCTGAGTTGACATTGTCTGAACATGAGCCAATCGAAGTTGAAACCAAGCTGGATTTGGTCGCAGCCTATATTGAAATGGATGATAAAGAAGGAGCAAAAGAGCTTTTAGATGAAGTTATCAAGGAAGGTGGCGCTAATCAACGTAAGCGTGCAGAGGATCTTTTAGCGAAATTAGCTTAACTTTTATTAGCTTATCTTACAAAAAACCGAGTTCATACTCGGTTTTTTTATTTGTATTAGGAAATAATATTAAAATGTCTACATGTTTAAAATTAACATCATTACCCAATTATTAAGCTTTTTTCTACTTGCAATTGTCGTTAACCAGCTAAGTTTAAATTTACTGGTATCGGTTTCAATCATTTTCACAGGAATTTTGTTTTTGACTAGAACTCATCAATTCTTGCATTTCATCAAGCGGTTCAAATGGCTTTTTCTAATACTAATCGCTATTTTTTCATTTAATACACCCGGGGAGCATCTGCCAGTCTGGCCATTTGAATTTAGTCCCACATACGAGGGCATTGCAGCAGGTTTTACACAAATCCTTAGAATCATCATAATGCTTGCAGCCATATCATTAATTTTGGCAGCAAACACCAGGCAACAGCTCATATCCGGATTCTATTTCGTGTTATTCCCATTAAAAATTCTAGGGCTTGAGGTAGAGCGCTTTGCCGCAAGATTATGGCTAACTTTGCAATATGTGGAATTGCAACACGAACAAAAATCTGCAGATGATTTTTTTAACAAGATAAAGTCGCTGACAATGTTAAAAAATTATCAAACGAATGAAGATGTTTCAATAGTTTTTAAAGTGCCAAAGTTTTCTTGGATGGATTATGGGTTAATAGCATTCTCAATACTTTTGCTAATAAAGCTTGTGACGAAAGCGTTTGTATAAATGCGCATTGCCTTAGGTGTTGAGTTCGATGGTGCGCCGTATTGTGGCTGGCAAAGCCAGTCTAACCATTGCGGTGTACAGGATTTTTTAGAAACGGCTATTGCGAAAATTGCAGAGCATGCTGTACGCATACATGCTGCAGGCCGCACTGATGCTGGTGTGCATGCGCTGATGCAGGTGGTACATTTTGATTCCATAGCTACTCGGCCAGAGAGTGCCTGGGTGCGTGGGGTGAATGCCTTTTTACCAGAAAGCATACGCGTAATATGGGCGAAAACTGTTGATGATGATTTTCACGCACGTTTTTCTGCGAAACAACGCAGCTACCAATACTTGCTAGTCAATCAGCCTACAGCCCCAGCAATTTATGCTAAAAAAGCGGGCTGGTATCACTTGCCGCTTAATATTGAAGCGATGCAAGAGTCAATAAATTATTTGCAAGGCGAACATGACTTTAGTGCCTTTAGAGCCAGTGAATGCCAGGCAAAATCACCAGTAAGAGACCTGCAAGTCGCGTCAATTAAAACGCATGGTGATTTTATAATTTTCAATTTTGCGGCAAACGCATTTTTGCAACATCAAGTGCGTAATATGATAGGCGCGCTAGTGTATGTGGGGAACGGAAAGCACTTCCCCGTATTTATGAAAACGCTTTTGGCACAAAAAGACCGCACTTTGTCTCCACCAACATTTTCGCCTAATGGCCTCTATTTGACGGGTGTTCAGTATGATGAAAAATGGAATTTACCTAACACGCAACGTGAAATCATAGTGTTTTAGATGGCTGCCCTTACTGACAGTTTGTTACGTTTACGTTACGCTTACGGATTATGGATAAAATTAAACGAACGCGAGTAAAGATTTGTGGCATTACGCGTGTGGAAGATGCGTTGGCGGCTGTGAATGCTGGTGCAGATGCCATTGGCTTGGTGTTTTATGCAGGAAGCCCACGTTTTGTGACAATCGCTCAGGCGCAAAACATTGTGGCCAAAATTCCGCCTTTTGTGAGTATGGTGGGTCTATTTGTAAATGCTTCTAAAACAGAAATCGAATCGGTCTTATCCCAAGTCCATTTGGATACTTTGCAATTCCATGGAGATGAATTGCCGCATGATTGCGAACAAATAAACTTGCCGTATTACAAGGCTATCCGCGTCAAAGCGGACACAAATTTGGTACAATATGCGCAACAGTACCATACTGCAAGAGCACTGCTGTTGGACGCGTTCTCGGAGGCAGCCATGGGCGGCACAGGACAGACATTCGATTGGAATTTAATTCCTGCCAACTTACCTAAACCCATTATTTTGGCAGGTGGTTTGAACGCAAAAAATATTGGGAAGGCCATCAGGCAAGTAAATCCATATGCAGTGGATGTGAGTGGCGGTGTGGAAATTACTAAAGGAATCAAGGATGCGGGAAAAATTGCCGCATTCATGCAAGGAGTGAGTAATGCAGCTTTATGATATGCCCGACGAGCGCGGTCATTTTGGACAGTTTGGCGGTATTTTTGTCGCAGAAACTTTGGTTGAGGCGCTGGAAGAACTGCGCGTCATGTATGAAAAATATCGGCATGATCCTGAGTTTTTGGCTGAATTTGCCTATGATTTAAAACATTTTGTCGGTCGTCCGAGTCCAATATATTTTGCCGAACGCTGGACTAAAAAGGTCGGTGGCGCACAAATCTACTTAAAACGCGAAGATCTAAACCACACTGGCGCACACAAGGTAAATAACACTATTGGCCAAGCGCTATTAGCGAAGCGTATGGGTAAGCCACGGGTGATTGCAGAAACCGGCGCAGGACAGCATGGTGTAGCTACCGCAACGATTGCCGCGCGTCTGGGCTTGGAGTGTGTTGTTTATATGGGTAGCGAGGATGTTAAGCGCCAAGCGCCTAACGTGTTTAGAATGAAGTTGCTGGGCGCAACAGTAGTGCCAGTGGAAAGTGGCTCTAAAACGCTAAAGGATGCGCTTAACGAGGCTATGCGCGACTGGGTAACCAATATCTCCAATACGTTTTATATTATCGGGACTGTGGCAGGCCCGCATCCATATCCCATGATGGTACGTGATTTTCAATCAGTGATAGGCGTTGAAGCCAAAGAACAAATGCTGGAGATGGTAGGACGTCAGCCAGACGCTATCGTGGCTTGTGTAGGCGGTGGTTCAAATGCAATGGGTATTTTCTATCCATATATCGATGTGCCAAATGTGCGCTTGATAGGTGTAGAGGCTGCTGGATACGGTTTAAATTCTGGCATGCACGCAGCCCCGTTAACTGCAAATAGTCCAATTGGCGTGTTGCATGGCAACCGCACTTATTTAATGCAAGACAGCGATGGTAATATTATTGAAACGCATTCAATCTCTGCAGGTTTGGATTATCCTGGTGTAGGTCCTGAGCATGCTTGGCTAAAAGATATTAAACGTGCTGAATATGTTGCCATTACTGATGATGAGGCTTTGGCTGCATTTCATAATTTATGCCGTACTGAAGGCATTATTCCGGCGCTTGAGTCCAGTCACGCGCTTGCACATGCTGAAAAAATGGCCAAAACCATGCGTAAAGATGAAATCATATTAGTGAATTTATCCGGACGCGGCGACAAAGATATTAATACAGTCGCAAAACTCTCAAATATTACCTTATAAGAAACTCATGTCACGCATTCAAACTGTTTTTTCTGCCCTTAAAGCAAGTAACAAAAAAGCTCTAATTCCCTACATCACAGCTGGTGATCCTCATCCTAAATATACCGTAAGTCTAATGCATGCATTAGTGAAGTCCGGTGCAGATATGATCGAATTAGGCATTCCATTTTCTGATCCGATGGCAGACGGTCCTGTGATCCAGCGTGCTAGTGAACGTGCACTAATGCATAAAGTGGGGTTAAGCCAAGTGTTGGAAATGGTGCGAGAGTTTCGTCTGAGTGACGATAAAACTCCAATTGTATTAATGGGTTATGCAAATCCGATTGAGGCGATGGGCGCTGATAAATTTACTCAGTCGGCTAAAGCTGCTGGCGTTGATGGTGTTCTGACGGTAGATTATCCACCAGAGGAATGTAAAGAATTTATTGCTGCGTTGCAGACCAATGGTATGGATAGCATCTTTTTGCTATCACCTACCAGCGATGCTGCGCGTGTTGATCTCATCGTAAAACAAGCAAGCGGGTTCTTGTATTATGTTTCACTAAAGGGTGTTACAGGTGCGGCTAATTTGGATATTAAAGAAGTGAAAGCACGTGTTGCGGATATTAGAAAAAAAACCAATTTGCCAATCGGTGTAGGATTTGGTGTAAAGGACGCGGCTACAGCCAAAAAAGTGGCTGCAATTGCTGATGCTGTCGTGGTAGGTAGCCGAATGGTGATTGCGATTGAGCAGTCAAATGAAGACAATCTGCTAACGAATGTTAGTCAACTTATGCGGGAATTGCGCGCTGCAGTCGATGCTTGATGTTTAAGGAGTGAAAAATGAGCTGGTTAGATAAAATCCCACAAAAAATTAAACGTGTAGTTGGCGCAGCGCAGAGAAGAAATGTGCCTGAAGGTTTGTGGAGCAAATGCGCATCTTGCATGACAGTGCTTTATAAAACTGATTTAGAGGCCAACTCAGAAGTATGTCCAAAGTGTGGATATCACAACCGTATTGGCGCGCGCGATCGTTTAAATCAACTGTTAGACCCGGAAGAAAAACGCATAGAAATAGGTGCAAACGTAGAACCTATCGATCCACTAAAATTCAAGGATAGCAAAAGCTATGCTGAACGCATGAAAGCGGCACAAAAAGAAGGCGGTGAGAAGGATGCTTTAGTCGTTATGCAAGGTAAAATTCACGGTCTAAATGTTGTCGTGGCCGCGTTTGAGTTTAAATTTATGGGCGGGTCGATGGGTTCCGTGGTAGGTGAGCGGTTTGCACGCGGCGTTGAAGCGGCTATCAAGCTTAAAGCGCCTTTTATTTGCATTTCAGCAAGTGGCGGTGCTCGCATGCAAGAAGGATTGTTTTCTCTGATGCAGATGGCTAAAACCAGCGCCGCACTTACTAAGCTCTCGCAGGCAGGTTTGCCTTATATTTCAGTATTAACAGACCCAACCATGGGTGGAGTATCTGCTAGCTTTGCTATGCTTGGCGATATCATCATTGCCGAGCCTAATGCATTGATCGGGTTTGCCGGCCCGAGAGTGATTGAACAAACTGTGCGCGAAACCTTACCGGAGGGTTTTCAGCGCGCAGAGTTCCTAGTGGAGCATGGCGCAGTAGATTTAATTGTGGATCGTCGCGAAATGCGTCAAAAACTGGCTAATATTTTATCTGGCTTGATGCGAGCTCCAAAAGCAGCATAAATTTATCGACTTCAGCTTATCGATTTCATCCACTTGTGATTAACGCTCAACCAAAGCCAAGCACTGCACAAGAGTGGTTGACTTATATTGAGGCTTTGCATCCCAAATCCATTGCCATGGGTTTAGATAGAGTGAAAGCCGTTGCAGACAATCTCCAGTTAACACACAATTTTCCAATTATTACAATTGCCGGTACTAATGGTAAAGGTTCCAGTTGTGAGATTTTAAGCCAAATATATAGCAAAGCCGGCTATCGCGTTGGGTGCTATACATCTCCGCATCTTATTCGCTATAACGAGCGTGTACGTGTTAACCAACAGGAAATCTCCGACCAAGACTTATGCTTGGCATTTGAGGCTGTTGAGTTGGCGCGTGGTGATGTTGCACTTACCTATTTTGAAATGGGCACACTCGCTGCAATGTGGTATTTTTGCCGTACAAATTTAGATATCGTTATTTTAGAGGTGGGTTTGGGCGGCAGACTGGATGCGGTGAATATCTTTGAGCCAGCCTGCGCGATTGTCACTACGGTTGATTTAGACCACATGGAATATCTTGGCGAATCGCGTGAAAAAATTGGTTTTGAAAAGGCTGGCATTTTTCGCAAAAATAAGCTGGCCATATGCGGAGATGAAAAACCACCAACAAGTCTGGTGAGTTACGCTTCACAGATCGGCGCGCATCTGCAATTAATCAACCGTGATTTTCAGGTGAAGAAAACCACTCATGGTTGGCAATACTCGTCCGGAGGGCAGACTTTTCAATTGCCAAATCTCGGTCTTGTTGGTGATTTTCAATTGAACAATGCTGCTTGTGTTTTATGTGCTGTACAGTATTTGAGTACTGTATTGCCTGTGGCAGAAGCCAATATCTATGCAGCTTTAGAGAGGGTTGAATTAACAGGTCGGTTTCAGATAATTCAATCCAAACCGGAGATTATCGTGGATGTTGCGCATAATCCGCATGCAGCAAAGTCACTAGCACTAAATTTGCAATCAATACCTTGCTCTGGGCGCACACTGGCAGTATTTGCCATGCTTGCAGACAAGGATATTGAAGGGGTGATAAACGCGCTAGTACCGCACATTTCAAAGTGGTACTTAGCCGACATTCATAGCGCGCGTGGTGCAAAAGCACTGGAATTGCAGAAAAGCCTTATCAAAAAAGTAGATAAATTCTCTGTGCAATTGTATGCACAGGTAGGTGCAGCACTTGCGGCCGCATGTAAAGAAGCTGATAAAAATGATAGAATAATCGTGTTTGGCTCATTTTATACAGTAGCAGATGCCATAAAATTTGTGTCGGCGCAAAAAAGTTAATTGAGAGCGCATTTTTGAAAGCATTTAATATGCAAAAGACCCCCGCTAGCGATCAGGAAATCAATTTTAAAAAACGCGCACGCCGCCGTCTTGTAGGGGCAATTGCATTGGTGTTGTTGATGGTGATTGTATTGCCAATGGTACTGAAAGACCGCATCGCATCTGATCCGCAAGAAAAAATCACTATTACATTACCAAATGAACAACAGGCTGTTATCCCTGCAGCACCCTCAGATTTCGATTCTAATATTGTACCAACTGAACCGCCTGCTACAGAATCACCTAAGGTAACAGAGTCTTCAGATACATCAAGCTCTGACCCAGAAGCTGCCGCAGTAATAACAAGTGAAGAAACGCCTGCAAAAGAAGCACCCAAGCCGAAAGATTTGGCCAATCACAAGTTCTATGTGCAAATTGGTGTTTTTTCTGACGAAGCTAATGTTAAGCAGTTACAGGCTAAATTGAGCGATTTGGGTTACAAATCGCAAACAGAAAAAATAAGCACTGCGAAGGGGCAAAAAATTCGTTTACGTACGCAAGTATTTGGCGATAGGAATGAAGCTGCTATTGCGCTGGAAAACATTAAGGATGCTGGGCTGGCAGGAATGGTGGTCAGTCAATAATGCGTGCCTATAATAGGCAAAGTAGCGCTGAATGACTAGTTTCGATTATACAGTTCTGCTCATTATAGGCATATCGATTGTCGTGAGCATGATGCGCGGTGCAGTAAGGGAGGTATTGGCAATCGGTGGCTGGATAGCAGCGTTTTATATCGCCAAAACTTACACAGTACAGCTTGTTCCCTTGTTACCGCAAGATATTCCCACGGAACCGTTGAAAGTACTTGCTGCATTTTTGATACTTTTTTTGGGTGTGCTGCTGATTGCCAGTTTATTAACGATAGCACTTTCTAGTTTAATAAAAAAAATTGGTCTTAACTGGTTTAATCGATTTGTTGGTGCTTTATTTGGCTTTGCACGCGGGTTACTAATCGTGTGTGTTCTGGTATTTCTGGCAGGTTTGACCAACTTGCCGAAAGATGCAAGATGGACAAATGCCATGTTTAGCTCACCATTAGAGGCTTTAGTAAAAACGGTTTTGCCATGGGTGCCGCAGGCTGTGGCGAAACATATCAAGTATGATTAGCTTTATTCTGATTAAATAGCATAATTGCTTCAGGACATTAATTTATGTGTGGAATTTTAGGTATCGTAGGTAAGAACCCGGTAAACCAATTGCTATACGATGGTTTGCTGGTGCTGCAGCATCGAGGTCAAGATGCTGCAGGTATTGTGACATGCGATGGAAACACATTTTTCATGCATAAGAATAACGGGCTGGTAAAAGACGTTTTTCAAACACGTCACATGCGCAGTTTGGTCGGCAATGTGGGTATTGCACATGTACGATACCCGACTGCAGGGTCTTCCAGCGCAGCAGAAGCACAGCCGTTCTATGTCAATTCGCCGTTTGGTATCGTGCTGGGACATAATGGAAATTTAACGAATTCTGAACAATTAAAATCAGAAATGTTCCGTCAGGATTTGCGCCATATCAATACGAATTCGGATTCTGAAGTGTTGTTGAATGTGCTAGCACATGAAATCGAAAAGACCTCACGCAATGCGGTGCTGAATACAGACATGGCGTTTGATGCGGTTGCTGGCGTGCACAAACGCTGCAAAGGCGCGTATGCAGTAGTTGCCATGATTGCTAATTTTGGTTTGCTGGCATTTCGCGATCCGCACGGTATTAGGCCATTAGTGATTGGTAAGCAAGAAACAGAAAAAGGCACAGAGTATATCGTTGCATCAGAAAGCGTAGCGCTCGACGTATTAGGCTTTAAGTTAATACGCGATGTGGAGCCTGGCGAAGCTGTTTTTATTGATATGGAAGGTAATTTTTTTAGTCGACAATGTGCAGAAAAACCTACACTCACACCATGTATTTTTGAATATGTCTACCTTGCACGGCCTGATTCGGTGATTGATGGTGTTTCTGTATACCAAACACGCCTGGATATGGGCACCAGCCTGGCTGAAAAAATTAAGCGAGAATGGTCTGACAAGAAAATTGATGTGGTAATTCCTATTCCTGATACCAGCCGCCCAAGTGCTCTGCAGGTTGGTATTGCTCTAGGGCTGGATTACCGTGAAGGTTTCATCAAAAACCGCTATATAGGCCGCACATTCATTATGCCGGGACAAGCCCTGCGCAAGAAATCTGTAAGGCAAAAACTTAATCCAATAGGCATTGAATTTAAAGGAAAAAACGTTTTGCTCGTGGATGACTCCATCGTACGCGGCACGACGTCGCAGCAGATCGTGCAGATGGCGCGCGATGCCGGCGCCAATAAAGTCTTTTTTGCCTCAGCAGCACCGCCGGTGCGCTTCCCCAATGTGTATGGCATTGATATGCCAAGCCGTGACGAGCTATTGGCAACCGGCCGCACTGACGATGAGATTTGCAAAGAAATCGGTGCGGACGCGCTGATTTATCAAGATCTGGATGCTCTAGTGCGCGACATTTCCAAATCTAACCCGAAGATGAAAGTATTTGACTGCAGCTGTTTTGATGGTAAATATGTGACGGGTGATGTGGATGCGGCCTATCTGAATCGCATTGAGGCTGCACGAGGCGACGCCAATAAAAAGCAAAAACCGGCCAATGCGAGTACGCAGATGGACTTGAACTTAATTGATAGCCAGGAAAATGAAAACTCTGAAGAAGCAGCGGAGGCATAATTTAAATATGTTGCTTGACGTAGGGATTTTATAGGCATACCATTTAATTGCGCTGATTTGAGTGGCCAATTTCAAACAAAGCCTTACTCAGCTTGCGAGCGCATAATAAATTCTGCTAAAGCGAGAGCCCTAAAAACCCGTTTTAGCTACTTTGCTAACACGGGTTTTTTTATACCCTGAAAATTTTGAGATTATTATGAATAAGCATAAATACCATCCTGAAACCTTGAGCGTGCGTGCGGGCAGCGTGATGACTGAATTTGGCGAAAATTCTGAAGCCTTGTTCTTAAATTCAAGTTTCCGCTTTAACAGCGCAGCGCAAGCTGCAGCGCGCTTTGGCGGAACAGAGCCGGGTAATATTTACTCTCGTTTTACCAATCCAACTGTCACTATGTTCCAGAATAAACTGGCGGCGCTGGAAGGTGCAGAGCAATGTGTGGCGACTTCCACTGGCATGTCGGCGATATTGGCCTGTGTGATGGCTTTATGCAGCGCTGGCGACCATGTGGTGGCCTCGCGCAGCATTTTTGGCACGTCGGTGCAATTGTTCAGCAACATTCTCGCGCGCTGGGGTTTGCAGGTGACGTTCGTGTCTTTGACCGATACCAGCGCGTGGCAAGCCGCAATTACGCCAAAAACCAAACTGTTTTTTGTGGAGACACCATCAAATCCGCTCACTGAAGTGTGCGATATTGCGGCCTTGGCGAGCATTGCCCACAAGGCTGGCGCGCATTTGGTGGTGGATAACTGCTTCTGCACGCCGGCGATTCAAAAACCGTTGGAATTAGGCGCGGATATTATCATTCACTCCGCGACCAAATATATTGACGGGCAGGGCAGGGTGCTGGGTGGTGCGGTGCTGGGCAGTAAAGCTTTGATGGAACCTGTTTATGGTTTTTTACGCACCGCAGGTGTGACAATGAGTGCATTTAACGCCTGGGTGTTTCTAAAAGGGCTGGAAACGCTGCATGTGCGTATGGAAGCACATGCCAAGCGTGCACTGGAACTCGCGACTTGGCTAGAAGCACAACCACAAGTGGCAAGGGTGTATTACCCAGGCTTGAAATCGCATCCGCAGCATGCGCTGGCGATGAGGCAGCAAGTGAACGGTGGCGGCATTGTGAGTTTTGAGGTGAAACCAAAGGCTGGCCAAACGCAGCAGGAAGCCGCCTGGTCGTTGATTGATGCGACCGAGCTGATTTCGATTACTGCGAATCTTGGCGATGCAAAAAGCACGATTACGCACCCGGCCACCACCACGCACAGCCGCATCACGGCAGAGGCACGCGCGGAGGCGGGCATTAACGATAATTTGGTGCGGATTGCGGTAGGACTAGAGTATGTGGATGATTTGAAAGCAGATTTGAAGTTCTAAATAGATGCCCTGCAGCCAAATATACATGCGCCTTGCAGAGCATGAGTATTGGCGGTCAAAAGTACTAAGTGCTTAGTTTAAATCCTCACGCAATGATTCCAACTGATTGAGCGGAATCACCACGCTCATATTGTAATTCGGGTGATCGCAGCCTAACTTAACAACCGCACCATATTTAATGGCTTTTCTCACGGCTTCATTAAACTCAAAGCGGCAAAAGTGCACCGCGCTGGTTTTGGTTTCATTTTCACGGTTTAAATCTTCATCCGAAATCGCGTACACGCGCTTAAAGCCTTCCACCTCGATATACATACGGTCTTCGATGCCAATCAATTGGCTAAGCGCGATTTTTCGTTCTTCCACGTCGGTGTATTCAATCAGCATCGTGGCTTTCCAGTTGCTGCCATTGGGCACCAGCGGCGCGTAGGTGTCGATTTCGTCTTGAATGGCTTCCTCTTCAAATATTTTTTCAAGCCGCAGCATTTCCTGAATTTGATAGCGCATGGTGAGTTCGGATTCAAATTGCATGTTCACGTGCTCACCCAAATGCACGGAGCGCAATTGGCGATGCGCCATGATTTGCGGTTTGTGCTCTTTGCGGTATTTGCTGTACGCTTCCAGCGTCATGATGTTGTCGCGGGTAATACTCATTTTGTTCCTTTAATCATTCAAAATATATGCCCTGTGAGGCAATATCCATGCGGTTTCCAGGCTTGCTTATTCAATGCCGTAAGCGATGCGCGCAAGACTTAACGGGTGACGTAGCGTAGATTTCTTCAGTCCGTTTTCATCCATCATCTGCTCGATATGATGGCCTGCTAATTGGCAGTCAGAGCTGATGTAGTCAGGCTCGATATTACTCATCAACTTTGCTACAGGTTTACCGATTTTTTTAGCCATTGCATGATGTCCTAGCTTGACCCCATAAGTGCCCGCATGGCCAGAGCAACGCTCTACGGTATTGATGGTAGTCTCGGGAACTAACTTCAAAAACTCTTCGGTTTTTTTGCCAATGTTCTGTACCCGACCATGGCATGGAATGTGGTAGCTTACTTTTCCGAGTGGTTTTTTGAAATCGGTTTTCAGCAAACCATCCTTGCGGCGCGCAACCAAGTATTCAAACGGGTCCCACATCGCTTCTTGCACCAATTTTGTGTCGGCACAATCCGGGAACATCAGCGGGATTTCTTGTTTAAACATCAGTGTGCAGCTCGGTATTGCGCTCAAAATCGCGTAGCCGTCTTTGGCGTACTTCGCGAGGTGAGGAATATTGGCTTCTTTGCTTTTAGCAACAGCTTCCAAATCGCCAAGTTCTAATTTTGGCATGCCGCAACATTGTTCTTTATCCACCAGTACATAAGGGATTTCGTTGTGGTCGAGCACTTTAAGCAAATCGTGGCCGATGCCGGGTTCGTTATAATTAACGTAACAAGTTGAATAAATGGCGACTTTTCCAGGTGTGCGCTCACCATTTTTCACCACAAAATCTTCGCTCTTGGCTGCGCCATGCCTAAACTTTTCTGTGGCAAAGCTCGGCATCCAAGCATTTTTATCTACGCCCAGTGTTTTTTCCATCACATTGCGCATAAGTTTGGTGCTATTCACGGCATTCACTACCTGAACAACAATAGGAATTCCGGCGAATTGCCCATGCACATCAGTCGATGCCAGTATTTTTTCATTAAGGCCTACTTCACCTTTATTAAACTTAATGGCTTTGGCACGCAACATGGTGTGTGGAAAATCTAAATTCCATTCATGAGGCGGTGTGTATGGACATTTGGTCATGTAGCACAAATCACACATGTAGCATTCATCTACCACTTTCATGTAGTCTTTTTTGTCCACGCCATCTACTTCTAAAGTTGGGCTGTTGTCGACTAAATCAAACAGTGTGGGAAAACTGTTACACAAACTTACACAACGGCGGCAGCCATGGCAGATGTCAAATATACGTTCTAGCTCATGATTAAGCTTCTCTTCATCGTAAAAGTCAGGATTTTTCCAATCTAATGCATGGCGGGTAGGGGCTTCTAGATTGCCTTCTCGACTCATTTTAACCTCATGTTTTTTTGTAGTATGTTTAATTGCTTGGATGATGAGAGCATCATTTTCGGATGCTCTCATCATCCCCCTCGCAAGAGGAAGGATAAAGTTGAATTAATCTACTAATTCAGCCAGTGCTTTTGCATAGCGGTTTGCATGACTGCGTTCTGCCTTAGCAAGCGTTTCAAACCAGTCGGCGATTTCGTCAAAACCCTCATCGCGCGCTGTTTTAGCCATGCCAGGATACATGTCGGTGTACTCGTGTGTTTCACCAGCCACAGCGGATTCCAGATTTTGGCGGGTAGGACCGATTGGTAAGCCGGTCGCAGGGTCACCAGATTGTTCTAAAAACTCTAAGTGGCCGTGTGCATGACCAGTTTCGCCTTCAGCAGTAGAGCGGAATAGAGCCGCTACATCATTTTGGCCTTCAACATCTGCTTTGTTTGCGAAGTATAGATAACGACGGTTAGCTTGTGACTCACCTGCAAACGCATCCTTCAAGCAGGTTTCTGTTTTTGATCCTTTAAGTTGCATATTGATCTCCTTTTGGTTAGTTTTCTGATGCGCAGGTTTAAAAAATACCCGTACATATATCAAATTCTACGCCAAATGTTATTTGCGTCTAATAGATTATTTTAATGATATTAATAAATAAAATAAATCATAAATATAAATTCGATAATTTATATTGTATATGAATGAATATAAAAAATGTAAACAATTTTAATTTGTAAAACCCCTGCTTCAAGCTTCAAATAAGCGTGTTTTACATAGCTAAATGTGCTAGACTTTTGCGGGTTAAAACAACTAGAAATGCGCTCTCCAAAAGCACTTAATTTCAGCCAAAAGACAAACCAAAAGAAATATAAACAGCAATAAAATAAACGGAAATATTAATGGATCAATTCGCTAAAGAAACTCTGCCAATCAGTTTAGAAGATGAGATGCGGCGCTCTTACCTAGACTACGCCATGAGCGTGATTGTGGGACGCGCACTGCCAGATGTACGGGACGGCCTAAAGCCTGTGCATAGACGTGTTTTATATGCTATGCACGAGTTGAGCAATGATTACAATAAGCCCTATAAAAAATCTGCGCGTATTGTCGGCGATGTAATTGGTAAGTACCACCCGCACGGAGATACGGCGGTATATGACACTATCGTGCGTATGGCGCAAGATTTTAGTTTACGCTATATGTTGGTAGACGGCCAAGGTAACTTTGGTTCGGTAGATGGTGATAATGCAGCTGCTATGCGTTACACCGAAATCCGCATGGCGAAAATCGCACATGAATTATTGGCGGATATTGACAAAGAAACTGTCGATTTTGGCCCGAACTATGACGGTTCTGAAAATGAGCCGCTCATTATGCCTGCGCGCATTCCAAACTTGCTTATTAATGGCAGCTCTGGCATTGCAGTGGGGATGGCGACCAATATTCCACCGCACAATCTAAATGAGGTGCTGGATGCTTGTTTCGCATTGCTCAAGAATCCTGATACTGGCATTGAAGAGTTGATTGATTTGGTGCCTGCGCCAGATTTTCCTACAGCAGGTATCATCTATGGTACCACCGGCGTAAAAGAGGGTTATCGTACTGGGCGTGGCCGTGTTGTAATGCGCGGCCGCACACATTTCGAGGATATGGATAAAGGTGGACGCCAGTCCATTATTATTGATGAGCTGCCGTATCAGGTAAATAAAAAGACGCTCATCGAAAAAATCGCCGAGCTGGTTAATGAGAAAAAAATCGAGGGTATTTCCGATTTGCGTGATGAATCGGATAAATCCGGCATGCGCGTAGTGATTGAACTGAAGCGTGGTGAGATTGCTGAGGTTGTGTTAAACAATCTATATAAGCAAACACAGCTGCAAGATACATTTGGCATGAATATGGTGGCTTTGCTTGATGGCCAGCCACGTTTGCTGAATTTGAAACAAATGTTGGAAGCATTTTTACGTCACCGCCGCGAGGTGGTAACACGCCGCACCGTATTTGAACTGAAAAAAGCACGCGCACGCGGTCATGTTTTAGAAGGTCTAGCCGTAGCGCTCGCCAATGTTGATGAAATGATCGCGCTGATTAAAGCTGCACCAACGCCGCCTGATGCCAAGGTAGATTTAATGGCGCGCACATGGCAATCACCGGTAGTGGAGGAAATGTTGAAGCGCGCGGCGATGGAAGCGTCACGCCCGGAAGGATTAAGCGTTGATTTCGGCCTAACGCCAAAAGGCTACAGGTTAAGTGACATACAAGCCCAGGAAATCCTGCAGATGCGCCTGCAACGGTTGACCGGTCTTGAGCAGGACAAAATTGTCAGCGAATATAAAGAAGTAATGGATGAAATTGCGGATTTACTGGATATCCTCGCTAACGCATCACGCGTAACTACCATCATTACTGATGAACTGACAGAAATTAAAAAACAGTTTGGAGATAAACGCCGCAGTGAAATTGTAGAAAATGCACAAGATTTATCATTGGAAGATTTAATCACACCGCAAGATGTGGTGGTCACACTTTCGCATACTGGTTATGTGAAATCGCAGCCTCTGGATGAGTATCGTGCACAGCGTCGTGGTGGACGTGGTAAACAAGCTGCAGCAACCAAAGAGGATGATTTCATCGACAAGATGTTCGTGGCGAATACGCATGACTACATTTTGTGCTTTAGTAGCCTTGGTCAGGTATATTGGCTGAAAGTGTACGAGGTGCCACAAGGTAGTAGAATCGGGCGCGGAAAACCAATTGTAAATCTGTTCCCACTGGAAGAGGGTGAGAAAATCAACGCAATACTTTCAGTGAAAGAGTTTGATGAAAATCATTTTATTTTCATGGCTACAGCACAGGGTACGGTAAAGAAAACAGCCCTGAGCGAATTTTCTAATCCGCGCAAATCAGGCATTATCGCAATTAAATTAGATGATGATGACTACCTCATCGGTGCCGAAATTACCAATGGTCATAATGATATCGTACTGGTATCCAACGGTGGCAAGGCTGTATGGTTTAGCGAAGATGATGTCAGGCCTATGGGTCGCGCTACACGCGGTGTGCGCGGTATGAAACTGGCACCTAAGCAACAAGTACTTTCGCTGCTGATTGCAGAAAATGACCAGCAAACCGTATTGGTGGCAACTGAGAACGGTTATGGCAAGCGTACAGTCTTAGCAGATTTCCGTCATTCTGGCCGCGGCACGCAAGGTGTGAAGGCTATTGCGATCAGTGAGCGCAATGGTTTGGTTGTTGCTGCAAAACTGGTCAATGAAGAAGACGAGATTATGCTCATTACGACGGGCGGCATCCTTATCCGCACACGTGTGAAAGAAATTCGTGAATTGGGCCGTGCTACACAAGGAGTCACTTTAATTAATCTAGGCGAAGGCGAGAAGTTATCTGGGCTAGAAAAAATCGTTGAAACTGACGAAGAAGAGTAATTAAACAGATGAAGCAGATTTTTAATTTTTCAGCAGGCCCTGCAGTTTTACCCAAGCCGGTGTTGGAGCGTGCGCAAGCAGAAATGCTTGATTGGCATGGTTCTGGCATGAGTGTGATGGAAATGTCACACCGTGGCAAAGAGTTCACTAGTATTTTAGAAAAGACCGAAGCCGATTTACGCACACTTTTAGCTATTCCTAGTAATTACAAAGTGCTGTTTTTACAAGGTGGTGCGCTTGCAGAAAATGCGATGATTCCGTTAAATTTACTTAACGGAAAATCGGCAGATTATGCCGTTACAGGCGGTTGGAGCAAGCGCAGTGTGGATGATGCCAGCGCGTATGGTAGCATCAATGTGGTGGCAAGCACAGAAGAGGTTGGTTATACATTTGTGCCCGAGTTTTCCACTTGGCAATTAAACACAGACGCAGCCTATTTGCATATTTGCACCAATGAAACCATGAGTGGTGTCGAGTTCGATGGAATTCCCAATACAAACGGGGTGCCTATCGTTGCAGACATGTCATCACATATACTTTCACGCCCGATCGATGTAAATCAATACGGTGTGATTTACGCCGGTGCACAAAAGAATATTGGCCCTGCTGGCTTATGTATTGTGGTTGTGCGGGAAGATTTGCTTGGTCACGCCTCGCCGCTTACACCGGTGGTGTTTAATTGGAAGACACAGGCCGAGCATCAATCAATGATTAATACCCCGCCTACATTCAGCATTTACATTGCAGGATTGGTGTTTGAGTGGCTCATAGCACAGGGTGGTGTAGCAGAAATAGAGAAAAAAAATATCGCTAAAGCAAAGCTGCTTTATGAATGTATTGATAGTACTGACTTTTACACGAATAATATTGCAATCAATAATCGTTCGCGCATGAACATACCTTTTATATTACGTGATGAATCATTAAATGAGGCATTTTTAAAGGGCGCTGAAGCACATGGATTGCTGCAGTTAAAAGGGCACCGCATGGTGGGTGGAATGCGGGCCAGCATTTATAACGCAATGCCAATGGAAGGCGTGCGGGCATTGGTTGATTATATGAAAGAATTTGAACGTACTCATTAAATTATGTCCGACCAATTGAAAAAACATCGTGGTGAAATAGATGCGATTGACGAGCAAGTACTTAAACTCGTCAACGAGAGAGCAAAGCTTGCGCGTCAGATTGGCAGCCTGAAAGAGGATGGAGTGATTTACCGCCCTGAGCGTGAAGCGCAAATTTTGCGGCGATTACAAGAGCACAATGCGGGACCGTTATCAAATGAGGCAGTCAGTCATATTTTTCGTGCTGTAATGTCTAATTGTCGTGCGCTTGAAAAAGAGCTTTCGATTGCATTTTTGGGGCCTTTGGGAACATATAGTGAAGAGGCTGCACTTAAACAGTTCGGGCAAGGTCGCAATGCGATTGTGTGTGGTTCCATAGATGAGGTGTTCCGCACAGTAGGGGCGAATCAGGCTGATTATGGGGTGGTGCCAGTTGAAAACTCTACAGAAGGTGCTATTGCTCTAACATTAGATTTGCTGCTATCCAGTTCGCTGAAAATCTGTGGCGAAATTACTTTGCCAATACATCATTGCTTACTTTCTGCCCAGACAGATATCAATAAGATTAGTCATATCCTGTCACATACACAATCACTTGCACAATGTCATGAATGGTTAAATCGCATCATGCCCAAAGCCACACGTGAAGCAGTGACCAGTAATGCGCGCGCTGCTCAGCTAGCACATGAGGCAGTCACAGCAGAGAACACTTTTGTGGCGGCTATCGCAAGTAGGCGCGCCGCAGAACTATTTAACTTGAATGTGCTGGCGGAAAATATCGAAGATGACCCTAAAAATACCACACGCTTTCTGGTGTTGGGTAACCATGATGTGGCGCCTTCGGGTAATGATAAAACATCGTTGGTTATGGTTACTCAAAACAAACCAGGAGCGATGGTAAATCTGCTTGAACCGCTTTCGCGGCATGGTGTGAGCATGACCAAACTGGAATCCCGACCTTCAAAACAAGGTTTGTGGGATTATGTGTTTTTTGTCGATATCGAAGGCCATCAAACTGATGCCAAAGTAAAGGCGGCGCTAAAAGAGTGTCAACAGCGCGCATCCTTGCTCAAAGTGCTGGGTTCCTACCCTGCGGCCATTATTTAAGTTTTCTTTCGAGTTTCTTTGTTTATGAATTTATCTAGTTTGGCCCCTGATTACATTCGTGCTATTGCACCATATCAAGGTGGTAAGCCAATAAGCGAGCTTGCCCGCGAAATGGGTTTGAACGAGGCGGATATTGTAAAGCTAGCTTCTAATGAGAACCCGCTTGGCATTAGCCCAAAAGCGCAGATGGCGATAGAGGATGCTATAGCTGACATTGCTCGCTATCCAGATGGCAATAGCTTTGCACTACGCGATGCTGTAAGTAAAAAATTTAGTATCAAGCCGAATCAGATTGTATTTGGCAATGGTTCCAATGACATCCTGGAGCTTGCCGCCAGAGCATTTCTGAATGCAGGGTGCGAGGCTATTTATTCACAGCATGCATTTGCTGTTTATCCATTGGTAACGCAAGCGGTGGGTGCCACAGGCGTGGTGATTCCAGCAAAAAACTATGCGCATGATTTAGATAGTTTTTTAAAGGCTATTACGCCAAAAACACGTTTGATTTTTATTGCCAACCCGAATAATCCAACAGGGACGTTAATTGCAAAAGCCGAGTTAAAAACTTTTTTAGATCAAGTGCCGGAGAATGTTTTAGTGGTGCTGGATGAGGCTTATGACGAATATTTGTCTGCAGAGCATAAATCTGAAGCCATAAATTGGTTGAGTGAGTTTAAAAATCTTATTATTTCTCGCACTTTTTCAAAGGCGTATGGTCTAGCTGGCCTAAGAATCGGATTTGGACTGATGCATGCAGACGTGGCAGATATGCTGAATCGCGTCCGCCAGCCTTTTAACGTGAATAGCATGGCGCAAGCGGCAGCAGTGGCTTCACTTGCCGATGATGATTTTGTAGCGCGTAGTTATGCGGCCAATCAGGCTGGCATGTTGCAGTTGACACAGGGTTTTCATAGATTAGGGTTAGAATACATTCCTTCGTATGCTAACTTCGTGAGTTTTAAGGTGCAAGATGCCGCTATTGTGAACCAAGAGTTGCTTCAAAACGGTGTGATTGTGCGGCCAATCGCCAATTATGAAATGCCGGATTATTTGCGAGTCAGTGTAGGATTGTTCAGTGAAAACACACGATTTTTGGAAGTATTAGAACACATTATCAATAAGCAGTAACTAATGATCAATAAAGAAAAGTTAACAAATAAAACAATCGCTTACGAGAAGCTTGCGACAGACGACGTTCGCATTCGTGAAATTAAAGAGCTAATAAAACCATCTGTCTTGTTGGCGCGACTTAAAGAGAGCGTTGAAACAACACATAATATATTGGCGGCACGCGCTTCGATTCACCGTGTCTTACATCAGACAGATGACCGCTTGCTGGTGATTGTGGGGCCTTGCTCCATTCATGATACCGAGGCGGGCATTGAGTATGCACGTCGATTGATGGAAGTTCGAAAAAAACTGGCAGCAGATTTGCTGATTGTAATGCGTGTTTATTTTGAAAAGCCACGCACAACGATAGGCTGGAAAGGTCTGATTAACGATCCGCATCTTGATGGCAGTTATCGCATCAATGAAGGGTTAGAGACTGCACGTAAATTTCTGCTGGACGTAAATGAATTGGGCATGCCTGCGGGCGCAGAGTTTTTAGATACGATCACTCCGCAATATACAGCTGATTTGGTGAGTTGGGGCGCTATTGGTGCTCGTACGACCGAATCGCAAGTGCATCGTGAGCTTGCATCGGGCTTGTCTTGCCCAGTAGGCTTCAAAAATGGCACCGATGGCAGCGTGCAGGTAGCCATAGATGCGATTAAGACCGCAGAAACCCCGCATCACTTTCTATCGGTCACCAAAGAAGGCCGCTCCGCGATTATCTCTACAACAGGTAATGAAGATTGCCATGTGATTCTACGTGGCGGCAAAAAGCCAAACTATGATGCTGCCAGCGTCGATGCTGCTTGTGCAAGTCTTGCTTCTGCAGGACTGACTCCCAGATTGATGATTGATTGCAGCCATGCAAACAGCAGTAAGGATTATCAACGGCAAATGGAAGTGGGGCGTGATGTTGCCTCTCAATTAGCCAATGGCGATGCGCGTATTATAGGCGTGATGGTGGAATCGCATCTCAATGCAGGCCGTCAGGAGCATACGCCGGGTTGCAAGCTGGAATACGGGAAATCCATCACCGATGCTTGTTTAGGCTGGCAAGATACGGTTGAGCTTTTGGAACTGTTGGCTACAGCGGTTCGTACGCGCCGCCAGAAACGTCTTAACGATACAATATAAAGCAAGAATTTATAAACTTCATTAGTAGCTAAATTTTCACATCATGAAAATCACTAGCTGTTTATCATGTAAGCTCGCAGGCGGAATGTGGAACACGTGCGTATAGTGAGAATCATACAAGCACATCACATCTGATGCTTGATAAACAACCCAATAGGAGATTGATCATGTGGACAACACCAGCAGCTACTGAAATGCGTTTTGGCTTTGAAGTTACAATGTACGTAATGAATAAGTAATTAGAGATTACGCATATAAAAAGGCTGCCGTAAGACAGCCTTTTTTTACATAAAACAGTATCAGAACAAATTTTTTAGAATCGTAGAGTTTCATGCACATACATGTATTAGGCGCAGGCGCAGGCGGCGGTTTCCCGCAGTGGAATTGTAATTGTTTCAACTGTGATGGATTGCGCAAAGGCACCATTAAAGCCACTAAACGTACACAGTCGTCTATCTGTGTCAGTAGCGATGGAATAAACTGGGTGTTATTTAATGCTTCACCTGATGTGCTACAGCAAATCCAGGATTTCCCCGCATTGCAGCCGGGCCGTTCAATACGCGATACCGGAATTCAGGCGATTGTGTTGATTGATGCGCAGATTGACCATACAACAGGCCTGTTTATGTTGCGTGAGGGTACGGTAAAGCGAGAGATTTATTGTACCGATATGGTTTATGGAGATTTGACGTCCGGCAATCAGATTTTGAATATTTTGGGACATTATTGTGGTATTAACCACCATAATGTGCCTATTGATGGCAAGACCAGTTTTACAATACCTAATGTCCCCAACTTAAAATTTACGTCCGTATCACTAAAAAGCGCTGCACCACCATACTCACCGCACCGTAATGATCCGCAAGCTGGTGACACCATTGGTGTGCTGATTGAAGAAATCAGCACGGGTAAAAAGTGCTGGTATTCCCCAGGTTTGGCCGAGATCGAGTCGCATTTGCCTGCTTTGATGAACCAGGCCGACTGCATTATGGTGGATGGTACATTCTGGACAGATACCGAAATGATCGACTTGGGTTTGATGACTAAAACCGCGCGCAGTATCGGTCATAACCCGCAATCTGGCCCCAATGGCATGATCGAAGATTTAGACAAATTCAGTGATGTGAGAAAAGTGTTGATTCACATCAACAACACCAACCCAATTTTGCGTGAAGATTCTGCCGAGCGTGCAGAGCTTAGCCGTCACGGCATCGAAGTGGCCTATGACGGCATGGATATCATACTTTAGGAGAAACAGATGAATGCAATGACAAACAATCAATTACCTTGGACACGAGAAGAGTTTGAGGCTAAATTACGTGAAAAAGGTAAGGGTTACCACATCTATCATCCTATTCATGTACTGATGTATGAAGGCAAGCTTTCACAAGCCCAAATGCAGGCATGGGTGGCGAATCGCTATTACTATCAAATTGCAATTCCTATGAAAGATGCAGCGATTCTCTCTAATTGCCCAGACCGTGAGATACGCCGTGGTTGGATTCAGCGTATTTTTGACCATGATGGCAGTGGCAACATCGCAGAAGGTGGCGAGGGAGGTATCGAGGCTTGGATTCATTTAGGTGCTGCGGTAGGTTTAAGTCGCGAGGAAATTATGTCACTGAAATTGATTGCCCCAGGTACTAGATTTGCAGTGGATGCGTATATCAATTTTGCAAAACAACGTCCATGGCAAGAGTCTGTATGTTCTAGTTTAACTGAACTATTTGCCCCACATATCCATCAACAACGTATTGATTCATGGCCAGATATGTACCCATGGATTAATAAAGAAGGCATGCAATATTTCAAAAATCGTTTAACACAAGCCAGGCGCGACGTTGAACAAGGCTTAGCAGTGACTTTAGATTACTTCAGTCAAAGTCGCGCCATGCAAGAACGCGCACTGGAAATTCTGCAATTTAAGCTAGATGTATTGTGGGTGATGGCAGATGCAATTATGTTGCAAAGCACTGATATTAAAGTGGAAGGTCGTGATTACCTGCGCCAACCAGTCATGAATGTGAGCTAAGAATAAGTAATTATGGAAAATCAGATACAACACTCAGATATTTATGTACTTGCACCTCACCATCGCTTTCAATGGGAAGAAGCGCAGCAAAGTTACGTGATACTTTTTCCTGAAGGCATGGTCAAATTGCATGGCGGAGCGGGCGAAGTTATTAAGCGCGTGGATGGTAAGGCGACCGTAGGTGATATCGTAACAGCGTTAAAGGCAGCGTTCCCTGATGCTGAGGGTATTGAAAATGACATTATAGGTATGTTTGAGATGGCTGTAAGTAAAGCATGGCTTAGAAAAATTTGAGCCAGATACGGTTTAAGGAGTAACAAATGACACAAAACTCATTAGGTGAATCGGTTGTACAAAAAGTTGTACAAGCGCAGCAGGTAAACAATGGCGTAGCTGCCTCTGCAACCAAAACCCAGCCACTGTGGTTATTGGCAGAAATCACCTATCGTTGCCCCTTGCATTGTGCATTTTGCTATAACCCGACCGATTATGACAAACATACACAAAACGAACTCACAACCGGGCAATGGATTCAAACCTTGCGAGATGCACGCAAGCTCGGAGCCATCCAGTTGGGCATTTCTGGCGGAGAGCCACTCTTGCGTGATGATATTGAAGAAATCGTGGCTGAGGCTCATAAGCTAGGCTATTACAGCAACTTGATTACATCAGGCGTTGGCTTAACTGAAAAGCGTATTCAGGCATTTAAAGAGGGTGGCTTGGATCATATTCAGCTTTCCATGCATGACATTACTGAAGAAATTAACAACTTCATCACCAATACAAAAACCTTTGAGTTGAAGAAAAAAGTTGCCGCAATGATTAAGGGGCATGGTTACCCGATGGTGTTGAATGTGGTGATACATCGCTACAACATTGGCCACATGAAAGAAATCCTTGAAATGGCGGATGCGCTTGGTGCCGAATATATTGAGCTAGCAAATACACAATACTATGGCTGGTCATTGATTAACCGTAGTCAACTCATGCCGACCAAAGAGCAGGTGGATGAAGCAGAAGCGATTACCAATGAGTTCAGGGCGAAATCCGGCAGCAAGATGAAAATCTTTTTTGTGGTGCCGGATTATTTTTCCGATAGGCCTAAAAAGTGTATGAATGGCTGGGGCGAAGTATTTATGATTGTGACGGCCAATGGCGATGTGCTGCCATGCCATTCTGCGCGTGTTTTACCTAACATGAAGTTTCCAAATATAAGGGATGACGATCTAGGCTGGAGCTGGAAGGATTCTCCTGCATTTAATCAATACCGTGGAGATGGCTGGATGAAAGAGCCGTGCCGCAGCTGCTCTGAAAAAGAGAAAGACCTAGGTGGCTGCCGTTGCCAGACCTTTTTACTTACGGGTGATGCGGAAGCCGCTGACCCCGTTTGCAGCAAATCACCTCATCATCATTTGATTGAGCAGGCAATCGAAGATGCCAAGAACCCACAAATTCAGGCGCAGCCAATTGTATTTAGAAATGATAAGAACTCGAAAAGAGTTATTGCAGGAGAGTTGCAGGAGCGGCTAGAAGAGTTCCATGCTTTGCCGTAATCTTAATTGGCCATACAGAGTCAGTTATAATGAAAAGCGCATTCAGATGCGCTTTTTTATTTTTTAGATGAAAAATTTGAAAACAAACTCTAATATTTTAGTGTACGTCCTCGCCGCGCTGGCAGCATTGGCACCGTTTGCCATCGACACCTATTTGCCAGCCTTCCATGCCATGGGGGCTGATTTAGGGACGTCCGATTTACATATCCAGCAAAGCCTCGCTGTTTATTTACTGCCTTACGCCATTATGACACTGTGGCACGGAGCGATATCGGACGCCATTGGCCGCATCACTACCATCAAATGGGGCTTGGGTATTTTTGTGTTGGCTTCCATTGGATGTGCATTTGCGCCGAATGTGGAAACGCTGTGGTTCTTCCGCGCGCTGCAAGGCGCATCGGGTGGCGCGGGCAATACGGTGGCGCGCGCCATGGTGCGCGATTTGTTTGAAGGCGCACAGGCACAGCGCGTCATGGCCACGGTGCAGATGTTATTCGGTATTGCGCCTGCTGTGGCACCCATTATCGGCGGCTTTTTGTTGGGGTTCGAGTGGCAAAGCATTTTTATTTTTTTGGCGCTGTATGCCGCCGTCAGCCTATGGGCGGCATTGAAATATCTGCCGGAAACCATGCCGGCGGGAAAACGCATCCCGTTTTCTGCCAAGAGCGTGCTCACCAGCTATAAAACGATATTCTCAGATACCGAATACACCAAGCTGTGTGTGGCGCTGGGCGCGGTATTTGCGGCGTTCTTTGTGTACGTGCTCGGTAGCCCGCAATTTTTGGGCAAGCTGCTTGGCTTCTCGCCGCAGCAATACGGCTATTTATTTATTCCCACAGTTTCTGGCATGGTGCTTGGCTCGTATTTAGCGAAGCGCGCAGCGGGCAAATACACGGCTAAAAAAGTGCTAAAAGTTGCCTATACTTGGATGTTTGTGATTGTGTGCTTGAACATACTCATCTGCTACATGCTGCCCGCAAAGCCTATCTACAACATTCTACCTGTCGCTTTATTCAACATCGGCATGGGTTTGGTCATGCCGATCATATCCATCGCTGCGCTGGATAGACATCCCAAAATTCGCGGCACAGCGGCTTCCGGGCAAGCGTTTGTGCAGATGTTGTTTTCTACCGCTTCCGCTGGCGTTGTCGTACCGTTGGTATGGGGCGGCGTGCAAACGTTAGCTGTCACCATGTGCGTGTTTTGGCTGGCGAGCTGGTTGGCGATACAACAAACCAAGATTTGGAAATATTAAAATAGAAGCCCTGCAAGTCAATAACTATGCGGTTTTTGGAGCATCTATTTTTATAAAGAAACTAAATTCGCGTTGCTTTCCCAATATTACCAAGCACTGACTTAATGCCGCGCCATAGTTTGGGGATGAGCCAAATCATTACTAAAATAAACGCGGCCAATACGCCCAGAAACACCATGGGGTGAGCGAAGGCCAGCCAGCCGCCGCCTAGTAACAAGCCTTCTTCACCAAACGATGTGGCGATGTTGCTGACGGGTTCCGGCGAGGTGTTAATCAGCGCGCGGCTTCCCGCTTTGGTGGCATGCGTCATGCCAGTGAGCGAGCCGCCAAGTAGCGCCGCCAGCGTTGCAATCATCGGATCGGCGCTGTTAATGGCGCCCATCGCCAGCAGCGCACCAGCGGGGATGCGAATGAAAGTTTGAATCGAATCCCATGCGCTATCGACATAAGGAACTTTATCCGCGAAAAACTCGATGATAGTGAGTATGCCAGCGACACTAAGCACAACAGGATTACTCAGTATGTCAAGGCTTGCAGGCAAGTGAATATAGTTAAATTTAGCCAATAAACCAATGCAAAGTATTGTGAGATATAGTCTCAGACCGCTTGCCCAGCTTAAACCGCTAGCAAGCGCAAAACTAGAAATTGCATCCATAAGCTGCCTTTGTTCCCTTATTTGAAATGCATATTGGCCAATTATAATGAGTCATATCGTGCAGAATCTCAAGTTTTATTAAAAACTAACCGATAGATAGTGTAAGGAACATTGATTTTTTTGAGGAATTTTGCACAACCTTAAACAACATGGCGTAATATGCTGAATTGGAGTAATAAATGAACATTAACCGTGAACATGTCGCACTTCGTGCGTATCTGAACTTACTTGAACGTAAAGGCTTCTCAAAAGAGTCTCTGCGCCAGCGAGAAGTGATTGTGCTCAAACTTATCCCGTATATTGAAAAAATCAATAGCGACGGTGTGGCTTTTAGAGCTGCTGTTGACGAAATGTTTAAGAAAATTGATAAAGCGCAATGGGCAGCTTATTTGCCTATTGTTCGAGATTATTTTTCTTTCTGGGTTAACGACATCAAGTCTATTGCCGCAATGAACCAGGACAATGCTTTCGAAGCGAGTCCAACGGATTGGAAACCTGTGGAAATGGATCTGAAGCAGATGTGGAACTCTTTGGACGGAGTTGCTTTGACAACGTCAGAGAGTCAGCCACTAGAGACATATGAAAGTGTTTTACGCGATCAAGGTGCAGATGATTTTTTTGTGGCAACCTGCAAAAAACTGGTTAAATTGCTGTTGTTAATGTTACGAAGCGCACCCCATAAGCAGCCTGTTGCATATCGTAAAGCAGTGGATGCAAATCTGGCCTTGTTTACATCGGAAGAGGCATATAACACCTTTTTACAGGTTGGCAGAGAATTTTATTATTTCTGGAAGGGTGATTCCAGTGCGCCTAAGCAGGTTCAAAGTACTCTTGCTTACGCAATGTGACAATTTACAGCTTAACTTGATAAAACAAAAAGGAGACGTAAGTCTCCTTTTTTATTTATTTCAAGCGATTTTATGTTATTCAATTAACAAATCAAGTTTTCCAGGCACGCCATTCATTGCGTCCGCATCTGGAAGCGGTTCTTTGCGGGCAGTGATTACAGGCCATATTTTAGCCAAGCGTGCATTAAGCGCAATGTATTCTTGCTGGTTAGCGGGAACGTCATCCTCGGCAAAAATCGCCTCAGCCGGACATTCTGCAACACATAGTGTGCAATCAATGCACTCGTCTGGATTAATAGCTAGAAAGTTCGGGCCTTCTACAAAACAATCCACTGGGCAAACATCTACACAATCAGTGTATTTACATTGAATGCAGTTTTCGGTGACGACATAAGTCATTGTATGGTCCTTATTCTAAAAAGTCTTGCGGCTAAAAGCGCTATTTTATTTGAAATTGTTAAAGTTTGCGATTTGTTTCATTGATTTAAATCATACAATCATGCCGGCGCCAACAGTATTGTTTGTGCTTTCATCAATAATAATAAACGCGCCAATCGCACGGTTTTGTGTATAACTATCCACCATTAAAGGTTGTGCGAGCTTAAAGCTAATACGCGCGATGTCGTTCATTTTCAAGTCCGCTGTTGTTTGCTGTTCTAGCGTGTTTACATCAACTTTGTAGCTAATCACGCCGACTTTGGCTTTCGATTCACGTGTGGTGTGGCGAATGATATAGGTGCGTGCCGGGGACATTGGTGTTTCTGATAGCCAGCACACGAAGGCTTCAATCTGTTTTACGGGTTCTATTTTGCTTCCGGTTTTTACAATCATGTCACCACGAGAGGTGTCGATTTCGTCTTCTAGCAGCAAAGTAATACTTTGCTCAGTTTGAGCGCTTTGAAGTTGTGCTTCGCCTAGTTGAATAGACTTCACCCTGGATTGGTAGCCATTTGGCAATACTGTTACCGAGTCACCTACGGCAATATCGCCGGATTCTATTCTACCCATAAAACCCCTGAAATCATGCAAATCTGCATCAGCACTTGCATGTGGGCGACACACATACTGCACCGGGAAACGAAATTCCTCATTCTGTTCGGTATGTGCGGCAGGTGCTTTTTCGAGCATTTCAAGTAGCGTTTCGCCTGTGTACCAAGGCATGTTATCGAGTCTATCCACTAACATGTCGCCGTTTAAAGCAGACATTGGGATAAATCGAATGTCGTGATTATCTCTTTGCAGGCCAATTTCTTTAGCAAAAGCCAAATAGTCTGCACAAATCTTGTCATACACGGATTGGTCATAATTCACCAAATCCATTTTATTTACTGCTACGACAATATGTGGAATACCCACTAAGTGTGCTAAATAACTATGGCGGCGGGTTTGTGTGAGCACGCCTTTACGCGCATCGATCAAAATAATTGCCAAGTTGGCGGTAGATGCAGCTGTGACCATATTGCGGGTATATTGCTCATGGCCAGGTGCATCTGCAATGATGTACTTTCGTGTGCCGGTACTGAAATAGCGATAGGCGACATCAATGGTAATGCCTTGCTCGCGTTCGGCCTGCAGGCCGTCTGTAAGTAGAGATAAATCAACTGCTTCCATGCCGCGCTTCTTAGAAGTGCGCTCAATTTGTGTGAGAGTGTCGGCAAGGATAGTTTTCGTGTCATATAGCAAGCGGCCAATTAAAGTGCTTTTGCCATCGTCTACGCTGCCGCAAGTCATAAAACGGAGTAACGAGTCATTGTGAGTAGTATTTGTCATTAGAAATAACCTTCTTTTTTGCGCTGCTCCATCGAGGCGTCTGAGGTTTGGTCGTCCAGGCGGGTTGCGCCACGCTCTGTAATGGTTGTAGTTGCAGTTTCAAGCACGATTTTAGACACGGTATCAGCATCGCTAATCACCGGTGCTGTGCAAGTAATGTCGCCCACAGTTCTGAAGCGCACTTGCATATTAATCACTTCTTCACCGGATTTGGGCGGGTTAATCATGTCTCCGCTGGCTAAAGGAACATTCACCGGAACAATTGCACCTTGACGCATAACGACAGGACGATTGTGCGCAAAGTAAATGCTAGGTAATCCCAGGTTTTCTCGCTCGATATACTGCCAAACGTCCATTTCTGTCCAGTTGGAAATCGGGAAAGCGCGAATATTCTCACCTTTGTGGCTACGTGCATTGTAGAGATTCCATAATTCGGGACGTTGATTTTTTGGATCCCACTGACCAAACTCGTCGCGGAAGCTCATGATGCGCTCTTTGGCTCGTGCTTTTTCTTCATCGCGCCGGGCGCCGCCAATGCAGCAATCAAAACCGAATTCTTCAATGGCTTCCAGCAAAGTCACTGACTGGTGTTTGTTGCGCGGCTCATCCGGCGATTTCAGTACCACAGTGCCGCGTTTCATCGAGTCTTCCACTGAACGTACAATCAAGCGTTCACCCAATTCTGCCGCGCGCTGGTCACGGAAATCAATCACTTCTTGGTAATTGTGGCCGGTATCGATGTGCATAAGCGGAAAGGGGAAGCGGCCGGGACGAAAAGCTTTTTCGGCAAGGCGCAGGATGCATAATGAATCCTTGCCGCCAGAAAAAAGTAGCACAGGATTACTACACTGTCCTGCGACTTCACGCAGGATATGAATGGCCTCAGCCTCTAGCCAATCTAAATGGGATAATGGTTGTTTCATTTTATATTCAATATTGTTAAATTAATCTTAGACATCAACTCTTTACATGCAGGCCGCATTCTTTGTTTTCTGGGCTTTCCCACCACCATCTGCCAGCGCGGATATCTTCGCCAACTGCGACTGCACGTGTGCAGGGCGCACAGCCAATACTAGGGTAGAACTGGTCGTGCAGTGCATTGTAAGGCACTGCATTCATGCGGATATAAGCCCAAACCTCAATTTCACTCCAGTTACTTAACGGGTTGAATTTTTCTAGTTTGTTTGCATCGTCAAATTCGCGTACAGGTAAACTGGCTCTGGTAGTGGCTTGTGCTGCACGCATACCGGTGACCCATGCCTTTTTGCCTTTGAGCGCGCGCTGTAATGGCTCTACTTTGCGCATGTGGCAACAGTTTTTACGCAGTTCTATGGATTCGTAAAACGCGTTAATCCCGTGATTTTTAACATAGAATTCAACTGTCGTGGATTGCGGAAAATATATGTTAAGCCTTGTGTTGTAGTGCTTTTCAACCTCTGCCATTAAATCATAAGTCTGTATAGGCAGGCGACCTGTATCAAGAGAAAAAACATCAATCGCTAATTGATTATTAAGGATAATATCAGCAATTACCATATCCTCTGCACCAAAGCTATTGGCAAAAGTGATGTTATTGACACCAAATTCGACGATCGCATTTTTAAATAGCTTGAGCACTTCGGCTGCTTTAGCGTTTACAGTGGCCACCAGTGCATCAGTTAATGCTGGTTTAGTGGCAGGATTGCTCGCTGCAGACTTTAGAAATGAAACCTCGCCCGACATTAGGCGCCCCTGTTATAGCGCTTGAACACAGGCCGTGGTTCATCTACAGCACCCTGATAGGGTACAGAGAAGTCATTCAGACTTGCTATCGCATCTTCTGCCGAGCGATCGGCGCGGATAGCAAAACTGTTAAAGCCGCTGCGTTTCAAGAAAAATAATTGATCACGTAGTACATCGCCAAACGCGCGCAACTCATTTTTAAAGCCATAGCGTGTGCGCAATAATGTACCCAACGAGAATATGCGGCCATCTGCAAAGCGTTCTACAAAAATTCCTATTATCGGTAACTGATTCAAGTTAATTTGATGTTGAGCCAGGTCTTCCAGCAATTCATGTGTGGCCAGCCACACGCCTATTTCACCCTGCGCAATACGGCTTGCAAATTCTGCCCTGCGGGCGACAAAAACACGCAGGGGTAGGATCACTTTTCCATCAGCAGGAATCGCGGTATTCGCAATTTGCTCATCTGTCACGGTTTCTTCACCGGTTAATTTGAATAACACCACCTTGCCGGCCTGTTTGCGTTCTTCTATCTGGGAAACTGGAAGTTGGACGAGTGTCCATTCATCAGCAACCACACTTGCGATGCCTTGATCTAGTTTAATTAAATTACTCATGCGGAAACTTCCTCTTTTGCATATACATTCGCCTTGAAAGGGGCGATGCCCAAGCGGCGTACTGTATCAATAAAACGTTCTTCTGGCGTGCGTTGCTGAATGTAAACCTCAATGAGTTTTTGCACCACGACTGGCATTTCTTCTGCAGAGAAAGAAGGGCCGATGACTGTGCCGATACTGGCATCGTTGCCTTGCTTGCCTCCAATCGTGACCTGATACCATTCTGAGCCGTCTTTATCCACACCCAAAATGCCAATATGACCGACATGGTGATGTCCGCAGGCGTTCATGCAGCCTGAAATATTCAGTTCGATGTCTCCGATATCGTATAGGTAATCCAAGTTATCAAATCGCGTTTGGATGGCTTCCGCAATCGGGATGCTCTTGGCGTTTGCAAGCGAGCAGAAATCACCGCCTGGGCAGCAAATAATATCTGTGAGCAGCCCGATATTGGGTGTAGCTAAACCGGCTGTGCGCGCTTTTTCCCATAACGGGAATAGATCGCTTAACTTGACATCGGCCAGAATCAGGTTTTGCTCATGAGATACACGTAATTCGCCAAAACTATAGGCATCAGCCATATCGGCGACTGCCCACATCTGTTCAGATGTTGCATCGCCCGGTGCTTTACCATGTGGTTTAAGTGATAGTGTCACTGCGCGGTAACCCGCCTGTTTATGTGGATGCACGCAGCGTTTTACCCATTTGGCAAAAGCGGCGTTGCTAGCTATTGCTGCATCATAGCTAGCATCGTGAGAAGGTAACGTTTCGTAAGGCATTGCTGCAAAATGCTTGCCGACGCGCGCCAATTCAGTTTCGGTGATGGTGTTTGGTGCATCCTTTAGATGCGCCCATTCTGTCTCGACTTGTTTGCGGAATTCATCAATACCCAGTGCTTTTACTAAAATTTTGATGCGCGCTTTATACATATTATCGCGGCGGCCATGCAAGTTGTATACGCGGATGATTGCTTCACAATAGGTAAGCGCATGCTGCCATTCCAAATGTTCGCGTATTACCGAGCCCAGTATTGGCGTGCGTCCCAGGCCTCCACCAACCCAGACTTTAATCGCCATCTTACCTTGGGCATCGACATAGAATTCCAAACCAATATCATGCGCTTGCACTATGGCGCGGTCTTGTTTGGTACCACTCACAGCTATTTTAAATTTGCGTGGCAGCAGTGCAAATTCCGGATGGAATGTGCTCCATTGGCGCAAAATTTCTGCCATTGTGCGCGGGTCGATGATTTCATCAGGCGCAATGCCTGCAAACTGGTCAGTAGTAATATTGCGAATGCAGTTGCCGGAGGTTTGAATTGCATGCATCTCAACTGTGGCGAGTTCGGCCAGAATGTCAGGAGTATCTTCAAGTTTTGGCCAATTTAATTGCAAGTTCTGGCGTGTGCTGAAATGTCCGTAGCCTTTGTCGTATTTTTTCGCAATATCTCCCAGCTTGCGCAGCTGGCGACTGGATAACATGCCGTAAGGCACAGCGATACGCAACATGGGTGCATGGCGCTGGATATACAGTCCATTTTGCAGACGCAGTGGGCGAAACTCGTCTTCGGTTAGTTCACCTGCTAAAAAACGACGTGTCTGGTCGCGATACTGTGCTACACGCTCATTTATTATTTTCTGGTCTATTGCATCGTATTTGTACATAAAGTCTCTTGCTCAAACTTAACCTAGTATTTTAATCTAAAACTCTTATTTTGATTCAGGTTTTTCTTAACCCTAATTGTTTGTAGGCCACTAAAAATAATAATACTGAAATCCCAAGCAATTGATTGAATTGCGGGAAAGCCAGTTTTTGACCAACATATACCAGAATCAATGCAAGCACTGTGCGGACCCAATGCTCTGCAACTTTTGAGCTTAAATGGCTACCAATCCAAATACCTGGAATCGAACCAATGAGCAATGTGCCGAGTAAGGAATAATCCACAGTGCCAAGGCTGGCGTGGCCCAAGCCAGCAACCAGGGTTAACGGCACCGCATGTGCCACATCTGAACCTACAATTTTTGTAATTGGCACTTTAGGGTAGAGGATAAGTAAAGCGGTCACACCCAAAGCGCCAGCGCCAACAGAGGTGAGAGTGACTAAAAAACCTAAAATCAAACCTAGAAAAAGGGTTAATGCTGGTGCGTATTGTGGGTTAACCCAATGTTCATTTTTGGATAATTTAGTGAGTTGGTTACGAAACAATACGGACAGAGAAGTTAATAGCAAAGCAATGCCGAGCCAGAATTTAATGCTGGCTACGGTGGCGTCTGAGGCTACACCTGCGTTTCTTAAATATACTGTGGTGATAATTGCAGCAGGAATGCTGCCAAAGGCCAACAAGCGTACAATTTTCCAATCAATATTACCCAATTTCCCGTGCGCAAAAATACCTGCTGATTTTGTGATGGATGCGTAAAGTAAATCGGTACCTACCGCAACAGCGGCCTTCACATTAAAAAATAACATTAATATAGGTGTCATGAGTGAACCGCCGCCTACGCCAGTGAGTCCTACTAGCAATCCAACAGCAAAGCCGGCAAAGATATAATATAAGAAATCCATTTGTTGGGTATCCTTTAGATTAATCGCGTAATATACCAGTAATATATATAATTATTTAATAACAATATCTTATTTTGGTATATCATTTAGTTATAAAGATTTTTTATCACAAAGAGGTTTTTACATGAAACTTCATCAATTGAAATACATACATGAGGTGGCTCGTCAAGGATTGAGCATTTCTGCCGCAGCTGAAGCGCTTCATACTTCGCAGCCGGGCGTGAGCAAACAGATTCAGATGTTGGAAGATGAACTGAAGCTGCAGATTTTTCAGCGTAACGGTAAGCGCCTGACAGGTATCACTGAGCCCGGCAGGCATATCGTTAAACTTGCCGCTACGGTAATGCTTGAAATGCAGAATATTAAACGTGTAGGTGACGAATTTAGCAAGGTTGAAACGGGTACGCTCACGATTGCTACTACGCACACACAAGCACGCTATAAATTACCTCCCTTAATTAAGAAATTTATTGAAATGTATCCGCATGTCAAGCTCAGTATCCATCAAGGCAACCCTGGCCAAGTAACCGCTCAGGTGGCGAGCGGTGAAGCGGATATTGGGATTGCGACCGAAATGATCAGTTCAGATGACAGGCTTCTGTGCCTGCCGTGCTATGAGTGGAATCGTTGCATAGTGGTACCAAAAGGGCATCGGCTGATTGATGCGGTGCCTTTAACGTTGGCTAAAATTGCCAGTTTTCCTTTAATTACATATGATTTTGCGTTTACTGGCAGTACCATTGTTTCAAAGATATTTCATGATGCAGGCGTGATGCCTAATGTAGTGCTTACTGCGATTGATGCTGACGTCATTAAAACTTATGTAAGCCTGGGTTTAGGCGTTGGATTGATTGCCAATATGGCATATGATGAAGAACGGGATAAAGACTTAGTGCGGCTTGATTGCAGCCATTTGTTTCCACCAAGCACAACTTACCTGGGCATACGTAAAGATGCCTTCCTGCGTGGCTATCTCTACGGTTTTATTGAGCTGCTAGCGCCACAGTTCGATCGTAAAGCTGTGGATGAAGCGATGAAGGTACATCGCACATATTAATTAGAGATTGAGTTTAAATGTACCTTAAAACTTTTAGTATTATCCTAATGCTGGTTTTGAGCGCATGTGCCACTCCCAAACCTGTTCCGCAAGCTGCCCAACAAGCAATGCCGAATGGATTGCCCAATCTGGATTTGGACAGTGCCATCTATGAAGTTCCGGTAAATGACGGTGTGAGTTATCAGGATGTGATAGATAGCTTGAAATCGGTTTCGGAAGGCATGAATTTCGTGAATCCAGCTAACTTTCCAATTGGTGACCATCTAAAACTACGCGGTATTGACCCGCAAGGCATCAAAGAAGTGCATTCATTCTGTAATCTCAGCATGGGTACTGAAATCATACTGGATCATCCGGAGTTTCTAGTCTTTGCGCCATGTCGCATCGCGGTTTACGAAAAACTGGATACTAATAAAAAGCTGAGATTGTTTCTGGCTTTGGATCGCCCCACCTTTGACTTGAAAAGTGTTAAAAACCCATCAGAGCGTGCAAAAAGGTCAGCACAGGAGCTAGAAGACACGTTAATCAAACTTATGGATAAAGCTAGGCGTGGCGACATATAAGGCAAAATATATTCTTATGAAAGCTATCAAGATTCCTTGTGCTGTGAAACTCTAGATAAAGATAGCAACACGGAAAAGCTAATTAGCAATAAAATTACGAAAGTTTTGTCAGGCTAGTTGACCTCAGTGATTAAGGATAATATGAACCCAATTCGTATCGCAAAATCTGAAAACTTTCTTTACATCCTACCTAAAATGGCCAATCGGCATGGCTTGATAGCCGGTGCGACGGGTACGGGTAAAACGGTGACATTGCAAACGTTGGCAGAAGGTTTTTCACAGCTTGGTGTACCGGTATTCATGGCCGATGTAAAAGGTGATTTATCGGGAATAAGCCAAACAGGGGGCGGCAACCCAAAGGTTGATGACCGTGTTCAATTACTGGGTTTAACGGATTATAAGCCGCAAGCAAGTCCTGTCACATTTTGGGATGTATTTGGTGAAAAAGGTCATCCGGTGCGCACCACGATTGCCGAGATGGGACCACTGTTACTGGCGCGCATGCTCAATCTCAATGATGTGCAAGGTGGTGTGCTCAATTCTATTTTCAAAATCGCTGATGATAAGGGCTGGCTGCTGCTAGATTTGAAGGATTTACGTGCCATGTCACAGCATGCAGCGGATAATGCGGCAGAATATCAAACCGAGTATGGCAATATTTCAGCCGCAAGTGTGGGTGCGCTACAACGGGCATTGCTACAGATAGAAACTGAAGGTGGTGACTTATTGTTTGGCGAGCCTGCACTGAATTTAGATGATTTAATGCAGACAGACAGTCATGGTCGAGGCGTGATTAACATTTTGGCTTCTGATCGCCTTTTCAATTCACCACGTGTATATGCCACGCTCTTGCTATGGCTGCTTTCGGAGTTGTTTGAAAAACTGCCTGAAGTCGGCGATCTGGAAAAACCGAAGCTAGTGTTTTTCTTTGATGAAGCACATTTGTTGTTCACTGATGCGCCGCCGGTGCTCATGCAAAAAATCGAGCAAGTGATTCGGCTAATCCGCTCCAAAGGCGTAGGTGTGTATTTTGTCAGTCAAAACCCATTGGATATCCCGGATATTGTGCTTGGTCAGCTTGGAAACCGTGTTCAGCATGCCTTGCGGGCATTTACGCCGCGTGATCAAAAAGCGGTAAAATCTGCAGCCGAAACCTTCAGAACCAACCCAAAAGTAGATGTAACTACTGTGATTACCGAACTTGGCGTAGGAGAAGCTCTAGTTTCATTTTTAGATGAGAAAGGCATTCCTGTACCTGTGGAACGCGCATTTGTTTGTCCTCCGCAAAGTCGTATCGGGCCTGCTACTGATCTTGAACGTGCGACTGTAATAAATAACTCTATTGTGCGCGGCTATTACGAGAAACAAGTGGATAGAGAATCCGCGTATGAAGTGCTGAAAACACGGGCAGCTCAATCAGCAGAAACCGTTGAGGAGGATAAGGGTTTCGACTGGGGTGGCGTGCTTGGTGGTAAAAAAAGCAGTCGCTCAGACAGTGTTTTAGAAAGCGCAGCGAAATCAGCTGCTCGTGCTATCGGCTCCCAGCTTGGTCGTAGCATTGTCCGTGGTGTGCTAGGCAGCATATTAGGGCGCCGTTAATATGCTTTCAGATATCGAAATCGCCCAGGCCGCCAAGCTTAAGCCGATTTACGATATTGCACATAGATTAAACATTATTCCCGAAGACTTAATCCCGTACGGGCATACGATGGCCAAATTAAGCTCTGCCTGTTTAAATAAATTACAAGCTAAACCTAGCGGAAAACTCATCCTCGTTACTGCCATTAGCCCCACACCGGCAGGTGAGGGGAAAACTACTACTACCATAGGGCTGGCAGATGCACTCAACAAAATTGGCAAGCAAGCAATAGTATGCATCCGCGAACCGTCACTGGGTCCGGTATTTGGTATCAAAGGTGGCGCGACAGGCGGCGGCTATGCGCAGGTGGTTCCGATGGAAAACATCAATCTGCATTTCACAGGTGATTTCCATGCAATAACTGCTGCCAATAATCTTCTTGCCGCTTTAATAGATAATCATATTCATCAAGGTAACAGTTTGAATATTGAAACTATTACATGGCGGCGTTGTATGGATATGAATGACCGGGCGCTACGAAATATCACAATAAATCAGGCGCACTGTTACGACACGGGCTTTGATATTACGGTTGCCAGTGAGGTTATGGCAGTATTTTGTCTCGCTGAAAACCTAGAAGATTTAAAAAGACGTCTAGGTGGTATTCAAGTGGCAACAGATATAGCCGGAAAGCCCATACTGGCAACCGATTTAAAGGCACAGGGTGCAATGGTGGCGCTGCTTAAAGATGCATTCCATCCTAATCTGGTACAAACACTTGAACATACACCCGCAATTGTACATGGCGGCCCATTCGCCAATATTGCTCATGGTTGTAATTCTGTCGTTGCAACCAAAACCGCATTAAAGCTGGCAGATTATGTAGTAACAGAAGCAGGGTTTGGCGCAGATTTGGGCGCTGAGAAGTTTTTTGACATTAAATGTCGTAAAGCTAATTTACGGCCGGATGCGGTAGTGATTGTGGCAACCGTGCGTGCATTGAAATATCACGGCGGCGCAGATTTAAAAGAATTGAATCTAGAAAACTTAAATTACTTAACAGATGGAATCAATAACTTAAAGAAACATATTAATAATATACACGAACTATATGGCATGCAGGTGATTGTAGCAATTAACCATTTTTCGCAAGATACGCAAGCCGAAATTGATGCGCTTAAAACATCTGTAGAAGCACTCGGCAGCAGAGCGATTGTCTGCAAACATTGGGCGGATGGCGGCGCAGGTGCGATTGAGTTGGCCCAAGAGGTGGTCATGGCTTCCGAACAAAAAAAATCAGAATTTAAATTGCTATATAAAGACGAGCAATCTTTGTTAGAAAAATTGGAAACTATCGCAAAAAAGGTCTATGGTGCAGCTAGCATAGAGTTAAGCGAAAAGGCGTCAGAAAAATTGGCTCTGCTCGAAAAACAGTATGCACATTTCCCCATATGTGTTGCTAAAACACAATATTCATTTTCATCCGATCCTGCCTTACGTGGAGCGCCAACCGGACATAAGTTGTTTGTGAATGAAATACGTCTTTCTCGTGGTGCAGGCTTTATCGTGGCTATTTGTGGCAAAATCATGACTATGCCGGGCTTGCCAAAAACTCCTGCCAGTGAGCGCATCAATGTGGATAACTGCGGAAATATTACGGGTTTGTCTTAATGCAAACGATTGAAACAACAGGGTCTGCTGATCAAACAATCAATAAATCGCGCTTTTTTGCCTGGGCTGCTCATTGTGAAACCGAGCAACAGGTAGGATATTTTTTGCAGCAAATTGCTGCACAGCATCAAGCTGCAAGTCACTTGGCATATGCTTTTCGTATTAAAACTGAGGATGGGATTATCCCCAGATTTTCCGATGCTGGCGAGCCTTCCGGTACGGCGGGTAAGCCGATATTGCAGATGCTGGAAGGACGAGATTTAGTAAATGTTGCAGTGGGTGTGATACGCTATTACGGCGGTATTAATCTAGGAACAGGCGGGTTGGCACGTGCTTATGGAAGCACAGCAAAAATGGCTTTGGATGCATCTAAAATAGTGACTTTTGTTGAAATGCAGGAAATCGAGTTAACAGTAGAATATAAGCAGCTCGATGCGCTCATGCGCGCAGTAACTGAGCACCAGGGTATGGTGATGGGGAAATCGTTCGAGCAACAGGTACGTTTAAAAATCAATTTACCCAGACAGCAAAGCCAAGCTTTATTAAGCCGATTTGGCTAGTTTCATGTGACCTAACAACAGGACAGGATAGACGTTTGACCAAACAAATAGAGAAAACTGCGGTAAATATCCAGTCTGTAGTAGATAAACCGACCATTGCCGCATGGCTGTTAATCGGGCTTGCAATGGTTTTTGTGTTAAAAACCCATTTGCTGCCTGCGTTATTGGCTGGCCTGCTGGTGTTTGAACTAGTTCATATTATTTCACCCTATATTGCCCGCAAACTGCCGGGTAAAGGCGCAAAAATTGTTGCGGTGGCATTGCTGGCTAGTTTGGTGATTGGATTGCTCACGCTTATCGGCATGGGTTTAGCCACCTTGTTTGGCTCGGATTCTGGTGGTTTGAGCAAGTTAATTTCTCAAATGGCGGAGATAATTGAAGATTCGCGTAAAATTTTGCCGGCATGGATAGATGAACGATTGCCAGAAAATGCAGTTATGCTGCAGCAGGCAGTGACACAATGGTTGCGTGATCATTCTTCCGATTTGCAATTAGCAGGCAAAGAAGCTGGCCGTCATGCCGCACATATGCTGATTGCCATGATTATTGGCGCTATGCTGGCGTTACGCGAGGTTATGAGTCACGACAAGTATAAGCCGTTTGCTCGGGCGCTGGTAGAACGCTTTACCTTGTTTAGCAAGGCATTTAGAAATATTGTATTTGCACAGGTGCGCATTTCAGCAATTAACGCCACGTTTACTGGTATTTATCTGGGAATAGTATTACCGCTGATGGGTGTGCAACTACCATTTACTAAGACCTTAATTGCTATCACCTTTATCGTCGGCCTGCTGCCGGTGATTGGCAATTTAATTTCTAATACGGTCATTGTGGTGGTGAGTATGAGTCATTCGCTGGGCGTGGCAATTGGTTCATTGCTGTTTTTGGTGATTATCCACAAGCTGGAGTATTTTTTGAATGCACGAATTATTGGCGGACAAATCCGCGCGCACGCATGGGAGCTGCTGGTTGCCATGCTATGCATGGAGGCCGCGTTTGGTCTGCCGGGTATTGTTTCAGCACCCATTTATTATGCCTACGTCAAAAATGAACTGAGAGCGCGAGATCTAGTTTAATTTAACAATTAATTGAAT